>Ga0308166_1002680_pt1 | contig 16019 bp, 14 predicted proteins | sample PhyCR2_2_FD_202137 | JGI IMG/M metagenome (GOLD analysis project Ga0308166, IMG submission 202137) | Phyllosphere microbial communities from UC Gill Tract Community Farm, Albany, California, United States - DLSLCC.R2 | ecosystem: Host-associated > Plants > Phyllosphere > Unclassified | place... | reverse complement strand
GCGGCCAGCACGAGGCTCACCAGCGCGATCGCGATGGCGACCGGGTTGGCGAGCGGCGAAAAGCCGCAGCGCGCGTAGACCCATTGCGCGAACAGGTACGCGCACAGCGTGATCGTCAGGCCGAGCAACGGCGACGCCGACAGGTAGACCCAGAAATGCGTGAATTCCTCGAAATTAAACATCGCCGCCCTTTTCCTTGCCGTGTGCAGGCGTGAGCGCCTTCATGACGAGCGCCGTGGCGGCGAGCGTCAGCAGCGTGCTGCCGGCGACGGCGGCGCAAATGGCGAGCCAGTGGCCGTTGCCGCTGGCCGCGGCCACGACGATGCCGACCCCGGCCGGCACGAACAGCAGCGACAGGTGGCGCAGCAGCTCGTTCGCGCCCGCCTCGACGCTCTCGTGCAGGCGCGGGAACGCGACCAGCGCCGCGAGCAGCAGGAGCATGCCGGCGACGGGACCGGGCACCGGCAGCCCGGCCAGGAACACGAGCCCCTCTCCCAGGCACTGGAATACGAGTAATACGGCAAACGCGAGCAGCAAGCGACCTCCCTCCGTGAATGTACCCCGAAAGGATAGCAGCAATGGCACAGGCCGTGTCCGGCCGGTCCTTATCCGCCGTGAATGGACGGAGACTGTCCGACTGTATATTCTTGCGTCATCGCGACTCGTTCGAACGGACCGACATGGAACACCAGCGCACTGCCGCAGTGGTAACCCCGCAATCCCGTCGCGCCGATCGTCTCGGCCGGCAGGCGATCCCGGCACCGCGCGCGGGCGGTCCCGCCGCGCAGCGCCTCGCGATCGTGCAAGACATGGTTGACGCCAGTCCGCGTGTGCGCCGGCAGGCCGCTCTGGCCGCGCTGCCGGATGCCGCCCGTCCGGCGGGTGGCGGGGCGCCCGTGCAGCGCGTCGAGATCGAAGAAACGGAGATCAATTCGCGTGCCGGCAACGCGATCGATTCGCTCGAGACGAACGGCTTTTTCGCGGGCGATAACGATGCCGAAGAGCAGCTGATCGACGAGTACCTCGTGCGTCATCCCAAGGCCGAGTTTTCCTCTGATGAGCTCTGGAAGATGGACATGAAGCTTCGACGCTTCCTGATCGATGGCATGAACATGATCAACGAGCAGGGTTTGTTCAACTATAACTGGCAGACCGACAACTGGTCGATGCCGCCTCAATGGAGCGAAGTGCACACCAAGGAAGGGGGGCGCGCCCAGGCCGCGGCATTCCAGCCGGGAGCCGGGCAATCCCGCCTCACCGCCGTGCGCGCCCTGTTCGAGGCACCGCTCGAGGACGGCGAAACCTATTACGCCGACTGCTCGTCCGCGATCCTGTCCGTGCATTACCGTGCCATCGCCGAGGCGATGGAACTTAACAGGGCGGGCTCTTTCGACCAGAAATTCGGCCGCGATAAGGTCGTCGTCACGTCGACCGGCGTCACCGAGGTTACGCTGGCCGGCAAGCCCGCCAACCCGCCCGGCGCCGACCTTGCGGCCGACGTCAACGGATTGAAAAAGCCCGAGCAGCTGCTGCCCGGCGACTGGGTCTATTTCCAGAATTTTTCAGATTACAAATCGACCCATGAGGGCGCCCAGGCGGCTTGGGCGGGCGAGCATGCCATCTACATGGGTAACGACAGGTTCCGGGGTTTCGGCACCGACGCGGTGACGTACGAGGGCATGGTCGAGCTGCTGATCAACAGCTACAACCGGCAAGGACTAAAGAAAGGCGCGAAACAGAAAGCGTCCGATGAGCGGGAAGAGATGCGCAAGGCGATGTACGGCGAACTGCCCGGCATTACCGACGTCAGGCGCGCCAAGCGGCCATTCTGAGCCGTTCGCGCACGCGCACGCGCGCCGCTGCCGCCCCGTCGCCGAGGCGGCAGCGGCCGCGTTCACACGGGTGCGGGCAGTGCCTGCCGCGCTGCCGGCAGCGTTGCGGCGCGGCCCGGCACGCGTTCCGTGGACTCGAGCCGGAACTCGCCCACCAGCGACACCAGCAGGTCGGCCTGCTGCTGCAGGCTGTCCGCCGCCGCCGCCGCTTCCTCGACGAGGGCCGCGTTCTGCTGCGTGGTGCCGTCCATCGACACGATCGCCTGGTTGACCTGGCCGATGCCCGTGCTCTGCTCGGCGCTCGCGGCGCTGATCTCGGCCACGATGTCGCTCACCCGGCGCACGCTGTCGACGACGTCGTTCATCGTCTGACCTGCATCCTGCACGAGCGCGCTGCCCGCTTCGACCTTCTCGGACGCGTCGCCGATCAGGGCCTTGATTTCCTTGGCGGCGGCGGCGCTGCGGTGGGCCAGCGCGCGCACTTCCGTGGCGACGACGGCGAAGCCGCGGCCCTGTTCACCGGCGCGGGCCGCCTCGACGGCCGCGTTCAGCGCCAGGATATTGGTCTGGAACGCAATGCTGTCGATGACGCCGATGATGTCGACGACCTTGCGCGACGCGGCATCGATCGCCGCCATGGTCTCGACCACTTCGGCGACGACGGCGCCGCCGCGGCGCGCGGTGTCCGAGGCCGACAGCGCGAACTGGTTGGCCTGCTGGGCGTTGTCCGCGTTCTGCTTGACGGTCGACGTCAGTTCTTCCATCGAGGCGGCCGTTTCTTCCAGCGCGCCGGCCTGCTGCTCGGTGCGCGCCGACAGGTCCATATTGCCCTGGCTGATCTCGGAGCTGGCGGTGGCGACGCTGCCCGCGCTTTCGCGCACCTTCAGCAGCACCTGCTGGATCTTGGCGACGAAGTCGTTGAAGCCGCTCGCGATCAGCGCCAGTTCGTCGCGACCCTTCGCTTCCAGGCGCGCGGACAGGTCGGCGTTGCCGCTGCCGAGGTCCGTCATCACGGCGCCCAGGTCGCGCAGCGGCCGGGTCAGGCGGCGCAGCACGATCACCATCGCGAACGCGGCGGCGATGGCACACGCCAGCGAAGCGGCGAGCGAGTAGCCCATCAGCTTGCGCGCGCCGGCGGTGGCCACGCTGTGCGGGAACGACAGCTGGATCGCCCACGGCGCGACGTCGGCGTGGATGCGCATCGGTTCGAGCAGGTGCACGATGCCGGCTGCGTCGATATATTCATAACTGGTACCGGCGCGCACGGCCGCGAGGGCAGCGGCCGGCAGGTCATCGGCTTTCTTGCCGGTGCGGGCGGCGTCCGGGTGGCTCGCGTACAGGCCGCCGTTCGACACGAGCGACAGGCTGCCGCCTTCGATGACCTTCACGCCGCGCAGGATCTCGCCCAGGCGCGTCAACTGGAAGTCGGCGCTGGCCGTACCGCGGAACTCGCCCTTGACGAGGATCGGCGCCACCAGCGACGCCATCATGATGTCCTTGCCGTTGACCGGATAGGCGTACGGCTCCGTGAAGAACACCTTGCGGCTGCTCTTCGGGATGTCGTACCAGTCGTTCGCGCCCGGGGTGGTCGGGAACACGATCGGCTCCACGTGCACCGTGCCGTCCGCGTTCCGGGTGTAATACGGCATGTAGCGGCCGCTCGCGTCGTATTCCGGCGCCTTCCCGGCATAGTCGGCGTCCTTGCCGTCCAGCGCGTTGGCTTCGAAGGTCACGGCACTGCCGATGAGGTCGGACGAACCCTTGAGCAGCGCCTGGGTCATCGTGCCGATCTGGTTGCGCGAGGCGACGTCGTCGGCGGCGCGCAGGCCGCTCATGGCGCCGGCGAGCTGGGACACGGCGCCCAGGTTGCCGGCGATGTGCGCCTGCACGGAGGAAGCGGCTTCGCGCGCGGACGTATGGGCCTGGCGCATGCTCGAATCTTCGGCGGCGTCGCTGGCGCGCACGGCGATCACGGCGGACGTCGCGGCGAGGCTCAGCACGACGAGTGTCGTGGCGGTCGCACAGATCTTGGCGGTCAGGGACAGCGACTGCAAGGGATTGCGGTTCATGGGTTCTCCTTAGAATTTACGGGACAGCGACAGCACGACGGCGCGGCGCGCCACGTTCGACACGGCCAGGCGGCCGTCGGCACGGGGCACGCCGGTCGTGTAGCGGTCGTAGACGCCGGGGTTGCCGATGGCGCGCGTATAGTTCAGCGCAACGACCCAGCCGTCTTCCAGTTTGTGCGTGAGGCCGGCTTTCAGGTCCTTCCAGTTCCACATGTCGTTGCCGCTGCCGGCCACGCGGCCGTCGCCGGCGTGCAGGTTCAGCGTGAGCGAACGCGTCAGCGGCTGGTCGGCGCCCACGTCGAGGTAACCGGTGCCGCGGGCGTTCTGGATGCCGAAGAAGTCGCGCGTGAACGTGTAGTTGTAGCGCGCGTACAGCGTCTTCCAGCTGATGCCCGCCGACAGTTCGCCGTAGTCGAACGACGTGTTCGTGGCGCTGATGCGCGCGCCGGGATACTTGTACAGGTAGACGAGCGCCGACCAGCCGAGCGCACCGGCCGTGCCGCTGTAGCCGCCGTACAGGTCCCACTCGACGCTGCCTTTTTCGATGAAGCGGTCGTCCACGTTGATGACGGACGTGCCGGCGGACCAGCCGCTCGGGTGCGCATAGTCGACGCTGGCCAGGGCCGCCGGGCGGCCCCAGGTCTGGCGGATGCCGCGCGAAATGTACTGCGTGTTGAGGCTGACGGTCGCGCTCAGCGGATTCTCCGCGGCGACGGCCTCGGCGGGTACGTCGGCGGCCAGCACGGCGTCGGCCGGCAAATCGCCCGCGTGCACGTACGGGCACGCGGCCAGCACCAGGGAAGTCAACGGGATGAAGCGCCGGGTCGGCCGTGCGGCCGGGCGGAGTCGGAAGCTCATGGGATCTCGGGATTCGGTTACGGAATGTCGGCAAGCTTTAATGCCGTGCGGAAATTCTAGTACCGAGCCGCCGATTTAGTTCACAAAACCTGAGGAAAATCAGTATTTAGGCCATTTGTGAGACGCGGTTACAACAGTCGAGTAACGGACTGATATTTGTCTGGAAATGAAGTGAACGGGCGTGCGTGCAATATGGGTAACGCGGTGGGAAAGGACAGTGCCGGGTGTGCGTGATGGGGCGCCTGGAGACAGTGCTGTTGCTGGAAGCTCGGAGGATGAGGCGTCGAATGCGCCGTCGTCCCCGCGCAGGCGGGGACCTAAGTAACTACGGCAAAAGCAACTTGGGCCCCCGCCTGCGCGGGGGTGACGGTTTTAGAGTGTTCCTGAGTGCGCCGCGGCGCAGCAGGTTCCGTCGTGACCGCAACGGCAACGTCGCCCCCCGCCTTCGCCGAAGCGACGGTTCAGTGCTTACGCCGCCGTCTTGAGCGCGCCGCGGCGCAGCTGGTCGCGTTCGATCGATTCGAACAGCGCCTTGAAGTTGCCTTCGCCGAAGCCTTCGTCGCCCTTGCGCTGGATGAACTCGAAGAACACCGGGCCCAGCTGCGTTTCCGAGAAGATCTGCAGCAGCAGGCGCTGGGTGCCGCCCTCGGTGGTGCCGTCAACCAGCAGGCCGCGCGCCTTCAGGGCATCGAGGTCCTGGCCGTGGCCCGGGATGCGGCCTTCCAGCATTTCGTAGTACGTGGCGGGCGGCGCCGACATCAGCGGCACGCCCGCGGCGCGCAGGCCGTCGACGGTGGTGAAGATGTCCTCGGTCAGCAGCGCGATGTGCTGGATGCCTTCGCCGTTGAACTGCAGCAGGAATTCCTCGATCTGGCCGCCGCCCGCCTTGCCTTCCTCGTTCAGCGGGATGCGGATCTTGCCGTCCGGCGCCGTCATCGCCTTCGACGTCAGGCCCGTGTACTCGCCCTTGATGTCGAAATAGCGGATCTCGCGGAAGTTGAACAGCTTCTCGTAGAAGCCGGCCCAGTAGCTCATGCGGCCGCGGTAGACGTTGTGCGTCAGGTGGTCGATGAGCTTCAGGCCGTGGCCGGCCGGGTGGCGTTCGGTGCCGTCGATCCATTCGAAGTCGATGTCGTAGATGGACTTGCCGTCTTCGAAGCGGTCGATCAGGTACAGCGGCGCGCCGCCGATGCCCTTGATGGCGGGCAGGCGCAATTCCATCGGGCCGGTCGGGATGTCGAGCGGCTGCGCGCCCAGTTCCAGCGCGCGGGCGTACGCCTTGTGCGCGTTCTTCACGCGGAAGCCCATGCCGCAGGCCGACGGACCGTGCTCGGCCGCGAAATAGTACGCGGCGCTCTTCGGCTCGTTGTTGACGATGAAGTTGATGTCGCCCTGGCGGTACAGCACGACGTCCTTCGAGCGGTGCACGGCGACTTTGGTGAAGCCCAGCGCCTCGAACACGGGCTCCAGCACGCCCGGGGTCGGCGACGCGAATTCCACGAATTCGAAGCCCATCAGCTCCATCGGATTGTCAAACAGGTCGGCCATTGTCTAGTCCTCTTTCATATAAGTTGTCAGCTCCTCCAGCCCGCGCCGAGAGCGCCGGCCCCGCGCGCCGCTCGTGACGGCGCGCCGACGACGCCCCGCCGGTCATTCGGCGAACACGTCGGCAATCAGTCCCCGCAGCCACTGGATGCCGGGATCGTGGTTGAAGCGCCGGTGCCAGAAGACGTTGGTCTGCAACGTCGGCAGGGCGAGCGGCGGCTCGATCCACTTCAGGCCGAACGGGCTTGCCGCGCTCTCGGCCAGTTTCTGCGGCACCGTCACCACGAGGTCGCTCGTGCTGACGATGTACGGCACCGCCGTGAAATGCGGTACCCGGAACCGGGCGCCGGCCGTCACGCCGGCCTTTTCCAGCAGCCCGTTGATGCGGTCGTAAGGGCTCTGTGCCGCATCCACGATCAGGTGCGGCGCCGCCACGAAGCGCGCCAGGTCGACCTCGCCGCGCGCCAGCGGATGCGCCTTGCGGAACATGCTGACGAAGGGCTGCCGGAACAGCGCCCGGTGATACAGCGCTTCCGACACGTCCTCGAACGCGCCGATGGCCAGGTCCACCCTGCCCGTCTCCATGTCGTCCTTCAGCGTCAGGCCGACCGCCCGGATCGAGGCGATTTCAACGCCCGGCGCCGCGGCGCGGCAGCGCTCGATCAGCACCGGCATGAAGTACACCTCGCCCACGTCCGTCATCGCCAGCGTGAACCGGCGCGCGCTCGTGGCCGGGTCGAAGCGGCTGCGCTGCGACAGCGCGAGCGCTACCTGGGCCATCGCGGCGCCGATCGGCTCGGCCATCTGCTGCGCGAGCGGCGTCGGTTGCATGCCGTGCGCGGTGCGCACGAACAGTTCGTCGCCGAACGTGCGCCGCAGCCGGGCCAGCGCATTGCTCACGGCCGATTGCGTCAGGCCGAGACGGCGCGCGGCGGCCGAGATCTGGCGTTCGCGGTAAACCTCCTGAAATACCGACAACAGATTCAGGTCGATGCTAGAGGGTTCGATCATGCACGAGATAGTGTTATTGATGATCTAAATATTCTACATTTTTGTATTCAGCTCGTAAAATTGCCGCCTCTCCTCTAGAGTGTCGTAAACACCACGCAATCAGGAGACTCCCTTGACAGCATCGACCGCGCCGCTGGACAACGACACCCGCGGCTACATGTCCGGCTTCGGCAACGAATTCGCCACCGAGGCGCTGCCCGGCGCCCTGCCGGCGCACCGCAACTCGCCGCAGCGCGTCGCCTACGGCCTGTATGCCGAACAATTGTCCGGCACGGCGTTCACAGCGCCGCGCAGCCACAACCGCCGTTCCTGGCTGTACCGCATCCGTCCGGCCGCGATGCACGGCGCGTTCGAGCGCATGGACAACAGCCGCATCGCGGGCGGCTTCGACGACGTCGCACCGTCGCCGAACCAGATGCGCTGGAGCCCGCTGCCGATCCCGGACGCGCCGACCGACTTCGTCGACGGCCTCGTCACGATGGCCGGCAACGGGTCCCCGGCCGCGATGTCCGGCTGCGCCATCCACGTGTATGCGGCCAACACCTCGATGCGCGGGCGCTGGTTCTACTCGGCCGACGGCGAACTGCTGATCGTGCCGCAGCAGGGACGCCTCGCCCTGCACACGGAGTTCGGCCTGGTCGACGTGGCGCCGCAGCAGATCGTCGTCATCCCGCGCGGCGTGCGCTTCGCCGTCGAGCTGCCGGACGGGGATGCGCGCGGCTACGTCTGCGAAAACTTCGGCGCCCTGCTGCGCCTGCCGGACCTGGGCCCGATCGGCTCGAACGGCCTGGCCAACCCGCGCGATTTCGAGACGCCGGTGGCGCGCTACGAGGACGTCGAGGGCGATTTCGAGCTGGTCGCGAAGTTCGGCGGCAACCTGTGGCGGGCCGGCATCCGCCATTCGCCGCTGGACGTCGTCGCCTGGCACGGCAATTACGCGCCGTACCGCTACGACCTGCGCCACTTCAACACGATCGGCTCGATCAGCTACGACCATCCGGACCCCTCGATCTTCCTCGTGCTGCAGGCGCCGTCGGACACGCCGGGCGTCGACACGCTCGATTTCGTGATCTTCCCGCCGCGCTGGCTCGCCGGCGAGGACACGTTCCGCCCGCCCTGGTTCCACCGCAACGTGGCCAGCGAGTTCATGGGCCTCGTGCACGGCGCCTACGACGCCAAGGCCGAGGGCTTCGTGCCCGGCGGCGCCAGTCTGCACAATTGCATGAGCGGCCACGGCCCGGACGCCGCGACGTTCGACAAGGCCAGCAGCGCGGACACGAGCCGCCCGCACAAGGTGACGGACACGATGGCGTTCATGTTCGAGACGCGCAACCCGCTGGCCGCCACGCCGTACGCGCTGGGGTCGCCGCAGCTGCAGGGCAACTACCAGGATTGCTGGGCGGGAATCGCCAAGCATTTCAATCCGGCAAAGCCATAAGGAAGAGCGCGCACGAACAGTCGCCCCTGCGCAGGCAGGGGCCCAATTTTGTGTGACGCAAACGTGAATTGGATCCCCGCCTGCGCGGGGACGACGTCGGCGTGGCCGCGTTCCCTCCCGTGCACCCGTTGGCGCACGATTGCCGACATGCGATGATCGAACCGCCGGCGGGCGGCACGGGCCGCCCCGGTTTTGCCTGGGAAACGCATGGCCGACCTCGTCATCATCCTTGCCCTCGTCCTGCTCAACGGCGTGTTCGCCATGTCCGAACTGGCGGTCGTCAACGCCAAGCGCCTGCGCCTGGAAAAGATGGCGGAGGAAGGACGGCGCGGCGCCCGTACCGCGCTGGGTCTGCACGACGATCCGGGCCGCCTGCTGTCCACGGTGCAGGTCGGCATTACCCTCATCGGTATCTTCAACGGCGCGTTCGGCGAGGCTTCGCTGACGGCGCGCCTGACGCCGTGGCTGGCCGGCCTCGGCATGGCGGACGCCTACGCGCGGCCCGTTGCGCTGGCGATCGTCGTGGCAGGCATCACGTTCGTGTCGATTGTGCTGGGCGAGCTCGTGCCCAAGCGCATCGCGATCCTGCATCCGGAAATGATGGCGGCGCTGATCGCGCGGCCGCTGCAATGGATGGCGCACCTCGCCCATCCGTTCGTCGTCCTGCTGTCGAAAACGACGGACGGCATCATGCGACTGCTGAACATGCACCAGCACAAGGACGAGACGCCGACCGAGGAAGAAGTCACGGGCATGATCAAGGAAAGCGCGGCCGCCGGCGTGTTCGAGCAGACCGAATACGACATCGCCGCGCGCGCCCTGCGCCTGGACGACTGGCATCTGCGCGCCCTGATGACGCCGCGCGTCGACCTCGAATTCCTCGACCTGGGCGAGCCGCTCGACCGCAACCTGGCGCGCATCGCGGCGTCGCCCTACAGCCGCTTTCCCGTCTACCGCGGCGACCGTTCCCAGGTGTTCGGCATCGTGCGCGCGCGCAACCTGTTCGGCCAGGCCATCAGGAAGCAGTCACTGGCCGGCATCGACATCGCGGCCGCCATCGAGCCGATCCTGTACGTGCCGGAGTCCAGCAGCGCGATCGACCTGCTGGAGCAGCTGCGCCAGCAGAAGGTCGAGCTGGCGATGATCGTCGACGAATACGGCGACATCCAGGGCATGGTGACGCTGACGGACGTGATGCGCGCGCTCGTGGGCGACGTCACGCCGGCCGAGGACCACGGGCCGCCCGATGCCGTGCGGCGCGACGACGGCAGCTGGTTCGTCGACGGCGGCATGGTGCTCGACCGCTTCCGCTACCTCACCGGCGCGGACGTCGAATTCCCGGACGAGGACAGCGACGCCTACCACACCCTGGCCGGCTTCCTGCTGTACCAGCTCGGCGTGATTCCGCGCGCCGGCGACCGCCTCGACTGGGACGGCTGGCGGTTCGAAGTCGCCGACATGGACGGCAACCGCATCGATCGCCTGCTCGCCACGCCGCTGGCCGATCCCGGCAGGCGCGCGTGATCGGGGAACCGCGGACGAATACGCGGGTCCCACGTGCGCGGCGCCGGACTGCAGATCACCCATTGACCATCCACGAAGGAGTCCTCATGCACATGCCACGTATCCTCGCCCTCGCCGCCTGCTTCGCCGCCGCCGCTCCGGCCGCGGCACAGCGTTCGCAGCCGGAGGTCACCCCGGCCGGCGCACCGAAAGCCGCGGACACCCGCGCCCTCGAGGCGGGCGCGAAGCTTTTGCAGGGCAACGCGCCGCTGGCCGGCTTCGACATCTACCTGAGCGGCTTTCACCCGATGAAGGAACATCCGGAGATGCAGATGGAAGCGCACCACTTCTGCCGCCAGGTCAACGAAGACCTCGCGCAGTGCGCCCTGTTCGACGGCAATACACGCAGCGCGAACCTGAACGGCATCGAATACATCATCTCCGAAAAGCTGTTCGCGACGCTGCCCGCCGAGGAGCGCCAGTACTGGCATCCGCACAACGGCGAAATCCTCAGCGGCCAGCTGCTCGCGCCCGGCCTGCCGGAAGCGGCCGAGCATGCGCTGATGAAGAAAAAAATGAACAGCTACGGCAAGACGTGGCACATGTGGCACACCGGCGCGAACGGCAAGTCGGGCGACGCCCTGCCGCTCGGCGCGCCGATGCTCGCGTGGTCGTTCAACCGCGACGGCGAGATCCTGCCGAGCCTGGTCGACGCGCGCGACACGCGCACGAAGATCTCGACGGGCGAACGGCGCAAGGACCGGGCCGACCTGAAGCCGCTCGCCCGTCCGCAATCCGGCGTCGATGCGCTCAAGGGCCAGTTCCCGCGGCCGACGCAGGACATCCCCGGCGTCGTCGACAGTCAACCGGCAAAACGCTGAAGCGAACTCGACAATCTATTGATTTATAGATTGTAGTTTTGTAGAATGAGCGTATGAACACCGTCACCGCTCCCCCGCCCGATGCCATGCGCGCGGCGGCCGCCCGGGCCGGCGGCCTCCTGAAGACGCTCGCGAATCCCGACCGCCTGATGCTGCTGTGCCAGCTCGCGCAGGGCGAGCAGCCGGTCGGCGCGCTCGAAGCGGCGCTCGACATCCGCCAGCCGACCCTGTCCCAGCAGCTGGCCGTGCTGCGCCAGGAAGGTCTCGTCGCCACGCGGCGCGAGGGCAAGCAGATCTACTACAGCGTGGCCAGCCCGGAAGCGCTGGCCGTGCTGCGCCTGCTGTACCAGCTGTACTGTCCAAAGGAGGCGTGACCATGCGCATCGACTGGCTCCATTTCACGCCGTGGGCGTCGCTCGCCGGCGGCATCCTGATCGGCCTCGCGGCGGCGCTGCTGCTGCTGGCCAACGGCCGCATCGCCGGCATCAGCGGCATCCTCGGGGGCCTGCTGCGGCCCGCGCGCGGGGACGTCGCCTGGCGCGTCGCGTTCTTGGGCGGGCTGTTCCTCGCCCCGCTCGCCTGGCTGACCCTGCGCGCCATGCCGCCGGCGCAGATCGACAACTCTCCCGCGCTGCTCGCCGCGGCCGGCCTGCTCGTCGGTCTCGGCACGCGCTTCGGCTCCGGCTGCACGAGTGGCCACGGCGTGTGCGGCATCGCGCGCCTGTCGCCGCGCTCGCTGGCCGCCACCGCCTGCTTCATGGCGGCGGGCATCGTCACCGTATTCATCGTGCGCCACGTGCTCGGGCGCTGAAGGACCGCCATGAACATCGCCACCGCCCTGATCGCCGGACTGCTGTTCGGCGCCGGCCTGATCCTGTCGGGCATGAGCAACCCCGCCAAGGTGCTCGCCTTCCTCGACGTGGGCGGCACCTGGGATCCGTCGCTGCTGTTCGTGATGCTGGGCGCGATCCTCGTCGCCGCGCTCGCGTTCCGCTTCGCGCGCATCCACGTGCGGCCGCTGTTCGGCGACCGCATCCACATCCCCGGCGCCGGCCGCATCGACGCGCCGCTCCTGCTGGGCAGCACCGTGTTCGGCGTGGGCTGGGGCCTCGTCGGCTACTGCCCGGGACCGGCGCTGACGTCGCTGGCCGTGGGCGGCCGGTCGACCCTGCTGTTTGTTGCGGCCATGGTGGCCGGCATGGCAATATTCGAAGTGATCGAGCGTATCCGCGCGCACCGACCGGGAGAATGAATGCAAGTCAATCCGATCCAGCTGTTCGACGCCGTCTCGTCGACCTACACCTACATCCTGGCCGCGCCCGGCAGCACGAGCGCCGTCATCATCGACCCCGTCGACCAGCACTATGAGCGCGACCTCGCGCACATCGCACGGCTGGGCCTGCGCCTGGAATACATCCTCGAGACGCACGCCCACGCCGACCACGTGACGTCCGCCGGCCGCCTGCACCAGCACACGGGGGCGCACACAGCGGCGCCGAGCGGCTGCGGCATCGCCCCGGCCGAGGTGCAGCTGCAGGACGGCGACACGGTCCGGTTCGGCGCCGGCGAGACCATCGCCGTGCTGCACACGCCGGGCCACACGGCGGGCAGCATGTGCTACGTCTGGCGCGGCAACGTGTTCACCGGCGACACCCTGCTGATCGACGGCTGCGGCCGCACCGACTTCCAGGGCGGCAGCGCCGCGGCGCTGTACGACAGCATCACGACCAAGCTGTTCGCGCTGCCCGACGCGACGCGCGTGTGGCCTGGTCATGACTACAAGGGCCAGTCCGTATCGACGATCGGCTGGGAAAAGGCGCACAACGCGCGCGTGACCGGGCGTGACCGCGACGCGTTCGTCGAACTGATGAACGGGCTCAATCTGCCGCAGCCGAAGCTGATCGATATCGCGGTGCCGGCCAACCGCAATCTCGGGTTGCCGCACGGGGCGTGAGCGTCGAAGGAACGCATGAAAATCTATCTCGACGACGAACGCGCGACGCCGCCGGGCTGGCACCGCGTGTACTGGCCGGACGAGGCGATCCGGCTGCGCAACTTTACATCCCCGGCCCGCCCCCGCCACCGAATCCACCCGGTCCGCCACCGCCGAACCCGCCCGGCGGCGGCCCACCCGGCGGCGGTCCGCCGTGGAACCCTTCGCCATCCGGCCCGTCGCGCCGATCGCGGCTGGCACTCGACTGTACCCCGCCGAAGCGCCACGACAACCCCACGTACAGGATGCGCCCGTCGAACCGGCGCAGCGTACGCTCCTTCAGCGTGGCCGTGTCCGTGACGGTCTCCATCTTCTGCGAGCTGAACACGTCCGTCATGTTCATCACGAGTGCCAGCGACTGGCTCAGGTTGCGCCGGTAACTGAGGTTCATGCTCGACACTGGTTCGCCGTAGCCGCTGCCGGAGAGCGTCTTGCCGCGCGCGTTCAGCTGCACCTGCAGCTGGTCCAGCGGCGAGATCTGCCAGTTGACGCGGCCGCGCACGCTGAGCGACGTCGCGCCGCGCGTCGTCTCCGCCCCGTTCAGGTCGATTTGCTGCTGCTGCGTGTACGCCAGGTTGCCGCTCGTGTTGATCGTGACGTTCGGCGTGACCTTGCCCGACAGGGTGAACTCCATGCCGCCCGACCGGTTGCTGCCGCCGTTTTCCAGCGTGGTCAGGATGACCGTGTCGCCGACGGCGGTCTGGCGGCTGCGGATCGTGTCGCTGTCGGTGCGGTAGTACGCACGCACGGCGGTGTCCAGCTTGCCCGCCTTCGTTTCGTAGCCGACTTCGAACGAATCCGTCAGCACCGGTTTCAGGTGCGGGTTGCCGGCCGATTCGTTCAGGTCGTCCTTGTAGACGACGAACGGATTCAGGTCGCCCGCGTTCGGCCGGCGGATGCGGCGCGCGTACGCGAAGCGCACATTGGCCGTGTCGCTCAGCTTGTAGGTCGCGAACGCGCTCGGGATCCAGTTCAGGTAATGGTTCGTCGCGCGTGTGCCGGACGTGACCTGGTCCAGGTCCATGTGCGTGGACTCGGCGCGCAGGCCGACGAGCGCGCCCCAGCGTGGACTGACCTGCCACTGGTACGACGAATACAGCGCGGCGTCGCGCTCGTCGACGGCGAATGCGTTCGTGCGGCGCGCGTCGACCGCCGCGCTGCCCGCCGCGTCGTAGTCGACGTAGCGGTTGTCGAAGTCGCTCCGGTTGTCGAACACGCGGTAGCCCATCTTCAGGATCGCGCCGGAATCGAGCGGCCGCTCGTAGTCGCCCGACCAGTCGACGATGCGGTTTTTGTTCGCCACCCGCTGCAGGCTGTCGCCCTCGGTGCCGGTTCCCGGCACGACGATGTACGCGTTGGCGTAGCGCGTGTCGCTGCCGTTGTCGCTGTTCGACACGCGCAGGTCCGTCTTGAAGAGTTCGCCCAGCTTCTCGCCCTTGTGGTCCCAGCGCGCGCCGAACATCGTGTTCGTGTTGTCGCCCGTGCGGCGCGTCGTGCGCAAGTAGTCGCTCGTCGGGTTGCCGTCCGCGTCGAACGCGCGGTAGCGGTCGAGGCCCGTCTGGTCGTTCGTGCGCTTCATCGCGCCGACGCTCGCTTCCATCTGGTCGACGTCCGTCAGGTTGTAGGTGAGCTGCCCGCGCAGGCCGGCGCTGTCGTTCAAGCCCGTACTGGACGACGTCTGCGTGCTGCGGCCCTCCGCGCCGGTGACGGGGTCGATGCGGTCGCGCTCCGTCTCGCCGGTCGAATTGCGGCCGTCGTGGCGCACGTTGATGCCGCCCTGGATGCCCCAGCGCCCCGTGTTGTACGCGCCGTTGACGGCCGAGTTGTAGCGCCCCGCCGTGCCCAGGTTCGCGTTGACGACGCCGTAGCCGCCCGGCTTGCGGTTGCGCTTCATGACGAGGTTCAGGATCGGCCCGCCGCCGCCCTCGTTGCCGAATTCCGCGCCCGGATTGTTGATCACTTCGACGGAGTCGATGTCCTCGGCCGGCATCGCCTGCAGCGCCGGGCCCTTGTTGTCGCCCTGGAGCATCGCGGACGGCTTGCCGTCGACGAGGATCTGGACGTTGCTGTTGCCGCGCAGGGAGACGGTGCCGTCCGGATCGACCGACACGGACGGGACATTGTTCAAGGCGTCGGCCGCGCTGCCGTTGCTCGCGTTGACGTCGTTCTTGACGTCGTACACCTGGCGGTCGATGCGATTGACCTGGCGTTCGCCGACGATGTTGACCTTGCTGACCGGGCCTGTGCTGCGTGCCATGGGCGCGGACGCGGCCGGCTGCGCCGTCGTCGTCGCGTCCTGCGCGAACGCCGGCGTCAGCGCGGCCGTGCCCAGGCCGAGGACGACGGCAAGGCGCGTGCGCGCGAACGGAAGTGGGAATGGAAGCGGATTGGAAGTGCGTTGGACCATCGTGACTGTCGGATCGTGTGCCCGTGTGGGGCCGGTTGCAAAAGTTGCCCGATGTTACCTGTGCAAAGCGCGAAATTGATCAGTCAACGATGTAAAGCCAGGTAAAGTCGGCCGGGCGATCACAGCGGCCCGCGTTTCCATTAGAATCCTTGTCTTTTAGCAAAAAGCGCGCAAGCAGACATCATGGCCTCCGACGACACCCAACTCCACCGCGGCCTCAAGAGCCGGCACATCCAGCTGATGGCCCTCGGTGGCGCCATCGGCACCGGCCTGTTCCTCGGCGTCGCGGAAACGGTGCGCCTCGCCGGCCCGTCCGTCCTGCTCGGCTACGCGATCGCCGGCCTGATCGCCTTCCTGATCATGCGCCAGCTGTCCGAGATGATGGTCGACGAACCGGTCGCCGGGTCGTTCGGCCACTTCGCCGACAAGTACGGCGGCCGCTTCGCCGGCTTCGTCTCGGGCTGGAACTACTGGGTGCTGTA
>Ga0308166_1002679_pt1 | contig 16022 bp, 15 predicted proteins | sample PhyCR2_2_FD_202137 | JGI IMG/M metagenome (GOLD analysis project Ga0308166, IMG submission 202137) | Phyllosphere microbial communities from UC Gill Tract Community Farm, Albany, California, United States - DLSLCC.R2 | ecosystem: Host-associated > Plants > Phyllosphere > Unclassified | place... | reverse complement strand
CGCAGCACGCCAGCAGGCTCAACAGGAAGCCGCTGAAGCAGAGATCGCACGTAAGGCAGCGTCACAGTACATTGGTGAAGTTGGAAAGCGTCAGGAGTTCTCTGGGAAGGTTGAAGCGGTTATCTTTATCGGAGCAAGACAAGTCGCATACAACACATTTGCGGAAAAGTGGTTGACTAAAATCATCTGCGGTGAGAATGTTGTTGCGTACTTTGGTAACAAGGTCGCTGAAGCAGGCGACGAAATCGAATTCAAAGCCACCGTGAAGGCTCATGAAGTTTATAACGAAACTAAACAAACCACGGTAGCCCGTGTAAAGGTATTATAATGACTTACGATGAAATGATTGAACAGGTTTGTTGCGGTAACATCGCATACCGCATAACCACCCCTGATATGTTCGTATACCGTCAAGGTGATACGATCATCCGACAGACGCACCGCAAATGTGAAATCAATCAGGTTTTCATTGCGAGTGTTGCTGAAATCCATGCTAACGACTGGCAGATAGTCGAAGACAACCAGGATACCGACGAACTGGATGTGTTGGATCGACTGATCGCAAACAACGTCCTGATCGTGGACCTGCATTATCCAACCGTTCCAACCATCCGTATAGGGTTATTTGAATGAACTATGAAGAAGCAATGAAAGCCGCCAGGCGGGGCCATAAGGTTGCCCCTAAGAGTTTGGCTTTCTTCGTGTACTACAACGAAGAGAACAGTGATTTTGGAAGTTACCGGCGCGTAACTCCAGGTAGTTTCGGTCGCAGTTGGACCGATGAGGATTTTCACCCGAGCGCGTATGAGAAAATGGCGTCATGGGTTATCTACAAAAAAGACCCGCTGCGCAAACTCAAAGAGTTTATTCAACGGGTCTCTAATCGGTTACAACTGAATCGGTTATCATCGAATCCTTCCTAACGTCCTTGCAGCCTGGTTGCACACGATCATCAATCTGGTGTCGGTCAATTCAGGCTTTTTCTTGTACCATTCCATTAGTACCGATCCAGAATAGTAGTTGTCCAGGTTAAAATAAGGACAGCTAAAGGTGTACACTACAGGTATAACTTCTTTTGTTGGTAGATACGAACTCGCCTTGCCGGACGATATGAAATAAAGTCCGTTAACATGGCTGTTGTATTCTTCCGAAGTTTTATCGATAGGGTAGCCACCCAGATTTTTCGGGTCAACCTCCTGCGGTAACTTACCCTGATAAGCTAAAATATCAACCCAGTAATTGATATTCTTTGGTCGAAACGCGAAGACTGCCGAAAAATCCGCACCCGTAGTCAGGTGAACTATGTTCAACTGCTCAATAGATGCGGATTCAAACTTTTTTGCTTTTTCTAGCTCCAGCGACTGAAGGTCGATAACTGCGGTAGGGGTATTTTTCCACACAGAAAAAATATCGTCCCATTTGTACCAAATAACGAGCATTACGAAAATTGTGATAATAAGAAGCAGTTTAATAAAGAGTTGCTTCCATGTTTTGATACTTGATGCGAACGTAGCCAGTTTGTCTAGGATCGCAAGTTTATCCTGCGGTAAAAATGACATTATAGTTTCCTCAATTCAAGGGATACCGACCCCCTGTCGTATTTAGGAAATGTCTGGTTCACTTACAAAGAAAGGGACCGAAGTCCCTTACATGTTTGTCAGTTCCGCCTGTAATTTCTGGAGGTCTGCGAGTATGTCTTCTTTAGTTCTGACTGGTACTGCTGCATTGACCGGCGCAAACTTATTACCGTCGAAAGTATATCCAGCAACAACCCCATCAGGGACAGTATCAACGTCCTTTGCGGGAATTGCGTAGATCGTCTGGCCTTCTACCGTAGTCCATCTGGTTGGGTCTTTCTCGAATGCACACACCAGGTTATTCTTTTCCGGGTCCACTCCGACAAGAGCAAACCCTTGCGAAGCCCACTTATCCCGGACCGTGTACCAGTCGTTTCCTTTGTCGTCACAAAAGAACAGAAAGTGTTTATCTTTATATTCACCTTCCAGTATCTTTTCTTTGTGTGACAGCTTAACGCCTACAAACTTTTCCATCATTAATCTCCGATTTCAAACCAACCGCCATTACCATACTGCATCTGTAAGCGACGGAAATAAACACCCATACCACGACCATCAGCAACGTTCGTGTTGATACCAGTCAGGAAGCAACCTACCGGGCTTTCCCATGTCATGCCCTGACCGTTACCGGAACCACCCTGATACTGCTGACCGCCACGACGACCATTGTAAACCCTGCTTTGCTGTGCATCATTAGCTTTGTTCCATGCGTCATTTGCGCGAGCATAAGGGTTATTGTTGATCCAGTCAAACAACCAACCGCCCCAGCGAGAACCCCAAACGTTACCATCTGTAGCAAGTCTCGCAGAACCGTTACCAGACTGAACCTCGTTACCCGCGATAATATATCCACCAACGTTCAACTGGTGAGCCATTGTCACAAATCCATTAGACTTGTTGATAAACAGAGGGCGTAAGTTGTTCCATGTACCGTCAGCACTATCAGACAACATCAAATACCAGTTACTACCATCAAACCGTTGAAATATTGAAGTTCCTCCACTGCGAATACGGAAAGAGTCTGAAGAGTCGGAAGTAATTGCACCAGGAGAACGGAATTCTCCCGTTTGGTTAAACTGCCATGTTGGTGCGTTAGAATATCCAACGACCGATAGACAAGCACGCCATGCAGTACCGACCTGCTCCTGACCGTATAAAGAAACATAGCCACGACTATGACCAGCGTTATCGCTTCCCCTCGTAGTCCAGCCGGTGCGGATTTCTCCCGTATTCAGGAAAGCCCCGATAGCAGCGTTAACTGGATCGGCAAGAATCATTTCCAGATAGCCACTACCTCTGATGTATGAGGATGTTATCGGACCACCATCAAGCTGAGTCGATATAAACTTACCAGCAGAGTTGATTAACGGCGAACCTTTCCAGTTCATAGGCGCTTCGAGACGAACGCTGGCTGTGTAATGGTCTCGGGTTGGGTCGGTATAGCCCAGATACAGATCTCCGCCTACAGTATCATTAGCTGATGTTTTACCACCACTGATAAGAACGTTGCCAGTACCAGCATCCCGGAGAATAGCAGCCCCGTATTTGGTCTTAATTGCTGATGTACCGGTATTGCTTAACAACAGGTAGCGGGTCTTCGTCATGTCCATGTCAAAGTTATCAGTTCCCGCACTAGCAAAAGTAAATCCGTTGGAGCTTGCCGATAACCGGAAGTCGAAATCAATATTCGTTCCGCTGGTATGGAAATCGATATAACCAACACCAGATTCAGTTGTTGATCCCAGTTCGATACCCGCATTGCGACCGTAAAGAGTCAGGCTGCTGGCGTTTGACACTATATTCCCTACATTGAGGGTGTTTATCGTGGTATCGCCCAGAATTGTTTTATCTGCCAGGAACACGCCTTTAGAAACCCGGACCTGTGCTGCGTCAGCATCAACTACCAGTTCAGCAGTCACCGCTCCCTGAACGATAGCACCGTTGACCACTGTAGGAGTTGCATAGGTCGTAATCAGGCCCAGACCGCCACCAGTAACACCTTTCTGGTAAGATCTCCATGAGACCAGACCAGCACCGTTCATAGGGTCCGTATCGTTTGATGTTGTCCGGGCATGAACAGTCAGTACTTCTGTGTTGCCACTGGGAAAGCTGGTAGTTACTGGGTTATTGTCAGAGCGAGCACCGATAGCAATAGGAGCGGACCCGGCAGACTTTTTCAGTAGCAGAAGACGGTTTCCTACAGTAACATCGGTGTTAACTGCCAGAGCACCCGTCATCGTATCGCCAGACTTTTTCACCTGTGCGTCATTGGTTACATTACCCAGGCCAACTTCAGCAGGCGTGGGCTTGTCGTTCTCAGTATAAATTTTATAGTTGCGATATGTGATGCTGTTACCGGCAGGGACAAGAGGCAAGTTAGCCTGCGACCAGATGGTATTACCTCCGACCGTTGTACCGCTTTTTAAATCTGCCATTGTTGGATCCTCAAAATACAATTTCTTTTGTGTATTTATAAAATGCAAAAAGCCCCCGAAGGGGCTTTATTATTGTTTGATGAATTCTCCGCCTATCAACTTCCATCGACCAGACAGAAATTCCGTAGGAGTGATATCAACCTCATCAAGTTGATATACGTTCACCGATTCATAGATCATCGGGATTGGCAGAGAAACCATTGTGGGGTCTCCAGTCCAGAGCATATGGATCTCGTCGGTTTCTACATCAACCACGATAATGGGTTTATCAGATGCGAGCTGGTTACGCTGTTCATACCAGTCCTTGCCCTTATAATCTTTATAATAAGCCCCGCCATTTTCATTACGAACCCATTTTAATTTTTCAATAGCCTTAATAATCTTCATTATGTATCCTTAGTAAGCAGAATCTACCCAGCCACCATTTTCTCTATATATCTGGAAACGGCCTGCAATGAGGTTGATTGAGTTGTTTTGTTGTCCGCCAGTACCGTTCAGACCAACCAGCGTATATCCAGCAGGAACCGATCTTTGTCCGCCAGCACTACCCAGGTCACCAACGTTTACCTGCGCACCAGTGCGGACCCATTGAGCACAGTTGTTCTGAGCGATGTTAGCTTTATTCCACGCATCGTTAGCAGTGTTTGACACACCATCACCAGCAGCACGACCATAGAAATTATTTGCTACCCATGTACTTAGATAACCACCCCAGACACTGCCATAAACGTTACCATCTGTCGCAACGAAAGAGTTCCCGTTACCACACATAAGACGACTGCCAGCGATAATATCATTCGTTGCGACAAGGCTACCGCCGCCGTCCATTCTGATAGAACCAGTCTCTACCGTGTTTTCTGCGTTAACAAACCGAATATTCAGACCACCAGTACCGCCGCCCCGGTTCACGATGATAGAACCACGACCATCACCGCTTTCATTCCACAATAAGTGAATACCCTGAGTACTAACGACGTTGTTTGCTGTACTGCCAACGTGAATCGCGCCGACGTTCTGCTGACCCATTGCATTCCAGTTAACTCTCGCAACACCCGAGCTATTCACATCTACACGCTGTCCTCCAGAGTTCATAGAGAAATTCATCTCAGCCCCGTTCTGGTTTATGCGCAATACAGGAGCCGCCAGACTGGTTGCATTTAAAGCACCGGTCATCGTATCACCAGACTTAGAAACCGCGTTAAAATCGCCAGGAGCAGGCTTATTTTCGGTATCGTAGACAAGACGCCATCCGTTTGTTCCGCTACCGGTCCACACGAACGCACCCGGAGAACCCGAAGCAGTACGCACATACTGGCGCTTATCGATGAACAGTGTCTGTACGATAGAAACTCCGCTGTTCAGAGCACGACGATAGTTTACCAGAATACCTGCATAAGTGGTACTCGCAGTTGACAGAGGTCCGTCAGTAAACGCAGAAGAAATACTATACAGGTCACTCTTCTCTGTGATCGCAGCAGAAGCAAAGGTCGTTACTCCGCCAGTCACTGCTTTAGGAATACCGCTCATGTATCTGGAGTCGTGGTTGGTCCAGTCGTTCGGGGTAACTGTCTGTGCATTCAGAGCACCACTTACCGCAACACTAACAGCACTCAGAGCTTGCAACCGGGTATTACCAGCAACCTGGAAATCACCAATATCGATTGTTGCCGTTGATGTGCCTGCATCAATGGTCAGACGAGAAGACACAATATTATTTTTGCGAGCATCCAGGTGCAGACGACCACCACCGCTCGTAGCCCAAATTGTAGTTATCTGGGTTAGCGTCTTCCCTGCAAACTGGTCTGATGTATTTGATCCATTCTTAACAGGCAGATAACCCAGAATAACATCAGCAGCAGGGGCGCTCGTATCTTTAACGTCACCACGGATAAGCGCGAAAGCTGGAGCATCCACGCCGTCGCCACGGATCACCGATGCGCGTTGAGTCGATAACTGCTGTGCTGCGGTAACCTGAGAACCAACAGTAAGGTTTTTGGTCAGGGATACATCACCCGCAACCGTACCACCTTTTGAAGACGACAGAGCGCCAACCTCTTCCGGGGTTGGTTTATCATTCTCGGTGTATACTTTGAAGTTACGATAAAGGAAAGTGTTTCCGGCATTAACAATAGGGAGGTTGGAGGCGTGCCAGATACCAGCACCTGCAACCGTAGTACCTGACTTTAAATCAGCCATGTTGATATCTCCAGTTTATATGGTGTATTTAGAGTAAAGGGGCAATTAAGCCCCTCTCTTAATTCGGTATTTGACATTGCGGACTTTGATGTTTCCGGTTGCCGTGATATTACTCGGACCACGAACAGCATAGGCACGCATCATTGTTGCGCCAGGAGGAATGATAATATCTTTCTTTCTGAAGTCAAACACATCCGGGATCGATGTATCTCCGTTGATACCATCATCAGAAATATACGTACTACCAGCAGCAAAGCGAATCAGAATATAACCATACTTCCGGTTAGCGATTGCTGTTGCATCACGGGACATTTCAGCAGAGATGGTGATTCGGTCACCCGGTTTCAGGTTCAGGGAAGACAACATAACATCGTTAGCCGCCCATGACTTAAACTGGTATGTTCCACTCGAAGAACCAGACTCGTAAGTGTTTGAATCTGAAATGAAAGTTTCCATTTCCGCAAAGTTTCCAATCATGACTTTGTTTGAATCGGTTCCTTTGGTTGCCACCGGCAGACTCAGAAGACGATCAATAGGGTTATCGCTCCCATCTTCTTTCTTCTCGGCTGCTGTAGCCAGGCGAATACCATTCACGCCAATAGCAGCAGTACCAACAGTTTTAGCAGTTCGTGAAGCCTTTGTGAGGACAACATTCTTTGCCTTTGCAACGCCGGTTCTTACTGAGCTGGGGAAATGATAGAACACTGTCTTGATGGTTGTACTTCCGACAGGGACCACGAAATGATCTTCCTTTGAAATGTACTTTCCGACCGCGCCACGGGAATCAATACGCTTTTCATCAATGATTTTGTTTGTGTCGTCGTAAGCGGTTATCGAAATTGCTGCGTATCCACCCGCATCAGTTAAATCCTGATCCTGGAAAAGGTCAGCAGTTACGCGCAGAATATCACCGCTGTAAACATCACTACCTACGGTCTGGATATTAGGCCATGTATAGACCTCATAACTCGACCCGTCGCCTACCCGTTCACTGATATCATCAATGATGCGTTGTGGAATACCGTTGGCCCCAACATCCTCCATTGTATCAAACACAATCTCTGTGAATGATCTGGTGTCTTCGTTCAGGCTTCCGATGGAGTTACCTACAAAGTTCTCGCATACAATCTTGCGCATCTTCCCGCTGTAGATCGCGGAATAAGATGAGCGCTGTGGGATAACTTTAGTCGTTGAATCACGGTTAAGGAATCCAACACCGGGCCATGCCAGAGAACCCATGTTACCCTTAATGAAGTTGTCCAGGTCCGTGCTGCTTTTCATACCATCATAGCTGTAAATTGCAACGATACGGTTGATCGGTAGATTATTAACGTAGTCCATGAATGCGCTAATGTTCGAAGCCGACGCCGTGTATATGTCGAAGTATTTCCACTCGACAAGAGCCATTGTGTCTGCGTTAATCACAGCAAGATTGAGGCCACGCCCCCGCTGTGTGGTTCTGTCTATAATGTCAGTATCATTCAACGAAACCTCGATTTCATTGATGCGGGAGTCCGCATTGGACCCCCGCACAACCAACTTATACTTTACGGAATCGGTCTCAGATAAGACCGACACCGCTACAGATTGAGAACCAAATAACGCCATAAACTCGTTATTTGCCATCTATTAAGGCTCCCAGATAAATTCCGCTGTTTTGGTTTCAGGGTTTGCGACGATACGCACGTTACCGATTTTGATTGACTGTGTTACGGTCAACTGGTCAACAACCGACCCAACCCGAGCAACCGCACCGATCTCATCAGGGGTTGGCTTACGTCCGGCATGATAGATTACGTTTCCGTTAACCTTTGCGTTTTCGTAGTCTTCAATCTTGATGTTGAATTCGGTCAGTGTCCGGCTGTTGTAGCCAGTCAACTGCATACTCTGTTTCGCTGAATCTGTCGGGCTACCGGCCTGAATGAAGCCAGAGTCGTCAGAAGAACTCAAACGAGCAGCGCTCGCAGTACCGGCAACACTAACAACCAGTGCGCCAGTCATTGAATCGCCTGTTTTGTTGACGTGCGTCTGGTTAACCCAGGTCGCATAGTTCTTCTCGTTCAGAACAACAACGGATGATGCGCCGTTATCGTTACTCATCGTCAGGCCATTCCAGCCGCCTGCTTTGGTACGAATGTTCGTATCACGTTGAGAGTTACCAACCGTCAACAGGTTAGCATCAACCGACATAACATCCAGAGTTGCCATGTTCATCTTGCCAGCAACAATCAGGTTCCGGTCCACTTTGTGGTCACGCATAATGCTAACGTCACCAGCAGAGGTTGCAACCAGAACGTGAAGGATTGAGTTGTCGCGACCAGTAGTCAGCGCCATCTCATTCGCATTCAGGCCCAGAACACCGGTCCCTGCAACGTTCAGGATCCACGGGTTATCAGTGTTTCCGGTCCGTGCATAGAACTGGATACCAGAGCCGCCAGCAACACCGTTAGCACCGACCCGTAGAGGCGCTGTACCTGCTCCCTTCGTGTTGGTTACCCGGAGGAAACTAATCTGGCTTTCATCAGTAGTTCCGGTTGCCTTGATTGCTCCAGAGAAGTTCGTCACCGCTGAAGTGAATGTCATAGCTCCGCTGATTGTCTGGTCCACATCACGACGAACCCAACCATCTGGTAAAACACCACCCAGTTTCAAACTGTCCTGAGCAGTTGCATTTTTAGGCAGATAGTTAGCCAGCGCGTAGTTTAACCCGCGAGGTGATACCGCATAGAAATCTTCCAGATAATCATCAGTCGCCTGAGTCGATCCGCTTGTTGCGTCACCGATAAACGTGTTGCTCTTCGTGGTGATGAACACCGCACCACGACGCTGGGTCGTTGCGCCCCATGCTGGATCAGTACCGTTAAGGAACTGCATCGTTGCCGGAGTAATTGCCAGGTTGTTTGCAGTACCGGCAGCAGCCTCGGAGTTGGTCGCAGTACGAATAATACCTTCAGTGGTATCAGTCGCTTTCTTTGCCTGCAACTTCTTCGGAGTCAGCGTAACATCATCAGCAAGACCGGCATTGACTTCTGCCTGGGTTGCGATTCGGTTAGTACCGCGCTGCGTTTCGCTCGAAGGTGCAATACCCAGCGAAACAGTATTCCAGATTGTACCCGATTGTGTCAAGCCATCCGCCGAAGACACAGCAATATGCGCGGCGTCGTCGAAGAACTTTTTCAACCGGACCGGAACAACAGCCTTATTCGTTACCACACCAGCAGCAACCTCAGCAGCCGTAGCCAGTGCAATGATACCGGTAAGGGATTCAGTTGCATTGCGTTCGTTCAGCTTCTTAGGAGTCACTGCGCGAACATCATCGGTGCCTGTATTGGTTTCTGTCTGTGTTGCGATCTCGATGAAGCCGATACGGTCTTCGGTAGCAGTCTTCTTATGCAACTGTACCGGAGTAACCACGATAGGCAGACTCGTTGCAGTTGCAGCAGCACCCGCGATCACTTCGTTCTCTGTTGCCAGGACAACCAGACCTTTCGATTTCTCGGTCGCGGTCTTCTCATCCAGTGATTTCGGGGTCACTACATCAACATTGTTGTTTTTGTCATAGATGTTAGTGCCTGCATCGCCACGGTTAGCCCCTTCTGCGGTCGTAGAACCCGTTTTAACGAGTTTAGCGATACCAGTGAGGGATTCACTAGCCGAACGGTCATTCAGCTTCTTAGGCGTTACTGCGGTCGTGTCGTCGGTGCCTGTATTGGTTTCCGCCTGCGTCGCAATCTCAACCAGTCCACGGCGCGTTTCCGTTGCTGTTCTTTCGTTCAGCTTCTTAGGCGTCACGTTAACATCATCCAGATAAGTCGCATTCGAATCCTGATTGACTTCAGCAGTCGTCGCAATACGGGACAAACCACGGCGCGTTTCCGTTGCTGTCTTGTTTGCCAGCGTCAGCGGGGTAACCGCTGTTTCATCGTTCGGGCTATCTTCGCGGTTCTTATTCACTTCTTCCTGAGAAGCCAGCGCAATAACACCCAGACGAGAGCGGTTAGTTGCATCAACACGTTCAACAATCGGACGGTAGTTGGCAACAACCCATTCTTTCGTAGCCTTGATGTAAGACAGTTCCATATACGGAAGATAATCAGTGTCTGCATTGAATGCCAGGCTGTTAACTGAGAACCATTCAGAAGGCGGATAGTCTTTGCGCTGCGGGAACTGCATCATATTTTTGTTGGTGCGGATCTTCTCGCCTGTGCCGTCTTTTACCTTGATAGTACAGTTCTGGGTTTTCGCCATGGTGTACATTGACACATACACGCGATCACCGTCAGCAACATCAGAAGGCAGGGTCAGAGTAACGTCACGAAGTGTACCGGTCGTTGCACCACTAACGAATACGTAATCATTAGGGATCATTGCCAGGTCGTCACTTACACGACGCAGACGCACGCGGGAATCACCATCATAGATTACCCAGCGGTTATTCGTGGCATCGAAGATGAAGACACCATAACCAGAACGCTGGCTTGTTACTGACGTTGCAGAACTCGAACCATCATAAGCGATAGTATGACCGCTACCCGGATAGATCTGTAACGTGACTGCGTTGATTGAACTCAGTTTGTCCAGATCATAGGTATTGATGGTGTCGCCGTCGTTCGCATATTTCGGTAACTGCATAGTGATTTTACCGGTCCCGCTATTGCGGAAGGTAGTCATACCAGCCTGTAACTGAAATGCACCCGCGCCAGTTGCGTTCACTACCTGAGAATCACGGTTGTCCTCACTCTCAGCAACGCGCCATACGTTACCATTATAGATAAACGTTGTGGTCATGTATGGATGAGTGATGCGGTATGTCGTGCTCTGTGATTCGCGTAACCGGATCTGTCGAGTGTTCGACTTGATCGAAATGCTGTTAATACCGGCCTGACCGCCACCGTCTTTAATGGTAACGATATCGCCTTCGGTTGGTGAGTCTGGCAGAACATAGTTCAGTTCAGCAAAGCGACCATCGGCAATCAAGTAAGTACCGGATTCAACCTGCAAACCATCCGCACTCGTTAAGTTGTTATAGACCCATTTTGGATCGTTACGGGTTGCATACCATTTTGTTTCGTCAAATGTGCCTGAAGGTGATGCAATATCAGCGCGTGCATACCACAAACGACGCGCATAAATGATCGCCATGTTTGCGGAATATCCACGGGTTGAGTCGTACTGCTGCACCGTATTAAATTCGTTGAAAAAGTCAACGTTAACCCCATCACTACCAACAGTGCGAGAGGCTTTACCAACGTTTATTACTTTCTCGCCAGCAGCGTCAAGACCTGCTGTAGCGCGGAATGATTTGGAAGTCATTATCGTTTCCTTTGGTTTTCTCAATACTGATATTTAGACACAAAAAAGGCGACCTAAGTCGCCCTCTTGTTTCGGTAATTCACTAGCCAGTCTTTTACGATCATGTGATGGTCGTCGTTGGCATAATCCAGATTGTTTCTCTTTTTGAACTTCGCGAACGCCGTCTTTTCGGCTGCGGTCATTTCGTATTGAGTCTGGAATGAATCACGTTTCTTTTTCGTTGCTATCACGTTTTCGGTCTCGATTATCGCATCAGGAAAATATTTCTCCTTCATGTACATCGCTAACCGCATATCGGGTACGAACAGATTGATCTTTTTATTGCTGTTGTTGTGTCGTATATCCGAACGTGCGCATAACTGAAAAGCTGGCTCGTAATATTTACTGACAACATAAGCATCAATCAGTTCTTCCTCATCCAGACCAGAAGACGATGCAACGGATCGCAGCATCTGCCTGAGCCATGGTAAAGGGTTGTAACTGAACAGGGAAACAACGTTGGTATAGTTCGAATAAAAGTTCAGGCCGTGCGAGTTGTAAGGGATTTCCTGACCGTCGCTAAACTTTGACCTGTACGTATTGGTGCAGTAGATGAAGTCTTTACCTTTCATCAACTCTTCAACACGCTTTTTAATCTTCGTGTATACCGTGGTCCCTTCCTGCGACCTATCCCCTGTATAGCGGGAGTAATCACCTTCTGCCAGGACGTTAATCGTAATGCGTCCGGTGTTCCTGTACTGCTTGAAATCAACCTGCGATTGCAGCGGGGATGATTCAAACTTCACGTCATGGAACTTTTCAAGGATTTTTCCGGTTATGGTTCCTTTTATGTTCGATGAAGCGATGGTCACATTTTTAAATTTCCACCGGCTTACGTCATGGTCCTCTACGAAATAACAGGTGTAGCCGTCATGCGTATTTTGCAGTTTAACCGGTATGCTACCCAACAGGGCGCGATAGAGCGGAAACAGTTGTACGGCTATGTCATCACGTTTTCTTAGGCCGTCATATGCCAGGGAAACAACAAGATCTCTTTTGTCTTCATTCAGAGTAAGGTCAACGATCTGGTCGATACCACATGCAAACGGCTGGCAGATATCACGGATATGAGCGATATTGCTGTTAAATCGTAGGCTTTCAAACGATACGAGGTCGGGAACCTCATCAATGTAAAGAGAGAAGTCTTTGAACATATCGAAATTGTCTATGTTCTTCAGGGCTGCGTGAGTGATGAAAATCACTTTGTAGTCGCCAACAACTTCTTTCAGTGAATCATTGTTTGTTCGTTTGGTCCGGTGATCGGTGTCAACAATCACCGCGCCTTCTCCCCTGACCTCGTTCACGTAATAGTCGAACGACTGCTTTGATAGCATCATGGAGATAGACGCGATGATCGCTTTCTCACCCGTTTTGTGTACCTGGTTCAGAATCGCTTTAGTCTTACCGCTGGATGGAACACATTCAACGGTATGAAAAATCATTTCTTCCTTGCGTACTTCTTAATTGCTTTATCGGAAATGACGTGCTTCTTCACGGTTGGAGCAACACCGAACATCTCTGTACCGTACTCGGACAGAATTGTCGATACCACTTCTTCCCGGACCAGTTCCTTACGCACGCGCAACGCGGGATAGCGTTCAGTTACTTTCTTGTGCAACCGGCCTTCCAGTACATCCAGGTGCGCTGGGGTGATTAAAGGCGCTGTCTGAGTAGCACAAAAGTTTTCCATCCATTCCGATGTTTCGCCACGGATAACGTTTACTGCGGGTTGTAATGATTCACGACTCATTTAATCACCTATTAGCTCGACGAGATTTTTATATCCCCCGATAAGAACACCATCAGCAAAGATTCGAGGGTAGGAGAATGCCAGCGATCTGGCTCCTGCACGCTTTGCTAACTCTTCAATGCGGGGTCTGTCATATGCAAACCCCAAATCATTATCAGCAGATATTAACACGGGATAAAACACGAAGTCAATATCCTTTTCTTTCAACAACTTAACCGCCTGAAAACAACCCCAGCACCGATGCAACTCTTCGGGAATGCCGTAGATTTCTATGTTCATTTTTTAGGTTCGGTGATTTTTTTGATTGAATAAACAACCGCTGCCTGCTCTTCGCGGATCAGCTTTCTCAGTTTTTCCAGAGCAAGGCAGCGCTGATGCAGTGCATAGAGTTCTTTGGTCTTTGACAGCGCATCTTCAGCAGTTGTCTTGCCGCCCAGATAGTAACGCGAACCGGAGCGCTGGACAAATGAATGATAGAACATGAACAGTTGATCGCCATTCGGGGCCGCAACTGAACTGGTGTCCAGATCATTGATTGATTCCAGATTTACCCAGTCAGGGCTGATTGAAATCTGAACCGGCTTATCGTTGTAATTTGTGTTGATGACTGGCATGGTGCGCGTATGGGTCATCACAAAATTAGGACTGGCTTGCAATTCACCAGAGGTCGCGATTTTGGCTTCGGGTTCTGTTTCTGGTGCGTCTTCTTCAGAACCAACTTCGTCGAAGTATTTCCAGTACATGCCAGGCAACTCATATTCAACGCTACCGCTTTCAAAATATGCAATGTCTTCAAACTCTCCGATCTCAACGCGAGAAGGAGAGACGACCAGACCGTTGTCGCGGAGGAAAACAGCGAATTCGTTCTTCAGTGTTTTCTCAAAAAATTCTTCAACGGTGACTTTCAGTTGATATGGTGTATTTGCTTTCATGATTACCTCAGAGGAAGGGGGCCGAAGCCCCTGGGGATCAGATGTTGCTAAGTGCGGTTGCTGCGTTGACCAGTTCAGTCGCTGCAATGCGCAGGTTGTCGATTGCGGCGTTGTGGTTTTCCTGAGCCTGTTTCAGGGCTTCCAGAGCGGCTTCATGCTTCTGCTTCCGCTCTTCTTCAGCACGGTTCACCAGACGAATGCCTTCACCGCCAGTTGTTACCAGGTTGCTTACGCTGTCGGCTTCGCGGAAGAACTGGCGTTCAGTATCGCTGAACAGCACAATAGCAGCATTGTGGGTGTCTTCGCAACAATTACGGACACCAACTGCACCTTTGCTTTCACTAAAGCCACTTCGTTTGCCTACAACAAACGGTTTATCTTTTCCGTAAACGCGTTCAATTTCTTTAAGAATGGCGCTATTAGCAATTGCGCCACGCAGGAAGCCTGCACGGTCAACCAGAACATAAGAGCGACCAGTAACGAAACGATCTGGATCTTTCTCGCCTGTGGTTACCGTGTTCTGCGCCAGGACTTCGCCGCCGTCCAGTTCAGCATCCAGAGAAACATCGACAGCAGCGGCCTTTTTCTTCGCTACCGGTTTTGTCGCTGCTGCTGGAGTATCAGTCGCTGGCGCTGTTGCGTTGGTCACGTCAACGAAGAACTGAGCTTCCCAGGTGCGTAGTGTGTTAAACGCCAGACCCGGAACGCTTTTGATTCGCACTTTGTCGTCACCCAGATCAACCGAAAGAACTTCTACGCCGTCCGGCAGATGTTTCAGGATCTGGTTTGCCTGAATCTGGTTGGTTTTGTTGATTCCAACACCGCTACGGTTTTTAGAGAAGTTTGGAACGTCGATCAGTTTGTATTTGCGACCGACGCGGAATGCGATCTCTTCGGAAGAAACGACCCACGGATGAGAGCCGGACAGTTTCTGAATCTGTTTCAGGGGAATGCCCTTCGCCCAGCAGTGTTTACGCGCTTCGTTACGGGTTTTGAAATTCATGTTCATAATATGTCTCTGTTTGTTTGTGTGGGGTTATTATGCCACGTTATCAGGATTCGGGTCAACGTATGAATCGTTAAAACCGACAAAATAAGCGGTTTTATTTTCACTCACGTCAACCCAGCCAATCAGCACCTGTGCATCACGGGCTATCGCATCATTCACGATGCGGGAAACAACGGTCACCTGGTCTTCGTCAGACCGCCAGGCGAGTTTAACTGAGTCTTCGTCAATAGCAGGAATGAACCGAAATGGGATATTGGCGAAGATCAGTTCCTCTACGAGGTAGTTTAGCGAAACACATTGTCTTTGATTAAACATTGCGGCATCTCTTCTTCAGTTAATTTTGTGTACGACTTTTTAGGGTCATAGTGAGGTAGAACCATTTTCTTACAGCGGTGAATATACTTTTCCATCCTGATACGCTTCGTACTTTCACGGATGTTCGTCAGATTGATAATGTCTTTCATCTCGCACTGGTATGATTTCAAGACAAATGTTAAGTCTATGTATCGACCATCATCTAAGCCAATCTCCATATGAATAAAGACCTGGTTGCGATGTTTAAAATCAGATGTGCTCGAAGTTATCACATCATAGATTTTATCTCCCATATGGGCAGTATATTTCACACCAGCCAGCCGGAGGTCGATAACGCATTCCAGTTCGAGCAATTTTTCGATCCGGTGCGCATAAGCAAATGGTGTCGGGTTGGGTCCGTAACTGACGCCCAGTAGCTGATGGAAAGCATCGTTGTGTGTAACTCCATAGTAAATG
>Ga0308166_1002678_pt1 | contig 16026 bp, 12 predicted proteins | sample PhyCR2_2_FD_202137 | JGI IMG/M metagenome (GOLD analysis project Ga0308166, IMG submission 202137) | Phyllosphere microbial communities from UC Gill Tract Community Farm, Albany, California, United States - DLSLCC.R2 | ecosystem: Host-associated > Plants > Phyllosphere > Unclassified | place... | reverse complement strand
GTATTGTCGATGTCGGTTGCCGGCGCATAGGCAGCCGCTCCGGACTTGCGTGCCGGAGACGTGCGTTTGAGTCGGTAATTTCCGGTGCCATCGGGCTTAAAATTGACGAATTGGGGATCAGCTTCGAGTGTGCCAGTCGCTACACTCTTACGCAAAGAAATTGACTTGCCGTTTCCATAAACTAAATTGTTGGCGAAGATGTTATTGGTGCCAGTGCACTCTTCTTGGTCGTAACAAAATTCCATAATCGCTGATTTGGGGTTGTTGACTACGATGTTGTTAACCACTCTTGTATTGTTCAGTATTACGCCACCGGGTTTGTCGCCAGCCCCTACGACAATGCCACCACCGATGTCGGCCGAACCGTTCGCGAACACCGTATTATTGGCGACCAGTACCTGATCGGCTGCATGCCACAGGTGGATGCCCCAGGACGAAGCGCGGTAGACGACGTTGTTGACGATCCTGGCTCGTGGATTGGCGGAATAGATACCGTGAACGGCGCTGCAATTGCCGGGCACGCCGATATCGTGCACAACGTTCCCGATAATGTCGCCATTGGATGCGGTGTAGCTGGCGTTGTTGATGCCGGCGCCACCACCACCAGTACAGCCGCCAGACACGGACAGATTGTGGACGTGATTGCCTTGGATGAGCGTATACGAACCCAGATTGATGATGCCTTCACGGCCCGGCCCGGTGATGTCGAAACCGACGATATCGGTGTAATTGCCGCGGTTGGTCCACATGAATTCGGTGCCGGTACCAATGATCCTGGCGCCCCACTTGGTATCGGACACATAACGGATGCGTGCGGTCGCAGTGCCGCTTACGGTCGTCGTGACGTTACCCAGATAGGTCCCCGGGGCAACGTGCACGATCGTGCCGGGTTTGACCAGGCTGGCTGCACGCGAGATCGTCTTGAGCGGCCTGGCAGCCGTGCCGGGGCTGGTGTCGAAGCCGGTAGTGCTGACATAGAGTTCTGGGTTGCCAGACCGGCCCTCATGTATGGCGTCGCTCGGGTAATCAAAACCGACTAAAGCGAACATCGTGACGAAAATAACGAGCTTATGCACGACGGCTCCTGTGCAATAGAAATCGACTCTGGTTAGCTGCCGAACTGAAATAGCATATGGTGAGGTCGATATCGAATAATTTTGCGAAGTACTTTCGAGCACCAGACAGCGACTAGACGTTGTAAATGGCCGAACGCACTCTAAATCGTATGTTCGGTATCCATGTTGCCATGCTGCTTTCGATATTTGAGAGTGCCAGAATGGTCATGGTGGAGATTGGAGAATCGAGGACGATCCACGTACTACGGTCGGAATAGTATTGCGCGGCCGTTGTTTTAGATGTTTTGCTCCATACCTGTATTTTGAATATGATCCAATGCTGGCGCCGATGAGCATGTCGGTAAAATAGTGCGATTTAACCAGTAGCAACATGGTTGCACATGCCGTGGCGAACGCAAGGATGAAATCTCCGTGGTCCTTCGTATTGAAGTATCCTGTAGTTAGCATTGAGACGGTCGGTAATATCATTAACGCTGCCAGATAGATAAATCCAAAAATGCCAAGGTCTACCCATGCGGAAAAGATATTGTGTGCGTAATGGCCATTTTCGTAACTCGCGTAATCGCCCAATATCGGATGCGCGGAAACTGTCTGGACGGCATGAGCCATCATCTGATGCCGCAAGATGGCCGAGTTTGAATGTGATAGATCGAGTAATTCCAAGATTCTATTGTTTGGCAATTGTTCCTCGATCAGATTGAAATTCATGATAACTAAAGCTGCCACGGCCGCCAGCACAACGATAAACAAAAGTTTTTTCTTGGCGAAATATAGTTCGATGATGGGAATGACGAAAAGCATTGCCACGAATTCACTGCGCGCTGTGTTCAGAAATAGCGAGGCAGCGCCTGTCAGGTACATCAGGACGCGCAGCGTTAAGGAATTCGTGTAGGCGACCACACATAGTAGAGTAACGAGATAGGAGCGTGCCAAACCCTGGTACGTGGACAGGGCAGCGGGGTCCTTGGCCAATCCCAGCGCATCCATACGAAACATGCCTTCGGTCGAAAATGAGATTATGACTGCAGACATTCCTGTCAGGCATAGTATGGCGGGATATCTGAACTGTGGTTCGGTGAAGTCGATCATCTTGAACAAGATGAATACGTTCACCATGAATAAAATTCCCTCCATGTGTGCCACAACGATGACCATACTTGCGCCGCTTATGGCATTGGCGCCTATTACGGCAGCGAAAAAGATAAAGAATAGGCCATAGTACACTTCGCATGGAACCAAGTATTGATGATCGTGTTTGATTTGGCGGACATAAAAAACAATGACCGGCAATGCGAACAATAGTGATACTGGAGTAAAGTATCCTCCGAGAAATGCTCGTATTAAGCCCATTCCGAGTAAAAAGTGATAGAAGAAAAATCCTGGAAACAACGCCATGAATCCCAAAATGAGGACGGCGCGCTCCGCCGGTGATCTATATGCGGTAAAGGGTATCATGCGATTGCCAGTCGGTTCTGTGAACATAAGTACGACATATACAAGTAGACCAGATAGAGCAGGGAATATCCAATTCCATAGCCGGCAACGCTTTGATGCAGTGATATGGGGGCTGCGAATACACCCACTGTCATCACGAACAGCGCCACCTGCCACATCAACTCTACCTTTTGTTTACCTGCAATAAAAAAAACATAACTGAGGGGGCTGGCGATGAAGTTCAGGAAGCATAGGGGGGTAAGGAGACGCGCAAGTTCCCCAGCCGGACGCCATGCCTCGCCAAATACCCAACTAAAGAGTTGAGGGGAAAAAAGAAGTAGTAGCAACGATGGTGCCACTGCGAGGAGCAGCAGGGCCTTGAAGGTATAGCGATAGACATCCCGGCAGTTGCCGATCGTCCTGAAATCGTCTACTGCTTGCCGCTTGAACACTTCAAGTATCGAGGAGGCGACCAAGGAGGCCGGCGCGCTGAGGACACGCTGAGTCAAGGCGTACAGGCCTGCTGCCATCACACCGTGCTTGACTCCAATAAGGAACAATGGCAGTTGGCCGACCATCGCGTTAAGCAGGCTGGACGGCAAGGAGAAGCACCAGAATGCTCGATGCTTGTGGAGGTACTTGCGCTGGTTTACGTCCAGTCTGAGCCCAACGCGAGCGCGAGGAGGCGACAGCAATATCCATGCTACGCCAAGACCGGCAGTCAATCCGATTAACTGCCCGGCCAACAGGGCCGTGCCACCCAGGCCGACGGCCAGTAAGCCCATCTGGCTCACCGCGATCGTTCCGGCAGCGCACAGCTTCGCTCGTGCGGCATTTCCGAACTGTTTGTGCGAAGTCGCATAAGAAAGCGTGGTCTGCGTGTACGCGGTGAGCCAAGTGCCGACACCGAGCGTGAGTAATGCAAACCATGACATGTCGCGCACCGCCGGCATATTCAAGGCGCGCCCCGCTATCGCGAAGAGCGAAATCGCCAACGCTACGATCGTCGCCGAGTACGCGATTACGCCAAAGCAGACGCGTTGCTGACGCTCCTCGTGGTCGAGGACCATGGTGGCGTCGATACGCAAGGTGGCGGCAATGGAGGCAACCGTGATCATACCCATCCAGACACTGAACGCACCCATATCGGCGGGTAAGCACATCCGTGTCAGTAGGGGCGCAGTAATCAGCGGCAACGCTTGCCCGCCTATCGCTCCGGCGAGCACGGTCATCACATTTTTCCAAAAGTCGGGCCGGACGATGCTCATATCTACACCGTCGTTGATACGATGTGCAGACATCGGTGGAAGCTGGAGGCTGGAGCCAGGGCTACGACCATCTCGACACCGAATTAAAGAGCAATATTAAATTTGGCATAAACATGGCCGCAATGGGCTTAATCTAGAGTATTCCGAAGGCAAACACTTGGCATTGGGATGTTTCGATCGCGGGTGTTTATGATTTCGAATTTCGTGTCTGTGTCGATTCGTGTGTCGGAGGCTGACGATCATTTCCTGAATGCATGGGCAGCACGGTTGCACGCAGCTTATGTCATTCTGATGCCTGGTGATGGCCGTGCACTTATCGAAATAACTTCATGGCTAGGGCGCTTTTAGGAGTTGCTCTTTTGGTTGGTGATTTGATGTGGCTATCGGCAGTTCTGAAAGCGTAAAATCATGGTTCGTCTTTTGACTTGTCATCGATGGTTGCTGTGCGAGAAGTTGTTGATGTGAAGATATTTAGTTTTTGAATGGTAAGAGCAAAGCGAATTATTGTTTGTCGCTCGATAAATTTGATTATCGTGGTTTCGTTCCTGTCCCATTTGATGCTGCTCAAATACGAGATCGCACTAGCAAATTAAAGGTGTTATGAGCCAGGTAATTGATGATTCCTGCTGCGCTGCGTATGGACGCAAGAGTAGCATTCTGGGTTCCAATGGTTGTTTGATAAATCTGGTTCCTCAGCGATCTTGTAACAGCTGGGAGCAGGATTCATTCTAAAGGAACGCTTATGAGTATTTCTCACGATAACTTGGCTGAGCAGGAAAGAATTCGTAGCGTCTACGGAGCACGGCGCGACGGATTTCTCGCCGCGCAGTATGCCTGGTACCGACCGGAGGTCTTGCAGCAGACCGCGGTACGCTCACGCATCCTGGCGCCATTATTGGTCGATGCGTTAGGTTCCGATCTGTCGTCCGCGCGGATCCTCGACGTCGGTTGCGGCAGCGGTGCTTTTATTCGTCAATTGATTTCCTGGGGGGCTGATCCAACGAAGTTGACTGGTACCGAATTCCAGAAAGACCGCCTCGAGTATGCGCGCCGGCATACTGCCGAGGGAGTACGATGGCATTTGGGCGGACTGGACATTGTGCCGGCCGACAGCATCGATCTGGTAAGTGCCGAGACGGTATTTTCTTCGATCCTGGATATCGACCTTCGGTGCAACTTGGCTACTGAGATGTGGCGTGTCGTTAAACCAGGAGGTTGTTGCATGGTTTACGATTTTCGTTATGACAATCCAAGTAATCCGAACGTCAGCAAGGTTACGCTGGCCGAGTTACGCCGCTATTGGCCCACCGACGAGATCCGCTATCGTACTTTGCTGCTGGCACCACCTATTGCAAGACGCATGGCGCGCATTCCGCATTTGGCAACCGAACTGCTCACCATAATGCTGCCCGTGCTACGCTCACATTTCTTTTTTACGGCGCGAAAAGCAAAGTGAGAATGCAAGATGACCGCTGAGGCTGACAATGATCTGCTCCACTGACGGGAACGACGCAGAGCATACGAACGGTTGCGTTATCGCCACAGTGAAAACAGTGTCCGAGGACTAGGCGTCTGGACGACGCATTGGGCAGACGCTTCCGGCACCCGGAAGCTTGCCACGCTACGCTAAATCGGTAGCCAGGCGTTGCTCGATCCGCAGCGCGGCATCTCCTGTGCCATAAGGCGAGATATCCTTTCCGGTCGTACCCAAGCTCAGCCGCAAGTCACTCAATGCCTGGGACACATTTGTCGGTGGAGAGAGTCGGTTCCAACCAGCCTCGACCAGTTCGGTCCATTCGGTTTCGTCGCGGAATGTTACGCACGGCACGCGGTGAAAAAAAGCTTCTTTCTGTACGCCACCAGAATCAGTCGCTATCAGAGCTGCGTATTTTTCCATTTGTACCATGTCGATATACCCCATCGGTTCGACCAAGATGAGGGGGCGCGCGAGCATGGCGAGCTTGCCGTGCCGGGCAAGTACATCCTGCGTGCGAGGATGCAGAGGCCATACCACCGGGATTTGCCGGGCGAACGCGCTCAAGGCGTCGACGATCGTCGTAAGCCGGTTCAGGTCGTCTGTATTTTCAGCACGGTGAATTGTTGCCAGGCAAAACTCTCCCGGCCGGATACCGTACTCAGCCGTAAGCTTGGCGAGCAATCCTCCTTCTTTGTCGACGCGTGCACCCTGATGCAACGCAACATCGTACATCACATCGCCTACCGGACAGATCTTGTCGGGCGCGGTCCCTTCGCGTAATAGTTCGGTGGCCGCACCTTCTGTTGGGGTAAATAGCCATTGCGCAACCCGGTCGGTAAGGATGCGGTTGATCTCTTCTGGCGAACGCATGTTAAATGACCGTAAGCCAGCCTCAACGTGAGCCACCGGGATATGCAACTTGATAGCGGCCAATGCGCCGGCCAGTGTCGAGTTGGTATCGCCATAGACCAGTACTGCGGCTGGCTTTTCGGAATGTAGTACCTGTTCTATAGCGGTAAGCATTCGTCCGGTCATCTCGCCGTGGCTGCCTCCATGTATATCGAAATGGTAGTTTGGGGTGGCCATGCCCAGTTCGGAGAAAAATACGGCTGACATGTTGGCGTCGAAATGCTGTCCCGTGTGGACGACTATTTCTCTGAGCCGTCCAGCGGCAGCCAGCGTAGCGGACACGGCGCTGGCTTTGATGAACTGCGGACGCGCGCCGATAATGGTAACGATTTTTTTGGGATTCATTGAGCCTCCCGGTTGCGTTGGTAAATGATGAACGTTCTTCAGCGCAGAAGCGCTCGTTCACCAGACAAGGCCTTCATAAAAGCGGAACAGGTTTTCCCTGGTATTCGCTCGCCAGTTGGTTTCAAAGCACCTTGGATGGGTTAGTAAGTAGATACGGCGATGTTTTCCAAGTGAATTGAGCGGAGAACATGGATGATAGAAGTCGGGAGGCGGTTGATCGGATATATAAATGTCGATATTGTCCATCAGGTTGCGGTCGTAGGTCTCGGCGTCGATGCCGCAACACTCTCGCAATTGCACATCCGCCAGGATTTCGGTGTTGCTAATTTTTAATTTGCGATTGGCAAAATCGCCGTGGCCGCACACTGTTTTCATTTTCGTGCCGAGTTGTTTTTCGATGCGCAGGAAATTTGCGATGAAATCCGAGCGGATCGCCGGCAAATGGCTGCGCAATGTTGCCGCATCCTTGATCTTGTTTTTCTTGGCGTATGTCGCGAGTTCTTCGTAGTGGTAGCTGGCTTCACTGCCATACTCTTCGATTTCACGCATCAAATCGATATCAAGGGTGGATAACCGGAAATAGAAGCTGGATTTGATGTTATATTTCTTTTCGATCTCGAAGAGCTTACGGGTGGTACGTAGATCGGTGTCAATGTCGTGGCGATGGATAATCGTTCGATCACGATACTCTTCGCTTGCACCAATTATTTCCTGGTACATGCGCACTGAAATTTGCCGGTAGTTCGCGTCTTGGGCCGCTCGAAGCAGGTTCTCATAGGCTGCCAATTGAGAAGGCATCAGATAGTCACTGTATAGCCGATTGAGTACCGTGTTCATGTGATCGAATATTTTGCACGATAAGGTTGAAATCCGAGCATTTCCTTAAAGGTCTTCAATCCCGGGCTGGCGCCAAAATAAGTGTCGTACATTAAATATTGGTAGTTGCCGCTCTCTATCATGCGACAGACGATTTCAGTCACTAACAAGTGCATGATGCCGTCGTTGTTGCGTACGCCAATGATCCGATTGAAGGCGGCAAAATTTCCGTATAGGCCCAAGTCTCCATACGCCATCAGCTTCCCCGAAGGGTTAAGTGCGCCAAAATATTTGAAGTTAGGATCATTCGGATAATGATATTTCTTTACCAAGTAATCAGCGTCCATCGGCAAGCCCTGGCGTGTTTTCGTCGATGTGTTGATTTCATAAATATCATCGATATAATCGTTTCTGTCGATTTCAGTCACGATATACCTTTTGTTTTTTGCCTTGCGTGCGTGACGCAAGGCTGAGTACGTTCCCTTGAGGCTATCCAGATATTCTTCGCGATTGTGGAATTGGCTCAGGTTGACCAATGCAGCCCCCATCGACTTGTTTCGAAATATTTTATATTTCGGGTGAGGCTTGGTGAAATATTGATACATCTTCGCGACGTCCTGTGGGTTCAGTTCGAGGCGAAATTGCAGACGTACTACAGGCAGTCGGGCGATGACAGCAATTTGTTCAAAAACTTGGGCTAATTTATTTGGCATGTTTCAGGTCTCCATAAAGATCGGTCAGTTTCCTGGCCTGAACATCCCAGTTGTATTTTTCCATCACAGCTTTACGGCCGTTCTCCCCCATGGATCTGGCGATATCGGGATGGCTCGCGAAGTAATCGATGGCGGCGGCGATTGCTTTCGGGTCAAGTGGATCGACACACACACCACATTGGTTGCCCTCGACTATCTTCCGCCAGAGAGGGAAGTCAGAGGCGATGACGGGAATGCCTGAAGACATGTACTCGAACATCTTGGTTGGATGGGAATCAAGATGGTTCGGAAAAGGGAGAAAGGTGACGATTCCCGCCAGTGAGCGCGCCATGACATCACGAACCCCGGCGCGGTTGAGAAACCCGAGGTCATTCACGCGCGCCCAGCCCGGATGCTTGCTGACTTCGGTTTCAACTATCGTTTCAGAAAACTGTCCCACCAAATTGAGGCGCGTGGAGGAGCGTAGCAAAGCACAGGCTTGGACCAATTGGCGTATGCCTCGAATCGCGCCAATTCCGCCGACGTAACAGACTTCCCGCTGCTTCGCGGTCCAGGGTAGTCCTCCATCGAGTTCACCGATCATGGGGAAGTTGTTGACATCAACCACGACCGGATGGATCTTTACAAATTTGTCGCGGATGAATGGCGTTGCTGTAACAATTGCATCGAACTTTGGGCAGGCATACCGCTCGAACAAGGTCAATGCGAGCGACAATGCATGCCGCGAAATCGACCCGAGGTAAGGCTTGCCAAGCAATTGGCGCGGGGTGTCCTCATGCGAATCAAAGACGACCGTCTTGCCCAAAGTCTTGAGCTTGATCCCGGCCGGAATCAGTTCAGGGTCGTGCAAATGGTAGATATCGGCATCCAGCGCGATGGCGCGGCCGAGTACTTTTTGTGATGTCACGAACATGCGATTGAGCCGACCTGGCAGCGCACCGACGTCGGTAACTGTCACGCCGTCGACAAGCTCGTCACCACGGCCGTCGGCTACCACCAGCGTTACGTCATAGCCGCGTGCAGCGAGAGTACGACATTGTTTGATGAAGATGCGCGTATCCTTCCGCCCGTGAACAGAAGTAAGGTGGGCAACTCTGCACGACGACTTTAGTGCCTGCGGCGAGAACGAATTCTTGCCCTGAGGGGCACTCGTATCAGGCATTGGCTGATGAAGGCGCGCGCTCATGGGGCCGAGCAGTCGGTGAGGGCGGAGGCATCCGGCGTCGCCATTTCGCTCATGCGGCCAATCGCCTTGAGCAGGGCGGCGGCGACTTGCTGGACGTCTGCTCCTGTCATGTAGGGTCCCATGGGCAGACTCATTACGTGCTCCGCCAACCGCTCGGCGATTGGGCAAAGCCCGGGTACCCCCAAATGGGCATAAGCAGGTTGCAGATGGACGGGAACCGGATAATGTATTGCTGTGGGAATCCGCGCTGCGTGGAGCGCAGCCTGGATGCGTTCGCGCTCGTCGACCATCACGGTATATTGGGCAAATACGTTGCTGCGATCGCGTGCACGCTCGACGATGGTGATGCGGCCGGACAGCAGAGCGTCGTACAGCGCGGCGACTTGATTGCGCCGCTCCAGTTCCCAATCGAAGCGTTCCAGCTTGGCCAACACGACCGCACACTGAAGGGTATCCATGCGTCCGCCGACGCCGATTCGCGTATGAACATAGCGCCGGCTCTGGCCGTGCACGCGTATTTCGCGCATGGCCCTGGCGAGATTGTCGTCGCTCGTGAACAGTGCGCCGCCGTCGCCGTAACAGCCCAGCGGCTTGCTGGGAAAAAAGCTCGTGCAGCCGATCGTCGACAGATTGCCGCTCTTGCGGCCACGATAGTCGGCGCCGAAGCTCTGCGCGCCATCTTCGATCACGTGAAGGCCGTGGCGCGCCGCGATGGCATTGATCTCGTCCATGTCGGCTGGCTGGCCATACAGCGAGACGGGCACGATTGCGCGCGTGCGCGGACCGATGCGCGTTTCGAGCAGCGCCGGGTCGAGGTTGCCAGTGCGCGCATCCACGTCGACGAACACGGGTACGGCGCCGAGCAGCACGATCACCTCCGCCGTGGCGATGAAGGTGAACGGCGTCGTGACGATTTCGTCACCGGGGCGGATGCCGAGCGCCATCAGCGCGATCAGCAGGGCTTCGGTACCGGAGGCAACGGTGACGCAATGGCGCGCCCCCGTGTACGCGGCCAGCCGTTCCTCGAGCTCCGCGACTTCCGGGCCCATGATGTATTGACCATGGTCGAGCACGGCCTGGATGCGCCGGTTGATCAGCTCGCGCGACGCCTGGTATTGGGATTTGAGATCGATGAATTCCATGATGGTCGACGTGTTAACGGAACGGATCAGAATTGATGGAAGGCGGACGCCAGCGTGCAGACGCCGTCGCGCAGCCGATAGACGTCGCCCGTATGCGGGCAGGTCGCCTTGCCGTCGCCGTGCGGCGGTAGCGTCAGGCGTTCGCCGAACCGGCTGATCCAGCCGATCTGGCGCGCCGGCACGCCGGCCATCAGGGCGAAGTCGGGGACGTCGCGCTTGACGACGGCGCCGGCGCCCACGAAGGCGTAGCGGCCGACCGTCACCCCGCACACGACGGTGGCGTTGGCGCCGATGCTGGCACCCTGGCGGACGACGGTGCGGCGGTACTGCTCTTTGCGGACGATGCCCGCGCGCGGGTTGTAGACGTTCGTGAACACCATGCTGGGGCCGCAGAACACGCCGTCCTCCAGCGTGACGGCGTCGTATACGGACACGTTGTTCTGGATCTTGACGCCATCGCCGATCACGACGTCGTTGCCGACGAAGACATTCTGTCCAAGCGAGCAACCGGCACCGATGCGGGCGCCGCCGCACACGTGGGAAAAGTGCCAGACGCGCGTGCCCGGCCCGAGCACGGCGCCGGCATCGACGATCGCGCTGGGATGCACGGCCTGCGTGTCAGTGTGGCTGTCGGGGCTGGTATCGTCGATGCGCATGTCAGTACTCCAGGGGCAGGGCGACGCGCTTGCCGTCGCGGGCCGATTTGTAGGCGGCCACGAGCACCTCCAGCGACTTCAGGCCCTCGCGCCCATCCGTTTCCGGTTCGGCCTCGCCACGCAGCACGCCGATGACGTTGTCGTAATACAGCGGATGGCCAAAGCCGTAGACCGACGTCGTCCGGTAGCTGGCGTCGGCGACCAGTGCATCGTCCGGATCGGGCGCGGCGAATTCCCACTGCTGGATTTCGTTGACGGCAACGCCACCGATTCGCACCGTGCCGTGTTCCCCCAATACCGTGATCGAGCCTTCGAGGTTGCGCGGGTACGTCAGCATCGTGACGTTCATCGAGCCAAGCGCGCCGTTACGCCAGCGCAGGCTGAGTACCCCCGTGTCCTCGACTTCGATGTCGCGCGCGAGCGTCGCCGTGTAGGCTTGCAGGCTTTCGACCGGACCGATGATCCAGTCGACCAGGTCGACATAGTGGCTGGCCTGGTTCATGAAGGCACCGCCGTCGAATTCCCAGGTGCCGCGCCAGCTGGCGCTGCGGTAATACTCGGGCGGGCGCGTCCAGAACACGTTCAGGTTGACCATGTAGATGCGGCCGAAGCGCTTCTTGTCGACGGCGCGCTTGAGCAACTGCAGCGTGGCATTGCGACGGTTCTGCTTGACGACGAACAGGCGCACGCCGGCGGCATCGGCAGCCGCGACCATGCGCTTGCCATCTTCCCAGCGCGTGGCCATCGGTTTTTCGGTGATGACGTGATGGCCTGCCTGGGCGATGCGGATCGCGTGCTCCGGGTGCAGGCCGGACGGTGTGGTGATGATGAAGGCATCGGCGGCGCAGCCGCGCAGCATCGCGTCCAGGCTTCCGAAGCCGGTTGCGCCGGTGGCGCCAACGGCCCGGTCGAGGGCGCGCGGGTCGACATCGCACACGCCCACCAACTGGGCGCGGTCCTCGTGCTGGCGCAGCGCCTCGAAGTGGTTGGCGGCGATGCGGCCGCACCCGACCAGGGCGAAGCGGATTTTGCGGTCCGTAATGGGGGCAGGATAATGGCGCATGCTTTCCTCCTATGCCTTGACGACGTTCGGCAGCGGGGCCAGATACACGCCGCGCGTGTCGACGATCAGGCTCGCGTACTGGCGCACCAGGTCGAAGTCGAAGGCACTGTGCGCCGTGGCCACGAGCACGACGTCGTAGGACGCGATCCGTTGCGGCGTGAGTTCCACGCTGCGCAGATCGAAACGGTGTTCGCGCATGTCCGGGAAGACGGGGACGTGCGGGTCGGCATACTCGACAACGGCGCCCTTGTCGCGCAGGATCTCCATCAGTTCGACCGAGGGCGATTCGCGCATGTCTTCGATGTCCTTCTTGTAGGCGATACCGAGTACGAGCACGCGGCTGCCCATCACGGCCTTGCCGCGCTGATTCAGCGCATCCGTCATCTTGCCCACCACCCAGTGAGGCATGTCGCTGTTGATTTCACCGGCCAGCTCGATGAAGCGCGTGTGCAGGCCATATTCGCGCGCTTTCCAGGTCAGGTAGAACGGATCGATGGGAATGCAATGCCCGCCCAGGCCGGGGCCCGGATAGTAGGGCGTGAAGCCGAAGGGCTTTGTCGCAGCAGCGCGGATGACCTCGTGAATATCGATGTGCATGCGGTCGGCGATCATCTTCATTTCGTTGACGAGGCCAATGTTCACCGCGCGGTGGATGTTTTCCAAGAGCTTGGTCAGTTCCGCAGCACGGGTCGAGCTGACCGGCACGACGCGATCGATCGCGGGGCTGTACAGCGCGATGCCGGCCTCCAGGCAGGCAGGCGTGGCGCCGCCGCACACTTTCGGGATCGTGCGGGTGTGGAAATGCGGGTTGCCCGGATCTTCGCGCTCCGGGGAGAATACGAGGAAGACGTCCTGCCCGACCTTGAAACCGCGGGCTTCCAGCCTCGGCTTGAGCTCCTCGTCCGTCGTGCCCGGATACGTGGTGCTCTCCAGTGACAGGACCTGGCCCGGCCGCATGAAGGGCAGCAGGGCTTCGGTCGTGTCGAGCACGAAGGAGAGGTCGGGTTCGCGGTAGGCATTCAGCGGCGTCGGTACACAGATGATCAGCGCATCCGGCTCGCCGGCACGGGTGAAATCCGTCGTGGCTTCGAAGCCGCGTGTGCGTGCCCGGGCGATGTCGGCGGCGGCGATATGGCGGATGTAGCTTTCTGCGCGATTCAGCTGGTCGACCTTCCTGCCGTCGATGTCGATGCCGAGCACGTGGAAGCCGGCTTCGACATACCGCAGCGTCAGCGGCAGGCCCACATAGCCCAGTCCGACAATGCCGATGACGGCGGTGCGCTCACGCAGCCGGGTGGTGAGCGTTTCGAGATGGGCCGGTTTGCTTTCGTCGCGCATGTGTGTCCTCGCCAAACGGTGGGTTGAGGCCGTTCAAATCCGGAACGGCACGAATCTTCTGATCAGGCTTAAGCGTTGCGGCGCCGCCGGTTGCGCCGCAAGCGGAGGTTGTGCCCCCGCCGTAACGGCAGCTGCTGCGGTTGCTGCTGCGGTGGCGGACTCCGGTGCAGGCCGACTGGGGCTGTATTCGGTGACGATGGCCTTGACCATCGCCTCGATCATCGGGCGTTCGTGGGTGTCGCAGGCCATCATCAGGCACGTGATGAAGGTGTCCAGCACGCCCGGACGCAGCGCGTGTTCCTTCATTCGCATGATGCGCGGATGCTCGCTGGGGAACACCGCCCCGTCGGTCAGCAATTCCTCGTGCAGTTTCTCGCCGGGGAACAGGCCAACGTAGCGGATGTCGATGTCGCCCCCGGGATGCTGCGGGGTCTTCTCCGTCAGGCCGGACAGGGCGATCAGTGAGCGCGCCAGGTCGACGATGCGCACCGGTTCGCCCATGTCGAGTACGAACACGTCCCCGCCCTTGGCCATTGCGCCGGCCTGGATCACGAGCTGGGCGGCTTCCGGGATCAGCATGAAGTAGCGCGTTACATCCGGATGCGTGATGGTGAGCGGGCCGCCGCGCGCGATCTGGCGCTGGAACAGCGGAATGACGGAGCCGGAGGACCCGAGCACGTTGCCGAAGCGGACCATGCAGAACGTGGTGGCCGCGCCGGCGCCCTGGCGCGCGGCCGCGGCTTGAAAGATGAGCTCCGCGATGCGCTTGCTCGCACCCATGACGTTCGTCGGGCGCACGGCCTTGTCGCTCGAAATCAGCACGCACGTCGTCGTTCCATGGGCGGCCGCCTGCGTGGCAACGACCTGCGCGCCCAGCACGTTGTTGCGCAGGCCTTCGACGATGTTCGACTCGACGAGCGGCACGTGCTTGTACGCGGCGGCGTGATAGATCGTGTCGACCGGGCCGTCGCGCAGGATCCGTGCGACGAGGTCGGCGTTGCAGACGGAGCCCAGGTGCGCCTGGACGGGTACGTCGGGGAAGCGCGTGGCCAGTTCCTGGCGCACCGTGTACAAAGCGAACTCGGAGTGGTCGAGAAGGTGCAGGCGGCTTGGCCCCAGCGACGCGATCTGACGACACAGCTCGCTGCCGATGGATCCGCCGGCTCCCGTGACGAGTACCCTCCTGTCGCGCACGCAGCGGGCGAACAGGTCGAGGCGCGGCGGCACGGGCGCACGGCCCAGCAGGTCTTCGAATTTGAGGTCGCGGATGGCGTCGCGCGGCGTCGTTTTGTCGTCAGCCAGGTCGACGAGGCGGCTCAGGATCTTGGTGCTGATGCCCGCCAGCGTCAGGCGCTGCATGATGTCGCGCAGGCGTTCCGGCGATACGGACGGCAACGCGATCACGATCGTACGGATGCCCAGCGCGCCGACCGTGTCCGCCAGGCGGTCCGTGTGGAATACGCGCAGGCCGCAGATGTTGCGTTCGTTTAACGCGTGCTTGTCGTCGAAGAAGCAGACGGGACGGTATTCGTCGCCATTGCGCATGGCCTGGGCCAGCCGGGCGCCCGCTTCGCCTGCCCCGTAGATCGCTACGACTTCCGTCGCCGCGCGCGGCGCGCCATGGTGATTGCGCAGCAGATTGCGCACGCCGATGCGGGATGCGATGACATAAGAAAATACGATGAACCAGTAAATGGCGAGGGCACTACGCGGGAAATTTTCTTCCTTGATCGAAAACGTGACGCCGTAGGCGCACAGGATGGCAATTGCCAGCGCAATACCGGTCACGCTCAATAAGCGATGATCGACGAAGCGAATGACGGCACGGTATAAATCGGAAACGGAAAATGCGGCGATCGTTACGATCGCGACGAGAATATAGGAGGCGGGGCCGAAATGGGATGCCAGGCGCAAATCGCCACCGCGCAGCAGCATGGCAATCAGAAAGCAGAGCGGGAGCGCAATCAGGTCGGTCACGATCATCAGCGCGATTTTCGTCGTGCGATGCAGGGATATCATCCTGGCGCAAATGCGGCCGATAAGCGCTTGATTTGGCTTGATCATGATGCGGAAGCACGGCGTGAGTTGGCGAATGCAAATATCCGTTGGAAAGACAATGCGCTGCGATTGAATGTGCGTTTCGTTTCCGTATTTCCGTATCAATGAGTAATTCGCGTTAAGTATTGGTGTCGGTGTGGGCGAATAAGTTGATTATCTCGACGTATATGAAAAATGGGTTTGACCATGCTCAACCGGCCAAACGGAATTTGTCGCGGAAGCGCTAGAAATGAAAATGGGAAATTGAATTGGAGAATATGCCGTGCCGAAATGCCCGCGCAATTATTAAGGAAAGGATTCAGGGGAGTAACTCTTGAATTGCCGTGCCGCTGGGAGGCACGGCAATGGACGCGCGACCGGAACGGCAGGCGTCCGAAGGAGGTCGTCCGGCGCCTGCAGCGCAGTGCCGGACGTGGCACTCACGCGCCGGCCGGGTGCCCCGGGCGGGGCTGCGGCGCCATCGGCGGCACGACGATGTCGTCGTTCAGGCGCAGGAACTTGAAGCCGGCGAGGGTCTGGCCGTTGCGGCCGGCCTGGCGATTGCG
>Ga0308166_1002677_pt1 | contig 16034 bp, 11 predicted proteins | sample PhyCR2_2_FD_202137 | JGI IMG/M metagenome (GOLD analysis project Ga0308166, IMG submission 202137) | Phyllosphere microbial communities from UC Gill Tract Community Farm, Albany, California, United States - DLSLCC.R2 | ecosystem: Host-associated > Plants > Phyllosphere > Unclassified | place... | reverse complement strand
GCGGTTTGCTTTCAATTTTAAAGTCATCGATAAAAATCATATCGTGAAGCTTGTTGTTGAACGACTCAGGCACGTCAATCACGTAGCGCCCGATGCACTGAGGTTTTGTCTGCGCAAACAAAGTATTCATCACTGAACTGTCCTTCTGCACTGGCATGGATGCCGTAGCTGAGGCAATAAAAAGCAGCCCGGCAACCATAAAAGCAGAATGCTCACGGAGATATTGCATGGCGAGAGTTCCTTTTCAGTGCGGCTGGCTGGCGATCCGAAAGCGACGAAAAGCCAGCCAGGTACAGATCTTTATCCGTCATTTATAGCGCAGAGAATTCACCAGCCTGTCCCAGATTTCAATCATCTGTGCTTCGCTGTACCGCGTTTTTTTATACTCACTACCGAACCCAATGTTAAGGTTCGGTTTATCCGGTGTGGCATCCTGCTCATTAGCATAAAGCATAAAATTATAGAATGTGTTCTTTTCGTCCTTTCCTGTCACCGGACTTCTGATAGTTTGGGTACCACCAAACAACCATGACTCTGCCGGAATACCATTCGGTGAAAGCGCTACTTTTTTTATAGTGTACTGGTTTGATGTTTTAAGCGCTTCATTAATTTGTGCGCTACGGTTAAACAACGTGTCGTCTGAACCCTTGATTGTATTATCCATATCGACACCAAAGACAAAGTCGTCATTTTCATATCGGAATATGAGACTTTCTTTATGCTTCCCACCATCATCCCGGATAAATCCATTCGGAATACACACGCCTCTGGCAGACGGAATATCCTCATCTTTTCTGCCACTCAGCCGCGATATCAGAGACTGCATGGCGGCCAGTTTGGCGGGCTTGGTATTTGTTTGTTCTTCTGTTGTAGTTTTAAGATACTCAGCTTTTCTTTCTTTATATTTCGGTGCAGAAAAGTCACGAATATCTGTTGTGATAATAAAAGAGATACCATTTACATATACATGAGCCTCGAGTCTTCGATAGAGATCATCCGAGCCAGATCTATTGCTATCAAAAATTACCCCTTTGCCTTCAGGGAGAGTAATGATCTCTTTTATAAAAGGTGCATCTTTCGGATCGTTTTCTGGGTTATTGATGGCATCGCGCAGGGCCTGCTCTCTTAACTGCACCCGCTGTTTAAATGCGGGCGGATAGAGCGGTTTGCTTTCAATTTTAAAGTCATCGATAAAAATCATATCGTGAAGCTTGTTGTTGAACGACTCAGGCACGTCAATCACGTAGCGCCCGATGCACTGAGGTTTTGTCTGCGCAAACAAAGTATTTATCACTGTATTGTCCTTCTGCACTGGCGTGGATGCCATCGTTGGGGCAATAAAAAATATGCTGCCCGCAACAAGAGATAACGCTGTAAGCTGACGAATATTATTCACAGATAGGGACCTCCTGAACCATTTTTACAATAGCCCTGAGAGTAAACTGCAGGGCTGGCCTGTCTTTTATATCCTTCAGGCTACTGACGTCGTAGGCCCCTTGGTGGTCCACGCCGGTTGCCAGAACGCTTTTAATTTCGCTGTTACTGCAAATGGCGCTCAGCGACTCTATCGGTACCGTTCCATCCCCCGGCGTTTTTGAGGAGATGACCACGTACATCTGAGACCGGTTAAATGGCAGGGGGATTTCCCGGTAGTTATTGGGTAGCTTTCTGTCGCTTGCGTGACTATTTTTCGGGTAGGTGATGGAGGTTTTTCGCCACGCCAGGGTGCCGTCGGAGGCGATTTTATGGCCGTAAAAAGCGTAAGAATTAGGGTGGTAGCCTCTACTGCCCAAGATAGAAGTAAATCGACGAACACTACCATCCACTAGTTCACGGTAAGCATCCCAATTACTCTGACTGACCGCCTCATCCTTATCGATAATGTCGGACTCATACAGGCGATACCAAAGGGTTTTATTCAGGTATATCTCACTGAAGGGATCCCGGGCCTGTGGCAGTTTTACATCACTGCCGTCTTCTCCGGCCCCCTCCACGGTTAGCCAGGGCGCCCCGGAAAGGTATTTCGCTGAGGGTAAAAGCTGAAGCGGCGCAGGAGCCCTGGCCAGCACCGGCATCAGTTCCTTCGCGGTGTTACCCAGCACGGCTCCGGCCAGACCTTCCTGTTTTGCACCCACCTTCATACGGCGGTACGCCGCAGGAGAGCCGAGGTCGGGGATCACACCATGCACTATCCCCAGAATCTTATCTTTGGCTCCGCAGACCTGAGACGCATAGCGTGCCACTAGCCCGCCCATGGAGTGAGTGACGATAATGACTTTTTCCTGCCCGGCGGGAAAGGGCATGCCGTGGCCCCAGTGATTTTTGTAAAGGTTGATCGTCCTGTCGATAAAAGCCACCAGCCCTTCCGCCGAGGTTTTATTATCCTGCAGCCAGTTGTAGCCATAGACGTGAACCGGGAATAAAAAGTTCTGGAAATGGTTTAGTTCCTCCGGGGTCAGGACGGATTCACCGGTAATTTCAGCATATTTGCTCTCAGACAGAGATTGACCGACCAGCTGACGTAGTACGCCCTTTTTTTCCGACGCTGATTTACCATAGTTAACAAGAGACTGCTGCCAGTCATCCAACAGTGCGCCTTGTAAAACACTTAAAAATTTACCGTAGCTGAAGGATAAAACCTCCCCCCAGCCCCTCTCCCGTCGGGTTGGAAATAATGTCCCGTCATCAGATAGCGGAGAATATATGCTCTGGTGGATAACCCCACGGTTATCCACCTTTGTGGAGTCAGGATCAAGTAATCTTCTTCTGCGCTCACCGTCTACTCCCGCCCATTTAAGAAATACGCCCCCCAAACTATCACCACGCCAAATATCTTCGGTTTGAGAAGCTTTGTTTGTCATCAAATTCGTCCCCATCACACCAGGAAGGAAGATAACGGGGATCGCTTTGACAGGCGGCTGAAGTAGAACGGCTTTAGCATTCTCTGATTTTTTTTGATTCTGTATGCCGGGCCAGTGGAGTTTTCCGTTTTCATCCCATTCCGGCTTTATGCAGGTCATAAAGGGGCTGCTCTCATTGCCCGTAGTATCTTCTTCTACCATGAATTTCGTCCTTTTTCTGTTCAGGAAAATACTCGCCAGAAAAGTCCTTCGGGGCAATTAAAGCGCTACTTACTCCGAAGGTATACGCCGGAATAACAGAGCGCATTATGTTTTATCCAGCAAAGAGGCGTTGAGAGAATCGATATTAATATTATTCTGCACCGCCGTGGCTCCTGAGGCGGAGGTCACCAGACTTTGCTGCGTGCCATCCCCGTTTGTTAAACCCAGCTTCAGACCGGCTACAGGTGAGTTATCCGATAAGCGCAAGACTTCAGGCGTCACAGCAAAATCCGCGCTTTCCCAGCTCTGCATTGCCTGGCTCAGACTCTGCCCGCCGAACTTCTGCCACACCGCCGCCCGCTGGATGATTTTGTCCGGGGCCGCGCACTCCACGACGCCATCCGCAATGCGGATATAGCCGCCTCCGCTGGTCAGGATGATCTCCTGCTTCGCGCTGATCACCAGCCTGCCTTCGCTGCTGCTGATGCGGATGTCTTTCAGCGCATCCAGCGTCATCTCATCCCCCTGCGCCTGTATCTCCACCTTCCCTTTGCTGGCAAAGATTTTGATGCCCAGCTTTTGGGCAAACAGACTTATTCTCTCCCCGGCCGCCACGGTGAATCTCTTCAGCGCACTGAAATCAGTATGTTTGCCGCTGGTGCTGATAACATTCTCACCCGCTGACAGCTGCACACTTTTTGGCGTAGTCTGCGCAATCCCCTCCGGGGCGGAGAGTAACAGCGCGGACTGTTTTAAATCGGTAAGCGTCTGCTGCAGCAGCATCTTCTGAGCCTGTATATCAGCCAGTTCGGCTCTGGCTGTTTCAACTGCACCGCTCAGGGCCTCAGCCTGGTTCATGGCCTGTTGCAGCTGGCTCACCGCCGCCCCCATCTCCAGCACATTCCCCTGCGCCTTCGCCTGCCCGTCCGCCGAGATAAATATCCCTTTCTGCGCCCGGATGGCTCCCCAACTGTCCGTCCTGAGCTCAAAACCTTCCCCGCGCGGCTGCTTTTCGCTGTCAACCAGATGTCCGAGATTCAGCTGGCTCTTGCCGCCGTACTCGGTCGAAACCTTGATATGCTCCCGACCACGGCTGTCATCCAGGCGGATTTTGTTGTTCGCCGGCGTGCGCAGAACGTTACGTTTGTAGTTGCGGATGGTGACGTGGTCGCCGTGCGCCGAGTCGTGCAGCGCCCCCGCGATGTACGGCCTGTCCGGGTTACCGTCCTCAAACCCAATCGCCACTTCGGTGCCCGCCAGCAGCGGCAGGTGCAGGCCGTAGGTATCCCCGGCATACGGGCGTGACTGGCGCACCCACAGGCTCTCGAACCCTGTTTCCCAGTTATCACGGTCAAACAGCATGTTGACGCGATAGCGTCCGTCTTTATCGATGTGGCCGTAGGTGTCATTCCCGGTGGTACTGGTGACGCGGGCCGGTAACGTCCCGGCCATCACCGGGCGTTTGCCGGGCTCCGGACGAAAGCAAAAATCAGTGCCGTCCGGGATGCCCTCAAAATGCACCCCGAAGCCTTCGTCCCGCCGCGCGTGGCTGCGCATCGCCGTGATGACCACGCCATGCGCGAACGCCTCCGCCACCTCATAGCCGCCCGTCACCTTCAGCACCCGGCCGGGGGAAAGCGTCGGGCATCCGGTGACGGCGCGGACCCGCGTCTGGCCGTTCAGGTAGCGCTCGTGCCGGATGCGGGCGTAAAACGCCCCGGACTCCGGCGCCGGGTTGCGGTCGTGGGCGCTGCCCCGGGTCAGGTAGTTATCGGCGAAGTGATAGGCATCGCCGTAGGTGGTGGTATCGCCCCGGGTTACGTCCACCCGGGCGTTCATGTCTTCCGTGGCCTGGCGGTAGTTGTAGTCGCGGGTGCTGACCTGCTTCTGTACCACGCTGTGGTGGCATTCCATCCCCCAGACCGCCTCCTCACCCTGCGAGTGCTGCCCGGAGGGCGGCACCGACGGCAACGTCAGGCCTTTCTCGTAACCCTGACGGTCGTCGTAAAACTCCACCACGTCGATGTTCAGGCGCGTGTCGGTGGTGAAGCGGAACCAGATGCCCACCTCGCCCAGCAGACGGGTAATAAAGTGCAGGTCGTCCTCACCGTACTGCATCACCTGCTCACGGCGCGGGTACTCTTTTGACAGCGAGAACAGAAAATCCTGACCGCGCATGTTGTGACGCTCGCGCAGGATTTTTTCCACGATTTGCGGGACGGACATGTCCTGATAAATCGCGTTCTGGTGCGAGCGGTCAAGCAGCGCCAGGCGTGGCCGGAGCGTCAGGGCGTAACGGGTTTCGTCCCTGGAGGTGCTGAGACGTTCAAAGCCGCTCACCACGCCCTGAATCACTCGCACGGCCTGCTGCATTCTGATGCCGTAGCCCTGGTCAACCGGGGCCTGCAGCGTCAGGGAGGCGGCCTTCATCAGCATCATCTCCTTGCTGATGGCATGGTCAGCGCTGGTGAACTCAATGCGGTAGCTGAACGGCGTGCTCAGGGCCTCGTCGCCTTCAAACGCCAGTACATCAAGTTCTGCTTCACATCCCTTCACCGACAACTGGTGATGGTTGTGGCTGAATCTGATCGGGGAATTACTGCTCATGCGTGCACTCCCTGTCTGGGGCCGAACGCCAGCCCGATACCCTCTTCTTCACTCCAGCTAAGGCTTAGCGACTGTGGTTTCTGTTTCGCCGCCATGTGGGTCAGCAACTGCTGACTCAGCACGGGCAGAATTTGTTGATTGAGCAGGCTGTCAACGTTGCGTGCGCCGGTGTCCGGCAGCAGGCAGGCCGTCGTCAGCGCATCGTACAGGCTCTCATCAATATGCGTGGTCAGGCCATAGTGACGATTCAGGCGCTGGCTTACCTGCCCCAGTTTCATCTCCACGATGGTGCGCATCGCCGCTTGCGACAGCGGGCGGTAAATTACCGTCTGGAAGCGGGCCAGCAGCGCGGGCTGGAAGTGATCGCGTAAGATCGGGCGCAGCAGTTCGTGCAGGTCGCCTTCGGTGGCGTCTGGTTGTTCATCCAACCGCTGCATCAGGTGGTCGCTGCCCAGGTTCGAGGTCATCAGAATAACCGTGTTGCGGAAGTCGATTTCCCGCCCTTCACCGTCGCGCATAAAGCCGCGATCAAACACCTGATAGAACAGGTTCATCACGTCACGGTGCGCTTTTTCCACTTCATCGAGCAGGACCACGCTATAGGGACGCTTGCGCACAGCTTCGGTGAGGATACCGCCCTGGCCGTAGCCGACATAACCCGGTGGCGAGCCTTTCAGTTGCGATACGGTATGTGGCTCCTGGTATTCGGACAGGTTAAGGGTAATCAGCGATTTTTCGCCGCCGTACAGCACTTCAGCCAGCGCCAGCGCGGTTTCGGTTTTACCGACGCCACTCGGGCCGACCAGCAGGAACACGCCCTGTGGGCCATTTTCGGAAGTAAGCCCGGTTTTCGCCGCGCGCAGGCGCTGGGCGATGGCTTTAAGGGAAGGCTGCTGGCCGACGACACGGCGGCCGATTTCGTTTTCCAGAGTCAGCAGTTCCGTCTGTTCGTCTTTCATCAGGGAAGACAACGGCACGCCGGTCCAGTCGGCGATAACATTTGCGATCGTGCGCGTATCCACATCGATCTGAACCAGTGCATCACCCTGCTGCGCCTGTTCAAGTTGCTGTTGCAGGTCAATAATTTCATCTCGCTGGCTGATGTCCTGCCGGCTGGTCATCAGCTGCTGCGCCAGCGTTTTTTCGTTGCTGAAGCGGCTTTCCTGCATCTGAATATGTGCGTCCAGCTCAGCCCGCAGTTGCTCAATAACGCCCAAGCGATCACCATGGCGATGACTGCCGGCGGCGACATCGTCCAGCAGCGCCTGCTCTTCCAGCGCCAGCGCGGTAAGTTGTGCTTTGAGGCGCACAATGGCGTCCGGAACGGTATCAAGACTCATACGTACACGTGCGGCGGCAGTATCCAGCAGATCCACGGCCTTGTCCGGCAACTGGCGGCCTGTTAAATAACGTCGGGAAAGCGTAACGGCAGCCCGCACCGCATCGTCGGTAATGTGCACGCCGTGATGTTCGGCATAGCGGGATTTCAGGCCCCGCAGCATCAGGCAGGCCGTGTCATCGTCGGGCTCGTCCACTTTCACCATCTGGAAGCGACGTTCCAGCGCGGCATCGCGCTCGAAGTACTGCTTATATTCAGACCAGGTCGTGGCGGCAATGGTGCGCAGTTCGCCACGGGCGAGTGCGGGTTTCAGTAGGTTAGCGGCATCGGCACCGCCCGACTGGTTGCCCGCCCCGATAATGGTGTGCGCCTCATCGATAAACAGCAGTATCGGCACTGGCGACTGCTGCACGGCATCAATGACGTTTTTGAGGCGCTGTTCGAACTCGCCTTTCACGCCCGCCCCAGCCTGCAACAGCCCAAGATCAAGCGTGCGCAGAGCAACTGGCTTGAGTGAATCCGGTACATTGCCTCCGGCTATACGCAGCGCCAGCCCTTCAACCAGCGCGGTTTTACCAACACCTGGTTCACCGACCAGGATCGGGTTGTTCTTGCGGCGGCGGGAGAGAATGTCCACCATCTGACGAATTTCAGTATCGCGGCCAAATACCGGATCAATCTTGCCTTCTTTGGCTTTGGCAGTGACATCGAGAGTGAATTTATCCAGTGCGTTCTGCAGGGCCGGGGTCAGCTCGCCCTCTTTCAGCTCTGCACCAACCGGGCGGCCAACGAACTCCACCTCACTGCCATGCTCCTGGGCCAGTTCAACCTCAAACTGCAGCTCCGGGCGTTCGTCGGACTGCGCATCCAGCAGCGGTCGCAAGCGCTCCAGTTGTCCCCGGCCCAGCGTCAGTAGCGGCCACAGACCATCGCAGCGGGCCAGACTCTGTTTTTCAATTAAGGCCATCAACAGGTGGTGACTGCGGATCTGTTCTTCACCGTTGAGCGAAGCAATCAGCCAGGCTTCCTGCATCAACACCTGGATAGGTTCGGAGAGTTGTGGACGTTGGCGCACTGAGCGCGGTTGTCGATCCAGCCAGCCCAGCAAATCCTGCCAGATGCTGTCCATATCCCACTCATAACGCCGCGCCAGTACCGTGAGATCGCCCTCGCCCTGCTCCAGCAGTTTCAGCAGCCAGTGCTCCGGCAAAATTTCCGCGTGGGCGCGGGTCTGGCAGAGCGAAGCCGCCCCTTCCATCGCACGGGCACAGTAAGGGTTCAGACGTCGCAACAGGATGGCTGGATTTTCCATGAATCTCTCTCTTTGTCGGTTCCTGGACAGGCTACCGCCCCTCGCTGTTTCCCGTGAAGGGGACCAAAGCGCATAAGGTCAGGCGGGCAGTTTGTGGTTTTCTTTGCTGAAAGCCCGCTTCATACAGGCACTCAGCAAAAAACTGCGGACAGGAAACCCCGTCCGCATCGGGTTTACGCGGTAGCGCGTTCGTTCCAGGAATCGGAATGGATGATGTTGCCGTCTTTATAGGTCCAGGTGATTTTTTCGTAACGCAGTTCGATGCGCTCAAGGTGGTTGTGCTTCTCAAAAGAAGGATCCTTGATGTCATGCATCACAGGGTTCACCTTCACCACCTTCACGTTTTCCAGTTTGGTGTTGAAGTACTCCACTTCCTGACCCGCATCGTTGATTTTGTACCATTTGAATTCCGCAGACTTGAGGGTCTGACCGGTGGTTACCGCCTTGTAGAGATACGGACTGGACGAATCGATTTCCTTGGTGAACAGGAACGGCGTATGAATACGGGTGCCGGTCAGCTTGCCGGTGTTGTTATCGGTCGGGATGTACAGGTTGTGCTCCTGCGCGACCACTTCAATGCTGCCTTCACGATCCTGAACGTCAACCGAACCCTTGATGTCCGCGCCGCCGTCGTCTTGTAGCCAGAGATAAACAGGAATTGCCATGAAATTACTCTCCATTGTGTTGTGATGCGCCATCATCCTGCGATGACGCCAGGGGGTGGTCCGGTATCTGACAGGCATTCGCCTGAGGTACCAGACTGATTTCGACACGGCGGTTGAGCGCGCGCCCTTCCGGGGTGCCATTGGCAGCGACAGGGCGGCTTTCACCATAGCCCTGCACCGCGAAACAGCTTTCCGGCACGCCGCCGGTATCACGCATCCAGTTACGCACCGCTTCGGCACGCTTCAGAGACAGCGCCTGGTTTAATTGCGGATTGCCGGTGTTATCGGTATGCCCGGATACGATAATCAGCCAGCCTGGCTTCGCTTTGATACCGACCAGTGAGTTCACCAGCATTTTGGTGGACCCGTCTTTCAGCGCCGATTTGCCAGAATCAAACAGCGACATACTGTCGAGCCGCACGATTGTCGGGACCGGAATGGATGTTGACCGGGGTTCTGCCGGCACGGATGAAGGCACGGAGGGCGGTACATACGAACGGATAGCATCCAGCACCGGCATTCGCAGGCGCTCGCCTTGATAAAGACCGAGGCTCATCCGGACCGGTACGCCATTGCGCGCCCAGCTATCCAGTTCTGCCGCCTCGTCACGCAGAACGGCAACGGCCGCGGCCTTAGCTTCAAAATCATGCATCGGGATACGGTCATAGCGGGCAATATCGAAGCTCACGCGATGCAACAGCTGGCGATTGTTCCAGCCACTGCTGAGCAGAGCAGCAAGGGCTGCAAGGGTGAAAAGAGTGCATGCATAGCCTAAGGTTTTGCCACGGGGCGTCATGCCCTGCCCTTGCGGCAGCAGCGGCAGAATAAAATCCGGGAGTGGGGGGAGAACCGGATCGTCCTTTCCAACCGGTTGCCATCCCGTCACCTGCTGCATTGCGGTGTGACGCGAAAGCCACGCCGACCAGAGCGACGTCGCCAGGCTTCCGGTAAGGATCGGCCCCATTCCCCACAGCACTGCGGCAGGTACGATGACAGGAACATCGGCGTTCTCATCCGTGAAGACAGGCTGGACATGCTGACAGAACCAGCCTCTCAGGCTGTTCATTAGCACCTGCTGCTGCATCGCCGGTGCTCCTCCGGTGGTGCCCCATTCAGCGATTGACAACGGTGCTGAGGACTCACGCCAGATCCTCACCCCTTCCCCCGCGATAGCCGCCTGCCAGAGCAGTTCATTTGTCATCGCGCTGCCGATCTGACAATTCAGAATCAGCGGCACAGAATGACCGGTTGCTTTACGCAGTTGGCTGATTTGCCAGCGCAGAGCCAGCAGACGATGGGTCAGGGCTTCGCTGTCAGCCTGTTTTTGTGGGCAGATACAGACCATCACCGACAGCTGACCTCCCCAGTCAGGACGCAGCCACAGCACCTGACGGGCGACCTGCTCCGGGTCCTGCTGGTCCTCCACGCGGATCCAGCATCCCTGCGTGACAGTGAGTACCGGTGACTGCTGCATACATGCCAGCGGCAGATCGCCACAGACCAGCACCACGGGCTGACGATAAGAGGCTTCAGGCAGATCATCCAGTTGCAGGATGACATTCTGCTCCGCACGACGACTGGCCACAGACCAGAATGCGATGATAAGCCCCAGAACGGTGAGCAGAATGAGCACAGAAACCAGTCGCGATACAGGCAGGAAACCCAGGCAGACCACTGCACTCAGCAGGGCGGCCCACAGCGCAAGTCCGCGCTGTTGTGCGGGGCTCATTTTACGGCTCCCGGCAACAGGGTAACCAGCGTCCGATCCAGCCAGTGATCCAGTCCCCACCAAAGTGCGGCCACCACGACAACGCTCAAACCAATACGCACGGGCCATGATGCCATCCAGCCGCCCGTGCCCCGTCTGATACGACTTTCCACCACTACCGGATGGGTTTGTGGATAGCTGAACGGCGCAACATGTTCGCTGAGTGCTTTGACGAGTTTCTGACGTTCCGGATCGTCCAGCGCGCGAAAACTGCCGAGGAATCCCAGCATCATGACCCGCTGGAAGCAGGTCACCACTGTATTGTCAGGAGCCGGTTCACGCAGCACATCGCGCATCCGATCGCACAGCGTATCTCCGGCGTCCATGGTGCCGAGGAAGTGCCCCTGCAGGGGAATGTGATACCACTGCACACAGGCGTCATCTTCCACACCACGACCTTTGACCGCCTCATCGAGCAGCGCGCACTGTGCAGTGAGAATATGCTGGCAGCTGGTTTCATCAAGTTCACTCGCTTTCAGCTCGCGCTGCACTCGCCCGACATCAGCGATGCAGCGCTCCCAAAGCGTGCGCCCTTCGCCATCGTGAAATTCAGGGCCGTGACGCAGGCTGATCACCTGCAGCCAGGTATCCTGCAGCAGGGCATCAATATCAATGGATGCGGCAGCGCCGCGTTTATGCTCACTCATGTTCTCAGTACCGCAAAGAGTTCAAGTTCAGGCTCACCGAGCATGCCAGGGACGTAAAACATACAGGTGCCGCCCTGAAGCATTTCGGTGGCAAGGGGATGAGAGACATCCAGGCTGAAATACTGGTTTTCCAGACGCAGCGGAATGGCTGCCGGCACATGGCGCAGTGGCGTCAGAGGTACGCCCACCCGCGATGAATTGACGATACTCCTGACATGATCGGGACTGCCGACCTTGCACTGATGCGGGAACTGTTCCTGCAGTTGTGCCGCCGGCATCGGGGATCGCACAGAGAGATAGTAATCTGCGCCTTCGCGCAGACGTGGGTCATGCAAACGCGCCTGCCAGACATGAAGTCGGGCATCATTTTCGAGCTCAATCGCCACCACCCGCGATGGCAGACTGGCTTCCAGCAGGTCGCTGAGTAAATCAAACAGCGGCGGGAAGACGTTATTTAGTTGCATAAACTGCCAGACAGGAATCGCACTCACCTGGTGTTCGAGTGAGAAGGTCAGCAGGCTGCCCGCAAGCCGCGCAAGTTCCGGATACAGACGCTCCGGCGGGCTTTGCGGGTGACGCTGAAACTGCCCCAGCACAGGCTCAGCGCTGTTCAGGGCATTAAGCAGCCAGAACAAGGACACGTCGGCCACGGCAAAATCAGCCATACGTTCGTTACTTTCACGGCGCATGGCCATCAGACGACTCAGACGGGCACATAGTTGCGTCATCAACTGTTCCAACTGACTCACCAGCCAGCGGCTGCCCTGGATGGACAAAAGCGGAGGAAGAAACGTCTCATCAAGTTGCCATGAACCCTGCGAATCCTGCTGCAGGCGGGCAACCGGGCAGGTCAGATAATCGCTGTTGTCCTGATGGGCAAACCGCAGCGTCAGCTCTGGCTGCATCACCGCAATCTGGCGGATATCGTCGCCAAAAGTATTGCGTACATCGCGCCAGCGCTGGCGATAACGAACCGGACGCTCGGCCACCTCATCAGGTTTAAGGCAGTTGCCACCATTCGCCCGCAGCAGCGGAAGCGCCAGAACCACCACCACGTCCTGTGACTCACTTTCAAGCGCCAGCACCGGCGGTAGATCGTCAGCATTATCCGTATCGATTAGCGTTCCGTCAGGGAAACGAATGTGCAGATGGCGGGCCTGCAGGCGGCCCAGTTTCAGCGTTTCCGGTTCAAAAGCGACATTTATCACGCCCCAGGGCTGTGATAACCCCATCCTGGCGATACTTTCGGCAGACCAGGCCGCATACGCGACCTGTTGCTGGAAGTGTTGAGGAGAGACCATTACGCCCCTGCCCCATAACGGTTGTTCCGTTTTCATCGGCTTCCTGCCTTAGCTTATGATTTCGCCTTGGGCATCTGAGAAACCAGTGACAGGTTGACGTCCATGCCCTCTACCTGGAAGTGCGGGATCGCGTACAGTTTCACGCGGAAAAAACCCGGGTTATCCTCAATATCTTCCACTGTCACTTTCGCGTCACGCAGTGGGTGAGAAGCCTGTAGCTCATCACCCGGATCGCTCATTTCCGTTACCAGACTGCGCACCCAGGTGTTCAACTCCAGCTCCAGTAGACGACGGTCTTTCGTCGTACCGATGTTTTCGCGCTGGATAAGCTTCAGATAGTGCGCAATGCGCGACAGCAGGAAAATGTATGGCAGACGGGCATTGATACGGCTGTTAGCCGTTGCATCCGCTGTATCATAGAGTGCCGGTTTCTGGGTCGAGTTCGCCGAGAAGAAGCACGCATAGTCACGATTGCGGTAATAGGACAAAGGAATGAATCCCAGATTGGCAAATTCAAATTCGCGGGTTTCAGGGATCATCACCTCACTCGGGATCTTCACCTGATTGCCAGTACCCAGATCGTACAGATGGATTGGCAGGTCCTGAACGGCACCACCGGCCTGCGGGCCACGAATTTGCACGCACCAGCCGTTATTGATGAAGCTGCGCACCATATTGGAGGCAAAAGCAAACGAGGCGTTGGTCCACAGGTATTTGTCATGATCCGGGCCTTTCACTTCTTCCACGTAATTGAAGCTACGAACAGGCACGGTGTCCGGACCATAGGGTAAGCGGCCCAGTACGCGCGGCATGACCAGACCGATGTAGCGGGAATCGTCTGTTTCGCGAAAGGATTTCCACTTGATGTATTCCGCGCGGTCAAAGTAATTACCAATATCCTTGATGGCCGCCACTTCCTCCATGGAGTCCTTGAGGAAGAACGTCGGGCCGGCAGAGCCGATAAACGGCATATGCGCAGCGGCAGACACTTTCGAAATGTTGCGCAGCAGAGCGACATCCTGCGCAGACGCATCAAATTCGTAAGCGGAAATCAGCGCGGCAATCGGCTCGCCACCCGGCGTATCATATTCATCAATATAGGTATGTTTATACAGCCCGCTCTGGATAATTTCGGGGCTGTCTTCGAAGTCCTGACGCAGGTCTTCTTTAGACATATCCAGCAGTTCAATTTTGACGTTCTGACGAAAATCGGTTTTGTCGACAAGGGATTTCACGCCGCGCCACAGGCTTTCTACTGCCTGAAAGTCCTCGTGATGCATAACGGCATCAAGCTGACGACTAATCTGGTCATCCAGCGCCGCGATGTGATGGTCAATCAGATGCTTGTCGAGTTTTTCAACTTTTGAGCCTGATTTTGTCAGGCATTCGATAAACACCTGCATGCCGGCAGTTAATCGTTCATCGGCAGTCGCATCCGACATCGCCTGTGCATCCTGCCAGATATCCAGCGCACTCAGCTCAGAAACCGGGTTCAGATTAATTTTTTCAAACAGGGACGCATAAACTCCACCTGCGGCAGGGCGTTCAAGCACCACATTCTCGCCGCCAGCGGCATTCTCATTTTTTACAGACATCAACATCTTCCTTATTAATCCGTTAAAAGGTCGTGACCGTTATGGCTGTTTAAGCGCCAGCGCAGACAGCTCAGATCGGAGCTCTGCACTTAAGGCCGGATCGAGCAGAATTTTTTCCAGCTCTTTTCGAAAAGCCTGGTTATCCAGTAAATTTGCCTTTAAATCACGCAGCAAATTGCGCATGGAAAGCATGGCCTTCAGCTGGGGTATTTGGCGGGAAACCTGCTCTGGAGAAAAATCCTGCATGCTCTGGAATGACAGGCTGATGTTTTCTTCGCTGTCGTCACCGGCAAGCGTATTTTTAACGGTCAGGTTTAATTTTGGGGAATATTCAGAAAGCACAGCGTCAAAATTATTTTTGTTCAGATTAACTTTTTTACGTTCAGGCAGGGGTGCAGACTCCTGACCATTACTGAAGTCGCCCGCCACAAGTAATTTCAGAGGGAGCTCCGTTTTCTTGCTTGCGCCCCCCGTATGCAGATCCAGTTTTAAATTAATACGTGCCTTTGGCACTTCACTCTGAAAACTATCCGTCATTTCATCATCCCTCGATTTATTGCTGCACACACTTTTGAGACCAAAATTATATACACGTCAAATTGGAATAATGATCGAAACAAGATCAAATTTACCGATCTTTAATCCTAAAAAATAATGTTATTAAGAATTTTCCACTGATTAATAATATCGAACAATCGTAGCCCACCAGAGGATTGGTCTACCGCTAATACAATGAACAAACGTTAATATCGCAGTCATAAGAACGTACAGGGAATCGGGAATATAACGATCTCGAATTGACTCAAATCATTGCTCGGGAAGCGGGAATACCCATAGCCTTTTAAGGCTGGCATTGGAGAGAGGAAGAAGATAAAAATGGCGCATCCGATAAGCGGAGAGTCATGACCTTATTTCACGTGAGGAACACGCTAATTGTCACAGGAAAGACTTCCCGGGTTTACGTGCCCCAGGCGAGTCTGTCATCAACGTTCAAAGCGATAAGTCATCCTATAACATCGGGCACAATTACAGGCTGAAACCGGGGCCTAACTGAATATTCCATCATCAGCCAGCATCGTTAGCCAGAAACACAGGCGTCTTTAGCCACGTATAAAAACAGCCTTCCTGTTGCTCTTTCCGTCCATTTTATAGCGCCACGTGGTTTAAAAAGCCGGAGCGTCGTGGGTTGTCATATTCCAAAATGAATCACCAGAATGTGGGTAAATAACGCGCGAGCATGAGTCAGGAAGAAACGCGCGCAAAAATGCCCATATTCGCGTGAAGGAGAGTACGTGCAATGTCGCTTCAGAGCCTGTTTTGTGCCGCAGAGACGCGATAATCGGCTAAGGTGACGCTGGCCTGTGAGCGAAGCATGAAGAGAACGCCGATAGCGCGGGGAGCCCTCACCAGATTTTTTCAGGATTCTGTAAGGCGTTCCCAGCGCAGCCAGCACTGCGCCGAGTCGGAATGTCACCGCTGGCCGTCAGCGTAAACAACCCTGTCTTTATCAGGTGCGATCTTATCCGCCCTCCGGATAACCCGTTTCAAGAATGATTGCCGTCCGACCTCAGGCCAGATTCCCGGCGTTAATATCTGCGCAATTTCGCCCTGCTCACTCAGGCCCGATCGTGCGTTGCATTGGCCTCCGCCTCACTTTGTTGCTGCTTTGCCAGAGTCCGGGCGAGAAGCGTTGAATACAACGGCGTTCCGCCGAAATATTGCGCGGACAGGGTAGCCC
>Ga0308166_1002676_pt1 | contig 16040 bp, 15 predicted proteins | sample PhyCR2_2_FD_202137 | JGI IMG/M metagenome (GOLD analysis project Ga0308166, IMG submission 202137) | Phyllosphere microbial communities from UC Gill Tract Community Farm, Albany, California, United States - DLSLCC.R2 | ecosystem: Host-associated > Plants > Phyllosphere > Unclassified | place... | reverse complement strand
ACATGAATGCCAAATACCGTGAAACAGCCCGCGGCGGTCTGGCGATCAAAGTTGCGATATGTGAATCGTAACGGCCTGAAAACCGCTGGCGGCGAGGCTGGCGGTTTTTTTAATTAACCCGGACCTGGCAGAGGTTATGCTTTGAGTCGGGTTATTTTGATTCGCTTTCCGTGGCCAGATCGGACCAGACCATGCTGCGCACTTCAGAAGAGGTGTACCACTCATTTATGGTTGCGCTGGCAGGACGCTCAGCAACAGCTTCAGTGGTATCCGCCGCCGGTGACTGGCTGCTCTGTTTTTTCCGGATACGAATACGGGCAGGTGGCGCAGCGGTAAACTGCGCGTTAAAGGTTCGCATGTGTGAATCGGACAAAATTGACTCCAGCTGATGCAATCGACCAAGACCACGCAATATCCCAATTAAGGTGCTCAGGGTGACTGATTCACCCAACTCTGCCCGTTTAATGGTGGCCGTGCCGACGCGTGCGCGTTCAGCAAGCTCAATCTGCGAGAGCCCAAGCTGCATACGGGTTTCTTTAATTCGGCAGCACAATTCAGAAATAATGGCGCCATCGGACAGCGTATTAAAACGCATATCAATACCTCATTACTGGATATACAGAATAAATTATTGAGTAAACCAGCCGCTAAATAAAGCAGATAATTTTGAAATAACAGCATTAGCATCAAGGTAAGTTATTTATTAACCAGCCGACGGCAACGGGTAGGGAAAAATGTGATGTTAATCGCTATTCATAAACCCATCGCACGGGCTTTATTTTCCCGCGTCATCAATACCGTTTCGTGTCGGTATTTCAGGACGCAGTAAAAAACCGCCACACAGGTTTTTTATTAACAACTGACACCACCCAATATAACCTTCTGGCTTTATTTTTGATTGAATGATGGCTGTAGCTGAAGAGATGGCGAAGGGGAAGACGGTTACGCTGGCGGCCAGACAGCATATTAACCGCAGGGTCATCCTGCTGGATACGATGATCAGAGTGCCTGCTGCTTATCTCTGCCGATCGGTGAGTTCAGTCAAAAAAAAGCCAGCACCCGGGCTGGCTAAAGTAATACTGGAAGCAATGTGAGCAATGTCGTGCTTTCTCAGGCTGTCGGGCGACTGCCCGAGAACGCATCGCAATAATAATCATTATCATTCGCGTCTGTAAAGCGATTTAGCCGATTTTTTTGTTGATTATTGGAGTGAATCCCTTGATGTTAAAAGGGATTTATCCATTTAATTCGCAGGGGGAGGCACCATGAGTGAGATAACCATTCGCCACGTTATGCCGGAAGATGCGGCTGCACTGCACAGGATTTATAGTCAGCCCGATACCCAGGCGAATACGCTACATCTGCCCCACTCGTCGTTACAGATGTGGCAAACCCGGCTCAGCACTCCCCAGCCAGGCGTACGTCTATTGGTCGCCTGTATGGATGACGAGGTGGTCGGGCAATGCGCCCTGGAAGTGCCCGACCGCGCCCGACGGCGTCACTCCGCCACGCTGGGCATGGGGGTCGACGAACGTTACCGCCAGCGCGGTGTGGGCCGTGCCCTGATGCAGGAGATGGTCAGCTTGTGCGACAACTGGCTGCAGGTATCGCGGATGGAACTGACGGTGTTTGTTGATAATGCGCCGGCCATCGCTCTTTATCGTCGTTTCAGTTTTGAGATCGAGGGAACGGCTAAGGGCTTCGCAATGCGGCACGGTGAACTGATCGACGCGTATTATATGGCGCGGCTGAAATCCTGACGCCTCAGAATAAAAAAGGGCACCCTGAGGTATGATGCTCGTCAGTTAAGGTTAAATTTGTAAAGGCTGTCACGGTCAAACGTGGCAGCTTTTTTTACTGGGCGAGCGTGCCGGAATGCAGGCCTGAGCACCACTCTCATGCCCTTTCAACAGCACACACTGAAGCTTCAGAGCAGGCGGGTGCCGATCAGGGGCAGGCAATCCGCAGCGCTGAACAGAATGAGTCTGCCAGGAGAGGACGCGGGCGAAAGGCGGGGCAGCACAGGATGAGCCATCCCCGGCGGTCCGTCAGGCAGACGAATGAAGTGAAGGAACCGCACAGCGGCGCGAGGACCGCCAGCCCCTGAGCGGCACCAGACTGCGTTATCACCTGCTGCTTAACTGACGAGCATTACACCTTGCGCCTTAATAACCGGCACTGAGATCGTCAATGCTGCGCGGATCGGACGCGCCATACAACATCCCATCCGGCCCGATCATAATGCTCTGCGTACTGCCCATCGCTGGCAGCACTTTCACATGCTGACCTTTGGTTTCCAGCAGACGCAGGGTATCGGGGCTGAAGCCTTTCTCAACGCGCAGCTGATCGGGCAGCCACTGATGGTGGAAACGCGGTGCATTAGTGGCTTCGGCGACATTCATCCCGAAATCGATGCTGTTCACCACCATCTGCAATACCGTGGTGATAATACGGCTGCCGCCCGGACTGCCGGTGACCAGCCAGGTTTTGCCGCCTTTCGCCACAATGGTCGGTGACATGGAAGAGAGCGGACGTTTCGCTGGCTGCACCGCATTGGCCTCACCGCCGACCAGCCCATAGACGTTTGGCGTTCCCGGTTTGGCTGAGAAATCGTCCATCTCGTTATTCATCAGAATGCCGCTGTTGCCCGCCACAATACCGCTGCCGAAATAAGTATTCAGCGTGTAAGTGACCGCCACCGCATTGCCCTGTTTATCCACCACCGAGAAATGGGTGGTCTGGTTACTTTCGTAGGGTTCGAGCTTGCCGGGTTTGATCTCGCTGGAAGGACGCGCTTTGGCGACATCAATCTGCTGCGCCAGGGTTCTGGCATAGGCTTTGCTGGTTAACGCCTGCCACGGCACCTTAACGAAATCGGGATCGCCAAGGTATTCAGAGCGGTCCGCATAGGCATATTTCTCCGCTTCGGCCATTACCTGCATCGCGTCAGCACTGCCAAAGCCCATCTTCGCCAGATCGAAGTTTTCGAGGATATTGAGGATCTGCACGATGTGGATGCCACCGGACGACGGCGGTGGCATTGAGAAGACCTCATAACCACGGTAGGTGCCGCTGATCGGCTTACGTTCAACCGCGCGGTAGGCCGCCAGATCGGCTTTATTGATCAGGCCGCCGTGCTGCGCCATCTCGCCCGCAATCTCATCGGCGATAGCGCCTTTATAAAAGGCATCCGGCCCCTGACGGGCAATTAATTGCAGGCTGTGGGCGAGGTTTTTCTGCACCAGCCGGTCGCCCTTCTGCCACGGCGTGCCGTCCGCTTTGTAGAAGATCGCTTTACTGTTGGGATGGTTAATCAGCACTTCTTTGCCGTAGGTTTTCAGGTCATCCGCCAGCGCATCATTGACCACGATGCCGTCGCGCGCCAGTTTGATCGCCGGAGCCAGCAGCGTACTCAGCGGCAGCGTGCCATATTTATGGGCTGCCAGCGCCAGCCCCGCCACCGTACCGGGTGTGCCGGAGGCCAGATGCGAGGTGAGCGACAGCTTACTGTCGGCATTTCCCTGCTTGTCGAGGAACATGTCACGCGAGGCGTGGCCCGGTGCCATTTCACGGAAATCGATGGCGCTGGTGCGACCGGACGCCGTGCGCAGCAGCATAAAGCCGCCACCGCCGAGGTTACCGGCCTGTGGATGGGTGACGGCCAGCGCAAAGCCCACCGCCACTGCGGCATCAACGGCGTTGCCGCCCTGACGCAGAATCTCGACTCCGACCTGGGTTGCCATCGCATCGACCGAGGCCACCATGCCGTGCTGTGCTTTTACCGGGTGGAAGGTGTCGCTGTCGACGCCGTAGGAAACCGGCGGTGCCTGAGTCGGGGCCGCATTCGCCCCCGCGACCACGGTAAAGCTCATCACCAACGACCAGCCGAGCTGGCGCACTGTTGTCTGCATTTTCATCCCGCCACCATCCTTATTTGTTATTTACATTTTTTTATCATTTCCGCAAGTGGCTACAAATACAGCAAATTAGTCAGGGTTAAGTCAAATCAGGAATACATCTGAAGGTAAGGTCTGTGATATCGCGTAAACTTATGCATGCGACCCTGGACGCCGGACGATGGCGTTCAGCATCCAGCACCTGTCGCTTTCAGGAAGGAGGAATGATGAAGAAGTGGATTATTGCTTTGGCGGCTCTGCTGCCCTTCGCCACGCTGGCGAATACGCTGAACAGTACCAACGATCCTAACCGGCCCGGCTATAACCCGAGCCAGCAACGGATGCAGAGCCAGATGCAGGCGCAACAGCAACAACAGCAGTTGAAGCTGCGTCAGGACCAGCAGCGTCAGACGCAGGATATGCAGCGTAAGATGCAGGAGCAACGCAACAGCGCCCAGCAACGCGTGATCACCACTCAGCCGGGCCAGCAGAACCAGAATCAGAACTAGCTAAAATCGGGGCCGATGATGTCGATGCAGTCAGTACAGATGGCATCAACGCCCCATTTCAGCAGTTCCCGCGCCCGCTCCGGGCTGTTAACGGTATAAGCCAGAATTTTAAGGCCCGCCGCTTTCAGCTCCGCCACCCGCGCTTCGGTCAGCACTTTGTGATTGAGATGGATCGAAACGCAGGCCAGCGCCGAGGTCTTGTCGCGCCACTGGTCATCCCAGCTGTGCGACAGTAAACCGCGCGGCAGTTGCGGTTCAGCCTGCATCGCCGCGTCCAGCGCGACGTACGAGAAGGATGAGAGCAACGGCGGCGTTTGCCCCTGCCACAGGCTGGCTGCTGCCTGCGCCACTGCCCGCCCGGTTTCCGCCTCGCTGCCGGTGGTCGGTTTTATTTCGATATTCGCCATCATCTGATGCTGACGGCAGCGATCGGCAACCTGATCCAGCCGTGCCAGCTTCTCGCCGTTAAACGCTTTGCTGAACCAGCTGCCGGCATCAAGTTGCGACAGTTTCTCCCACGGCAGCTGCCCCGCAACACCCCAGCCATTACTGGTGCGGTCCAGCGTGTCGTCGTGCAGCAGAAAGATCTGCGCGTCGCCCGATAATTTGGCATCAAATTCAATCATCTGATGGCCATATTTCGCCCCGACGTCTATTGCCGCCAGGGTGTTTTCCGGTGCCAGTTTGCCGCCGCCGCGATGCGCGACGATGTGCGGATAGGGCCAGTGTTGTGTGCTCATTCCAGACGCTTTCCATGGGTTGAATCGAAGAAGTGTAACGCATCTGCGGGCAGATGCAGCCACAGCGTGCTGCCGGGCTGTGGCCGCTCGCTGTGGGCTAAGCGTACCACCAGCGGCGTATCACCGATGCGGCCATGGGCAAGATTGTCAGCCCCCAGCATTTCCAGCGTATCAACCCGCAGCGGTACCCCACCCTGTTCACGGCTGCTGAGCTGGATATGTTCCGGCCGGATACCCAGCACCACCGGACGGTTGGCCCACTTCGCTTTGCTCTCGCTTAGCGGCAGGGCATGCGACGCGTCCAGATTAAAGCGGCTGCCATCACTGTTGAATGCGCCTTTCAGCAGGTTCATTGCCGGTGCGCCGATAAACGAGGCGACGAACTGACTGGCGGGACGCTCGTAAACCTCAACCGGCGTACCCAGCTGCTCGACCACGCCTTTGTTCATTACCATTACCCGCTGCGCCAGCGTCATCGCTTCAACCTGATCGTGGGTGACATACAGGCTGGTGGTCTGCAAACGCCGATGCAGCTGTTGCAGCTCCAGACGCATCTGCACCCGCAGGCGCGCATCAAGGTTGGAGAGCGGCTCATCGAACAGAAAGACCGCCGGTTCACGCACAATCGCGCGGCCCATGGCAACGCGCTGACGCTGCCCGCCAGAGAGCTCACGCGGCCGGCGGGTCAGCAGATGATCCAGCTCAAGGCTGCGCGCGGCGTCCAGCACCCGTAGCCGAATCTGCTCTTTGCCCATGCCGCGGATCTTCAGGCCATAGGCCATGTTCTCTTCCACTGACATATGGGGATAGAGCGCATAGTTCTGGAACACCATCGCAATGCCGCGATCTTTTGGCTCTTCCTGCGTGACGCGTTTGTTGTCGATGTAGATGTCGCCGGAGCTGACGCGCTCGAGGCCCGCCACCATCCGCAGCAGCGTCGATTTACCGCAGCCGGAGGGGCCAACCATCACCATAAATTCGCCATCATTTACCGTGACGTTCAGCGGCTGAATGATCTGATTTTTACCATCGTAGGACTTGGTCACTGCCTGAAGGGTTACGCCTGCCATCTTATTTCTCACTCTCAACCAGGCCGCGCACAAAGGCACGCTGCATGACTAACACCACCACCACCGGTGGGATCAGGGTTAATAACATCGCCGCCATCACTTCGTTCCACTGGGTCGGTGAACCGCTGGTGGAGATCATGCTTTTAATCCCCGCCACCGCCGTGCCGAGGCTGGGGTCATTGATGATCAGCAGCGGCCAGAGATACTGATTCCAGCCGTAGATAAAGGTGATAACGAACAGCGCCGCCAGATTGGTTTTCGACAGTGGCAGCACGATATCGCGGAAGAAACGCATCGCGCTGGCACCATCAATCCGGGCGGCTTCCACCAGTTCATCCGGCAGTGACATAAAAAACTGGCGGAACAAAAAGGTGGCGGTCGCCGATGCCATCAGCGGCAGGGTCAGGCCGCTATAACTGTCGAGCAGATTCAGATCGGCGATCACCTGCACCGTCGGGAAAATACGCACCTCGACCGGCAGCATCAGGGTGATGAAAATCAGCCAGAAGAACAGCGTCCGCAGCGGAAAGCGGAACCAGACCAGCGCAAATGCCGAGAGCATCGAGACGGTGATTTTGCCGACGGTGATCCCGAGCGCCATGATGGTGCTGTTCAGCAGCATCAGGCCGAATGCCGGGCCGTTACCGTTCACACCGTGGGTCCAGATGCGCGAGACGTTTTCCCACAGGTGAGTGCCGGGTACCAGCGTCATCGGCACCTGATAGACCGCATCGTTATCCAGCGTGGCCGCCACGAAGGCGACGTAGAGCGGGAACAGGATGGTCAGCACGCCCAGTATCAGCACGATGTGGCTGAAGATATCCAGCCCGCGTCGATTCTCAATCATTGGTATTGCACCTTACGTTCAACGAAGCGGAACTGAATCACCGTCAGACCGATCACCAACACCATCAGCACCACCGACTGAGCAGCGGATGAGGAGAGATCCAGACCGGTGAAGCCTTCGCGATAGATTTTGTAGATCAGCGTGGTGGTAGCCTGCACCGGTCCGCCGCCGGTGGCGGCATCGATCACCGGGAAGGTATCGAAGAAGGCATAAATCAGGTTCACCACCAGCAGGAAGAAGCTGACCGGCGTAATCAGCGGTAATGAGAGATTAAAGAAACGGCGCACCGGTCCGGCACCGTCAATCGCGGCGGCTTCAACCAGCGATTTGGGGATCGACTGCAGCGCGGCGAAGAAAAACAGGAAGTTGTAGCTCATCTGCTGCCAGATCGACGCCAGCACAATCAGGAACATCGCCTGGCCGCTGTTTTGCGCGTAGTTCCAGTTGTAGCCGATGTGGTTCAGCAGGTAGCTGAACAGGCCAAGGCCGGGATTGAACAGAAACATCCACAGCACCGCTGCCACGACCGGCGCGACGGCATACGGCAGCAGCAGCAGCGTCTGGTAAAGCTTGCGCAGCCGCACCACGTAATCCACCAGCGCCGCCAGTAGCAGCGATAACACCATGCCGCACACCGTGACCAGACCGCTGAATTTGATGGTGGTCCAGAATGAATCCAGATAGTAAGGATCGGCAAACAGCCGTTTAAAGTTATCCAGCCCGACGAAGGTGCTGGAGAGACCAAAAGGATCGAGGCTTTGCAGCGAATACCACAAGGCTTCGCCAGCCGGCCAGAGAAAGAAGATGGCGGTGATCACCAGTTGCGGCAGCACCAAAAGATAGGGCAACAGGCTGGTGCGAAATACCGGACGAGATGAAGACATGGCGCACTCTGATTCAGAAAGAGAAAGGGCCAGCCGGTGCTGGCCCGATACAGCGGATTACTTCACCTGCTGCTGGAAACGACGCAGCAGTTCATTGCCGCGTTTCACCGCATTATCCAGTGCGCCCTGCGGCGACTGTTTGCCGGTCCAGACGCTTTCCAGCTCTTCATCCACCACGGTACGAATCTGTGGCATGTTGCCGAGACGCATCCCTTTGGTAAACGGTAACGGCGGCTTGTTCAGCATCTGACGGGTCGCGATATCAGCACCCGGATTTTTATCGTAGAAGCCCTGCTGTTTACTCAGCTCATAGGCAGCCGTGGTGATTGGCAGATAGCCAGTTTTCTGATGCCATTCAGCGGCGATTTCCGGCTGGGCAAGGAACTGCATAAACTCAGCCACGCCTTTGTAGGTGGCCGCGTCTTTGCCCTTCATCACCCACAGGCTGGCCCCGCCGATGATGGCGTTTTGTGGTGCCTCAGGAACCCTGTCGTCATACGGCATCATGCCGACGCCGAAGTTAAATTTGGCGTAATGACGAATATCCGCCAGCGAGCCGGATGAGGCGGTGGTGATACCGCAATCGCCGTTATAGAACTTGGCGGTGGATTCATCTTTGCGGCCAAAGTAGGTGAAGTCGCCCTTTTTATTCATCTCTTCCAGCATCTGGATATGACGAACCTGCACCGGCTTATTGAACTCCAGGACCGCATCGCGTCCGTCAAAACCGTTGTTTTTAGTCGCCACCGGCAGGGCATGCCAGGCACTGAAGTTTTCGATCTGAATCCAGCCCTGCCAGCCGCTGGCGTAACCACAGCTCATGCCCGATTTACGCAGCGCCGCCGCATCTTTCGCCAGTTCCTGCCAGGTTTTGGGGGGCTGGTCCGGGTTAAGACCCGCTTTTTTGAACGCGTCTTTGTTGTAGTAGAGCACCGGCGTCGAGCTGTTGAACGGCTGAGAGATCAGCTGACCGTTGCTGTCGCTGTAGTAGCCCGCCACCGTCGGCACAAACTGTTTTTCATCAAACGGAATACCGGCATCTTTAAACACCTGATGCACCGGCACAATCGCCTGCGACGCCATCATGGTGGCAGTACCGACTTCATACACCTGCAACACGGCGGGTGCTTTGCCGGTGCGCACTGCCGCGATACCTGCCGCCAGGCTCTGCTCGTAGTTACCTTTGTAGGTCGGAACAATTTTGTAATCGGGATGGGCCTGGTTAAAGCGTTGCGCCAGCGAGTCAACTTCTTTGCCTAACTCGCCTTCCATAGAGTGCCAGAACGGGATCTCAGTGGCGGCCAGCGCCTGGCCACTGAGCGTCAGGCCAAGCAGCACGCCGATCAGGCTACGACGATAGGTAACGACGGACATAGAATTTTCCTGTGCAGGTAAATACGCGTGAAATCACGCATTTGTGGTTCGCGAAGTAACATGACACGGGAAAATGACGGAATAATAACGGGCGGATGACAGCCAGATGACAGGCTTAAGCGTGAAAAAGGCGGAGCGGCTACCGGCCGGGCTGAGATTTTTGACAACGTCTGGCCTGGTTGCTGTAAGGCTGAGCCCTGCACAGAGAACACGGTCAGATCGGAAAGACGCTAAAGCCAATCCATGACATGCCCGGCCCGCGCGATTACGCACCCATTTTGATGGCCGTCGGCGGCGCAGCGGGCATTTATATCGAAGGCCGTCGGCGGCGCAGGCAGGTTGCGGGCGGACAGCGCGCAGTAACCGGAGCGTACATTCAGTACGTGAGGATTACGAGCACTGCCCAACCACAACCTGACCAGTAAGCCAGGCCTCTGAATATTAAGCTCCCAGGTACGCGCTTCGGACGGCTTCATTGGAAAGCAGCGCTGCCCCACTATCCTCCAGCACCACATGGCCGTTTTCCAGCACGTAGCCACGATCCGCCAGCTTCAGCGCCTGGTTGGCGTTCTGCTCCACCAGGAAGATGGTCATCCCCTCGCTGCGCAGCTGTTCGATGGTGTCGAAGATCTGCTGAATAATAATCGGTGCCAGACCCAGCGACGGTTCATCCAGCAACAGCAGGCGGGGCTGGCTCATCAGCGCACGGCCAATCGCCAGCATCTGCTGCTCACCACCTGACATGGTGCCGGCACGCTGGATTTTGCGCTCCTCCAGCCGCGGGAACAGTTGATAAACGCGCTTGATCCGCTCCAGATATTGCGGACGGCTGGCAAAAAAGCCGCCCATCGCCAGATTCTCTTCCACCGTCATACGCGAAAACACCCGCCGGCCTTCCGGTACGATGGCGATAGCTTCACGCATGATGCGCGCCGTTTGCCAGTCAGTAATGGTTTTACCGTCAAAGGTGATGGTGCCGTGGGTGGCACGCGGTTCGCCACACAGCGTCCCCAGCAGCGTGGTTTTTCCGGCACCGTTGGCCCCTATCAGCGTGACGATTTCGCCCTGATTGATGTAAAGGCTGACGTTATGCAACGCCTGGATTTTGCCGTAGTGGGCGCTCACGTTCTCAATGGTTAACATCGCATTTGCCATCTTACGCCTCTCCTAAATAGGCACGGATCACGTCCGGATTATTGCGGATCTCTTCCGGCGTGCCGTTAGCCAACGGCGTTCCCTGATTGACCACGTAAATGCGATCAGAAATGCCCATCACCAGCTTCATATCATGTTCAATCAGCAGCACTGAAACCTTGTGTTCACCGCGCAGTTCGGCAATCAGCTCATCCAGTTGGTGCGTCTCTTTGGGGTTAAGACCGGCCGCCGGTTCATCCAGCATCAGGATTTCCGGACGCGTCACCATGCAGCGCGCAATCTCCAGACGCCGCTGCTGACCATAGGCCAGATTACCGGCCTGACGGTTAGCCAGATCCAGCAAGCCGACCCGCTCCAGCCAGTTGGCTGCGCGATCGAGCGCCTCGCTTTCACTGCGACGAAACGCCGGGGTTTTGAGCAGACCGGCAAACAGCCCGCTCTTCAGATGTTGATGTTGCGCCACCAGCAGATTTTCAATCACCGTCATTTCACGAAACAGACGCACGTGCTGGAAGGTCCGCACAATCCCCATCCGCGCAATCTTCTGGCCGGGTAATCCTTCCAGATGCTGCTCACGCAGTTTAATGCTGCCACCGGTCGGCTTGTAGAAGCCGGTCAGGCAGTTAAACACCGTGGTTTTACCGGCACCGTTCGGCCCGATTAGCGAGACGATTTCCTGCGGATGCAGCGCCAGCGCCACGTTGTTAACCGCTAACAGGCCGCCGAAGCGCATCATCAAACCTTCAACGGCTAATAAAGGCTGACTCATGCCTGTTCTCCTTGTTTACCTTGTCTGAGCTTCAGATGCGGACGCTTCATCGGCAACAGTCCCTGCGGACGCCAGATCATCATCAGCACCATTAAGCCTCCCAGCACCAGCATGCTGTACTCATTGAGATCACGCATCAGCTCGCGAGAGACCACCAGCAGAATGGCGGCCAGTATCACCGCAAACTGCGAGCCCATGCCGCCGAGTACCACAATCGCCAGCACAAAAGCCGATTCGACAAAGGTAAAGGATTCCGGGCTGACAAAGCCCTGACGCGCGGCGAACAGGCTGCCGGCAAAGCCGGCAAAGGCGGCGCTGATGGTGAAGGCAGTCAGTTTAATTCGGGTCGGGCTGAGGCCAAGCGAACGGCAGGCGATCTCATCCTCACGTAACGCTTCCCAGGCGCGGCCCAGCGGCATGCGCAACAGACGGTTAATCACAAACAGCGTCAGCACCACCAGCAGCAATGCCACCAGATAGAGGAAGATAATCCGGTCACTGGGATCGTATTTCAGGCCAAAGAAGTGGTGAAAGGTATCCCAGCCGCCTTCACGCGGCGTACGGCCAAATTCCAGACCAAAGAAGGTCGGTTTCGGGATCTGGCTGATGCCGTTCGGGCCACCGGTCAGAGCGGTATTGTTGAGCAGCAGAATACGCACGATCTCACCAAAGCCCAGCGTCACAATCGCCAGATAGTCGCCGCGCAACCGCAAGACCGGGAAGCCCAGCAGCAGACCAAACAGCGCGGCCACCATGCCCGAGAGCGGCAGGCACTGCCAGAAGCCAAGCCCGTAATAGTGGTTCAGCAAAGCGAAGGTGTAAGCGCCGATGGCATAGAAGCCGCCGTAACCTAAAACCAGTAAGCCCGACAGGCCGACCACCACGTTCAGTCCGAGACCGAGCATCACGTAGATCAGCGTCATGGTGGCAATATCGACCGTGCCGCGCGACACCAGGAAGGGCCAGGCGAGCGCCGCCACGATCATTACCGCCATCACCAGTTTTTGCTTCGGCGTTGAGCCATCAATGCCTGGCAGCACCAGCGCCGGACCCGAGATTTTCTTCAGGCCGCTCTGCCAGACCGGCCGCAGCAGCTGGAACAGAAATACCACCACACAGGCGACGGCAATCCAGTTCCAGCGCACGCTGCCGGCGTTTTGCACCACCAGGTTAGTGCCGTCCAGATTCAGGCGCAGACCCATAAAGAAGCTGGCGAGCAGCAATAACATCAGCGACGAAATCAGGGCGTTGAGCAAGGAAGACTTCATACTTTTTCCACCTCCGGACGGCCCAGAATCCCGGTCGGCATCACCAGCAGTACCACAATCAGTAAGGCAAAGGAGACGACATCTTTATACTCGGTGCTCAGATAGGCGGAGGTCAGCGCTTCGGCGATTCCCAGCACCAGGCCACCAATCATCGCGCCCGGAATACTGCCAATGCCGCCCAGCACTGCGGCGGTGAACGCTTTCATGCCTGCCATAAAGCCGATGAACGGGTTGATCGATCCGTAAAACTGGCCCAGCAGCACGCCCGCGACCGCCGCCATGGCGGCACCGATAACAAAGGTCAGTGAGATGACGCGATCGGTATTGATACCCAGCAGACTGGCCATTTTCAGATCTTCGGCACAGGCGCGACAGGCGCGGCCCATACGCGAATAGCGAATAAAGGTGGTCAGCGCCAGCATCGCCAGGAACGTCACCACCCAGATCACAATTTGCATGGTGGAGATGGTGGCGGCAAAGCCGTTGCTCTCGCCGACGGTCCACTGACCGGTAATCAGGCTCGGCAGCGCCAGGTCGCGCGATCCCTGGGTCAGGCTGACGTAGTTTTGCAGGAATATCGACATCCCGATGGCGGAAATCAGCGCAATCAGGCGCTTGGAGGAGCGCACCGGCCGGTAAGCGACGCGTTCAATGCTCCAGCCGTAGGCGCTGGAGATAATCACCGCCATCACAAACCCGGCGGCAATCATCAGCCAGGTGGTGTCGATGCCCATCATCATCAGGGCGGCAATCACGATAAAGGAGACGTAGCTACCGATCATGTAAACCTCGCCGTGGGCGAAGTTAATCATGCCGATGATGCCGTAAACCATGGTGTAACCGATGGCGATCAGCGCATAGGTGCTGCCGAGGGTAACACCGTTGAACATCTGCTGGATAAAATAGAGGAACTGCTCGGACATACCTTAACCCTTACTTATCCGCTCGTGACCGAACGGAGTACAAAAAACGCCTGGCAGCACAGACCAGGCGTTAGTGTTGCAGGGGAGCAGGCAGCGGTTACCCGCTACCTGACCCGCCAGTAAACAGCCTGATTTACTTCACAGCGGTCGAGGTACCGTCGGCATGCCATTTGAAGACGCCGAACTCAAAGCCTTTCAGATCGCCCTTCTGATCCCAGCTCAGGTTGCCCATCACGGTTGGCACCGCAGCGCCTTCCTTGAGGTTTTTCACGATATCTTCCGGCTCTGCGCTCTTGCTGCGCTCCATCCCGGCCGCCAGCGATTGCAGGGCAGCATAGGTGGTCCAGACGAACGGACCGGTTGGATCGAGTTTCTTCGCTTTCAGCGCATCAACGATCGGTTGGTTGGTCTCAACCTGATCGTAGCGTTTCGGTAAGGTCACCAGCATGCCTTCAGAGGCGGCACCGGCGATGTTGGACAGCGAGGCGTTACCGACCCCTTCCGGACCCATGAACTGGGTTTTCAGACCGGCTGCACGCGCCTGGCGAACAATCTGGCCCATCTCCGGGTAGTAACCGCCGAAGTAGACGAAATCGACGTTCTCTTTCTTAAAGCGCGCCACCAGGGTGGAGAAATCTTTATCGCCTGCGGTGATACCTTCAAACATCACGATGTTGGCGCCCTGCTTTTTCAGGCTATCCTGCACTGAACGCGCCAGGCCTTCGCCATACTGCTGCTTGTCGTGAACCACGGCGATACGCTGCGGCTTCAGCTCGGTCATGGCGTATTTGGCCGCGGTCGGGCCCTGATCGGAGTCGAGACCGGTGGTGCGCATAATCAGTTTATAACCGCGGGCGGTGAGATCCGGCGCGGTAGCGGCAGGGGTAATCATCAGCACGCCTTCATCTTCATAGATGTCGGACGCCGGCTGGGTCGATGAGGAGCAGAGATGGCCGATAACATAGCGGATGCCGTCGTTGATCACTTTGTTGGCTACCGCCACCGCCTGTTTCGGGTCGCAGGCATCGTCATATTTCACCGCAACCAGTTTGTTGCCGTTGACGCCGCCTTTGGCATTAATATCTTCAATCGCCTGAGTAGCCCCGGCAAACTGCATGTCGCCATACTGCGCAACCGGGCCAGACATCGCCCCAACAATCGCCACTTTAATATCTTCAGCCAGCGCTGCATGGCTCATCGCCAGTGCTACGCATCCCGCCAGTAATGCGCGACCTTTCATTTTCATCCGGACTACCCCATGTGTTATGTCGTGTATGTGTGAGTGCAAACTGCCAGATAAAGATCAAAAACTGATTAAGCAATAATGAGTTAGCGCACTTTTCTGGCATTTATTAGTAATAAGGCTTTATTTTTCAGGTTATTAAACAGGAAGTTTCTTCTGTAAATCAACTGACATATTCAGAATTGCCTGAGTGCAACAGCATAATACACTGGATGCAACGGCCGGTTTTTCACCACTTTGCCAGCGGCTTATGCTGGATTGATCGCATCCAGGGCCTGTTTACAACTATCATTCTGGCAGCCAGGCCATCTTTTGACCTGTTTTATTGATGAAAATGTGTCAGCGCTCTGGTTGTATACTTTCGCTACACTTTCCCCTTTTACAAGTACAGGTGTTTGTCATGAAGCTCACCATCCAGCGTTTAACCGCGCTGACGCCGCAGGACCGCATTGATCTGGCTAAAATCTGGCCGGATCTGGAGATTGATCGTCTGGAACAGAGCCTGAATGAACGGCATCGCCTTTATGCGGCACGCTTCAACGATCGTCTGCTGGGCGCGTTACAGCTGGAGATTTCAGGTATTCACGGCAAGATCCAGCGGCTGGCGGTGCGCGATGTCACCCGTCGCCGCGGAGTCGGGCAATATTTGCTGGAAGAGACCATCAGGCAGAACGGGTCATTAGCGGACTGGTGGATGGCAGACGATGGCAGCGACGATCAGCAGGTGCGGGCGGCGTTTATGCAGGCGTGTGGCTTCAGGGCGCAGGCGGATGGCTGGGTATTAGCGGTCGATTAGGCGGGCGCAGAAAACAAAAAGGGCGACATGATAATGTCGCCCCTGAAGGTTACCTTGCGGTATTACGCTTCGATCGCCATGCGCAGTTTTTTCATGGCGTTCTTTTCCAGCTGGCGGACACGTTCCGCTGAGACGCCGTATTGATCGGCTAACTCCTGCAGCGTGGTTTTGTTGTCTTCATCCAGCCAGCGGGCACGAATGATGTGCTGACTACGCTCATCCAGACCTTCCATCGCATAGCTCAGCTTATCGGCAGCGTGGGCATCCCAGTTATCCTCTTCAATGCCATCGGCAAAGTCAGAGGTTTTATCCTGCAGATAGAGCACCGGCGCCATTGATTTGCCTTCACCGCTCTCATCGTCGGCCGACATATCAAAGGTCATATCCTGCGCCGCCATACGTGATTCCATTTCACGCACGTCTTTACTGCTCACGCCCAGCTCGCGCGCCACCATCTCGACTTCATCCTGGTTGAACCAGCCCAGACGCTGCTTGGTTTTGCGCAGGTTAAAGAACAGCTTACGCTGTGCTTTAGTGGTCGCGACTTTCACGATACGCCAGTTACG
>Ga0308166_1002669_pt1 | contig 16079 bp, 5 predicted proteins | sample PhyCR2_2_FD_202137 | JGI IMG/M metagenome (GOLD analysis project Ga0308166, IMG submission 202137) | Phyllosphere microbial communities from UC Gill Tract Community Farm, Albany, California, United States - DLSLCC.R2 | ecosystem: Host-associated > Plants > Phyllosphere > Unclassified | place... | reverse complement strand
GTGCGGATCTGGTGTGTGCTTGGGGTGGCAATGGTTTGGCTGGGTGGGTCCAGCACGATGGTCATCGCACTGCTCAACGAGCCGCCGAACTGGTCGACTGCCCACTGCGTCAGCGACTGGGTGACACTGGCGGCACTGCCCAGCGCGATACCGCCACCGGCACTCACGCCCCCGCCGCTGGTATCGGTCAGCGTGATCTGCACCCGATCGGGATTGTAGGGCCCTTTCGGCCAGGCCTTGCGCATGGCCTCTTTGAGGCGGTCTCGGGAGAAATCCAGGATATAGGGTATGTTGGCCAGGTAGTTGCCCTGAGCATCGGTGGTCGATGCGCAGCGTCGCAAGATTTCGGTGTAGCGCTTGATCTGTTCTTTGGAGGCGTATTTCAGCCAGCCAGGCAGCAGTTCCACCAGTTGGCTATTGGCGATTTCGGTGCCCAGCCATTCAAGCGCCGCTGCCAGGGTGTCGTCACTGTGCTCGAAATCGGTATTGCCCTGCATGAGTTGGGTGGAAAAGTGGCAGTCGATGCCAAGCTGCAGGTTGCTCCTCAAGTAAACCAGGCGTCGATTGAATTCCAGGGCACACAACTCGGCGATGAAATCGCCGCGCAGGGCATGGGTCGTCAGGTCGGAAGCGCCCCCCAGGCTGGCGTTGTCCTGAATAGGGCCTGCGCGGTCCCGGAAGTAGCGACCGCTGCCCAGATTTCGCGATCTTGACGGGTGAGTCACGACGGTGGCGACGGTCTCCTTCATCTGCTGGGCAGAGCTGAACGCCCGCAGGCCATCGTAGGTCGACCACATCAGTACCGGGCCTTCGGGTTGCGAGCGCTGGTGAATGAGCACCAGATTGCTCAGCACGACCTCATTGCCATCGCTGCGCGCGCGCAGGCACAGGCTTTGCACCTCCACGTCCAGTGCATTGCGCAATGCCGCCGTCGGTCGATCCAGCGCAACGGCCAGCCAGTCGAGCATCTTCTCGTCGATTCGCCCTTCACGCCGCGCCGACCCCAGACCGATGCGCAGGCAGCGTTCGGTGATGGCTCGCCGCTGCCCCTGCAGGTCGTAGGTGCCGCGGTAATGCCCGTAGGGGGTGGTGTCATGGCGAGCGGCCAGGCGCGCAAATGCACGAGGCACGTGTCGGCGCTGCTCGCCGATCAGGCGTTCCATCTGCAGGATGTCGGGCCATTGCAGGGTGTTGCCACGGGCGTCCAGCACCGCGTCGACACTGGACAGTGTCTGAACGATAGCGCCGCTGCAGCGCTCCAGAAAGTAGTCCACCAGGCTGATCGAGGACAACTGCGGCGAGCCGGCGATACGCAAGTGCAGTTGATCAACGGGCAGCGTCGACTGGATCGCCAGCAAACCGGGCGCCAGCAACTGTTGCACTCCCTTGACCAGGCTCAGTGAGCGCTTGCGCTGCCCATCCAGTTGACGTTGCATGGCGTGCAGTTCCCGCAGCCAGGTCTGGCTGGGCGGCCCGCTCGGCTCGTCCACCGCCGGGGTGGCGGGGGCGGCGTGCTCCACTGTCTCGCCCAGCCAGGCCAGATTGGGCTGAAGCAGATCATGGAGGGCCGTGGCCTGGGCCATGGCGGACAACGGATTGCCGCGCAACTGGGCTGGCGTGTTGAAGCAGTCCTGAACGCGGCGGCGCTGCAGATCGATGAAGCCATCGGCAAGGGCTTGCCACGGGCTGCTGGTGAGGGGCGTCAGCTGCGCCGTGGGAACGATGGTGGCGTTGAACAGCTGGCGCTGGCTGGCAATGATTCTTGGACTGCTGGGGGCTTGGGCGATCAAGGTGTCGAAATGCCGGCTCAAGGCCCCGAAGTCGCTGCACAGCGTGAAGCCCTGGTCGCAGCTGTGCAGCCAGTGTCCCAGTGCGGCATCGTTTCTATCGCTGATCACCAGCACCCCAGGCCAGGGCACTGCACGGTCGGTTTTAACCGGATCGGCGGCGAAGCTCAGGCTTTGCAGCAGGATGTCCGCACGCGGCTTGTCTTGCGCTGCGTCCATCAGCAGCGCTCGCTGCGCCGGGGTGTAGCCCAGATGTGCCTGGATCTCCAGCACCGCGTTCAGGTAGCTGTGCTTCAGATGTCGGGCCAGTAACGTGCGGTAGGTCGACGCCGAAGACGACGGCGTGGTAGCCCAGAAACCGACCAGCGCTTGATCGAAAGCCCCTGGAAGTTTCGCCACGGTGCTCGCGATGGTCGCGTTGTAGGTGGCCGTTTCAGTGGCGCTGAGGGCCTGGCCGTACACGCCGATGAAGTGATGCTCCACGGACGGGCTGCCACGACCGGTCAGCCTGTCCAAGCCGACATCGATCAGGTTCTGGGTGGTCTCGACGGTTCCAGGGGTGCCCACCCAGCGCTGTATGCGGTGCAGGGCCGGGACGATCGGGTCGCTTGCCGGAAGGGCAGTGCGCAGGGCGCGGGTCAACTCCTGATCCAGCACGGTGCGTAACGCCGGTACGCTCTGCAGGCACGCCACCAGGGGCTTGAGCCGCTTGGCATGGGCCTGGATGATCGCGTCCATCCAGCGTTGAAACGGCGTCCTGGACACCGACAGCCAGCGCGCGTAAGCCCCCTCCAGGTCGGGTCCGGTACCAGGCTCGAGCAGGGCCGCTTCGAGTTCATGGCGAGTAAAAAAGGGCAATATCCCGGCCATCGGGGAGTAGAAATAGACGGCCGGGTTGGTGATGTCGGCATGGGCGATCATCAGACCGCTGAAGATACCGGGCGCCGCATTGGTCAACAGGCTGATGCGCATGTCACTGGGCAGACTGGGCTGTTCGGGCAACCGCCGCAGCCAGTCGTGCTCGATGACGCTCAGGCGTTCATCCTGTAGGGCTTGCAGCAGTTGGCGGGACATGCGCTGCGCCAGCGATCGGGCATGGAACCAGGGCAGGGTGTTGGACATCGGGCGGACTCCTTGTGGTGCGAGCCGGTCCTTGCCAGCTCGCGGAGCGCCTACGCTAGAACCTGTCCGGTACGGGGAAGCTGTAGATATGTGTGACCTGGGATCGCCGCCTGGGCCCGTCCAGATACAAAAACGCCCCGGCACTGGCCGAGGCGTCTGGTCTCACGGCAATCGATCAGACCGGGAACAGTTCGCTCAGCTTCATGGCCAGCATCATGTCGCCTTCGGCGCGCAGCTTGCCGCCCATGAAGGCCTGCATGCCGTCGGTTTCGCCGCTGACGATGCCCTTGAGGGTTTCGCTGTCCATGACCAGAGTGACGTTGGCGTCCGGATTTTCACCTTCCTCCAGTTCGCAGGTGCCGTCCTTCACGTGCAGCGCGTAGTGCTTGTCTTCGTCGGTGATGTTGAAACCGAAGACCAGGTCCAGACCTTGGGCGGCGGCTGGATTGAACTTGGCTTTCATGGCTTGTACGGCGTCGGCTACGGAGGTCATGGTGCGTTCCTTTTGTTGGAAGGGTGCGGCGATCGCGCAATCTTGGGAGGGCCAAGGCTCGATGTGACAGTGAAAGTCTTCCGAGGGTAGGGGGGGCATCGACAGCTGTCAACGAAAAATCATACGTGCGTTTGAAAGGCTTGTTTGATGCCGATCGTTTCACGGCTGGCCCAAGGCTTTGCCCCCCGGTATGCTGGGCCCATTCAATCGCCCCCTGGTTTGGCGGGCGTCATGCATGTAAGGAGTCACCGTGGAGTTTCTTGCCGATTACGCCGGTTTTCTGATCCGGACCGTCACCTTGGTCGTTGCCATTCTGGTGGTGCTGGCCGCCATCGCGTCGCTGCGCGCCAAAGGCCGGCGCAAACCGGCCGGCCAGTTGCAGGTCAGCAAGCTCAACGATTTCTACAAGGGCCTGCGCGAGCGCCTCGAAGCCGGTCTGTTCGACAAGGACAAGCTCAAGGTCTTGCGCAAGGAGCAGGCCAAAAGCGAAAAGAAAGCCAGGAAGACAAAGCCTGACAGCAAGCATCGAGTGTTCGTGCTGGACTTCGATGGCGACATCAAGGCCTCGGCCACCGAGAACCTGCGTCATGAGATCACCGCCGTGCTGACCCTCGCGACGCCCAACGACGAAGTCGTGCTGCGCCTGGAAAGCGGCGGCGGCATGGTTCACAGCTATGGGCTGGCCTCTTCGCAACTAGCGCGCATCCGTCAGGCCGGCGTACCGCTGACGGTGTGCATCGACAAAGTCGCGGCCAGTGGCGGCTACATGATGGCCTGCATCGGCGAGAAGATCATCAGCGCGCCGTTCGCCATCCTCGGCTCCATCGGCGTGGTAGCGCAATTGCCCAATGTCCACAAGCTGCTGAAGAAGCACGACATCGATTTCGAGGTGCTCACTGCCGGCGAGTACAAGCGCACGCTGACCGTCTTTGGCGAAAACACCGAGAAAGGCCGGGAGAAATTCCAGGAAGACCTCGACGTCACCCACAAGTTGTTCAAGAGCTTCGTTGCCCATTACCGCCCGCAGCTGTCCATCGACGACGTGGCGACCGGTGAGGTATGGCTGGGCGTGGCGGCGCTCGACAAACAGCTGGTGGACGAGCTCAAGACCAGTGACGAATACCTGGCCGAACGCGCCAAGCAGGCCGAGGTGTTCCACCTGCACTATGCCAAGGCCAAGAGCCTGCAAGAGCGCGTGGGCCTGGCGGCCAGCGGCTCGGTCGAGCATCTGGCCGGCAAGGCCTGGGAGAAGCTTGGCCAACAGCGTTTCTGGTAAGAGCCAGCGCTATGTAACACCTGGCGCTCCAAGCGCCTTGCTCCACTGGGCCATCCGCGGCAGGTCGCTGCGGATTTCCCGGATAGGAGCATTATCGTGGTTGACCTACACCCTGCGACACCCCTGAGCGACACGCCTGCCCATTTCAACGTCATCGCAGGCCATGTGCCCGATTGGTTGAAAGAGGTCGACCCAACCGCCCTTCGCGCCTACGAACACGCCTTGCGGCAGAGCCGCGCCAGCCAGGCGATCGTGCAGTCCCTGACCAGCCCGTTCGCCGCCCCCGTGGCTTTCGCCCAGGCCCGTCTACAACAGGCGTTCAACGCCGCGTTTGTCTCGCAAGGCCCGGTCGATGTCAGCCGCGCCGAATGGGTCGAGTTCGACCGCGGCTCGGCCATCCTGGGCCGACCACTCAGTGTACGGCGACGCACCTTGCTGGAAGCGGCCATGGCCAATTTCAGCGAAGACGAAGCCACGCCCGGCCACTTCAATGGCGACACCCTGCTGCTACAACCCGATGCCTTGCACCTGCGCTTCGACGAACAAGGCCCGCGCTGGGGCTACGGTTGGCACTATCTGGCCAAGGACGCGATTGACGTTCGACCCGACCAATTCGCCCGGTTGTGCCGCGAACTGGATCTGGGCCAAGCCTACCAGCGACACTTCGACGAGGTGTTCAAGCCCTGCGAGGCCAAAAGCCGCGTCATCACAGGGGCGTTTCGCGCCCATCTGCGCAACGAACTTGTCGGGCAGGCGCGGCGGGCACTGTTGCAGGGGCATCTGGATGCACAGGCCTGCAGCGTGGTGGAGCAACTGGTGATGGACGAGCCGGGAGACGTCAAATGGCATGACCAGTCGGTGATGCTGTGCGACCTGCGTGGTCTGGCTACCTGGGTGCGCAGTGGGACGGTGCTGCACGGTATGGTGTCCATCCAGACCAGCACCCAGTCCGACGCGCCTTGCATCGTTTACATGCCAGGCGCAGCCGACGGCGCATTGAGGCAATACCCCAGCTTCGATGCGTTCAGCTCCGCACTGCGTGCCAAGCTGCGCGACGGCGGCTTCCAGGCCTACTTCTCAGGTTTCGTGGCCGAGCCCGATCGCCGCGAGTTCTTCGCCCGTCTGAACAATACCCTGCGCCCGCAGCGTCTGAGCTGGGACGTTGCGCAAGGGCCCGTTGACGACCCGGACGCCGATATCGGTCTGCGCCGTACGGCGAGCGCCCTGCAGTGGGTGCCCGGGCTGCACGCCGCCATGCTGACGAAGCAGGCAGACGATGCCCGGTACTTCATCGTCCCGAACGCAGACATCGACACGGCCGAACGGCACGCGCGGTGGATGCACTACCTGCAGCAAGGGTTGACGTTGCTCAACGTCGCTGCATTGTCCGTGCCCGCCGTCGGCGTCCTGATGGCGGCGGCAGGCACCGTTCAACTGCTTGGCGAGCTGTTCGTCGGCATGGACGACTGGACCCATGGGCAGACCGAAGAGGCGGCCGCGCACTTCTTCGATGTGGCGGCCAACCTCGCCTTGGTGGGAGCCACCGCTGCGGCGGGCGTGGCAGTGGCGCGCTCACCGTTCGTGGCCCGAATGCTGCCTGTCGTCGATCGGGCCGGGCGTACCCGCCTGTGGCCCACCACCCTGGAAAACTTCGCGGCCCGCGAGCGGCTCCCGGAGACACTGGCGCCCAATGCACAATGGCAATACGCCTATGGCGGCAGCAACTACATCAAGCGTGACGGGCTGTTCTACCGACAAAGCTACGACGTCAAGAGCGCCCGTTGGTACATCGAACATCCCGCAGCCGACCTCGATTATCGCCTGGCCCTGACCCACAATGGCGACGGCGCCTGGCGTGCGACCCATGAAGACCCGGCACAGTGGACGGCCACCCAGGCGCTACGCCGTTTTGGTCCCGCCGTCGACGGGCTGGACGATGCGGCGCTGCAACAGGTCCGCCAGGTGACAGGCATCAGCGGGCGCCAGCTGCGCGATCTGCACCGCTTGGGCGGTAAGCTGCCGGCGCGGGTCAAGACGTGCATCGATGATCTGCGCGCGCAGCGAAAGGTGCTGGCGCTGCCGCAGAACGAGCGCATGGCCGTCTTGGTGCACCTGCGCAAGGCCGCGCCGACGCTGCCTGGCAACCACCCGGCGGCGACGTTGCTGCGTGATTTCCCGGGCCTGCCCCAGGCCGTTGCCGAGGAAATCGTGGCGGGCGCCAACGAGCGCGAGCGAAGCCAGCTCACCGTCGTGGCTCGAGTCCCGCTGCGTCTGGCTGTACAAGCACGATCGAGCCTGTGGGAGGTGCAACTGGACCGCGCGATGGTGGGACTGACCGGCGTAGGCAATGAGCACACCGTCAAACTGCGCCAAGGCTTGACAGCGCAGATGACGGAGCAACAGCGGCAGACCCAGTCGTCACAGCAGCTATTGGCCCTGGCGAGCAAGGATCGAGCGCAGGCGGCCCGACTCATCGGCCAGCGCCGTCCCAAGCCGTTCGCAGCGCCTGAACGTCTGGCCGCGCACGGCTGGGGTTATCGCCTCAGTGGTCGCGCCGGCCGTCAGCCTGAACGAGCGTTTTCCAGGCCACCTCTGAACGCCGCCGAACAGCTGGCACGGGTCGACGAAGGGCGGCGACTGGATGCAGCCCTCGGCCGCTGGGCCGAGGAAATCGCCACCACCCTTGGGGCCGATGGGCAACCGGTTGCAGTCGCTGTGGCAGATCGGGAACTGGCGCAGCAGCGGATCATGGCGGCCTGGCGGGGTGACTCGCCGCTGGCCGAAGACAACGCCGGCGAGATGGCCCAGATGCTCGATTTGTCCGAGTTGCGTATCGGCGCACTGCCGGTGCTGGAAGGCGACTTCGCTCAGGTCCGCTACCTGTCCATGGAACAGTGCGGCCTGACGGAACTGACCCCTGGATTTCTGGACAGGTTCCCCGGTTTGGAGCACCTCGAGCTGCAGAGCAACCACCTGACCCGCATCCCACCCGGCGTCGGCTCGCTGCACGAACTTCAGGTCATCGCGCTCGACGACAACCGCCTGCAGGCTTCGCCAACGATGTTCGATGAGCTGGCGCAATTGTCTCGGCTGCAAGGACTGATCCTGCGCGACAATCCCATGCAACTTCCCGAGCCTGCAGTGCAGCGCCTGGCCAGCCTGTCATCGCTGCGTTATTTGGGCCTGGACAACACTGACAGCCAGGCCATGGCCGAGCACCTGCCCATCCTGGCTCGGTTGTCGAACCTGGAGACTCTGTGGTTGGGTCGCAACCGCATGATCCTTACACCCCAGGCCATGCAGGCGCTGGGCGCGCTGAGCAGCCTGGATTACCTGGACCTGTCGGGTAACCCGCTGGGCCCTCATCTGGACCTGCGCAGTCTCGAAGGCATCGGCGCTCTGGGCTTGCGCAATTGTGGGTTGCAGGCTTGGCCACCCGGTTTGACCGCACTGATGGACCAGCAACCGCCGCGCATGCGCTGGGTCGAGTTGGACGACAACCCGATCGTCGAGGTGCCCGAGCTGCACACGCTCGCGTTTTTCCAAGGCGAACCGCGGGTGCCGCGTCCCTTGGGCATTTCTTTCGCTCACCTGAATGCCCAGGCGGTCAATCGCCTGCAAGCGGTTGGCGTGGTGTTCGACTACCTGCAGATCCTTGCGCAGTCAGCCAGCGCCGAGGCCGCTGCACGGCTGGCGAGCCTGCGGACGATGCCGGGCAGCGAGCGCTTCGTGCAGCTACTGGGCAGGCTCAGCGATACGGCGGACTATCGACGGGTGCCGGCCAGTCTGGCCGAACGTGCCTGGCGAGTCATCGATGCGGCTGCGGCGTCGTCTACCCTGCGCGAGCAGTTGTTCGCCATCGCCCAGCGCCCGGAAACCTGTGGCGATCAGGTGATGGCGCTGTTCGCCGATCTGGAACAGCAACAGTTGTACGCCGAGGCTGCCGACGCTTCACTGGATGGACCACAACGCGGTGGCCAATTGCTCGGGTTGTCACGCAGCCTGTTTCGCCTGGACCGGGTCGATCGCCTTGCCCGCGCCGATGTTCAGGCCCGCGCTGACGCCCGCGATATCGACGTGGACGAGATGGAAGAGGTCGAAGTGTTGCTGGCCTACCGCATCGGGCTCGCCACGCGGCTGGGTCTGTTGAACCAGCCCCATGGCATGCTGTTCGGCGCCATCGAGCCGGTGACTCCGGCACAGCTCGACGCCGTAGCCACCCAAGTGCTGGAGCAGGAGACCGAAGCGACGCTGTTGGAGTGGCACATGGGCCAGGAATACTGGCTCGATTACCTGCGCCGCGAGCACCGCGTTCGGCTCGACGCAGCCCGGGCGCCGTGGCTGGCACGGCAAGCGCAGTTGCAGGCGCGTGATTACGATGACACCTATGACCAGGAACTGGTCAATCTGCAGGTCGAGTTGCAAGCCGCTGAAATGATGGTCCTGCGCGCTTTGACGCAGGACGCTATGGCGCAGTGATGCCCTGAGGCCGGTTGCGGTGCATGGCTACCGCAACCGGCCTTGGCGGTTCTGGTTTGCTGGTGTTTTCGAAACCAGGAAACCGAACCATGTCCAGCACCGATAGCCCATTCTCGGGTCGCCATGATGCCTTCATTCGCGATCGCATCCCCGCGTGGGTCAGCGCCATCGGCACCCCCCAAATGAGCCAGTTGCAGCAAGCCCTGGTGTCCGAGCAATTCGCGCCCGACGGCCCGTTGCCGTGGTTCACCGGCGCCTCTGACGAGCGTCGCGAGGCCTTGAAGGCGGCGCAGGCCTTGCGCCAGCGTTGTCGCTCGACGCTCAGCCACGCCTTGACCGGGTTCCAGAGTGTATTCGCATTCGCCGAGCCGATCCTGGCCGAAGCCCTGCGCATGCGCCTCGGCGCCAGCCTGGATATTCGTGCCACGGACTTCGTTCGTATCCAGACGCGTGAACACCTGCTAGGCCTGAACAACGACCACGTGCCTCAGGCCGAACCGCTGATCATGGCCGCGCTGGGTAATTTCAGTGCCGATCCGGCCTTCCATCCACGCACGGCATTGGCGCCCTCGGGCAGCGTGAAGAAGACCGGGCCGTTCCCGCTGGGGCCGTTCACCAGCCGGTTCGAATACCGCATTGAAAACCCGTTGCCGATCGATCCCGGGCGGTTCGCCACCTTGGTTCGCCAATTGGACCTGGGCCGCTTGTACCAGGCCCACCTGAGCGAGGTATTCGAGAGTAAGGCCAGCCGTGCCGCGGTGGCCGGCGCGGTGGACGCAGCCCGTCGAGCCCACCTGCGGGTCCTGGCCCATGTCGCACGGATGAAGCAACACATCGACGAGCAGGGTTTCAAGGTGATCGAAGGTCTGCTCCAGGGACGCGCCGAGCGCTGGGGCGCCGGTACGGTCCAGTGCGCGCGGTTGACCCTGCTCGGTTCTGCGCTGCACGATGTGGTGGTGATCGGGCCGGCCCGCGGCTCGGCGCACGCCACGGCACCCATGCCGTGTCTGGTCTGGATGCCTGCCGATCCGCAAGCGCCCCTGAAGCAATACGTCTCGACCACCGAGTTTGTCCAGGCATTGGCTGCCAATCTGCTCAAGCCCGATTACGCCCGTGGGTTTCTGACACGGGTAGCGTCCGGAGAGCGCGCCGCGTTCCAAGCGCGCCTGGAGCGCCGGCTCTGGCGCATCGAAGACGGCGACAATGGGCGCACGATCGCTGTGGTCAATACCCGGCCCAATATGGATATCGCCGAGCTGCCCGTGGAAGGCGAGCTGTTCGCCCATCTGCACGATCGCCACGTGGCCTGGCTCAAGGCCGAGGCAGCGTGGCTGGCGGTGCCTACCGAGCGGATCGACGCCGATCAGCGTCAGGCCCGCTGGAGCGGTTGGCTGGGGGAAGGGGTGTCGTTGTTGAACCTGGCGGCCCTGTTCATCCCGGCGCTGGGTGAAGTCATGGTGCCGGTGATCGCCCAACAAATGATCAGTGAGGTCTACCACGGTATCGAGGCATGGGAAGATGGCCGTACCCATGAAGCGTTCGGGCACTTCAAGGGTATTGTCGGCAACCTGGCGATGGCTGCGCTCGCCCACGGTGTGGCGAGCGATTTCGGCACGACCTATCGCGGTGACAGTGTCGTTGACGAGATGGAGCAGGTGCGCCTGCCCGATGGCCGCCCACGGTTGCTGCACCCGGACCTGGACGGCTACCGTGCCGCCGATCTGCCCTTGGATGCACACGCTGACGACAGCGGCGTCTACCGCCACCAGGGCAAGACCTTCATCAGGCTCGACGGTGACTTTCATGAGGTGCAGTTGAGCCCCGGACAGGCCGAAGGTCATCTGCTTCACCCCTGGTCCTCCAGTGCCTATCGACCCACCGTTAGGCACAATGGCGCAGGCGCCTGGCAACATGAGCTGGAGCAGCCGCTGCAGTGGCAGGGCGCCAGATTGATGCGTCGCTTCGGTACCCTGACCGAACGCGTCAGCGACCGCGACCTGCTGGCCCTGGCCGAGATTCATGGCGTGTCCCGGGATCACCTGCGGCGCCTGCACGTCACACGCGAACCCTTGCCGGCGGCCCTGCATGAAGGCGTCATTCGCTATCGCGCCCGGCAAGACGTTGCTGTGCGCCAGCCTGTACACGGTGCCCTCGGCGCTGGCGATGAATCGGATGAGCGCCTGCTGGCGTCGCTGATCGAACGTCAGCAACCGGTTGCCAGTCGCGAGGCCCAGGTAGTGTGTCGTGATTTTCCGGCGCTCCCAGTGCGCATCGCCAATGAAATCGGGGCGTCGGTCAGCGATGTCGAGCGCACACGCCTGCTCGATGCCCAACGGCTACCTCTGCGGGTAGCCGAGCAGGCCCGTGCGCGGTTGGCACAGTGGCGATCGAGCCAAGCCTGCACCGCGCTGATCCTCGACACGGGCGGCTCCGCGGACCGAGACACCCTGGTGCTTGGCCTGCTGCCCACCTTGCCCGGATGGACGGGCAGGGTGCGCATAGAGTTGCGCGGTGGCGGCCAGGCAGGAGAGGTCACGGCGGCAGCGGGCGCCCAGACGGGTACCGAGCTCAAGTACATCGTGGCGCGCGACGGGCGCTACCGCGCCTATGACCAGCGCGATCAGGAACTTGGCGGCTGGATGGACCTGTACAGCGCCCTCTGCCGGGCGCTGCCCGACACGGAACGGGCCGCCCTGGATTTGAATACAAGCGCTGGCCAAGCGCTGCGTCAGCGCATGAGCCGGTGGGTGCAAGCCGATCGCAGCCGCGCGTCGCGCGCCCTGAAGCAGCGCCAGGTGCAACCTTGGTTCAAGTCGCCGGAACGCCATGCGACGGGCATCGGCTACGCGCTCAGCGGACGAGGACAGCCGGGCTGGTGGCAGACCCGGCGGCTGCGCAATCTTTATCCAGGCTTGTCGCCGACCAGCTTGCAGCTGCTGCGCGACTCGATGGTACGGCCTGGGGAATCGTTCGAGATACCACTTCGGCGCCTGGAACAGGAATTTCAGGTGCTGCACCGCGAACTCAAGGCTTGGCGTCGCCGTGCGCCGGCGGACCTGCGCCGGCACGACGCCATGCGTAACATCATGACAGCCTGGCGTCGTGAAACCACCACCCTCGACCTGAGCGGACAACGAGTGGGGGAGCTGCCCCTGATCGTGGCCGACTTCAGTCATGTGCGGCACCTGCGCATGAGCGCAATGGGGTTGCAAGACGATCCCTCGTTCTTCCTCTCGGTGTTTCCCGACCTGTTGAGTCTGGACCTGACCGGTAACCGACTCACAGCCATTCCGACACAGGTCCGCTCGTTGCCCCGGCTCATCACCTTGGACATGGAGGACAACTTTCTGTCGCCCACGCCTGCAGTGTTCGATGCCTTGATCAGCCATCCCACCCAGACCGCGCTGCGCTACCTTAGCCTGCGCCACAGCTTCGTGACGCGGGCAATCGAGGGTGAAACCGTCGATAACCCTTTCCCTGCCGAGGCGCTACAGACACTTGCTCGAATTCCTCATCTGCGCGAGCTGAATCTGGCGAGCAATGCGTTGACACTGGACGATGCTGCCTGCGTGGCGCTGGGGCAGCTTCAGGAACTGGACACCCTGCGGCTGCAACGCAACCGCATTCGCTTGAGCGAGGCAGGACGCACCGCGCTGGCTGGGCTGACGCGCTTGCAGACCTTGGATCTGAATGGCAACCCGCTGGGTCTGCCGCCAGTGCTTCACCGCCTGCTTTCGTTGCGCAATCTGGGTTTGAGCGGCACGGGTATCGATACCTGGCCGCCAGGTCTGACCCAAGTCTTCAATCGGGTGCCCCAAGTGATCAGGGTAGCCAACCTTAGCGGCAACGAGATCGTGCGCGTGCCCGTGCTGGAACACAGCGCCATGGCGCAGATCAACCTGACCCTGGTCAACCACGGTCGCTCGGTGCTCAATCTGGACAACAACCCGTTGTCGGACCTTAGCTACCAGCGCTTGCAGCGCGCTGGCGTGTTCCCGCGTCGACGCTGGATGGGCGGTGCGGTCGGGCCTGGCCAGGCGGTGCGCGATCAACGCTGGCTGCAAGGGTGTGATGCCGGGCTCAAAGCGCGCATCGCGGCCGACCGCGGCAGTGAGGGCGCGGCGGCTTTCTATCGCGTGATGGATCAAGTGACGCGCACGGCGGGATACGCCAGTCACCCGCTCGCGTACAAACGACGGATGTGGGCGATCATGCAAGCGCTGGTGCCAACGGTCGAGGCCGCCGAGGGCGACGGGTTGGGCGTGGTCGACCTGCGCCAGCAGCTGTTCGATCAGGCGACGTTGATCGAAAACACCTGTGGCGACGGTATCAGCGTCGCCATTGATGACTTCGAAACCCGGGTTTTGGCGTGGCAGGCCGCATCGACGGCCAGTGACGGCGGCGAGTCGATGCTCAAGCCGTTGTTGAGTCTGAGTCGACAGTTGTACAAGGCGGCATTGGTGGACGAGTACGCTGTGCGCATCACCCAGGCGCGGCTGGCACGACGCAACGCGTTGCTGGCTGGCGATCCGGCGCCTGCGCTGTTGCCTTTCGACAGCATCGGCGAGCCGGAGCTGCGCGCCATGGTGCCTGACGAGGTAGAAGTTCGCCTGCGGTTGCGTGGGATGCTGCAGCAACGCCTGGGGCTGCGATCGCAACCGGAGATGCTCTACACCGAGCAGATCGGCCCGGCGACCGTCGAACATGTTGCACGCACGGTGCTTGCACAAGCTTGCGACAGCGGACTGATCGACTGGCTGGTGGATCAGCCTTTTTGGCAACTGTATCTGCACAAGGTCTACCCGGAACGGGTGGACGCGCTTGCGGATTCATGGGCCGAGGTGATCAACCACTTCGAAGAGGCGCTGGACACTCACAGCGAATTCACCAGCGAAGTGGCTCGGTTGCCCAAGGTATTGCAAACGTTGGAAAGTTTAACGCCTGAGGTGGTTTGGCAGGACGAGCAGGGGAAGCCGTTGAAAGTGACACTAAGCGAGCAGGCCACGCTGGACCTCTATGGTGTGATCGATGATGCCCGTCGACGGGCATTGGACGCGTTGCATCGAACCCTGACCCATGCCGTGGTGGTCGGTGCGTAGGCAGGATCAAACGCAGGAGGTGACGGTGTTTGCAACCGCCGCGCCTGGCGCGGCGGTTGTAGGCGTGGATTTCAGCGGCGACGGAACAGCGGCAGCGGTTCGTGGGTCGCGGCTTGATAGCTCACGGAAAAATCCTTGAGGCTTTCCAGCGCTTCGTACGGGTCTTTGTCGGCGCGCAAGGCGAAGGCATCGAACCCGCAACGGTGTAGGTAGAACAACTGGTCGCGCAATACGTCGCCGATTGCGCGCAGCTCGCCTTTGAACCCGTAGCGGTCGCGTAACAAGCGTGCATTGGAGTAGTTGCGGCCATCGGTGAATGCCGGGAAGTTCAGGGCGATGACCTCGAACTGGTTGGCCACCTCGCCGATCTCTTCGGCTTCCTCGTCACTGTCCAGCCACACGCCCAGGCCGCCATCGCGGGCCTGGAGCGCCGGACCGTGTTCGCGCCACAGGGCCAGGGGCACGATCAGGTCATCGCAGTTGCTGATGCCGTCGAACGGGGTGTCCTTGGGCAGCAGGTGCCAGGTTTCGTCGACGACTTCGTTGTTCTTAATGATTCGCTGCATAGACGCGCTCCTTGAAGGGGTCGATGCCGATCCGCTGGTAGGTATCGATGAAACGCTCGTCTTCGGTGCGTTTTTCCACGTACACGTCGATCAGCTTGGAAATGACATCGGGCATGGCTTCCTGGGCGAAGGAGGGGCCCAGGATCTTGCCCAGGCTGGCGTCGCGGCTGGCGCTGCCACCCAGGGACACCTGGTAGAACTCTTCGCCTTTCTTGTCCACGCCCAGAATGCCGATGTGGCCAACGTGATGGTGACCGCAGGCGTTCATGCAACCGGAGATGTTGAGATCCAGCTCGCCGATGTCGAACAGGTAGTCCAGATCGTCGAAACGACGCTGGATGGATTCGGCGATCGGAATCGACTTGGCGTTGGCCAGCGAGCAGAAATCCCCCCCTGGGCAGCAGATGATATCGGTCAGCAGACCGATGTTCGGCGTGGCGAAACCGCCTTCGCGCAGCTCGTTCCACAGGCTGAACAGCTGGGCCTGTTCGACGTCGGCCAGAATGATGTTCTGCTCATGGGAGGTGCGCAGCTGGCCGAAGCTGTACTTGTCGGCCAGATCGGCAACGGCGTCGAGCTGCTTGTCGGTCAGGTCGCCGGGGGCCACGCCGGTCGGCTTGAGCGACAGGGTTACCGCCACGTAGCCGGGCTTCTTGTGCGCCAGGGTGTTGCGCGAACGCCAGCGGGCGAAGCCGGGGTGCTCGCTGTCGAGCTGGGCCAGGTCGGCCGCGAAATCAGGCAGTGCCTTGTAGTCCGGATCGACGAAGTGCTTGGCCACGCGGTGCAGTTCGGCCTCGGTCAGGGTCGTGCTGCCGCCACGCAGGTGCTCCATCTCGGCGTCGACTTTCTGGGTGAAGACTTCCGGCGTCAGCGCCTTGACCAGGATCTTAATGCGCGCCTTGTACTTGTTGTCGCGACGGCCATAGCGGTTGTACACGCGCAGGATGGCGTCCAGGTAGCTGAGCAGGTCCTGCCACGGCAGGAACTCGTTGATAAACGCGCCGACTACTGGCGTGCGGCCCAGGCCGCCACCGACCAGGACGCGGAAGCCCAGCTCGCCGGCGTCGTTGCGCACGGGCTCAAGGCCGATGTCGTGCACCTCGATGGCGGCACGGTCGGTGCTGGCGCCATTGACGGCAATCTTGAACTTGCGCGGCAGGTAGGCGAATTCGGGATGGAAGGTAGTCCATTGGCGAACGATCTCGCACCAAGGGCGCGGGTCGATCACCTCGTCGGCGGCAACGCCGGCGAATTGGT
>Ga0308166_1002665_pt1 | contig 16091 bp, 12 predicted proteins | sample PhyCR2_2_FD_202137 | JGI IMG/M metagenome (GOLD analysis project Ga0308166, IMG submission 202137) | Phyllosphere microbial communities from UC Gill Tract Community Farm, Albany, California, United States - DLSLCC.R2 | ecosystem: Host-associated > Plants > Phyllosphere > Unclassified | place... | reverse complement strand
TGCTGCTCCGACGGGCGTTCGCGGCGCGGCTTGACGCGCAGGCCGAACGCGACGTTCTCGAACACGGTCATGTGCTTGAACAGCGCGTAGTGCTGGAACACGAAGCCGACCTGGCGCTCGCGCACGTGGCGCCACGACGCGTCGGCGCCGTCGAGCAGCACGCGGCCGGCATCCGGGAATTCGAGGCCGGCGATGATGCGCAGCAGCGTGGTCTTGCCGCAGCCGGACGGCCCCAGCAGCGCCGTCAGCTCGCCGTCGGCGAATTTCAGCGAGACGTCGTTCAGGGCCGTGAACTGGCCGAACTGCTTGCGGATGTGCTCAACTTCGATCGTCATGTCAGTGCTCCGGGTTGGTGTCCTGCACGCTGGCCTTGCGGGCCTGGTGCATGCGCCATTCGATAAAGGTCTTCACGGCCAGGGTCACGAGGGCCAGCAGGGCCAGCAGCGACGCGATCGCGAACGCGGCCGTGAAGTTGTATTCGTTGTAGAGGATCTCGACCTGCAGCGGCATCGTGTTCGTCTCGCCGCGGATGTGGCCGGAGACGACGGACACGGCGCCGAACTCGCCCATCGCACGGGCGTTGCACAGGATCACGCCGTACAGCAGGCCCCATTTGATGTTCGGCAGCGTGACCTTGAAGAAGGTCTTCCAGCCGGACGCGCCCAGCACGAGGGCCGCCTCTTCTTCTTCGCTGCCCTGCGCCTGCATCAGCGGGATCAGCTCGCGCGCGACGAACGGGAACGTGATGAAGACGGTCGCCAGCACGATGCCCGGCACGGCGAACAGGATCTTGATGTCGTGGTCCATCAGCCACGGGCCGAACCAGCCCTGCGAGCCGAACAGCAGCACGTAGATCAGGCCCGCGATCACCGGGGACACCGAGAACGGCAGGTCGATCAGCGTCAGGAGGATGCTCTTGCCGGGGAAGTCGAACTTGGCGATGGCCCAGGCGGCAGCGACGCCGAACACGAGGTTCAGCGGCACGGCGATGCCGGCGGCGATGAACGTCAGCTTGATGGCGGCCAGCGCGTCCGCGTCGACGACGGCTTCCTTGTAGGTGGCCCAGCCGTGCTTCAGCGCTTCCGTGAACACGGCCACGAGCGGCACGAACAGGAACAGCGTGAGGAACAGCAGGGCGACGAGGATGAGCAGGTAGCGCACCCAGAACGGTTCCAGCGTGTGGGTGGCCCGGCCCGGCCTGCGCGGGACAGCCGTGCGCTTGTCGTTGAGATTGTCGAGGACGGCGCTCATGTCATTTCCCCGCGCGCTTGCGCGCCCAGGCCTGCAGCAGGTTGATGGCCAGCAGCAGCAGGAACGACGCGACCAGCATCACGACGGCGATGGCCGTGGCGCCCGTGTAGTCGTACTGCTCCAGCTTGGTGATGATGAACAGCGGCGTGATCTCGGACACCATCGGCATGTTGCCCGCGATGAAGATCACCGAGCCGTATTCGCCGGTGGCGCGCGCGAACGCGAGGGCGAAGCCCGTCAGCAGCGCCGGCACGATGCCCGGCAGGATCACGCGGGTAAACGTCTGCCACGAACCGGCGCCCAGGCTGGCCGCCGCTTCTTCCAGCTCGCGCTCGGCGTCTTCCAGCACCGGCTGCACCGTGCGCACGACGAACGGCAGGCCGATGAACGTCAGCGCGACGACGACGCCCAGCGGCGTGAACGCGACCTTGATGTCGAAGCGTTCCAGGTAGCGCCCGATCCAGCCGTTGGACGAGTACAGCGAGGTCAGCGTGATGCCGGCGACGGCGGTCGGCAGCGCGAACGGCAGGTCGACGAGCGCGTCGACGAAGCGCTTGCCCGGGAAGTCGTAGCGCACCAGCACCCACGCCACGATGCCGCCGAACACGACGTTGATGGCGGCGCCGATCAGCGCGGCGCCGAAGCTCAGCCGGTACGACGCCATCACGCGCTCGGACGTGACGGCGGCGACGAACGCGTCCCAGCTCATCGTGAACGTCTTGAGGAAGATCGCCGACAGCGGGATCAGCACCAGCAGCGCCAGATAGAAAATCGTGAAGCCGAGCGAGAGCCCGAACCCCGGGATCACCCGGTTGGCGCTGCTGCGGCTTATAAATGTGTTCATGGCGGCCTTATTACAAATTCTTCTAACAAGGCCGCATAATCGCACTCAGCAATCATATTGCAAACGAAGCATTCCTTATTTGCATAGAAGATTCTCGTATTTGCCTGATGCACGACTGCCATCCGCCGGGACGGCGCATGCGACGAGGACCGCCGCGGCGGTCCCCGGCATGGAAGCGGACGGGATTACACGACGCGCAGCGGGACGCGGACCACCCGCGCGGACTGCATGGTGCGCAGCAGGACGATGGCGCTGATCCACAGGATGGCGCCCGTGGCCAGCAGGCTGGGCGCCACGGCGTGCTCGCCCGCGCCCGCCAGCGCGTCCAGCGCGGCGACGGCCACCAGGGCGGCCGCCGTGGCGTCGTAGCCGCGGTAGCGGAACAGGCGCGCCAGCGGCACGAAGTGGATGCCGACCAGGAACACGACGCCGGGCACGATCCACGCCACGTGGCCCGTGACGTTCAGCGCCAGGATCAGCGCGCCGATCAGCGACCATTGCACGGCATTGACGAGCATGAACGCGCGCGCCAGGCGCTTGCGGACGGCCGCGTCCGGCGCGGACCCGGCCGCGCGGCGCCGGCGGAACAGCGCCACGCCCCAGGCCGCGAGCGCGGCGGCGCCGGCGCCGATGAGCGCCAGCACGGCCGGGCTGGCCCCGAGGTAGCGGATGCTGGCGCCGGCCAGCCAGAGAGCCCCGAACAGGGACAGGAACACGCCGCCGAGGGCGACGCCGGGATGCGGGGATGATGATTGAGCCATGTGTCACCTCGTTTTCGTATCGATCGGATTGCGCATCAGGCCGCGCATTCGGCCGGGCGGTCCGCCGGGCGGTCCGCGTCCGCGGCGGCCGCGCGCTGCACCAGCACCGCCTTCATGACGACGATGCCTGCCGCCGCCAAGTCGGCGGGCGTGACGTCGCACACCACGACGTCGACCGCCTGCCCGGCGCCCGCCAGCGCGACGAGCGTGCCGTGGGCACGGCCGCGCCCGGCGGCAGGCGTGGCGCCGAACGGACCGTAGCCGAGCTGCGGCGGCAGGAAGTCGTCCCAGGTGCAGGCGCTGGCGCCGTCCGCCCCGACCGCCAGCGCTTCCGTCAGCGCCTCGCGCACGGCATCGTCGCCGTGCGCGCCGGCACCCACCAGCACGCGCCGCCCGGCGCTGCCGGCGCCGTCCAGCGCGATCAGCGCGACGGTCGTGTCGTCGAGCGTGAAGGTCCACGCGGCGGCGTCCGGCGCCGCCTGGCGCAGCAGTTCGAAATATGCGGCGTGCTCGGCCGGCCAGCCGGCCGGGTCGGCCGCGGCCGGCACGATGTCGCCGTCGGCGACGGCCTGCAGGCCGCGGCGCGTGACGAGCGCCAGCACGGCGCCCGTGCGGGCCTCGTCGGCGCCGAATCCGGCGCCGGCGCCCGTCCCCGGCAACGACAGGGCCGGCTCGCCGGGCACGCCCGCGCCGAACAGGTCGACGCCGGGCAGCAGGTACGGACGGGCGTCGGCCACGCCCACCGCATGCAGCCAGGACGACACATGACGCGCCGGGTCGGCCAGGCCGACGTTGCCCGTCAGCGCATCCGCCTCGACGACGGCGGCGCCGCTGTGCGCGGCCTGCGCGCTTGTCAGCAGGCGGTCGCGGCCGGGCGCGCGGCGCAGCGCGTAGTCGAGCGCGCCGGCCAGCAGCGCGCGGCGCCGCGCCTGCGCGTTCGTCGCCATGCTGTTGCCGGGATAGCAGGCCGCGGGCGCAGCGTCGGTGCGGCGCAGGCGGCTCTGGAATACGGGCACCTGCTTCAGCGTATCGTCGTCGTAGCGGGCGAACAGGCCGACGTCGGCGGCCACCAGCATGCGCTCGGCCGCCAGCGGATCGGCGTCGGCATCGGCGGCGGCGTCGTCGGTATCAGCGGAATCCGCGGCCGGATGCCAGCCCAGCGTGCAGTCGGGATGCGCCAGCACCGCGCCGCTACGCGCTTCCAGCGTCATGCCGGAGATCGATTCGACCGCATGGCCGTGCGCGAGTTCCGCGGTGGCGATCCCGCAGGCGTGCTGGAACAGGCGGAACGCCAGGCCGTTGCCCATCACCTGCAGCAGCGGCGCGCCGGAGTGGCGGCGCTCCGCCTCGTACGGCAGGCCCAGCGCGCGGTGCCGCCACAGCTGCGCGGCCAGCGGCGCCGGCAGCTGGTCCAGCAGGCGCAGGAACGCGCAGTTCCAGCAGCCGGGACCGTGCGCCCCCGGCAGCGGACCGATGCGCGCCGCGCCGTCGATCAGCACGGCCGGGAACAACGGCACCTGTTCCTGGCCGGCCAGGCGCGTCAGTTCGGCCAGCGCGTCGAACGCGGGCCGGTCCGACACGTAGGCCGCATAGTCGAACGCATGGCGCGCGTGGGCATCGGCAAAGCCGTCGGCCAGGCGCAGCACGTGCGCGTCGACGCCCTGCTCGCGCAGGCCGGCGGCGGTCTGCTCCAGCACGACCGCCAGTTCGTCGTCGATACCGGCCGCGAGGCACAGCTGGCCGACGCCGTTGCGCAGCAGCGTCTTGCCGGCGGCCTGGCAGGCGATGCCGTCGCCGTCCAGGTAGACACGCGCCATGCGCAGGCGCAGCAGCGCGGCGCCGGGGCGGTCCACCAGGTGTTCGAGGAACGACAGCTGCGACGCGTAGCACGCGCGCTCGTGCTGGGTCAGGAGGGCCTGGTCGTCGTCCGAGCGGGCGATCAGCACGTTCTTGTCGATCAGCGTCGCCAGCAGCTGGCGCAGCGCGCCGGCGCTGGCGTCGGTCATGCTGCCGCACAGCGCGCCGAGCGTCTGCCCGCCGTCCAGCAGCGGCGCCAGGCGCAGGAACGCGGCGTGGATGCCCTTGCCCTTGAGCGTCAGGACGCGCTCGTTGCGGCGGATGTACATGCCCGTGTCGGTGGGCAGGAATACGGTGTCGTGCGGCAGCACGGGTTTGAGGTGGTCGATGTTCACGATGGTCTCCCGTTGAATGTGGTGGAGCGGCTAGCCGTCGAAGCGGCTGTCGAAGGCCGCCTGGAGGACGGGGCGGCGGGCGATCAGCATCATCAGGACGATGCTCTCGGCCGGGCGGTCCAGGCCGAACAGCGCGTCCGCCTCGGCGCAGTTGAAGCCCAGCACGGCGCCGCAGGACAGCCCCAGCTGCGCGGCCGCGAGGTAGATGCGCTGCGCGGCCATGCCCGCCTCGCCGTTGCAGATGCGGATGCTGCGGTCGCCCCAGGCCGCGTGCGCCGCGCCGTGGCGCGCCACGACGGCCAGCAGCACGCCGGTCTGGTTGATGTTGTAGTTCTGCATGTAGTAGATGCGCTGCACGTCGATGCCGGACGTGTCCGGCCCGGCGCTCTGCACGAGCGCGTGGCGGTCGGCGCAGTAGGCATAGGCGCCGGGGGCGAGCGCGTCGACGTGGCGTGCGTATGCGGCCAGGCGCACCGCACGCGGCGGCGCGGCGGCCGCGTCCAGGTCGCAGCGGTACGGCGCATCGGCGGCCGCCAGCAGCGTGGCCAGTTCCTGCCGGGTCAGCGGATCCTCGCCCAGCTGGCGGCCCATGCTGCTGCGGCGCTGCATGAACAGGCGGGTCGTGCCGGCGATGGGCGCGGCCGGCGGCAGCGCGTCCCAGGCGGCGGAGGCGTACGCGCGGTCCCAGGCGGGCAGCGGCGTCGGGATCCCGACGGCGTCCAGCATCGTGGCGCGGTGCAGTTCGCCGATCAGCGCCGGCACCGCCACGCGGCGCGAGCGCTCCAGCGGCGCCGGCGGGCGCATGGCGGCGGGCGCGGGGGCCGCGACACGCGGCGGATCGAGCCGCACGGGGCCGTCGCCCAGCTCGATCACGATCATCGCGGCCTCGGCCTCCAGGTCGAGGCCCATGATGCCGGCCACGCCGCGGTCGGCGAAGTTGAAGCGCACGGTGGCCGCGATGCCGACGTCGTCCAGCGCCTGCAGCAGCGTGCCCACGACGGCGCCGCAATCCTCGGTCATCAGCTGGTAGCCGAAGTTCTTGTACTTGAAGACGTTCTTCCAGAAGCGCGTGGTCAGCACCAGGTGGCAGACGCCGTGCCGCATCACGCCGCGCCAGCTCGCGCACAGGGCGCGCGCATGACGGCCGGCGCGCGTGCGCTGCAGCGTCGAGCGCGCTTCGCAATGGTGGTAGATCCCGTTGGGCAGGCCGGGCAGGTCCTCGGCCACCAGGTACAGCTCGGTCGGGTACAGCCCGCCGCCGGACGACGTGCCGCGCGCGTAGCTGGGCCCGTCGCGGTTCTGGGCGGCCGCCGACCTGGCCCAGTCGACGTCGACCTTGCGGCGCAGCAGGCCGTTGGTGTACCACAGCACCTGGGCCAGCGCGGCCAGCGTGAGGCCGGGACGCGCGCCGGTATCGGCCAGGTGCCCGGCCAGCAGCCGGCCGTTGGGCAGCGGGACTTCGAACACGCCGGGCCGCACCGTGTGCTTGTACGGCGCATCGGTCCAGTCCACCGGACCGGACGTGAATTCCTGCGACAGGTAAGCGTTGCGTTCGCGGAAGCTGGCCTGGTAATCCTGGATGAGAGACATGGTAGACTCCGTCGTCAAGGGAAAGGATGCGGCGCGCGGTTCAGGTCGTCCGCACGCAGCGGCGCCGCACGCAGGCCCAGGCGGTGCGGCAGTTCGTACAGCCGCGGCAGGGTGGCGGCGCGGCAGCGGCCGTGGCCGAAGTCGATCGGCAGCAGCCCCGGCACGATGGCGCGCACGGTGCGCAGGCCCAGCTGCACCTGCTCGGGCGAGCTCTGGTCGACCCAGACCACGTCGTCGTGTCCGGCCGCGCGCAGCGCCGCGAAGAAGAATTCGAGGTCGTCCAGCAGCGATAGCGATGCCGGCCGCTGCGCGTTCCACGCGGCGTACGTGTCGGCAAAGCTGCGTTCCTGCGGGTTCTCGACGAGAAAGCGCGCCAGCGGCAGCGCTTCCGGCTGGCCGTAGAACAGCGCATGGTCCTCGAGTTTCTTGACGCTGCCGAAGCCCTCTTCGCCCGCCAGCGCCTGCGCCTCGGCGGCCTGGCGCGAGCGTGACTCGAAACCGTGGAAGTGCACGGCGACCTCGCCCAGCGCGCGGCGGATCGCGTCGACCGGATCGAAGCTGGCGCCGGCCGCCAGCGAGAACGCACCGTACTCGCCGGGCGCACGCACGATCACGGCCAGCACGACCGGCACCGGCAGGTCGAGGCGCGCGTCGAGCAGGTGCAGTTCGGCGCCGGCGGCGGCGAGCCGGGTGATGATCGTCTTGCACTCGACGTCGGTGATGCTGTCGAGCGCGATGCGCGTGGGCGCGAGCCGCGCCAGCCAGTGCAGCATGAAGGCGTCGCGCTCGATCGTTTCGAGCAGCCCGAACAGCAGGGCTTCCTCGACGCAGCTGCCGGTGGCGCAGCCGCTGGAGTTCCCGTAGATCATCTGGCGGCTGCCGTAGTAGACGAAGTCGGACGGCACCAGCACGGGCGCGCGCCGTGCCACCGAGTGGCCCCATACCCAGTCCAGCGGCGCGTCTTCGTCGAAGCGCACGAGCGCCGCATCGCTTGCGTAGGTGGCGTCCTCGTACAGGCCCAGGCCGGCCGGATGCAGCGCCTGGCCGGCCGCCGCGGCATACGTCGTGCGCACGCCGGCGCCACCCGTGCGCGCCAGCAGGCCGGCGTGGCGTTCGAGGCCTTCGAAGATGCCGACGACGGCGCTGTCGCGGTAGGTCTGCGCCGTGCCGAACCAGTCGATCGGCGCCTCGCGCGCCAGCGCCGACTCGAAGAAGCGGCCGTTGGTGAGCGCGTAGAACGGCAGTTCGCGGTTCTGCAGCAGCGTCTTGCCCAGCATGCCGTTGACCGGGTTGATGTAGCGCGACACGTCGATCGCGTAGTCGCCCAGCTGCTTGCAGCGGTAGGCGCCGGCGTGGCGCTTGGCGCGGTGTTCCAGCGCGCGTGCCGGCGGCGGCGTCAGCGCGTCGGCCGGCAACTGCGCCGCCTGCACGGCTACGGCCGCGTCGCCGCACAGCGGGCAGGTGCGCTGGCCATGCGGCGCGAAGCGGGCGATGCGCAGCGTGACGAGGTCGAGCGCGATGCCGGCGCCGCCGTCCGCACTGCCGTCGTCGTTGCCGTCCTCGCCGCCGCGCACGAAGCCGAGCAAGGTGGGCACGAGGTCCAGCGCGAACGCGGACAGGTGGGCGGGCGCGCACAGGTCGATGGCCGTGCCGTTGCGGTGCGCCGAGATCTCGTGCGGGATCTGCTGCGCCAGGCGCACCTGGTGCAGGCAGGCCACGCACGTGGCCGCGCCGGCGCCGACCGGCACGAACAGCAGCTGCCCTTCCACGGCGACGATGGCGGCGCCGCCCGCCCCGGCGCCGCGCATGCGGGCGCAGGCAGCGGCATCGGCGGGATCGGCATAGGCGTGGACCGCGCCGGCGGCGGCCGCGGCGGCCGTCGTCAGGCGCATGCGCACGGCGGCGCTGGCGGCGAAGATGAAGACGTGGTCGGCATGCATGGCTGGGGTCTCGTGGTCGTTCAAGGGCACGGTGCCGGCGCGGGCGAGGAGCGTGGTGGCCGCCGCCGGCGCGCTCATTCGGCCAGCGCCTGCGAAATCGACTGGCGCGTGGCGCGCACGGCCGGGAACAGGCCGCCCAGTACGCCGATCGTCACCGCCCAGGCCGCGCCGATGGCCAGCTGGCGCGGCGCCAGCGCCATGTTGAACACCAGCGTCGAAAAGCCGCCGCCGAGTGCCGAGCCGCTCATGTTGTTAAAGACCAGGAACGCGCCCAGCGTGCCGAGCGCGGCGCCGGCGCCGGCCAGCGCGAGCGCTTCGGCCAGCGTGCCGGCCATCACGGCGGCATGGCCGTAGCCGAGGATGCGCAAGGTGCCGATCTCCTTGCCGCGTTCGGCCACCGAGCTGTACATCGTGTTCAGCGCGCCGGCCAGCGCGCCCAGCGCCATGATCAGCGCCAGCGGCTTGCCGATGCTGTTGATCAGGTCGGTACTCAATTTTGCCTGGCCGGCGTAGTAGGCACGGTCGGACTGGACCGTCACGTCCAGGCGCGGCTCGGCGGCGGCGAAGCGGCGCAGGGCCTCGATCCCGTCAGGCGCCGCGACGCGCACGCGCAGGGCCTGCACGGCGCTGCCCCGTCCCGTCAGGCCCTGCAGCACGCGCAGGTCCGCCCACATCTCCGATTCGAACACGCTGCCGTTCGCGTCGAACAGGCCGACGACGGTCCAGTCGACGCCGTGCAGGCGCACGTGGCTGCCGACGGTCAGGCCGTCGAACGCGGCGCTGATGCCGCGCCCGACGACGAGTTCGTTGCTGCCCGGCGCGAACATGCGGCCGGCCACGAGGCGCACGGTCGGGCGCACCTGCAGCGCCGCCGGCGTGATCCCGCGCAGCGAGATGTTGGCGCGGGTGCCGCTGGATTTCTTGATGCCGTCGACGACCATGCACAGCTCCGGCGACACGAGCGCATCGCCGTGCTGGCGCAGGATGCCCGGCGCGGCGGCCAGCAGGTCCTGCTGCGGCTTGTCGAGCGTGCTGTTGACTTCGGTCTCGGAACCGGCGCGCAGCACGATGGCGACGTCGTCGGACCCGCTGTTGTCGAGCGCGTGGCGGAAGCCGTTGTCGAGCGCAAGCGCGCCCAGCAGCACGAACACGACCATCGCGATGGCGACCACGGCCGCGAGCGACAGCGCGCGCCGCTGGTTCAGGCTGAACAGGCTGATCCGGGCTGCGGCCCCGATCTGGCGGAATATGGTGAACATGGTCAAGCCCTTCCCAGTGCGGTGGCGACGTTGAGGTTGAGGGCCGTGCGCAGCGGCACGGCGGCGGTCAGGCAGCCCAGCACGAGCGCCGCGAAGAGGCCGGACAGCCAGACCGCGGGCGGCATCGCCAGGCCGGCGAAATTGGGGCTGGTGCGCAGCACCGCGACGACGGCACCGGCCAGCAGCAGTCCGCCCAGCGCCGCGCCGACGGCCAGCAGCAGCGATTCGCCGACGACCATGCGCGCCACGCTGGCGCGCGGGAAGCCGAGCGACTTGAAGATGCCGATCTCGCGGGCGCGGGCCCGGCTGTTCATCATCATCGTGTTGCCGACGACGAGCAGCATGGTCACGAACGCGGCGCCGACCACGATGCGCACGATCGCGCCGATGTTGCCGAACTGGGCCAGGAACGCCTGGGCGAACTGCTGTTCGTTGACGGTGCTCGTCTCGTCCGGCGTGTTGGCGAACGCGGCGTCGATGGCGCGGGCCACGCGCTCGCCGGCGGCAGCGTCGCGGGTGGCGACGACCACCGAGCCGATCTTGTCGGTGCCGAACGTGCGGCTGGCGTTCAGGTAGTCATAGTGGAAGTACACGGCCTGCTCGTCGCCGTTTTCCTTGTCGTTGGTATAGATCGCGCTGACGACGAAGTCCCACGCGTGGCCGCCCTGGCGGTTGCTGAAGATGCTGCTCGACAGCGACACGCGCTGGCCGACCTGCCAGCCGAAGCGCGCGGCCGTGGCGCGCCCGACCATCAGGCCGTTGCGCGTGCGGACGAACGCGTCGCGCTGGTCCGCGCCGGTGCGCAGTTCCGGATACACCTTCAGGTACGACAGCGGATCGATCGCATACGACACGAGGAAGTTGCGGGGTTCCTGGTAGTAGCCGCCGAACCAGGTGGCGTGCGCCACGGCCTCGGCGCCCGGCAGCGCCGCCACGCGCGCGGCGTAGGCATACGGCAGCGGGTGCGTGAAGTTGATGCGGTTCGAGACGATCAGGCGGTTGCCCTCGTTCGCGCCGCTCGCGCCGGACATCACCGACTGCACGCTCTGCAGCAGCCCGAACAGCAGGAACGCCACGGCGATGACGACGTACATCAGCAGGAAGCGCAGCGGCTTGCGCAGCAGGTTCTTCCGGATCAGCATGAACTCAGACATAGTCGACCTCTTTCTGCACGAAGACGCCCTTGTCGAGATGCAGCGTGCGCTTGGCATAGGCCGCCGCCGCCGGGTCGTGGGTGACCATCACGATCGTCTTGCCGTGCTCGCGGTTGAGCAGGCGCAGCACGTCGAGGATGGCGTCGGCGCTCTGGCGGTCGAGGTCGCCGGTCGGCTCGTCGCACAGCAGCAGGTCGGGATCGGCCACCAGCGCGCGCGCGATCGCCACGCGCTGCTGCTGCCCGCCCGACATCTCGCGCGGGTAGTGGCGTGCGCGGTCCGACAGGCCGACGACGTCGAGCGCGATCTGCACGTTCTGCGCGCGCTGGCGGCGGTTCAGCTTGGTCAGCAGCAGCGGCAGTTCGACGTTCTGCGCCGCGCGCAGCATCGGCATCAGGTTGTACGACTGGAAGATGAAGCCGACGTGGCGGGCGCGCCATTGCGTCATGCGGCTTTCGGTGTAGCCGTCGAGCTGCTCGTCGCGGAAGCGCAGCGAGCCCGCGCTGATGCGGTCGATGCCGCCCAGCAGGTTGAGCAGCGTGCTCTTGCCCGAGCCGGACGGGCCCATGACGGCGACGAAATCGCCTTCCGGGATCGTGAGGTCGAGGTTGTCGAAGATGGACACGGCCTGCTTGCCGCGGCTGTACGTCTTGCTGACCTGCTGGAGTTGGAACAGAGCGGACATGTCAGTTTCCTTTCGAAGAAGTAGCGTGAATCGTGACTTTGACGGCCATATCGGGAAGAATCTTCGGCTCCGGCTGCAGGAGCGCGATGCGCACGCGCACCGTGCCCTTGTCGCGGTTCGCCGTCGGCACCACGGCCAGCACGCGCGCCGGGATCGGCAGCGTGGGATAGGCGTCGAGCACGGCATCGACGCGCTGGCCCTCGCGCACGCGGCCGATGTAGCTTTCGTTGACCTCGGCCTGGATCTCCAGGCTGCTCATGTCGATGATGGTGCAGATGCCCGAGCGCGTGAAACCGCCGGCGCCCGAGATCGGCGAGACGATCTCGCCGGGCTGCGCGTTCTTGTCGACGACGATGCCGGCGAACGGCGCGCGGATGTCGTACTGGCGGCGCTGCGCGCGCAGCCGCGCGGCGTCGGCGCGCGCGGCCTGGGTCTCGGCTTCGGCGCGGCCCAGCTGCGCTTCCAGGTTGGCGACGCGGGCGCGGTCCTTGACGAGGCTCGTCTTGCTCAGGAAGCCCGTCTGGGCCAGCGTGTCGCTGCGGCGCGCCGTGTCGCGGCCTTCGGCCAGGTCGGCGGCGGCGGCGCGGGCACCGGCATCGGCCGACGCGACCCGCGCCTGGGCACTGGCCAGCTCGCTGTCGGCCATGCCGGCATCGAGCACGGCCAGCACCTGGCCCGGCGCCACGCGCTGGCCTTCCTCGACGCGGATGTCCATCAGCCGGCCCGTCACCTCGGCCGCCACCGTGGCGCGGCGGCGCGCCACCACATAGCCCGACGCCAGCAGGACGTCCGACGACGGGACCGCGGCCGGGGCCGGCACGGGCGCGGCCGCCGGTACCGTGGCGGCGGCGGCTGCCGCGTGGACAGGCAGGCCGCGCTGCGCCAGCAGCATCCCGCCGGCACCCAGCGCCAGCACGGCGCACGCGGCCAGCGCCAGGCGGCCGGCGCGCAGCGGCGTGCCCGGTGCGGCCGGCGCCGCGGCGTCGCGGCCGATCTTCAGCATCTCGAGTTTCGCACTCACATTCGACATGGCATCCTCACTGAACGGTGGTGGGCTGCGCCGGCACGGGGACGGCGGCGGCCCGGGTCTTGCCGGCGCGGACGTGCAGCGCCAGGCCCAGCATCAGCAGCAGCGGCGCGGGCGCCAGCCACGGCAGGCCGATGTCGACGCTCCAGCGCGCCCAGCGCACCAGCGCCCAGCCGACGGCGGCGGTCGTGACGAGCGCATACAGCAGGCCGTAGCCCAGCAGCGCCCAGTTCGGACCGGCGGCGCGCGGCCGCACCTGGCGTGCGCGCGGCCAGGCCAGGCGCAATTCCTTGAACGCTTCTTCCTTGAGCTCGGGCCGGCCGCGGCAGATGCTGAGCAGCATGTAGCCGTCGAAGCGCAGGAACGGCAGCAGGTTGAACAGCACGCTCAGGTTGTAGAACACGAGCATCCAGGCGCACAGCTGCTTGGCGAAGCCGGCACCGTCCAGCCACGCGTCGAGCGCGACGACCGGCACGAGCAGCAGCAGGTTGACGGTGACGCCGGCCAGCACCGTCACCGTGCGGGCGCGGGTGTGGGGCAGGACGACGAGGTCGTCGAGCTTGCAATACGGGAACAGCATCAGGTAGCGGAACATCAGGCCCATGTCGTTCACGCGGCCGCCGTAGAGGGTGCACATCGTGCCGTGCGCCAGCTCGTGCAGCACGGCGCTCGCGTACGTGATCCCGCAGAACGCGGCGATCAGCAGCGCCGACGGCGCGCGCAGCGATGCTTGGATGGTCTGCCACAGCGCGGCGTGGTGGAACAGCGCATACGCCTCGCACAGGCCGATCAGCAGGACGATGCCCCAGGCGGCGCCGGCGCCGTCGAGCCAGCGCAGGCGCCGTGCGAGCGCATCGAGCAGCCGGGCCGGATCGGCCACGCGCAGGTACACCTCGCCGCGGCCGCGCACGCTCAGCCGGGGCAGCGGCGCCGGCGCCGGCACGGCGGCCTCCAGCCCCGGCTGCGCCAGCAGGCCGCGGCTGCCGAGGATCTGCAGGATCTTGCGCATGCCGCCCGTGCTCAGCGGCATGCCGAACGCCCCCTCGTAGGCGGCGCCGATGTCGGCCAGGGTCCGCTCGCCATCCATGGCGGCCAGCAGGAAGGTTTCGCGGGCGCCGAGCCGGCAATAGCTGGCGGCGGCGCCGTTCTTGACGTAGTGCACGCGCTGCCCGCCGACCTGCATCGCCGGGCCGATCGTGGCGTGCGCGCTGCGCGCGGGGCGCAGCGCCAGGAGGGCGGCGTCAGACATGATCGGTGAACGCCCGGTCGGCGAGGTAGGCCAGGTAGACCTCGTCGGAAATCGCGAGGCCCATCCGGTTGTTGTGCATGTGGACGTAGCTCGGCAGCAGGTAGCGCACGTAGCCGGCCAGCCCGCCGCGCTCGGCCGGCACGGCGATGTCGCCGTTTGCGACCGCGCCTTCCAGGCTCGCCTTCAGGCGCTGCAGGGCCGCGATCCAGGCCGCCTCGACCGGCCTCGGCGTCTCGGTGCCGGCCATCACGCTGGCGCAGGACTGCATCGCGTCCTCCAGGAACGCGCGCTGGCGGCCGTACTTGTACTGGAAGTCCGACAGGGTCGACGGCGATTTCTTGCCGCCGAACTGGGCCCACTGGCGCTGGTAGGCAGCGGCGAAGCTCGCGCGATCCTCACCTTCGAAGAACGTCATGCAGACGTAGGCGAAGAAGCGGAACGCCTGGCCCAGCACGACGCGGAAATCGTGGCCGTTCTGGCCCGCGAGCACCTGCAGCGTGATCGCGCTGGACGCCTCGAAGTACTGTTCGGCGATCGACGTACCGAGCGTGCCGCCGTAGCGATCGAACTCGGGCTCGTAGTCGACCTGGCGGATGGTGTTGTTGCGCTCGAAGGGGATCAGGCCCTTCGGCCCGTACTTCTTGTACAGCGCGGGCTCGCCGTATTCTTCGATGAACAGTTCCTTGAAATTGTCCGACATGTACATCGACGGGAACTTGAAGATCGACGGGCGGCGCGCCAGGAATTCCTCGACGCGGCTGCTCACGGTCTGCAACAGCGTCGGCGCGGCGTCGGCCTGCGCCGGCAGCAGGCGCAGGCGGATGTGCGGTCCCTGCTCCCAGTAGCGGACGAAGAAGTAGTTTGCCAGCAGGCGCTGCTCGGACAGCTTGGCGAGCAGCGGATCGATCGTCTCGGTGAGGAGCCAGAACGGATCGCTGTTGTAATGGATGTGCAGGCTGAGCCAGTTCGGTTGCATGATCAATACTCCACGGTGGAGGTCAGGTCGAAGATGTATTCGCAGTGGTGGCGCGCGCCGCCGGACGCGGTATCCGGCGCCGGATCGGGCAATGCCTCCGCCAGCCACAGGATGCCCTCGTGCTTTTCCAGTTCCTTCTGCAGCGCCAGCACGGAGCGGATGCTGCTCAGGTCGAAGAACATCGGCTTGCGCTGGTTGGCCTCCTCCATGCTGTCGGTGCGCGTGAAGGTGATGTAGCTGCGCTCGGGCAGCGCATGCGTCTTGCGCCAGGCGCGCAGTCGCAGGTACAGGTCGGCATCGCTTTCGCCGGGGGCGCGGCGCGGCACCAGGTCCGGTGCGATCGACCACATCTTGCGCAGCAGGACGATGTTGCCGACCGACAGGCGCGGATAGCGCTGCACACCGGCCGCGTCGCGAGTGGCGAACAGCGTGTTCCAGGTCGGCAGGTTCACCGTGCTCGACACGCCGAACAGCAGCAGCAGCTTCTGCACGTCAGGCAGCAGCGCGCTGACCAGGCCGCCCAGGTACACGGGCAGGATGCGCTGGCCGCTGCTGGCCGACACCAGTTCCAGCGTGTCGCCGGTGGCGTCGTGGCGGATGACGAGGTCGGACAGCGGGATGGTGCGACGACCGCCCTCCCCGCCTTCCGCGCCGCCGATCACGTGGTCGACGAGCTCCGGGTGGAAGTTCAGGTTCGAGTCGCCGTTGCCCGGCAGTTCGGCGATCACGCTGCCCTCCGGCACGTTGTCGGCGATGTACTTGCGCAGGGAGCGCGTGGCGAGGTTGTCGTGCTCGTCGTCCCACAGGTACAGCAGGCGGCTCATCAGCTGGCCGGAGCCGCCGTAGACCTTGTTGAGCACCCAGCTGTCCACCTGGCGGTCCGGACCGCACGGCTGCACGAAGAACGACGACGAGTAACTGCGGTGCAGGCGCGTCGGCATGTGCGCGAGCAGCGCGTCGATGCGGTCGGCGCCGATGTCGACCTCGTCCCGGTCGCTGCCGCGGCCGAGGTGGCGCACATAGCGCATGCACAGGTCGCGCAGGCAGTGCAGCACGCGCGACGCGCGGATGTTACGGCTGTGCTCGATGTCGAAGCTGGCATCGAACAGGTCGATGGTGCGCGCTTCCGAGCTGACGTTCTGGAACGGCCCGGCGCATTCGCG
>Ga0308166_1002663_pt1 | contig 16097 bp, 14 predicted proteins | sample PhyCR2_2_FD_202137 | JGI IMG/M metagenome (GOLD analysis project Ga0308166, IMG submission 202137) | Phyllosphere microbial communities from UC Gill Tract Community Farm, Albany, California, United States - DLSLCC.R2 | ecosystem: Host-associated > Plants > Phyllosphere > Unclassified | place... | reverse complement strand
TGAGGCGGGCCATTTTTTGAAGATTTTTCTTTTCAAACACAGTGATTGCTGGGCTCTGAATCGAGTGGAGAACTGGGCAATCGATGCGGTCATGGAAGAGATCACTCAGTCTGAGAAACTAACGCCCGGTGAGCTGGAACTCAAAAAAGGCGTCATATTCGACAGGTTGGTAAACAAGGCCTCTCCCGAATCAGGGATCTATTTGTACGCCGCGGCATTGGATAGCTATTTAGATGGCGCCCGGAAGGGTTCGGCGCAAGCAGCATTTGCTGCTGCGGGAATCAGCCTTTCTGGGCAGGCGCCACGCTTGGAGAATTCCAGAATCGTGGCGTTATTGATTCAAGCTTCAGAGCAAGTGCCGGATGCCGGCTTGACTCTCGCAGATTTTTATTGCGATGAAGGTGAATACGACGAAAGTCACGGTTGTATTAATCCCAGAGAATCAATAGCGACATTGGAGCGTGCCGCCCGCCTAGGTTCGACTAACGCACTGATTCGATTAGGTGAAGTGTACGAAGCGGGAGCCCTCGTAGCGGCTGACTTGCCACGCGCGATGGCGTGTTACCGGAATATTCAGAAAACCGATCCCAAGACGGCTACCGCTTTGGTTGAGCGCTTGGCAGCCCGAGGCGTCGTCAGCGATAACTCTATTCAATGTTTTGAAGCAGGAAGCTTTTGATGAGCACAGGACTACTTGAACAAAGGCAGCAATATCGCACTGGTTACGAGTACGGCCCTTTCAAGGGCGAGACTGACCATGATAACGATGGCAAGAAGGAAATCGACTGCTCCGGGCTTCTGTATCGAATGCTGAAGGATGCGGGGTATACGATCCCTTACCTCACAACATCAGGGTTGAATACCGACACTACTTATTTTGATGTGATCCCGCTTGCGGAAGTACAGCCTGGCGATATTGCGCTGTGGATAAACTTTCATGGACATACGGGGGTCATCGAAGACATCTCCGGGTCGCCTGTTCGAGATAGGGGAAATTTCTTCGGTTCACAGTCTTCAAACGGACCGAAATCTGCCAAATATGGGGCGGGTAGTGGTTACTGGCCAATGCCTGAAAAATTTTTACGCCCGAGGCCCCAATTCAGAGGCGCACAACCAGCACCCGCACCTAATCCTGCGCCGGCCCCTGTACCGGCAGGCCCAGCTCCGCTGATGAGCTTCCAATATCCATTCCGTAAACCAGATGGCAAGCAGTTCACTGGGGCTGACGAAGTATATAAGGTACTAGAGAGCGAAGTATCTGGTCATTATTTGTTAGGTAGTAACAAATTCTGGCATGGCGGATTACATGTTAGCAATGCAAGCGCTCCCCAATGTGTATTGGATGAACCATTACGGTGTATGGCTGATGGTGAGGTCGTTGCTTATCGCCTAAATAAAGAATATCTAGAATCAACATTTGATGCAGGTGGGAGTTCAAAAAAATTAAAGTATTCGAATTCTTTCTGTCTGGTCCGGCACGAATATAAGTCTGCACCTAATCCAGAAGAAGGGGCGAATAAGGGGAAGCAAAATAAGCTGACATTCTATAGCCTATATATGCATTTGCTACCGTTTGATCGTTATCCTATACCTCCTGAGGAAGCGCCTAAGCCGAAAGTGACAATGCAAGTCAATGATTTTAAAGCATATGACGAATTGCCGGTGTCATCTAGTATTGTGTCTGTGGGTAAGTTAAATAAAGACTCGAAACTTGAAATCTTAGATCAAAGTCCGGTCGCGGGTACAGACCGAATTTATGCTAAAGGTAAAATCATATCTGGAAGTGTGCAGCTAAACTCACAAAAGACACGAGAAGTAGGGAGTGAAGTCTGGTTTGCGTACTTAAAGGCCGGCGAACCCTATAAAAACAACGCCGGTGATAGAGTTTGGTTGGAAGAAAAGGTACCAGAGCGAGAGCGGCCAACCTATTGGCAGGGCAAGGTTCATGGGACAGTAGTTAATAAGCTTCCCCTTTTCGGTGCACCGTCAGATCCTACTAATGGCAAGCCAGCGGGTGCTTCGCTCGGTGCCTTGCAGTTGATGATGAACAGCGTCGTAGCTTTTGATAGTCAAAAAGTTTTGAATTTAGTTGTCGGGCCATCCCTGCAGCGTATGGCCGAATGCACGCTGGTGAGTGGTGGTCCGGTCGCCACAGGAAATGTGCCACCGACATTCTGGGCGTGTGTTGAAAATACTTCGGAAAATAATGTTCTAAAATGGAGTGTAGCTGAACCGGCATCTGTCGACACTGTTTTGAACATAGGAGTTGGAATTAAGGCGGGAGATCCTGTCGGTTACCTTGGGCAAATGGAGAATGTCACTGAAGCTGGGGAGGTTAGTAGTAAGTTCCAAGCCCATATAGAAATTTTTACCGCTGATACAGGTATAGAAGACTTTTTGAATAATACTGCTGCCTTGAAAGTTGGCAGACAGTATTTGTATTTAGCCAAAAATTCTCTGGTTAAGTTAAAGGCCCCAGCCACTGGGGAAGTTTCTCTGAAAGAACTGCATGCTGTAGAGTTAAGCAAAGCGCCGATTTATAAAGATACACAAGAGTGGTATGAGATCAATGTAATAGACGAAGGGCAAAACGTGACCGGTTTAGTACGTAAGGCTGGCGCCACTTTAATATCGCAGCATGATTGGGCGAAGCTGGGCTTTCAGATAGTGGAGGAGTCAAACGCTGCTGCTGATGGATTTCTCGATCCAAACGATATGCCCGTTTTCTTCAAAAGATTGTTTGAAAAAATCGATAAAGATAATAATAAAGAGATAGACGCATCAGAGTTGGCCGACGCGTTGAAGGATACTGACACACGCTCTCAATGGTCAAAGCTTGTCGCCAAGCATCCAACGGAATGGAAAGATAGAGCTAATCAACCAAAATGGGCTCGACTGGATGATATTTTAGAGCATTCGCCAAAATTAAAGGCTCATGAAAAAGAGAGGATAGATAAATTTATCTTCTGGGATGAGCTATCTGGAAAAGCGTCAGTTGAATCCAGTCTAGTTTGGCACTTTCATCCGATAGAGTTCATAGCTGGGTTTACTTCATCGGCCGCGGAACTAATCTCTTTCGATCAAATGAAGAAAATGTTCCCAGACTCTACCGATCAAAAGCGTGAGGAGGTAAGGGGGTTATTTAATAAGTATGCTGATCGATTTGAAATTAATACCGCGCCGAAAATGGCTCAGTTTTTTGCTCAAGTGAAGACCGAGGTTGGTAGCGCCTTGGTAGGTAAGGTAGAAGATCTTTGGTATTCAGCTGAAGCTCTCAGGTCTAAGTTTGGAAGGTATTTCAACACATATCCTGCGGAAGCTGAACTGTATGGATATAAACGCATTACAATGGCACAGTATAATGCACTAAGCCCTGCGGCAAAGAGCGCCTATACGATTCGTAAAAATAAAGCATATTCTCAATTCCCAAATGAAGACGAGATCGCGAAGCGTATTTATTGCTGCAACTCAGTTCAAGGTGGATTTGTATTGACTGCGGGTGGCTGTGAAGAAGGTAAGAAGTATAAAGGCAAAGGTTTTATTCAGCTGACGTGGAAATCAAACTATCAGGCGGTAGAGGACCGCTTAAAGCAAAAAATACCTGAGGAAACCATTGAAATGGTTTCCAATCCAGACCAGTTGCTGGATACAAAAATAGGATTATTATCGGCTATGGGGTTTTGGGATGTAAATAATATAAATAATCTAGTCGCGCCAAATACGGACTCTACTAATAAAATTACAGAAGTAGTTAATAAGCATACTGATAGTTATGCGGAGCGCAGGACTAATTTTACAGCGATTTATCAGGAGCTTAATAAATGATTATTTTAAAAAAATTTTGGTGTCTACAGATTTTTTTATTTATTTTTTTTGCTGGCCAGTCTTCATTTGGTACTGCAGGCGATAGTCTTCCTCCTGCAGAAATGGTGAAGAAACAGTTTGATGTTGGTTTGGTTCCTGGATTAAAGTCTCCAAGACTCCTAGTCGTAAAAAATGACGATGCTGCACTTCCCGACAAACTAGTCTTGGTTGCTGAGGTGTCTGGGAAAGACTCGGTTATATTGAGCGCAAAATCGGCATTGGCGAAAATTAATAATGTGTATTCGCCTAAAAGTTATGACGGCTTCAATGTTTCTGTTGTTAAAGGCGTCGATAAAACTATAGGTGTTGTGGATTCTCAAGGGGAAATATACACCTTCAATTCAGACGCTCACGTTGTGGGAGATGTTTTGAATTTGATTACAAAAAAAGAAGACCAAACGTCGCAGAATTTTAATGTTCAATTTGAATATGATGCTACTCGCAAAAGTGTGGCAGTTAGCCGGGTTGTCTATACGGTTAATAATGAATCGTGCGATAGATCTCTTAAGAGTGCTTATATTTTACCTCTGAATGTTTTGATTTCTAAATCACTTAAAGATTTCGACGGTGCGACTGCATTTGAATATCTTCAAAAGTTAAATTTGGACATTCAGGCGGGGCGGGTGAAAGGTGAAAAACTCATGTCATCCTTTGTTGTCTCGACGGCAGACCAAGCACTCGTTGCATACAAAAATAATGATAAAAATAAGCTCATAGAATCTATGGGTTATCTTGTTGCCGATGGGGGCAGTAGTGAGTCGTGTGCACCTGAAAGCTACATAGCTGAAGCGTATTTCTATCCTGACAAGGTGGGTTGGTCCAATGATCTCGGATTTTTGTTTGCTGAGGCAGGATATTATTCAGAATCGGTTGAACTACTAAGAAAGGTGATTTCTGAAAACCCAGAGAGAACTGTCGCTTACTTGAATATAGCTGATGCATATTGGGGGTTGAGCCAAAAAGATTTGGCTGCAGAGAACTATAAAAAATATATCTCTATGATGCAGCAGTCGGGAAAAGCCATGAAAATTCCTAAGAGAGTTTTAGAGCGATCGGGCTCTTGAGGCACTAGCCGGGTTAACGCATTGGGTGGACGGGATAATTCGTTTAACCCGGTGGCTTCGGTTTTACTACATGCCAAATAAATCTGTGCCTATCTTTCTTTATTTACTACGCGTCAGCAAGAATAGCATCAGTAGGTAAACAATACGCCGAAGCACGCATCGTTGCACTCGGGGGAGCTTATGATGAGACTGGTAGTTTTTTTTGGTTTCGCGTTCTTGGCGGCAGTGGTTAGTGCGAACTCTATCTGTGAGGCTGATCTAAATGGGGATGGAATCTGCGATCCGTATAGTGTTAGCTCACTTGAGGATGACGGTACAATTTCGCGAATCACTATAGATATTGGTGGGGGTAACAAGTCAGTTTCGGGGTTTTTTGAACTTGGAGACGGTGGGTTATCTGTAGGTTATCTACCAGGTGTATTCTCGTTGTTGCTGGATTTTTATACTCGTAATACTGATCTTACGCAGTATAGTTTTAAATGGAGTTCTGCGCGGAAAGACTGGGTTCTCTATAAAAAATCTACTTGGGCGGAACCTAGTAGAGATGAAAAATATACCTTGGGTGGTGAGAGGGTACCAGTTGAAGCACGATTTCCGCAGAAGTTTAATGTTCAGCGTGTGGCGTGTTGCACCCTGTTTTCTCAGTTCTCCGAAAATGGGCCAAATTTTAGCTATTTGAGTAATGAGGATCAGCTTGCAGAAATCAGGAAAGACTTCAAATATATTCTTGATAAGCTTCCTCAGGGCGAAAAAGGAGAATTATTTTATGGGCTCGATGATCGCGGGAACAAGGTAAGGAGGAGTATTCCTCAAGAGCTGGTGTATGAGCTAACTTTGATAATATCCAATGATAATGTCGGGCCTCTAAATGACTATGCTTATTATTTGTATCGTAGCAAAAACAATGTTTTAGCTGCTTTGCTTTTGAGGGGGATTCATAAAAAGTTTCCGGAGAGAGTCGTTGCAACATTGAATTTGGCAGATGCTTATTGGGATATCGGAATGAAGTCCGACGCATGTCCGCTATATAAGGAATACATCGCTAAAATGACAATGAACGGAAAGGGTGAACGTATTCCGCAGGCAGCGAAATCTCGAGAAAACTGCAATTGAGACGAGCCGCGTTTCACGGGGAGGAGTAGGGCGAGCACATGCAATTCAAAACTCTAGCGGTATCGCTGCTCGGCCTGATGTGGACGATCCCAGCGTTAGCCGAAACCACCACGTTCAGTCCAACCAAAGGCGTCGACGCGACGCTGATTCTCGAAGGCTCCAAACTGAACATCGCGGTTAAAAGCGAAACGCACAGCGAGTCGCGAACCATCGCTTTTGAAGCCGAGAACGAACTCCACATGCAGTTCGACGATTTCAATTTTGACGGCGACAAGGATTTCGCGATCTGGCAGCTCGATGACGGCATGGGCACTTATGACTACTACCGAGTGTTCATTTATCAAGCCAAAACCGGCACCTTCGAAGAGTTACAGCCGGACTGCGGCGATGGCTTCGTTAACCTGCGCGTCGACAAAAAACGCAAAGCGTTGCTCAGCACTTACTGGGAAACGAACATCCCAAAGCAATGCATCACCCGATTCACCAAACGCAAAGCCTGAATGACTCAAGGATGAACACAGTGAACCGTTTTGTTTTAACCCTGCTGGCCGTACTGCTGCCGGCTTCAGCGGCCTATGCACAGGACGATTGCAGCCATGTCACCTCAAGCCTGGAAATGGTTCCCTGCTCGGAGGCGGCGAAGAAGGCTGCCGATGCGCAGTTGAATGTCAGTTACAAGCAGTTGATGACGCGGCTTGAGTCTGACTATCGAGCAGATCCGGCATTGGGCGCGGAGTACGCCGCGAAGGTCAAAGAGTCGCAACGTGCGTGGTTGAAGTTGCGCGATGCGAACTGCCCTTTGGAGGCATTCGAAATCGAGACGGGGATGCCGGCGCATGTGTTCGCCGTTAACTCTTGCATCGCCAGGATGAGCCGAGAGCGTTCGGCGTATCTGGACAAGATTGTCCCTGCTTTAGCATCCGACAAGAGCGCTTCGACGGCGCCGGCCAGCGGGGTTTGTCCTTCGGAGGAGTTTCCTGCTTTCCTGACAGCGTTTTCCGCCAATAGCGAATCACAACGCCGTCTTACCGCAATGACGGTTAAGTCGCTGGTGTTGAAACCGGTAGCTGGGAAGGATCGAAGCACCTTTGAGCCTTCGACCTCGGGTGTTAGTGGAACAACGTTCACCTATCCGCTGATGGCTGCAATCACACCCGGCAAGACACCTGGAGTCGAGATCGAAGAGGTCGATGACAGTCACGTCAACGTTGTGGATAAACGGGCGGGTAACAGCAATATCAAGATCTTCAACTTCTCTCGTCAGGCATGTTGGGTGCTTGAGGGGGTTGAGGATTGGTCGATTAGTGAGAAAGACTTGGTAGTGGCGAGCAAGCCCAAGTTGAGTGTTGAGGAGAATTTCTGCCGCCAACGTGCCAACGCCTTCGGTAATTTGGGAGGACTGGAGCAGTACCGTCTCACTGCAGAGCTTTTCGAGGCGTCACTGGAAAATGACCTTTGCGCAGCGCGTTCCGGAGATCCGGAATCCAGTTTGAGTGCAGCAAGTTTGAGCCTTTCGGGCATGGCGCCGCAGTTGCCAACGGATAAATTGGAGGCGTTGATCAAAGCTGCAGCGGCTACTTCGCCCGAAGGCGCACTGATGCTCTCGCTCTATTACTGCGACGGCAACACATTGGCTGGAACAGGTTCATGCCAACATCCAGCGTTGGCTGAAGAATCAATGATCCGGGCTGCGACTATGGGCAGCGTCCACGCGTTGGGTGCTTTAGGCTCCGCTTTCGAGCGAGGGGAACTGGTGACCAAGGATTTGTCCCGTGCTGTGGCCTGTTATGAAATGGGCGCGGCAAAGGGAAGTAAAGGATCGATCAATCGTTTGGATGAGTTAAAGAAAAACTCCACCACACCAATCAAACCCAGCTACTGCTACTGACAACCCCCGAAACCCCACGCATTTCCTTTAAACTCCCCACCCCAAGGAATGCGCTCAGGACACGGAATGCCAGCCACCACGATCTCGCTTCGCCCCGCGCTAGTGCTCTGGCTATACGCCGCCGCAATCGTGCACATTCTCGCCGGTCTCACCCTGACCTGGGCCGGGCATTCCGGTTTACTCGACGGCTATCTTGAAGTTCTCGAACTCGCATTCTGGGGCGCCGATGCGGTACCTGCGGCCGGCCACGAACAACAGGTCTGGTGGCTCGCGCTGTTCGGCGCGACGCTGCAAAGTTATTCGCTGTACATGCTCGCGCTGGTGCACTTGGGCAATCGCTTGAAAACCCCGGCAGTCTGGGGCTGGTTGAGCGCCGGCATCCTGTTATGGGCGCCGCAGGACATGTGGCTCTCAGCGCAACAGCAGGTCTGGTCGCACCTGTGGCTCGACGGTTTTGCACTGCTGGTACTTTTGCCTCCGTTGTTCTGGCTGTATCGGCATGACCGCCGGAAGTCTCCTGTAGTAAAGATAACGAGCCTGTCTAACCCGTTTGCCGGTGGCGCTTTCAAACGCGTGCTGATCACCGGCGGCACCGGGTTTATCGGTGAAGCCTTGGTCAATCAATTACTCGACGCGGGCCACTCGGTCAGCGTATTGACGCGCGATCCGTTGAGCGCGGCCAATCTATTCAACGGCCGCGTCCGCTGCGTGCATTCGCTCAGCGAACTCAGCCACGACGAAGCCTTCGACGTAATCATCAATCTCGCCGGCGCACCCGTCGCCGGCCCACGCTGGACTCCCAAGCGTCAGGCGCAACTGCTCGCCAGCCGAGTCGGCACCACCGAAGCGTTGATGACCTGGCTGAAGAACACCAAGCACAAACCCACGCTATGGATTCAAGCCTCGGCCATCGGTTTCTACGGCGTACGCGATGCCAGTGAAAGCCTCGACGAACACGCCAGCAAGGGCGACGGCTTCATGGCCGAACTCTGTGCGCGTTGGGAAGCCGCCGCGCAACCGGCCGCTGAGTTTGGCGTGCGTCAGGTGGTGCTTCGCCTCGGCGTAGTGTTCGGCCCCGGCGGTGCGTTGACGCCGTTGCTGCTGCCATTCCGCCTGGGTTTCGGCGGACGCATGGGCGACGGTCGGCAGATCATGAGCTGGGTGCATTGCGACGATGTGCTTCAGGTGATCGCGCGGGCTTTCAACGACGACACTCTGCGTGGCACCTACAACATGGTCGCGCCCGAAACGGTCAGTCAGGCCGCGTTCGCCGAGCAGGCCGGCAAGGTCCTCAAGCGTCCGGTGTGGTTGCACATTCCCGCCGCGCCAGTGCGCGCATTGGCAGGGGAGATGGCGCAGTTGTTCTTCGACGGTCAGCGCGTGGTGCCGCAGCGTTTGACCGAGGCCGGCTACACATTCCGTTATCCAACCCTCGACGCCGCTCTGCGCGATCTGACCTGAGGATCGCTCATGAGCAAGCCGTTGATGTACCTGCTGGCCGGCAACGGTAGCGCTGTCGATTGGTGGGACGACGCGCTGCCACACTTCCAGCGCTACGACGTGGTGCCGCTGGAGTTGCCGGGCTTCGGCGCGAATTCGCAGCCGCCTTGCGAGGATCTGGCGGACTACGCGCAATCCTTGCTGGCGATGACACAGCAGGGCAGTGCGATCATGGCGGTCGGGGTCAATGCGTTGCTGGTGTTGCATGCGTTGCAACGTCGGCCCGGGCACTTTTCGCGCAGTGTTCTGTTGGCGCCGGTTGGGGCATTTTTGTGGCAGCGTCGCTTGCCGGCATTGATGTCGCCGCTGCCAATCCGCAAGACCATTCACTGGCTGCTGTCGAACAAACCCACGCTGTTCGCGCGCAAGTTTTCCAACCAGACCTGGACGCCCGCGCAGTACCAGCGCATGGGCGACGGCTATGCGCGCTGCCGTGCGTTTGTGCCGCACTGGGATCTGATTCGCGCCGACACTGCGCTGCCGCTGCTGGAGTGGATCACCGATCCGGTCGAGTTGGTTTGGGGTGATCAGGACGCTGTGCTCGGCATCGAGCAAGCGGCGGCATGGTCGGCGATTCTCGCCCGCGCCGAGCTGACCATCAGCCTCAAATCTGGTTGGGGTCATTACCCGTGGATCGACTCGCCCGCGCAGTTCGCGCAGTGGCTGGAGTCGGGCGAGCGCGGGTTTGTCGCCCACACCAAGGGCGGGCGTTTGCGCCTGGCTGAACTGGCGCGGCAAGCGGTGCCGGCGGCACTGACGCTCAACGATTGCGACGATCCGCGTCTGCCGGCATTTCTCGCTGCTCAACCTGATGTGACCTGGGCGGTGCGCTCCTCCAGTTATGGCGAGGATCAGGCCGATTCGGCGAATGCCGGTTTGAGCACGACTTATCTGCGCGAGCCGACCGCCAATGTGCCGAAACGCATCGCCGAACTGACGGCCGAGGGCGTCGAGGAAGTGGTGGTGCAGCGCTTCATCACGCCGGTCGTTTCCGGCATCGCTTTCGTGCGCCATCTCTCCGTAGAACTTGAGTGGGTTGAAGGCCATCTCGAATCGCTGGCCGACGGTCACGTCAGCCCCTCGCGCGCGACACTTTCGCGGCTCGGCGATGCCTGGCGCAGCGGCACGTTCACGCCGTCCCACGGTTTGACCGAAGACCTGCTCTGGCGCTTTTTGCAAGACGTACTGCGCGTGTTCCACTACGTGCCCGGCGATGTCGAATGGGCCTGGGATGGTGCGCAATTGTGGCTGCTGCAATACCGGCCGATCAGCGACTACGGCTGGCGCCGGCACCTCACCGCCGCCAATATCGCCGAGATCCTGCCGCCGCAACCGAGCGTGTTGGTGGAATACGCCCAACGCCGCGCGGCAGCGAGTATTCCGGCGATCATGGCGCGTTGGGATGCGCGGGTGCTGCAGGACAATGAGCCGTTCACCGCCTTGTTCGGCGGCGCTTCCTACATCAACAATGATCTGTTTCTCGCCCGGCTGGCCGACTGGGGCATCAGCGCCGCTAACTACGCCGGTGAAGTCGGCGGTGCGACACCACATCTGCCATGGCAACCGCTGAAGATGCTGCGTTCGTTGCCGCTGTTTTTGCGTATGCAACGCAAGGCTCGCGGCCATTTGCTGAACCTTGAAAACGGCTTGCAGCGCTTCGATCGGGAACTGGCCGAACTCGTCGCCCAAGCTGCCGATGGCCAACAACTAGCGGACTGGTTCACCCGGTTTTACGTGTTCGTGGTGCAAGGCAATCTGTGCATCGCCACGGCGCTGGCCAGCAGTGGCAGCGATTGGCTGGGCCGTCCGCCGACCGCTTACGACAACCTTGAAAACAGTCCGCATCGATTGCCGTGGGAAACCGATCCGGCCACCCCTCGACCCGCGTCGAGCGAACTGCCGCTACAGCCATTCCCGCAATGGTCAGGGCTGATCCGCCTCGCGCATTCGACCGGCCTGCCGGGCCTGCGTGGCTACTACCTGCAAGTACGCGAGTGGTATCGCGACAACCTCATGCGCATCTTCTTCCGCCTGCACCACGCCATGCCGCTGGCGGATCGCGAACACTGGTTTGCGCCGCATCCCGACGTGCGCACCCGAGACGGCAGCTTCTGGCAGGACGGTCGCGAAGGTGCGGAGCAGGCCGCCGGGTTCATGATTTATCCGGGGCAGGTGCAAGGCATCCTCGGCGAGGACATCTTGCTGGAAGACACTCTCGATCCGGGGCGACATGCGCACTATCAAACGGCGCGGGCGGTGATTGCGCGGATGGGCGGGCGCTTGTCGCATGGCTCGACGTTGTTGCGCGAATTGCGCAAACCGTCGGCGGTGATGCCGCAGGTGGATCCGGCGTGGGTGGGGTGTGAGGTGTTGTATCGGGATGGTGAGTTGCAATTGATCAATTCGAAGGATGCGAAGTGAAACGACTGTTGTTGATGTGTTTGGCCTGGTTGCCGATGGTGAGCATGGCAACGGATCTGTGCAATTCGGAGACCGATACGAAGAATTTTCTGTCGCAATGGGTGGAAAGACCCGATTACGTCCTGGACATACATTCAAGTTTTCAAACTGATGGATTCAGTCTGGAGGAGGGCAAGGTGGTGTATCGCGGCGATCTCAACGGCGACGGTCAGGAGGACTTCATTTTCACCTCCTACTCAAGCCGTGGTTCAGCGGGTGACTCGACCTTCGCCTTCCTTATCCAGTGCCACGGGTACTTGAAGCATGTCGGCGGCGATTACTTCGCCGAGGTCAAGGTACTGGACGGACCGCCCAAGAACGGCGGCGATGTAAAAGACATCGAGATCTACTCCTACATCCGCGATAAGCGCGACCAGATCCGCTACAAGGGCAAAGAGGCCATGACCCGGCCCCATCTGTGGCAATTCAATCCGCAGACACAGCTTTATGAAGGGCAGTCTGAGTAAGTCGACGGTCCCCACTGCATTTACGGAGTTATTACGTGAAAGGATTTTCAGTTCTTCTCGGCAGCTTGATATTGGCTGCCGCGTCCATGGCATTCGCTGCCGATCCAGCATTCAAGGATTACACCGTCACGCCAGTTTTCACCGGCCCCAACCATAAACTGGTGCCGCAGGAAAACAGTAGCCCAATGATGGATCAGGCACGGGTGCAAGCCCTGAAAGGCAAGGTCAACTTCGCCGGCCATTACATCCTGCACAGGCTTGGCTGTGGCGGCAGCGCCATTTGCGGCGAAGTGCTGAACGTTCAGACCGGTGAAGTGGTTGGCGGTCTGCCGAATGCTTACGACGGCAGCACGTTCGGCATGGTTTACCAGCCCGGTAGTCGTTTGATTATCGTGTCCGGCATCACGCTCGACGGCGAAGAAGATGCGCAGGGGAATGCTTTGGAAAGTGGTAACCGGGACCGTTATTACGAGTTTGTGAACAATGAGTTTCGGCTGCTGAGCATGACCGACGTGGAATCGTCGCCGATGGATGAGGAGTGAGTGGATGAGCCGTCTTCTCGCGGGCAGTCTTTCGCTGCTGCTCTCTCTGCCAGCTCTCGCCGCGCCTTCGGACGCCTTTACCCAGCGCGATGTCATGCAGTGCGGCGGTGTTGAAGTGGTGTTGGTGTCGTCCTGCCGATCGGTGACGGTGGATGGTGCGCAAATCCACGTCATCCCGGTTTGCTCCGACCAGACCATCAACATCGGCGGCAAAGTGCTTCGTCGCGATATCAGCAAAGTTTCACAACTCACTTCCGACGGTGCGAAGACGAAAATGTTGAGCAATGTTGTTGTGGCGATGGATTGCGTGGAAGGCACCCAGGGCAGCCTTGTTTCGATAGGCGGATATGGCGGTTGTGGTGCCTGCGCGGAGTGGCATGGGTATTACTCGACAGCAGGGCGATTGGAGCAATACAGCTTCGATAATAACCAACGCTCTTTTGGCTCGAAGGGATCTCGGGAAGAGCTGATCAAGGCCTATGGCGTTACGAAGAGACAGTTAATGTCAGAAAGCCCGGTGGTGAAGAGGATCTTCTATGGCCAGCCTTAAGTGGGTGTTGATGATCAGCAGTTTGTTCAGCGCTACCAATGTCTCGGCAAGAACAAGCGCAGCGTTATTACCGCGAGTACCGCGACGCGATGAGTGCCGCCGGTAAAGCGCAGAAGATTCCGCAACGCGTCGTTGAGCGATCCGAAATTCAGGGACTGAAAGAGTGAATATGTTCTTCCGCTTTATCGTGTTGAGCCTTGGGCTGCTAACCACTTCATACGCACTCGCTGCCCCACAAGTCCTGAAGGAAATTCCGGCTAGCTTGCTGGGTGATGCATCACGGCAAAACGTATTTGTTCTGGCAGGTGATGCGGACGAAGTTTCTAACCGATTGTTGATTGCGCCGGAACAAGCGCGTGACGAGGACATCTTGCTCGATACGTCGAAGGCGCTGCCTCTGATCAAGAGTCAGTACTCGTCTGCGCTTCAGGGTGTCTTCAGCGTCCATGTACTCAAAGGTCGCCCTGGCGTCATGACCGTCATTGATCCACAGGCTGAGGAAGCTGTGGTCAAGCAACCGTTCGTTGAGGCTGGGGATTACATCGCGCTGGTAACCAGCGAAGAAGATAACGCGGTTTACAACTTCAACCTGTTGTTCGCCTTCAACAGAGGTTCAAAGCAGTTTGAGCTGAAAGCTCTGCTGGAAGTGGCGAACAACGACTCCTGTGACCGGTCGCTTGTCAGCGTAGTGGAGTTGCCGGTGCAGACATTTGGCCCCATCACTCTCGCTTCTTTCGATGGGCGTGAAGCGCTGCAGAAGCTGCAGGTTGCTCGTACTGGCAGTATTGAGGGCGTTAGAAAGAAATTGATGACCGTCGATTCGGCTGATTTGCTGGATATGGCGCTGGCAGCCTACCGAAAGGGTGATGACTCTTCCTTCAAGGATACGATGAGCTACGCGTTGATGGGCGGTGGCTCGCATGACACTTGTCCCCCGGATAGCTATATCGTCGCAAAGTACTACTACCCGCAGCGTCCCGGCTGGTCCAATGACCTCGGTTTTCTGCTCGGCGAGGCGGGTTACTACGCTGAGTCGATTGAGTTGCTCAATGCAGTGATTGCCAACCACCCAAACAGGACGGTTGCTTACCTGAATCTCGCTGACAGTTATTGGGCCGTGAACGATAAAGAGCGGGCGATGGCGGCATACAAGCAATACTCATCGCGAATATCTGAAGCGGGGAAGGCTTCGAAGATCCCGGCGAGGGTGGGTGAGCGCAGTGCTGGAGTCTCCAAGAAATGATTCGGTCCCTATTCCCTTAAAGTTCGCAGAAATGCACTTTCAATTGCCCATAAGTCGCTAAGGAATGATCGGTTTGAAATCGTCGTTTGCGTTTATTTCTGCGCTTCTGCTAATACCGCTGACTGCCCTAGGTGAGGTTACCACCGAGGTTTCCTGCTTCCGTTCGTTGGAAGGCAAGAACATCAATTTCGAGTTTCGATCCTATTACGACACCGTCTCACGTTGGAGCGGAGCAGGGGTCAAGTACACGAAGTCCCGAAAGGTCATTCCCCTTGTCTATCGGAGCGTCGAAGAGGAAGTCATGGCAGAGGGGCGGCCCTCTCAGTTCACGACAACCTGGGTGGAGCTGTCCGAAGACTCGCTGACAGGCGAATATGAAATGGTCAGCCAAGGTGCTCGAATTTACGGGATGACTTACACGAATTACAAATCCGGAAAGAAGTATTCATTTGAACAAGACATCACCATGGATGCATCTCCAGAGACAGGCTGTCGGTGGTAAGACAGGGATCATCGAGAAAGGGGACTCAACGCCCCCACTTTTTCATCTGCGAATCTCGCTACGATTTGGCAGCCAGGTTCCGCACTTCAATATGGTCAAGCGTCCCTTCCACCATCAATCGCACCCCGTCCGCCATTCTGCTCAGGGCCAGTGCAACTGAGCGGCGGGAGCCATCTATGTCGTCCGCAAGATCCGCAGCGATGATGCTGATGGATAGCAGGTCTTCCGAGGCGTTGGCCAGGAGGGCTTCGGCGTCGATGTCCGGGTTCAGGCTGAACAAGCCTTCGCGGCGTGGGACCGGTGGATGGCCGGGGTTGCCCAAATGGTGATCGAGGGCGCGTTCGGCGGCTTCATGTAGTTTTCTTGAATCGAAGGATTCGTAGGGGGAGGTGTCCTCGGTGTTGGTCGTTGAATTGGTCATCGGTGTAAATCCCTTGGAGTAAGAAGAAATTGCTCCCGAATTCGGACTTGCACATCCGGTCACCGAATAGCCGATGACGCAGGAAGCCTATCGGTGATCTTCAAGCTCGCCTAGTTCATGGACAGCCCCGCACTTCGCAGGAAATTTCCCATAGATTCGCGGGCCGGAAGATCAAATGATCGCAGGCTTCGCCAACTCCTACAGGGATGTGTTTCAACAGGTGTAGGAAAGGTGAAGGGGAGACGCGGAGCGTCTCGGGATGCATTCCCACGCGGAGCGGGGGAACGATCAGTGGGCGAGCGCTGAATCGTGACTTGGTGGTCATCGTGCGGGAAATGGTCTGCATCCTCTTCCAATAGCGTCAGATACTGGCGTTATCGTCCGAATCCCTTACACTGCCCCGGCCGTTCATTTTCCTTTTGAGGCTGTGCGCATGAAATTTCGTTTTCTTCTGTGGATGATGGGTTTGTTGATGGGTAAGGC
>Ga0308166_1002656_pt1 | contig 16128 bp, 22 predicted proteins | sample PhyCR2_2_FD_202137 | JGI IMG/M metagenome (GOLD analysis project Ga0308166, IMG submission 202137) | Phyllosphere microbial communities from UC Gill Tract Community Farm, Albany, California, United States - DLSLCC.R2 | ecosystem: Host-associated > Plants > Phyllosphere > Unclassified | place... | reverse complement strand
CGCAAGCTTTGTATTTAGCGGAGCTCCTGGTACCGGGAAAAACCATCTGGCGGCGGCAATCGGCAATCACCTGCTGACTGGTGGGCACTCCGTGTTGGTGGTGACTATTCCTGACCTGATGTTACGTGTCCGTGAGTGCTATGACGACGGACAGTCAGAAGCATCGCTACTGGATGACCTTTGCCGGGTAGATTTGCTCATCCTGGACGAAGTAGGGATTCAGCGTGGCAGCAGCGGAGAGAAGGTCATTCTGAACCAGGTTATCGATCGTCGCCTGTCATCCATGCGTCCGGTCGGCATCCTGACCAACCTGAATTATGAATCTCTGACGGAGACTCTTGGCGCGCGGATCATTGACCGACTGCAGATGGACGGCGGTATGTGGGTGAATTTTGACTGGGATAGTTATCGCAAAAATGTACGCCATCTACGCGTTGTTAAGTGAGGGATGTATGGCTAGAGCATTTTCAGCTGTTGAGCGCCGGGAGTATGTCCGCGCAGTGATTCGTATCACGAAACATCAGGGACGCCTGACGACCAGCGATGCAATGAAAAAACTGGGGTTAAGCCGCGATACCGTCCTGAAGTATTTCCGCGAGGCGGAAGCCACTGGCGAAGTCGTTCGGCATGGCCGCTCAGGTTTATTCCGCGATCAGCGCGCCGTCATCGATTTTGATATGAAACGATTTGGTCTGGTGCCGAAAGCAGCTGTTGGGATGAATTACAGCCTGCTGGGGAGTCCGGTATTCCAACGGGTCCTGGATGTTCAGGAAGCCATTTATGCCAGTAGGTCATGCCATTCGTACCGGGAGAGCATATGACAATTGTGAAAACTCATACCGGGATCGTAATAACCAAAGACGGTCCGAAACGGAAAAAGCTGCACGCAACGGAAAGGATGTGGGTAGTCAGCAAGAACGAGTTTTACCACAAAGAGACCGGACGCCGTCATTTTGCTGAGAATACGCGCCGCCGGCTGTTGTTGGAAACGATTGAGGCGATAGGTGGTTCTCATGACTGAGCACGTCGAAAAATACACAAACAAGGCAATAGAAATCATTGCCGACTATATCCTGCGCACTAACAAGAAAAACGAGCAGTTGCAGGAAACGAAAGTGCGTCTGGATAAGAAAATTGCTCTGTTTGTCGATGATGAGAACTGCAACACAAACAGGCTGGTGGCCGTATTTTTGCCAGCAATGACTAGCCATACCCGAGATTGCTTTTTCGAAGAGATAGCAACAACTCTAGAGGAACTCAGGTGTGAATAACCGACAGATGAATGGAAGCCCTGGTACGAATATTATCAGGCTGGTCAGAGATGCCCTGTTGTTAGCTAATATAGTGCGGATGGCGGGAATTTAGTGTTCTATTAAGGGCAGCTATTACCTCACGAACAGTTTCAGTTGCTATAAGTAATCTCTAAGGTATAGACTTAAAAGTAGTTAATCATGTGTCACTTCTGTTAACCTGAGAATAAGAGTTCCTAAATGGCTAATTTATTGGATTGGAATACGCTGCATCATAAGGTACATGCATACTTAGACATAGAGAATGGAATCGATAAACCTCAGAAGGCTTTTCCCATTCTCATGGTGGCAACTCTGCTTAATGTATCGGATGAGGAAGCCGAGGATGCTATAACTGATGGCTCGATGGATAGGGGGGTCGATGCTGTTTATGTCGATGATAGGGATGGTAGAAATTCTATACATATATTTCAATTTAAGTATGCAGACAATTATGAAAACACCAAAAAGAACTTTCCGAGCAATGAGATTGATAAGTTAGTTTCTTTTTTTTCTGATTTGTTGGATTTAAATAGAACACTAGAAAAAACCTGTAATCCAATACTTTGGAATAAGGTAAAAGAAATATGGGCTGCACTTGAAAAAAACAATCCTTCTATCGAGGTACATTTTTGTGGTAACACCGTTGAAATGCAAGAAGGAGAAAAAGAACGCGCTAATGCATCGTTGAGTAAATATAAGTATTTCAATGTTCATCATCATAGTTTAGATACAATCGTTAATTACTTTGTTGAACGTAAAAATAGTATTATCGATGAGCGATTGCAGATAGTCGATAAAGATTATTTCGACCGCACTGATGGGAGTATACGAGGACTGATCTGCACTGTTGAAGCTTCTGAAATAGTTAGGATTATTACTAACCCAGACAATCCCAAAGAAGTTCGCAAAGAAATTTTTAATGATAATGTAAGAGTTTATTTAAGTCGGACAAATAAAATAAATAGGCGTATAATTGAAACTGCACTATCAGAACGTAGCCCATTGTTTTGGTATTTAAATAATGGAATTACGATTACTTGCGACTCATTTTCTTATATAAAAGGGAAAAGGGCACCATTAGTAGAACTAAGTAATATTCAAATCGTTAATGGCGGTCAAACTTCTAATGCATTGTTTGAGGCTAGCTTGAGTTCAGATGAAGCATTAGATGATGTATTAATCTTAGTAAGGATAATTGAAACCAAGTCCCAGCCAGTTAGTTTAGCTATTGCAGAGTCAACGAATAGCCAAACTCCAATAAAAAGCCGAGACCTTCGCTCAAATGATGATATTCAGAAAAAATTAGAAGAAGCTTTCGAAGGTATGGGGCTTTATTATGACAGAAAGGATGGGCAGCATTCTAATCAACAGAAAAATATTAGGATAGATGCTCTGAGTGCAGGTCAGGCACATTTGGCCTACTCTTTGGATTTACCTGAGGTTGCGAAGAAAGATAGGGGGAGGATTTTTTCAGATCTTTATGAAACAATATTTACAGATGAACTAATGGCCGATGATTTATTGGCTGCAACTAAAGTGTTAGCTGTTATAGAACATAAGAAAAAATTATTGCAATCTTCCATAAGGAAAGAAGAGAAATTCAACCCTGCTCATATGTTTTTAATTGACGGAGCATATCATGTTCTATTTGCTGTTGGGCAATTATGTGATGTTAATAACGTTGATAGATTGAATTATCAAAAGGCTATTACGTTTGTTCCTACAGCAATAAAATATATTGGGGTTATGGTTGAAAAAGCTCAACGTGATGATGCATCTTTTTCTTTTAATAGATATTTTAAAGATGCAAAAACTAAGACTAAGATCGCTGCTTACATTCAGGGTATGGCTAAAGCAAAATAAAATATGCGAAATATAAACAAGATGCGAGTTGTGGCAACACTGTGCCGCCACCATTCGCTTAGGCGTTGTGAGGGCTAATCTTCCGCAGATTTGCCTGGAAAAAGACATTGCAGCATGATAAAGCCCGCTTTGGCGGGTTTTTAATATGGAAAAAAATCAATCTAAACATAAGCATGGAGTTCGCATATAGTGCCTTTAATGTCTTGACCATTTCATCCTTCAGGTATACTGTTTGTTTATACAGTATTTGCGTGAGGTGCTCAAAATGAAAATAGAACTCATAACTGCAAAAGACTATAAACTTCTTAACGGAGCTGTTCCTGCGCTTGAAAAGGAACTGCTGCGCCGGTTATCCCAGTCCTCTGATGACTGCAAATTAAGAATACGGAACACCAGCAATGATGGACCCTGCGTTTTGGGCGGTGCTGTCGGCGATAAAAAGCGTGTAGAGCAAACCCTGCAAGAGACGTGAGAAATTGCTGGTTGCTGGTTTCATTGATTATTTTTTATTGGTAGCGAGCATACCCTTTGATGCCACTGCCAAATTTTTTGGCGTCAGTATGTCGCTCAGGGGGTAATGTGACCGTTTATGTAGAGTCTCCAGAAGATCAGACTTGGTACGATGTAGTTAGGCGAACTGATGGAGCAGTGGTTTGTAGTTTTCCTTCTTCAGGTAGGCATCTCGTTTACCAGACGAATGGCGTCGTATCTATGCGGCCATTATTGCCAGATGAAGAAATATTTACCCTAAATGGAATTATGAGATTTGCTGAACGACTTGGCTATCGTGTTATTCCACCTTCTGATAATATGAAATCAACGGCCTGAACAACCGTTACCTACTGCGCCACGGAGAGAAACCATGGCGCAATTGCACTTAATAAAACATTCTCAAGGCACCCTGATCCCCGCAACGCCGGAGACCAGTGATTTTCTGCAATCAAAATGTAAGCTCGGATCCGTTCTGGAAGCCGATTATAAGCTTGTCCGCAATCCGGCGTTTCACCGCCGATATTTCGCATTACTCAATCTGGGCTTTGAATACTGGGAGCCTACCGGCGGTGCAATCTCTTCGAACGAGCGCAGGCTGATTCTCGGTTATTCCAAATTCCTTGCATCCCATGGCGGCAATGAATCGGTATTCCAGGATATCGCCGAGCAGTATCTTGACCGCGTCGCAGAAAAACGAGCCGGAAGCATCAGCATCTGCAAATCCTTTGACGCCTATCGCTCATGGGTAATCGTCGAAGCTGGCCATTACGATGCGCTTCAGCTGCCGGATGGCACTCTGAAAAAGCATCCCCGTAGCATTTCCTTCGCCAGTATGGACGAAACCGAATTCCACCAGCTTTACCAGGCATCATTAGATGTGCTCTGGCGGTGGATTCTGTCCCAAAAATTCGCCAGTCGTGAAGCTGCTGAAAATGCAGCGTCTCAATTGCTCAGCTTTGCGGGGTGAATCGATGAAATATTCATGGTTTCACCATCACGACTGCACGACCGAGCAGGCCGATGAACTGATAGATAATTACCGCAAACGCGGGGTAAAGGTCGAACGTAGTTTAAACCAGGACTTTACGACCTGGACCGTCAGCGCTCAGCTGGTGGAAGACAAGAATCCACCGCGCCCTGATTCCCGCTGGCGCAACCGGATGTGGGGTTGAATATGGCAAAGAGACCCCAACGACGCTGCAAAATCTGCCGGGCGAAATTCACTCCAGCTTTCGAGAACCACCGCTGGTGCTCTCCTGAGCATGGCGCTGAATTTGCCATGCAGGAATTGGAGAAGAAGCGCGAAAAACAGGCGCATGCGAAAGCGAAGAAAGAGCGCGCCGAATGGCGTAAACGCAAAGCCTCGGTGAAGCCCCTCAGGCACTGGGAAGATATGACCCAGCGTGTCGTTAACGACTATATCCGCGAACGAGACTACGACTTGCCATGCATCAGCTGCGGCACTTTTGACACGGTTCAGTGGGAGGCTGGTCATTACCGTTCCCGCGGTAAAGCATCGCACCTGCGTTACAACGAGGACAACATTCACAAGCAGTGCCATCACTGCAACGTGCAGATGTCAGGAAACCAGCAGCAGTACCGCATTGGCCTGGTAGAGAAAATCGGCGCTGAGCGCGTCGAGGCGCTGGAAAACAACAACACCCCTCACCGATACACCATCGAAGAACTGGAAGGCATCAGACGCCATTACAGCGCGCTACGCCGTGCGCTAATAAAACAACGGGAGGCCGCATGAGCCGTGACGGTATCGAACGTATCCGCGAACGCTGGCAAAAGCTCCGCCTCTGCCGGCACCGCGGAACAGTAATGACCGATTATCGAATTTTGAAAAACTTTGTCCGCATTTATCAGTATCTGGGAGAAATAGCATGAACCTCGAAAATACAGTGAAATACCACTTCGCGAAGTCCACTATGATTAGCGATTCTCCACGAGCGACGACATCAGACTCATTAACCGGCACTGACATTATGGCTGCAATGGGCATGACACAGGAACGTGCTGCTATGGGGTATAGCGCTTTTCTGGGCAAGATGGGCATTAGCAACAATGATCGAGAACGAGCTATCGGTCTATTAGCTGAATATGCGCTGACAAAATGCGATAAAGTTGCCGCGCTGCGCAAGCTCGCGACGAACGTAAAACCTCAGGTTATTCAGATCCTCGCAACGTTCGCCTTTGAGGACTATTCGCGAAGCGCTTCCAGCAAAAAAAAATGTGACTGCTGCTGCGGTTCCGGATTCATCGACGTAGAGGTCTTCACCAACAAAGTATCGTATCCGGACGGCAAACCGCCGAAGTGGGTCAAAGTTACAAAGGGGATCTATCCATCATACTGGGAGGAGGTGAAGTCGGTCCGGGAGCAGGTCCGGGTGCTTTGCCAAAAGTGCAAGGGAAAAGGTACTGTTAGCGCTGCCTGTAACGACTGCCACGGTCGGGGGAAGGTAGTGAACCAGGATGAGACGGAGAAGCAGGGAGTGCCTGTCATGGGCAACTGCAAGCGCTGTGGTGGTCGTGGGTATGAGCGAATCCTCTCCACTGCTGTGCACAGTGCCATTTGCCAGGTAACGGATGCCATCACCCTGGATACATGGAAGAAGACGGTTAAACCATTTTTTGACGAACTGATCACTAAATTCGATATAGAAGAGGCATGGGCGGAGGGACAGCTCAAACAAATAACGCGCTGAGATATTTACTTTTCCCGAATTCGTGTTAATTTGTTCTAACGATGGGCATTGTCTGTTCACCGTTGAACAACCCGCCAGCGAGCGGGTTTTTTTATGGACATAAATTACCATTGCCATTCGCATGTGTATAATTCCCTGCTTTGCATCAGGCGATATTATGAGAAAGATTATTTTCCCAGCATTGTTTTTAGTGGCTTCCGCGCATGCCACTAACCAGCCAACGATGATGGTTTTCAAATGCTCTCCAGAACATTCTAAAAACAACACTATTGTTACTTGGCAAGATGTGAAGAAACAAGATGGCTGGCATCGTTATGCTAGCTGGAAAGATAAGGAGGGAGAGCATTATGGCATTGAGCTGTATTTCAATGGTTCATCGCCTAATAAGGATGGACAGATTGAGGATATATATGTGTTTGGCAATATGGATAGCCAGAAAAAAATATCAGGACCCGCAATCTCTATGATTCTCAATAAAAAGGCAAAGTTGCTAACTTACAGTATTACGAACGACTTGGTAGGGTCGGACGTGCACAACCCTCTGGAGAAAGGGACGTGCACCTTAAGCGATAAAGGTTAAATCTACTATCGAGCCACATCAGTATAACAACTTCATTAAAGCTGCCTTTTGGCGGCTTTTTTTATATCAGGCTCACGGGAATCATCTGCGACGAGCTTGGTTGATAAATCAGCCCAACGGTCCTGACCCTTTCAAACACACACAGCACCCCGTTTTTTCGGAGGTGATATGGCTAAACGTATGCAAGATAAAGAAAGCATTGCCGGAGTCTCATGGCTGATTGTCCTTGCTCTGTCATGCTGGGGCGGTCTTGTCCGATACCTGATTGACGTTAAGCAAAACAAAGCTACCTGGAGCTGGATTAACGCTCTCGCGCAAATCGTGGTTTCAGGATTCACCGGTGTCATCGGTGGGCTTGTCAGCATAGAAGGCGGCCTAAGTATTTACATGATTCTGGCCACTGCCGGTATCAGTGGGACTATGGGTTCTGTAGCGCTCACGTATTTCTGGGAGCGAATCACCGGAGTGAGAGCACAATGACAGCAGACCAGATTATCGAGGGTATCCTCGGCAAAGAGGGTGGTTATGTCGATCACCCCTCTGATAAAGGCGGCCCTACTCGCTGGGGTATCACGCAGAACACAGCGCGTGCATACGGTTACAAAGGCGATATGAAAGAGCTCCCTCGGGAAACTGCGAAAGAAATCTATATGCAGCAGTATTGGCTGGAGCCCAAATTTGACAAGATCGCCGAATTGTCACCATCAATCGCAGAAGAGTTATGCGATACCGGCGTCAACATGGGGCCGCGTGTTTCCACAACGTTCCTTCAGCGTTGGCTGACGGCACTGAACCAACGCGGCAAACTATATCCCGACCTGAAACCGGATGGCGTCATTGGGAACATCACGATCGCCGCGCTGCGCAGTTACCTAGCCGTACGGGGTAGCGCAGGGGTCACGGTGATACAGAAAGGGTTGAACTGCAGTCAAGGCGCACGGTATCTCGAACTTGCGGAAGCGCGGGAAGCCAATGAAGAATTTCTCTTCGGGTGGGTGAAGGAGAGAGTAAACCTAAGAAGCTAATTATCTTCTTTCTGCTTGCGCTGGTGGTTGTTTTAACGTTGTTGCTGTTAAGAAAGTATACCCGGATTGAGTTTGTGGGACATGCTCGCCTGTTACTTAGAACTTGGTCTGTTCGTCTGGGGACTGCTGGCGCGCTGGTCGGTGTATGGGCGCAGTCATTCCCGGATGCCGCGCTTCATGCTTGGGCAATGCTGCCGCCGGATATCAAAAACATCCTTCCGCCAAATATCGTTGCACTAATTAGCCCTGCGCTGGTAGTGCTGGCGGTGCTCTCACAATATGTACGGCAGCCGGCATTGAAAGATAAGGCCGACAAACAGAAAGAGCCGAAGCAATGAGTTTTGAAATTATTGCTGGGCTGGTGGTCCTTATCCTGGGTGCTATCGCTGGTGCATTCGGTATTGGCCATGCTCGCGGTACCAGCAAGGCAGAAGCCAAATCAGCACAAACGCGTACTGAAGAGAAAGCCGCTGCTAGCGTCGCCGCGTCTGAACGGAAAGAGGAAGCCACAAGAGAGGCCTGCAATGTACAGCAGACAGTTAGCCATATGCCTGATGACGATGTTGATCGGGAGCTGCGCGAAAAGTTTACCCGCCCCGGTGGTGGTTGATACGGCCTGCAACTGGGTACGAATCATCTACCTGACCGACCACGATATCGATGTGCTGGATAAGCAGACCAAGCGCGACATTCTGGCGCACAACAAATCAGTGCTGGCCAATTGCTCGCAAATTACAGAGAAGGGTGCTAAGTAATACAGAGAAGGTCTAACTTATTGATATATATACTGCCACATTAGTAAAAATCTGAAAGCGAGACAATAGAGCGGTAAACAATGAAAAGTTTGTATCTAATTCATGGGCGCTAATGCACTATTGATTTTTAAATTCCTTCAATCTAAGAAGCTGCCCATGACGAAAAATTCACTTCCTAAACTTCCCCACGATTATCGTTACGGAGACGAACACTCAATCCAGCCTCATTCTGATGGGGAATATTTTGCGCCACAGGGGTGTGTTATCAAGTCTGTTGATCTTTCTAACGGAGTGGTTATCTATGTTCCTATCCAGCGCTACATTGAGCATTTAAATATATGGGTCACTGTCTAAGGAACCCTCGAGTAATTTGTTAGCAACCCACTTGGTTGGAGCGAATTGATCATTGGTATCAAAAGAACAGCATATACATCTTTTGTTCTGGTTCAATGTTCTGGATAGTAGTGAATAATTAATATAAAGGGCTTTTTCAGTAATTAAATGATATCGATAGCCAAAATGAAGCTATCATCTCGTAACTACTGCCAGCTAACACCGAAATGGCAGAGGTCAGTTATTAAGCAGAAAAGTCTCACCCGGGTGGCTCCTTAGAGATTTTAGTTTTCTAACTGGTATTAACCAAAGGTCGCATCTTTATGCGGCCTTTTTTATTGTGCGCAACAAGTATCCTGTAGGTAACCGCTCTGCTTGTATACGTGGCAAGGATAAATGCGAATGCATCACAGAGGCCATTCTCAGAGTGACCTCGATAATGCCCCACATCGCACAGAGGTAAGACATGTCAGAGATCACCGCATCCGAACAAATCCGCCTAGATATCATCAAGAAAGTTAACTACGACACTGCCGCGGCTAAGCTGGCCATTGATTGGGTTGGCGATAGCTATCTCAAAGCAGAGCTCTTTGCAGACTCTTTCGATCGTGTTTACACGGAAAGTGAGATTGTCTCGAAAACCCGAAAGGCGATTCAGGAAGCAACCGAAGCGCTGGCACTGTTTGATACAGTCACGGAGCAGTCCAGTTAAGTCGTTACAGCAGGCATTCTATGAGTGCATGTGATAATGACGATTTGTGGTGTACTTGTTAATCGTCAAAGAAGCAGGAGATAGAACGCGACTATCACGATGGCTACCCTACAGAGAGAGGCACACCCGAGCCAATATGTACACCACAACCCACACAGGCCACAGGCGTTCGCTGGTGGCTTTTTTTATTGGAGTAATCCATGGCAAAGCCGGACTGGGGCGAGCTTCAGCAACGGTTCCTGTCCGATCATGCCGCAACCGGCGTATCACCGAAGGATTGGAGTGAAGCGCAGGGACTGAATTACGCTACTGCCCGCCGATACATCAAGAAACCCACTGCGCAAACTGCGCAAAAACCTGCGCAGAAGAAATTGCGCACCGCGCAAAAGGAAAAGTGCGCAGAAGAGCTGGTGGATAGCAAACTAAGTCCTAAGGTTAAGCGCTTCATTGCTGAATACCTCAAGGACCAGAATGCAACGGCAGCCGCTGCGCGTGCAGGCTACAGCGACCCGAACTATGGCCGTCAGCTTCTAACGAATCCTAACGTTGCGCAGGCCATTGCGCAGCAGCAGAAAGCATCCATCGTGCGCACGCTGGGAAGTGCCGATGAAGTGCTTGAGCAGATGTGGCGGCTGGCAACGTTCGACGCCAACCAGCTTTCTCAGTATCGCCGCGGGAGCTGCCGTTACTGCTGGGGCTTCGGTCATCAGTATCAGTGGCGCGATGCCGTAGAGTACGAAGAGAAGCGCCTCGAAGCACTTGAGCGTAAACGTCGGGAACCTTTGGATGATGGGGGATACGGCTACGACCACACTAGCGCACCTAACCCGGAATGTCCTCGCTGCAATGGGGATGGTATCGGCCAGCCTTTCTTCGCTGATACGCGCAAGCTGGCGCCTGATGCAGCGCTTGCCTATTCCGGCGTGAAGCTCGGAAAGAACGGTGTGGAGATAACCGCTATCAGCCGCGAGCGAATGTTCGAGGCGGTGATGAAGCGTCTCGGCCTGGCTGATAGTGAATTCGCCCAGCGGCTGCAGCAGATAGAAATTGAGCGCCGGCAGCTGGAGATCGACAAACTTCGCAAAGAACTGGCCGCTGACCCGGAAGATGACGAGCCAACGCCAGTTGCGATCAATATCAACGTAGTCGATGCGCGAGTGAGGGAAGAGGATGGCGATAGCACCGACGCTTAACGTTCCTCAGGCCAAATTCCTTGCGATGCAGTACAAGTTTAAGGCCTATGTCGCCGGCTTCGGTTCTGGCAAAACATGGGTCGGTTGCGGCGGCATCTGCAAAGGAATGTGGGAACACCCAAAAATCAACCAGGGTTACTTTGCCCCTACGTATCCGCAGATCCGTGACATCTTTTATCCCACCGTTGAGGAAGTAGCCAATGACTGGGGGCTGAATGTCAAAATCAACGAGGGGAACAAAGAGGTTCACTTCTACGCCGGGCGCCAGTATCGCGGAACCACGATCTGCCGCTCGATGGAGAAACCACAAACCATCGTTGGTTTTAAAATTGGTAACGCGCTGATTGATGAGCTGGACGTGATGCCCGCGCAAAAGGCGCAATTAGCCTGGCGAAAAATCATCGCGCGTATGCGTTACAAGGTGCCCGGCCTGCGTAACGGAATAGACGTCACCACGACGCCGGAAGGGTTTAAATTCGTTTATCAGCAGTTCGCAAAGGCTGTGCGTGATAAACCCTCTCTCTCAACGCTGTACGGACTGGTTCAGGCCTCGACGTTCGACAACGAAAAGAACTTGCCGGCGGACTACATCCCGTCATTGATGGAGTCATACCCGCCGGAACTGATAAAGGCTTATCTGCGTGGCCAGTTCACCAACCTGACCAGCGGGACGATTTACCATCAGTTCGATCGTAAGCTGAATAACTGCCGGGAAGAGGAGCAGCCCGGCGAGCCTCTGTATATTGGTATGGACTTTAACGTCGGGAAGATGGCCGGGATTGTTCACGTGTTACGTCTGGGGCTTCCGTTTGCGGTGAATGAAATCGTGAAGGCTTACGATACCCCTGACATGATTCGCATCATCAAAGAACGGTTCTGGCTGTACGACGGCAAAGATTATCGCAAGGTGCGTGAAATCTATATCTATCCGGATGCTTCCGGTGATTCTCGTAAATCCAGCAATGCCAGCGCCACTGATATCGCCCAGCTTAAGCAGGCTGGCTTCAATGTGGTTGTTAATGCATCAAACCCACCAGTGAAAGACCGCATCAACTCGATGAATGCCATGTTCTGCAATGGCAACGGCGAACGTCGCTACAAGGTGAACGTACAGCGCTGCCCGGTGTACGCAGAATCGCTCGAACAACAGGTCTGGGCCGAGAACGGTGAGCCGGATAAAACGGCGGATAACGATCACCCTAACGATGCCGGCGGGTATTTCATTGTGAAGCAATTCCCGATCATCAAACCAACCGGAAAAGTCACCCAACTGCGGATGTAAAAACATGCCTGATATTTCAACGCCCAACCTCGACTATAACGATATGGTTGAGGCATGGGATATTAATGATGCGCTGATGGGCGGCACGCTGGAAATGCGCCGACAGGGCAAGAAGTATCTCCCGAAATGGCCGAACGAAGATCCTGAAAGCTATAAGGAGCGTTTAGCTTCGGCAACGTTACTACCTGCCTATGAAGAGGCCATTAAACAAAACATCGGGCGAGTGTTTGCTGAGCCGACGGTATTGAGTGAGGACTCTCCTGAACAAATACGAGAGTTGTCGCCAGATATTGATATGGAAGGAAACCGGCTCGATGTCTGGGCACAGCAATTTTTCAGCATCGGATTCCAGTATGGTCTGGTACATGCGCTGGTGGACTTCCCGAAAATTGACCCGGAGGCAGTAAAAACTAAAGCCGACGAAAAAGCCGCGGGATCCCGCCCGTATGCCACGATGTTAAATCCTCGCCAGGTCATCGGCTGGAAATCGAAAGTGGTTAAAGGGAAAGTGGTGCTGACCGATCTGCGTATCAGAGAGGTCATCATTATTGATGGCGATGATTACGGGCAAACGAAAGTTGAGCAAATACGCCATATCATGCCGGGTAAGGTTGAAATTTATCGCCGAAATAAAGGTGAAAATGGTGAAAGCCAGTGGCAGATTCACGACGAGTGGGAAACCAGTCGCGATGATATTCCCCTAGTGACGCTTTACACGAAGCGAACAGGCTTTATGCGCGGTTCACCGCCACTGCTTAATCTCGCTTTACTGAATATCAAGCACTGGCAGAGTCAGAGTGAACAGGACAACATCCTGCATGTCGCTCGTGTGCCGTTGCTGGTGGCTTACGGTCTGGCTGATGGCGAAACGTTGACGATAGGTTCTTCCTCTGCGACTCGTTTCGATGACCGCCAGCGGCAGGGACTGGAATATGTCGAGCATACCGGGGCTGCGATTGAAGCCGGTAAGATTTCCCTTGAGGATCTGGAAAACCAGATGCGTCAGGCCGGCGCAAAATTGCTGCGCGCGGAAAACACATCGACTAAATCCTTAGACCAGACTCACGAAGAGCGGATGCAGGAGAATTCACCTCTCTACACCATGGCAAGCTCGCTTGAGGATGCGCTCGATAATATCCTGCAGATTATGGCGGAATGGCTGGGCGAGAAAGAAGGCGGCAATGTCGATGTACGCACCGAACTGGACGTTTCAGCCCAGACGTTTGATGCCGCAGCTGCAACGGCTGTTCAGTCGCTCCGTCAGGGGGGGGATATACGTCAGGTTGATGCTGTTCGCGTTTTGCAGGCCCTCAAATTTATCGATCCGGACGCGAAGCCCGAAGAGGTAATCGACGAGTTGCGGAATCAGCAGGTCACGCTTGCCGGCGGGCTGAGTAACCAGGGGGGTGCAAATGGCAACGGCGAATGACAAGCTTCAGGATGAATCGATAGCGCATGCGATATGGGTAGCGCGGTACAGCACCAGCGTTGCAAACAGAATGATAAAAATCCTGAATGACAGCGATGCGGAACTGACAGCCAGATTGCTGGTGGCGATGGATAGCCTGGATGCTGAAAGCTTTACCGTGTCGCGACTGGAAGCGCTGCTCGTTAGTGTCAGAGCTCTCAATCGCGAGGCTGTGCAGTCAATGTACGCGGGACTATCTGATGAGCTGCAGCAACTCGCTCAGTACGAAGCAGGCTTTCAGCTGAGCCTGTTCCAGTTTGCGATCCCCGATGATGTTCTATCGCTTCATCCACTGGTGGGCATTTCACCGGATGCCGTTTATGCAACTGCGATGGCACAGCCGTTTCAGGGGCGCCTGCTTTCGGAGTGGGCAGATAACCTTGAAGCTGACAGGATGGCAAGAATATCCAATACAGTGCGGCAGGGTTTTCTCCTGGGCGATACGCATGAGCAAATCGTCAGAAAGGTCCGTGGTCATGCTAACCGTGGCTATCAGGATGGCGCGCTGCAGATGAGCCGCTCCAATGCCGGCAGTATTGTAAAAACGGCTGTGGGGCATCTTGCTTCGACGGCCAGGAAAAGCTTTGCAGATGCGAACGATGACATTTTGAAGGGTAAACAGTGGTTATCCACTTTGGATAACCGTACATCAAAAGACTGTCGGATTCGCGACCGCCTCAAGTACACACTGGATAACAAGCCGATCGGCCATAAGGTGCCGTATCTGCAGGGACCCGGGAAAATCCATTTCTGCTGTCGCAGCGTCGAAACCTACATCCTGAAATCGTCTGATGAGCTGGGTATTGCTGTAGGGCAAATATCCGATAGCTCACGTGCCAGCATGGACGGGCAGGTGCCTTCGGATACCGATTATCAGGGCTGGTTCTCGCGCCAGTCGTTCACTCGCCAGTCCCAGATCGTTGGCGTAACTCGGGCCCGACTGATTCGTGACGGCGGCATGTCGCCCGATGACTTCTACAACGACAAGGGCGAATGGCTGACTCTGGAGCAACTGCTTAACCTGGATGCTCAGGCGTTCAGCAACGCCAGACTTTAAAGCTTTTTAAGTCTTCAATCAGGCTGCCTCCGGGCGGCCTTTTTTATTGCCGTGATCCGGATGGTGAGCGGTGCAACGGTCGGATGACCCCGAAAAGGTAACCACATGAAACTGAAAACAGTCGAAGTTAACGGCAAAAGTTATGCAGAAGTCGATGCGAGCGGTTTACCCGTCTATGTCCACGATGACGGCCAGGAAGTTGGTTTTGATGCTGTGCAGGCCGTTGGGAAAATCTCCTCTCTGAATGGCGAGGCGAAATCTCATCGTGAAGCCAAAGAAGCAGCTGAAGCCAGTCTGGCTAAGTTTGCCAAAATCGGTGATCCGGCGAAAGCACTCGAAGCGCTGGAGATGATGACTAAAATAGACCAGAAAAAACTGATCGACGCGGGTGCCGTTGATCAAGTTAAAGCGGATATCACCAAATCCTTCCAGTCCCAGCTTGATGAAGCTACTCAGCGTGCGACGACCCTTGAAGGCCAGCTTTATAAGGAAATGATCGGCAGCCGGTTCTCTGGCTCGAAATTCATCGCAGATAAAGTGGCAATCCCAGCAGATATGCTTCAGGCGCGTTTCGGTCAGTCCTTCAAAGTCGAGGATGGTAAAGTCGTTGCCTATGACGGTTCAGGCAACAAAATTTATTCACGCTCAAAGCCGGGCGAACTGGCGGCCTTCGATGAGGCGCTGGAATTCCTGGTGGAGCAATACCCTCAGAAAGACCACATTCTGAAGGCCAGCGGCAACCAGGGCGGCGGCTCTCGCCAGTCTCAGCATTCACTCGGGCAGAAAACGATGAAACGCGATGCGTTTACCAGTTTGAGCCCGACAGATCAGCAATCAACTCTCAAAGACGGTATCACCATCGTCGATTAATTCTTTGCCAGCCGCCGGATGGCAGCTGGTGCCGGAGCTGGATAGCTCAACCAACCCTATATTTTAATCTCCAAGGAATCCAAACACATGGCTAATACGCTTACCGGGTTGATCCCGACTATCTTTACGGCTCTGGATACCGTATCCCGCGAACAGGTCGGTTTTATCCCGGCTGTATCGCGCAATGCGAAAGCTGATGCGGCGGCGAAGGATCAGACTGTTACTGCGCCAGTTGCTCCACCGGCAACCACAGTTGATATTACGCCGGGGGCTACTGCACCAAATGATGGCGACCAGACGATCGGTACCGTTGATGTCAAAATCACCAAATCCAAAATGGCCCCGGTCAAATGGAACGGCGAAGAGCAGTTGGCCCTTGGTCCGGCCGGTACTTACAACACCATCCTGGCGGATCAGTTCAAGCAAGCGTTCCGTGCACTGGCAAATGAGATGGACTCGGATCTCGCGGCTTTGTATTTCGCTTCCTCCCGCGCT
>Ga0308166_1002653_pt1 | contig 16136 bp, 12 predicted proteins | sample PhyCR2_2_FD_202137 | JGI IMG/M metagenome (GOLD analysis project Ga0308166, IMG submission 202137) | Phyllosphere microbial communities from UC Gill Tract Community Farm, Albany, California, United States - DLSLCC.R2 | ecosystem: Host-associated > Plants > Phyllosphere > Unclassified | place... | reverse complement strand
ACCAGCTATGAGCTGGATCTCTGGGGTAAAATTGCCCGTCAGCGCGATGCCGCGGAGTGGGCAAGCCATGCCAGCGAAGAGGATTTTCGCTCAGCCCGCCTGACGCTGCTTTCAGAGGCCAGTAATAGTTACTGGCGCATCAGCTTTGTGAACCAGCAGATTGCCGTCCTCCAGCAGAGTATCGACTATGCAAAAGAGACGCTGCGTCTGGCCGAGGCTCGCTATCGCGCGGGAGGTGCCTCATTGCTGGATGTAGTGGACGCGCAACAAAGCCTGCTAGCGCAGGAAAACCGGTTTACCGGGCTACAGCGGGAGCGTTTGCAGGGACTAAATCAGCAGGCGGTCTTGCTCGGTGCCGCGCCGGGCAGCCCGATAGTCGAGCCAACATCACTGCCAAAAGGAAACCTGCCAGAGGTAAATGCGAATATTCCTGCCAGCGTGCTGATGCACCGGCCTGACATCAGCGCTAAAGAGTGGCGGGTGCGTGAGGCGCTGGCTACGGTTGATATCAAGCGTACCGAATATTATCCCGCCTTCAGCCTGACCGGCGCTCTCGGTACCAGCAGCACTTCGCTGCTGACGTTCCTACATAATCCGGTCGGCTCCGTAGGCGCTAACCTGACGCTGCCGTTCCTGGAGTGGCGGCAGCGGGGCGTCGAGGTAAAAATTGCCCGTAACGATTACGAGCAGCGAGTGCTGGAGTTTAAACAGCTGCTTTATAAGGCGATGAGCAGCATCGAAGACGAGCTTTCCCTGCGTAATCAGTTGCTGGCTCAGGAGACAAGGCTTCGGGAGGGACTGGAGCTTGCGCGTAAGTCGGAGCGGTTAAACGAAGTGCGTTATCGGCAGGGCGCAGCACGTATCTCGTCCTGGCTCGATGCTCAGGAAAAACGCCGTCAGGCGGAACTGCTGCTGGATGAAAACCGCTTTAATCAGTTGCAGAATCTGGCAAAAATTTATCTCGAGTTTGGCGGGTCGCCTGCATTTCCTTAATCTCGCTAATTCATTTACCTAATCATAAAACGGTTTTTCTTTCTACGGCGCTCGTTTAAAGTATAGAGTTTCTTTAAGATAAAGAACATGCTTTAAATCGCACTATAAATTGATATGATATGCAGAGGTGAACTTATGAACTTCTTATCCTTCTGGTATTCAATAAATTACGCAAAATAACAGTCCAAAAAAAACTACGGAGCTTAACAGTTACCTTACAATTCGCTTTTATTTTTCGCCATATAACATCCTTCATGGCGGACAGTTCAAAGCCACTTTGGATAGTAGATGTTTTGTATAACTCGCTATTTAAGGAAGGTGGGTGAGATATTAAAGGTGGATTAATGCAGCATACATTACACACACCATTATCACGAAGAAATTGCCACCGATCGCTTATTAGCCAGATCGGATATAGAAATTCAATTAATCTCTTTGCAGCCATATTGTTGACAACATAGCCATAGGCTCCGGTGCCTTCGATGAGAGTATGCATAGTAAACGAGGCCGATAGATAAGTTAATGGCCTGGCAACATATTCACTTACAGGTGTAAGCAAAGTTAAACACGCCTTATTTTGAGGCTCATGAATTAATTCACTCATCAGTAAAGGTAAGTTATCTGAGAGGATTGCATCGTCTTCAATTATAAGAGCACATTCTATATTTTCAGAAACTATCTTACGGTATATTGATATGTGGCTTAGTGCACAACCGATTTCTCCTGGTTCAACAGCATAGTTAAGCGGCCTTGTTTCTTTCGCGATATCTGAGAATGAGAGCAGTGAGCCATCAACTGCTTCTACTATTTCGTAATCCAGATTGAGGAGAGTGAGCTGTTGCTCCATGGTGTCCCGACGCTCAGTTGAACGCGCCAGATTAATGACGAATACCTTTATCACATGAAATCCAATGAATGTACATTGTGGGAAATTTATCAAAAAGTCATGACTGCCATAAAAACACACTTTTCATTGTTTTAAAAACAGCAAGGAGGGCACAGGAAAAATGTAATGCCTCGAAACGCCTATAACAGCTAGATACATCATAAACAGCAGAGTGAAACGCACCAATCGTAGGGTGAAACAGAGTATCGATGCAATTAAAAAAATTTATGTGGCTGTATCGTGAGATCGCTCTCACAAAAGGGATTATGCTTTATGCAAAAGCAATCGCAGTTAAACAAGCGAATGGAACAACCTTATTTTATTGATTGAAATCAATTTCTAGAGATTAATTTTTTAGCTCGAGAGTTTTTTAATTATCAAGTTTCTTTGCAACTTTGTTTTACTGCGGTTGATTGTAAGACTGATAAGGTATATTAATTTTTAAGAAAACTCAATTCAGTCACAAAAACAGGGCAGTTACCTGCTTAACTCTGCTTTATATGACTTAAGTCAATAAGTTACAGGATCAGCTAATGAAAATAGCCAGAGCAGCGCTGCATCATAAGCAGCGCCGCTCTTTTTTGTCATCACTGTTGGCCTGCTCTGGCATTGCATTGCAGGCGATCTCTTACAGGCGCTGCCGGGAATGGACATCAGACAGCCAGGCATCAGAGTGATGACCTCACATTCAGGACGACAAGTAATGAAAATGAATAAACTGGCGCTGGCCATTATGTTACTGGCTGGCGCTCACGGCGTTTCAACTGCAATGGCGGCAGAGTTGTCAGCTTCTGATTCCGCAGACAAAAGCGTCGTAAGCACCCAACCTGAACCTGCAGCATCCGCTGTTTCACAGCCGGACACGAGCTCGCAATCGCCTGCCAGTTCTGATTCGCCAGCCGCGTCAGCGGCACCAACCGCTCCGGCACTGCAGCAACCCGCTGATTCCGTAGCAACAGCGTCATCCGGACCCACAGCAGCAGAGCAACAGTCTGTCGCGACTGCGCCAGTCGCTGCATCCGGTTCGGCTCCGGCACCACAGGAAGACACGATGTCTGCGCCGGTTCCACCACAACCTGACAGCAATAAACCTTCACCGGCTGTTAATCTGACAACTGATGCACCTTCCGGGGCAGAAAAGAGTGAGACACATCCTGCGGCCATAACAGAGCAGCAGACAACGGATGGGAATATCCCGCAGAAACCCGCTGAGACTCCAGCCACCGCCGATGAACCGCTGTTTACACCTGAACAGGAAGCCCGTATTGGCGAGGTAGCGAAAGCCTGGCTGCTGAAACACCCGGAATTTCTGATTGAAGTCGATCAGAAACTGCAGAAAATTCAGTATGATGAGCAGATGAAAGCGATGACCACTGCGGCAATTCAACATCAGGATGAATTGCTGAATGATAAAACGGTGCCCGCCATTGGGCCTGAGGACGCTAAAGTCGCGGTTATAGAATTCTTCGATTATCAGTGCAGCGTCTGTGCCCGTCAGGCACCCGTCATTCAGTCATTGATGAAAAATAATCCTCAGGTGCGCTTTATTTTTAAAGAGTGGCCGATTTTTGGCTATCGCTGGAAACCCTCTTTTGAAGCAGCCGAAACAGGTTTAAGAATCTGGCAGCAAAAGGGCGGCGATGCCTATATGCATTACCACAATGCACTGTTTGCCAGTGGTCATATTGAAGGGGCGCTGACACATAAAGATGTCACTAAGGCAGCTTCTGCAGCGGGTGCCGGTAAGTTAAAAAACTACGATATGCTCGGGACATTGTCGCGCACGGATATCCTGGCGAAAAATTCAGGCTTTCAGGGCACGCCGGGAATCATTGTGATGCCTGTAGCGGGTGCGACCGCAGAGACCGTAACGGTATTCCCTGGCGGCGCAATGGAATCGATGCTGCAGGATGCGATCGATAAAGTTCAGGGTCAGGCCGGCCACTAACAACGGCATATACAGAATCATTTCGTCACTTATCAACTACCGTCAGGAACCCACGGTCAGAACAGCCATTAATCAGGCGGGTGAAGAGTTGCGTTCGCATCTCAAATAACTGATCGGTCATGAAACCAACCCCGGACCGAATCGTCGTCCGGGGTTCTTACCAGGCAATAAGTTTGAAGGGATCAGTTCGAAGACGCAGGCCAGTGCGATTGCCGGAACACCAGAAAAGAATGGAGCAGTATCGAAGCGATAAGTGCGCTGTTAATATCCAATTTAACATAATTAGTATTCTATGTATTCTGTTTGAAAAAGCGACAACGTATCGCGTCAACGGTTTGCGGCGCAAATACTGTGTGTAATATCAAAAAAATAAATATTCCAGGCAATTTTGGGTATCAGCGTTCACACTGGGGTACAGAGCTGTATCTATTTTTTATCATAATCTTGCCTTTACAAGGATGAATAATATCTAGTGGAGTTGACGCTTCAAAGAAAAGTTGCTCACGCTCCAATGGCCGATGCGCTTAGCTTGTGGCCGTCTTTTCAGGAGCAGTCATATTATTCGCGATGTTTATTTAGCGGAGAGGATGCCAGCTCTCTACCCCGCCTCTTTCATAAGTGGTGGGATTTTTAATTTATGCCGGGTTGAAACATTGTTGAAGCAACCGCTGATATACTTCCCTCGCTGTGGTGAATCCCCCTATGCGGTGGGGCTAAGTCAAGTCAGCGGTGTTTAACATGTTGGCAAAACAGTAATTGCTCGGTAATGCGGGTCAGGTTCTGGCTTTTCTGACTCACCGGGAGGCACCCGGCACCACAGCATCCAGCTGAGTGGTTCAGCGACAAGAGCGTGTGTCTCATTTAAATCAGATTGAACTGATAAATTATTAGCGATTTCTTTAAAAAAACATTATGAATGTTAAAAACAATACATTAGGCATCGTTTTTTCGACTTGCTCTGTGTTTGCAGATGCAGGCAGGAGAAGTGGCATCTAAAGCAGTCATGGAACAAAAAGTTTTCCGACAGCAGCTGAGGCCGGGCGCGCAATAATAAAAGATCAGGTAGCGATCGGCGGAAATGCGCTGCCATGGATAGACAGGGAATCTTTTGCCGAACTGATGCTGAACTTGGGAGTTACGTTCCTGGCATGAGTCAGCCCAAAGCAAAACGCCATTTTTCTTTGACCGGGGGCTGCCGGATGTTGTCGGTTATCTTGCGCTCTGTAATTTGCCCGTGCCGTCGCACATTGAAAGGACGATTGTATTGTTCCGGTATTCTCAAACCGTGTTCATGCGCCGCCATGGGAAGATATCTTTGTGCAGGATACGGAGCGTAAGCAATTTTTCCAGGAAGCAGTTCAGACGTTTCATGCAATGGTTGAGTCTTACAGCAGACACGGATATAACCTCATCAGGTTACCTTTTTGCGGACCAAAAGAGCGGGCCGCATTTATTTTATCCGGTCTGTAGTCCTGCGTGTTCACTACCTTTGTCAGACTGAAGTATGGCGGTCCCGACAGCAGTTTCTCTCCGATATACTCTTGGTAAATCAACCAGCGCTATCGCCGGCTAACATGAGCTGGAAGCTTTGACACTGTATTTAGGGGATAGTTTGGATACCGGTGAGCCTGCCGCGCAGGTGTCCGTCAGCTGCTCAGTGCCTGAAGGGCTGCCGCTGCGGTGCGCGAGTCCGGGCGATGCACGTGGCCGACGGGGCCGCGCCGCCATCAGCATCACTGCGGCCAGGAAGGTCGCGGCTGAACGTCTTTTTGCTTTCATCTTTATTACCCATGTTTTCAGTCAGATACCTGTTGCAGCCCCGGGTCAGCCCTGAAGCAGGCTGCCCAGCGACAGCAGGTATTCGATCCGCATCTGCAGGTAACGAAGTTCGTAAAAGTACGCTCGCCTGCGCCCTTTATCGTGGTTCTGCAGGCACGCCTTCAGCTCCTCACTGATCCACGCGTAGTCCGCCCGGGTCAGGTGCAGACCGCACACCTCCCGAATGAAGACGCAGATGCGCGCGCACTCCTCAAAGCCGTAGCTGTCCAAGGACCGGAGCAGATTATCCGGACTGGCGTCATCCGGTGGCGGCACCGCCACGCCTGATATCACCCAGCCGTCAGTCGCCTCCCGGTGCGGCATCAGAGTATGCCCGTCTTCTGACGGAACTCCCGGATTTCCTGGCAGGTCACGCAGGTGACCGCCGTCTGCACCAGCTCCCGCCGGTATCGCCTCGCCGCAAACCTCGCACGTCGCCCGCTCCGGCCCCGCCAGCCGGCTGCGAATCTGGTGGATTTTCAGCCCCTCCGTCAGGGCTATCACCATCATCGCCTCTTCCAAAACGTCTGCCATCTCCCTTCCCTCCTCACGTCCTGCACCCCCTGCCGCCACTCCATTTGCGCTATGCGCGTACGTACTGGTCAGCGGTGTGAACGCCCCCGCGTGTGCCCGGTGCACCTAATTGCCGGACGCTTCCACTACTGACAGTAGTCGCCTAATAATTTATCTTTTTTCACATAAACCTTTTCACACTCACTTAATTAGCAACATACTTCCAGCATATTTTGCGAAAAGTGCAGCACCTATTCTTCGTGTTTAAATCATGGTTAAACTCCATAGCGGAGAAATCGCTACTAATATTATTGAGGTGTTTTAGTTCAATGTATTCAGTATCACGTAAAGAGATCACCCCCATGCATATGTAAATCACCATGCGAAATTCCCCTCACTATTTTCGTTGAAGTTGTTGCCCCATCGATTATACCGCCAAGTGTTATAGAGGAAGGGAAATTAAGTCTCAAGTCTCTCGAAAACTTCAAGCCTGGGTTATTTCCTGCGCTTCCGAAGCTGAATTATCCATGCTGCCATTTAGCTTGCCACTTATTGATATTGTGGCGAACCCCAAATCTATACTAAACGCACCAGAACTTGTAGAAGTCGCACTTATGGATGAAAAATATAATACTTCAAAAAGAAAAGCCTTAAAGCCAATAGATACCCCCCCGGAAAGAGTATTGCGTATACAGGGTCGCGCATCTAATATTGCCTAGCATTGCCAGGAATAAGTAAAACACATCGTAATTGTAGAGCCGCTTTATTATCGAGTTCGGTGACCGCCTGGACGGTCACTTCTGAGAAAAGGTATTTACACAGAATGGTGTACAGCGTCAAGTAAACTCATCGTGATTGTTGTCGCAACAGACCCAGCCCCTACATCACTTGCAGTTGACACATAAGCACGCTTAATCAGGAGCAATCACTGCATAGACAGTTGTTGTGTAATCACCAGGCTGAGGTTCTTCATTGTTATATGATGATAACGTGAAATCGATACTGCCTGTACTGTTTCCACTATCGTCCATCCTTAAGGCTTTGCTGTTTGAGCCATCAAGCTTAAAACCATCCGTACATAATCTTAGCGCCTGACTAAGATCGCCTTTTTTTTGAGCAGACAGGCAACCTTCCGTGTCAATCGGCCCTGAACCAACGAGCGTTAACGTTGCACTCGACGTTCCCTCACAAGTCGCACTGAAGGATGCGCTGCGGCGGATACCGCTTATAAAGCTGGCCGCATCACCCATAAAGTTAATAGCTGTGTCAGGTACGGATAAAGTACATGATGGAGATGTGTAAAGCGTACCTTTTGATATCTGCCCGTTGACGACGAGTCCGTATCCGCGTTCTGTTATGAAATTCACATAAAAAACATAACGGCCGTCCATAACAATATTACTTTGGCTTTCATTTGTCAGCTTCGCTCGGCAGGTTATACTGTAGGAGGCAATATTAACCGGTTCTGGGAAGTAAGACTCTGAGTCAGCATGTGTGCTATTTAGTGATGCGATTATATTCTCAGTTTTCCCTTCTTCGGTTGTGATGGTAAAAGAACAGTTATTCACGATCCCAAGTCCAGATGAGGGGAGCCAATTTGAGCCAGTATTGCTGTTATCTATAGAGATACCTTTGATTTTAGAAGCATGAAATGGGGTATTCGGAGCGCTCCAGTAAGCAGTCCCTGTGGTACCCTTCGCATCCAACGCACTAACAAGAGTATCAGAAACAGCAAAGCATAAATGCGGTAATATCAGCATCATGAACATCAGTGCGGGTAGGCTAAATTTAATTGCATTTCCGGTATAATGCCGGATTAGAACACGTTTTGACATATCTCATCTCTTACGTATTTTCGATAATTGGTATCTGCAGAAACTAGTTACATCCAAAACGCCATTAAAGACGCTAGTCTGAGCATCGGATGGAGTAAATCTGAGGCGAATAATCTAATCTTTCGTTATATAGATTAATACCGCTGAGGCCAAAACTTATCCAACCGGGCAATGCCATGCCAGTGTTGTCAGTGCATTCTCAGTCACAGCAGAAATTTTTAATATATGCTTCACACCCGCCCTGAGAGAATCATCTTGAAAACTTTTGAACTTTAAACTCTAAAAACTAGTAAGTGTAAAAATACCTTGCAGGTCATTAATCTCCGTCAAATATATTATTTCATCAGCAGCTACTGGTATGTAAAGCTCATTGTGATTGTTGTCACAACAGACCCCGCCCCTACATCACTTGCTGTTGACACATAGCTTGCCTTGTAATTCAGTGTAGTATCTGTAGTAAACGACTGTTCCTTTGCATCCACATCCGTTCCCGCCTTGATTAATGTTGTTCCGTCAGTATCGTAAAAATAAACGCCAACATTTGTCGCTCCGCCTTCCTTTCCATCGTTATCATTTTTGAACGCCCCATCACTCCCTACTGGCGTTCCGGTGACCTTAACCTTAACGCCGTTGGCCTGCTTACCACATCCTGAGAATACAACCGGAACGTTGGCAGACCCAACAGGAGTACCAGCAACCCCCTTGAAATCTCTGACAGATACCGGGGCAAGTTCACCTGATGCCGTATCACCTACTGTACAGGTATTAGCCCTGACCATTCCTGTAATTGTTACCATAGCAGAATCTCCCGCCAGAGCCGGCCGACTTACTCCCGTAAAGGCGGTCATCAGCGCAGCCGTTGCAAAAAAAAATTGCTTATTTACTTTCATTTTACCCTCCCTAATTATTACTGATACGCCAGCGTAAGATTTACCGTGGTGCTGAAACTCCCCGCGGCAAGAGAATCTTCATTGGTCACGACATACGCAGCTCCAAACTTAAGTGTGTTGTCCCCTTGTTTCAGAGACGTAGTGGTAATTCCATCCGTATCGTTCACCTTAAATGGCTGCGAGCCATCTTCGGATTTGTAAAAACGAAGCCCGACTCCCTTTGCTGCATCACTGCCTGTATCTGCATTTTTGAATGCATAACGAGAAGGGTCTGCTGCATCTTCGTTTCCGGATGTGGTAATTTTCAGCCCCCGGGTTATACCCGGACCGCAGTCTTTTAACTCCACATCAACCATTTTAAACCCGAGGGTTGAGTTATTTCCCTCAAAATCTCTGACAGATACTGTATTAAGCTCAACTGCCTGCTCTTTACTGACCGTACAGGTGTTATCAACAATGGCGCCTGTAATTTTGATTGTAACCGGGTCTGATGCCGCTGTCGTAGGTCCTGCCAGTGCGCCTGACAATAAAGCCGCAGATACTGCCATCACCGCCGCTGATTTATGTCTGAAACCATATGTAAAATTTTTTTTCATTTCCTGTTAACCTGTGATTAATCATGCTTTGCATTTCGGCCAATAGTGCCAGCCCTCTATCCAGAAGAGGTCTGTTATCGACATATGCTGCTGATTCTGATGACAGACTGGCTGGCTGCCTCAGGCAGCTTCCACGGAGCGGAGCACCTGCCACCCTCGCCATCCCCCCACACCGCACTAACCGTTCCCTCATTCGACATCCCAGACAGATAAACCAGACCGTCATCCCCGACAATGCCCATTCTATCCCCGGCACTGACCATCGTCCCAAAAGGCAGCGGTTTGCCGTTGTTTATCAGCGTCATCAGCACCCGGCTGCCTGAATGCCCTTTAAACGAGGCCCGCACAATAGCGCCCCGGGTGGGCACGACATGACTGACGGCATCATCGATATCGGTATGGTCATCCAGTGACGCGGTGTCCAACGCAATCCGGTTTTCCCGATAAACGGAGGCATAAGGCTTAATTGCATATCCGCGCCAGTCAGTACGAACACCGGTTTCATTTTCCACCGCCACTCCGTTTACCCCGGGTGCAGCAATCAAAACAACGGTATCTCCCATCTGTTGGCCCAGGGTTAGGCCGTTTGCATGTAGCAGTGCCCCCCCGCTGGCACCATAGCTGACCTGTTTGTAGGTATTGCTGTAGCTGTAACCTGCGTTGCCACTCCCGTATCCACCCCTGTAGTTCGCACTCAGACTGCCGCTGTTTCCATTGCTGCGCGTATACCCCTGGGAGACGTTCCAGCCAAGGCTGTTATCCTCAAATGTCGTGCCGCTCAGACCTGCCTGATGAGTAATATTTCCGTTAGCATCCTGACCTACTGTGTAGGTGGAATAAAGCGGATTACGGGTGCTCTCTCCCTCTCCGGACAAGAGGACGCTCAGTGGAACGGACAGGGAGAGATAAAGCGATTTATCCGCGCCATCCTGTCCGCCCTGTCGGCTATAACTCCAGGACAGACTGTAGCCGACTCTCCCGAAAGAGCTGTTAAATCCGGCCTGCAGGGAATCTGCGGCGCCCGCACGGTTCCAGTATGTCTGCCTGACGCCGGTTAGGTAGACAGAACCAACATCCCCCACCCGCTGTGAGATGCTCGCCTGAATTTTTGCCCGCCGGTTGTTGTAAAGGTTGTAATAGTCGGTATAAGGGCGTTTTACTGGTTTTCCTTCTGCATCAACGGTATCCGTGTCGTACCGCCAGCCCGTCATTCCGCGCAGAGCGGTTTCATCTAGCGTGTGGAACCCCTGCGTGGAGTAACGGTATCCTGTTAACTGGAAGGTTGTTCCCAGAGAGTTGAGCGAGCGTGCATATAAAAATCTCAGGGACTGTCCCTGATGACGCGTTCCATCAGCAAGCGTGCTGTCCGCCTGGGTAATATCGGCGGAGAGGGCCCCCAGCAGCCCCAGATTCAGCCCGCCGCCGAGCAGGCCGGCAAGATAGAACTGCGAATACTGCATGCCACCATAAACGGTTACGTTATGTGGCAGACCCCAAATCAACGTACCCTGAGCGAACTCAGGACTGTTATAACTGTCACTTCCCGACTGAAAACGCCCGGCCGTCAGAGCATATTTCAGGTGCCCTTCCCGCTGAAGTACCGGAACGGATGAATACGGCACGGTAAAAATATGCTTACTGCCATCCGCTTCCGTGACGGTAACCTCGAGGTCGCCGCTGGAGTAAACCGGATAAAGGTCATCAATCGCGAAGGCGCCAGGTGAAACAAAGGCCTGATAAACCGTGTAGCCGTTCTGCTTTATACTGACGCTGGCGTTAGTTGTGGCCACACCCCGAATGACGGGTGCAAATCCCCTCAGGCTGTCAGGGTACATGCTGTCATCTGTCTCCATCTGCATCCCCCTGAAACCAATAGAATCAAAGACATCGCCACTGGTTGTGCTGTCCCCCAGAACAATTTCGCTGCGCAGTGGAACAATTGCGCGCTCAGCGTACGTTTTTACGCGCTGCCATTTACGGTAGCGATAATAACGGCTGTCATATTCACTCCATGTACGGTAATCCCGCAAACGCCAGGGCCCGACGTTAAGCCCGCCGTTCAGGTTAAGGTAGTGACTGCTGCTATCGCCGTAATGACCGTGGCTTGTATTACCGCTGAAACTGTAATTCAGCATGGCTGCATTTATTCCTTCATCCCACCTCTCCGGTGGGATATAGCCACGTGCACGATTTTGCATCGCCGCCTGCGGCACGCTGATATCAAGCCGCATTTTCTGGAAATCAAATGAAGTAAATGCGTCGGGAATAAACTTTCCCGGAGAGATGCATTCATCTTCTTTTACCGACTGTAAACCGGGAAATGGTTTCAGATTAACCCCGAACTCATCCAGGTCCTGGCGGGTAAGGCATGCCATGAGCCCTGTCCGGTCCCTGATATCTGATATATCGCGTCCGGCGGCATTCTTATTACCAGCATGAGAACCGGCATCAGTAAACCGCAGGGTACGATTGGTCACCAGTTTATTATTGACATAAACATCAACCTGATAATTTCCGGGCAACTGAGCGCCCTCCTTCCCGAACCTTGAAAGGTCTGCCACCATCTGTGCATCAGACGCGACGAGTTCTGCCGGAAAGTAAAGTTCGGCACGCACACAAGCAGGGATTATCAGCGCCGCCGCAACGCATACTGCAACTGGTGACAATGCACCTCTGCGTCGTGGCATGAGTTGTGTTTTGTTGTGTTGCTGACTGTGCTGAAGCAAAGCATGCATACGCCGACATCCAATTAAAAAAACGAAGTTGTCACTTCAGCTCTGCACGCATTTCTGGCGTCGCTGCACCATAGTCATTTATCGTCCGGAACGTTACTGCGCCTGCGGAAGAAGAAATATCCAGCGTGCTACTGCTGCGTGGTGCAACCATGGTGTCAGGCAGCTTATTTCCGCCAGCTTTCAGTTCAACAAGCGTGAGATAATATGGTGTGGGGTTATCAATTCGCATCTGGCCCCCATTACGATGAAAGGTCAGCTCAGCCGGGGCTTTATCTGCTGTCGGCGTCAGCCCTGCCGGGCGAAGGAATAGTTTGATGCGCGTTACAGCAGCCAGCAGGAGCATGTTTTTGCCTTCCATCTTCTTCTTGTCTACGGAAGGGATGGCTTTGGCATTGAAGTAATAGATTGTCTCCCGGTCAGCCGTTGCTGGCGCACCAACGTACATCAGACGAAGGGTGTTCTCATTACCCGGCCCGCTGACGTACAGTGGCGGGGTAACAATAAAATCCTGACTCTTTTTTTCATCTGGTTGCTCAACCCATGACTGAACCAGGAAACTGCTCTGTTCTGAAGTGTTGCGAACAGACACTGAAACCTGTTTCTGATTTAACGGGTAAATAATGCGGGTACCTCCTAGCATTATACCGCCGGCGCTTGCCAGAGAAGGCATCAGACAGGCTGTTGACATAAGGGCAGCAAACAGGGCATTACGTAATATATAGGCGGACACGATTTTTCTCTGATAGTAATGAATGAAGTCCGCAGCAAGGGCGCTGCGGACGCGGCTGGCCTGCGATTACTCGTAGTTCACCTTGAAGTTAACGGAGCTGTTAGCCGTCCCCGCCGTAACCGATGCATCAGTTGCCACATAAGTGGCAGTGAACGGGAGCTCATTTTCACCCGAAATAATGTTTTGTGCAGTGGTGCTGCCTGTACCGTCAACATTCACGGCTTTGTTAGCCTGCATAATCTGGATTCCAACATTTTTAGCCGGCTGCTGACCGGCACCATCCGCCGTCACCTGCAGGGTGGTGGCATCCACAGTTGAGCCACTGAACGTAATGGATGCTTTGGTGTAGTTAGTCGTTGCCGCTGTATCACCAGCCTGAGGGGAAAGGTCGCAACCAACGAGCTTAATGGTAAAAGGCACAGCGGAGCCGGTGGCACCTTTTTTTGACAACTGGTTGGTGGCAATTTGCCCCAACTTTACACTCTGTCCATCAGATGAGTTATCGACTGCACACGGCGCAGCCACAACGGAGCCGGTGAAGTTAATTTTGCCACCGTCAACACTGATAGGCTTAGGTGCAACGTCTTCGCCATCGCCATCGCCAGGAGTAGCATAAGCGGAGAATGCCCCAGCCATTAACACTGGTAATAACGAAGCCAGAATGATTTTTTTCATCACTATTTTTCCTTTAAAAAATTTAATAAAAATTGAATGCACTAAAAAATTCAATTAAATGGTTTACGCCTTATCAGGCGTCATCATTATTTTCGGTCAGGTAATTTATTAGACTCCAACCCCCAGAGAGACCATTTAAAAAAGCGGCATCTGGAGAAATGGATTAAATCAATAACCAGAAACGTCACAATCAATGACGAAACAGCATTATCCACGCCTGAAACTGATCGTCAATAACGATCGAAATAATCAAAATCATCGTTAGAAGCTTTCAAAGAAGCTGGGAATATCGGTCTCACCGAACAGAAAGCAGGACAAGCCGCGCTTATATCTGCATGTTTATAAACAAGAATTTCCCAATTGCTCTTTCAAAATAAATTTAGAATCTGTTCCGCAACTTCGTTCAGTTTCAGTACAGAAGTACCCGATAGACATTTCGCAAGAAATTAATCTGTTGAGGAAGTGTTTAAATATCAAAAGAGCCGGAAATAATTCAGTTAAAACCGGAGCAACAAAAAGGAAACATATATTTATAATATCGTGAAAATGGACTCCTAAATTGGAATCACCGTTTTCTGTACATGAAAAAAACGTTAACATTTCCGTAAAAAATTATGCAGCAGGCACCGATCGCCGAAAAATGATGCTTTATAGTCGGAGCGTGATGAATGGTTCACTGCAGTAAAGGCTGACTTCACCTTTATCTCAGCTGATAGGGCTGCTCCATAATGAGCAGGGCTGATAACGAGGGGTCAATTTCTGCTGGCCGCACCATCCAGAGCTAATCCATTTAAAACATTTCTGCATCTTTACTTTTCAAAATCCTCGTTCTCAGTTTGCGCCGTTGACTGACTGTTGATTTCAGAAGACATAAAATCTGCATCAAAACACAGGAAGTTTGCATGGAGGGGTAATGAAAACCAGTTTTTCTGACAAATCTCAGTGGGGTATTCTGGAGCATCTATTCCGTATTTATCCGCGCACGATGAGTGAATTAGAAGTCTGCAGAGAATTTGGAGCAATCAATAACAAAGGGCTGGTCGCTAACATCCGCCAGCTGATATCGGAAGGTAGTGTTAAACAGAATGCGATAGTGAAAATCATGGGGAGGGATACTGTTTCGCCTGACGGGCTGAAACTGACCCGTGATGGCACAAGACTGGTCAGAAAATCACTGCACAATAACTGACCCAAACTATATATTTTACTTCATAAATAAATCGAGCGATGATATGAAATGGTTTAACGTGATGGCCTGTCTGGTCATCCTAACTGCCTGTAGTTCCGGCCCTATGAAACATGAAAGTTCAGCAGACCGTTACTGCCATCTGCAGGGCGGTACTCTGTCTTATGAAAAACGACTGTTCGGTAAAACCGGATACTGCGTGCTTCCTGATGGAACAAGGATTGAGCACTGGCGCTTATATCTTAAAAATCGCGTACTGCCCTGACATGGAAGATTAGATATCTGATAATAAAAAAAGTATATCAGTAAAACGTAGAGACCGAGCCAACTTACTACCAATAACTTGGTTAGTATTTTTTTCACATAATAATTTAGAGAAGCAGTAATCTGCGTAACAGGCGAAGAAAAACCATATAGACACGCAATAGGATACAACTCCGGACGCGATGAGGATTTTTTCTTTCTCATTTAACTTAAACATATCTATAGTCAACCAGACAAACAATCAACGTTACTGAAACAATGAAAAGCATTTTCGTTATTTATATGGTGCCATTAACAGCGTAAAACTTGACTAATATCAATAAAGCCCATAGGCAAAAAAAACTTGTTTAGCTAATATTGCTTTTAAAAGTCGCATAATGCCTTTCGTGAGTGCGACCTCACTTACCAGCTGCATAAGCTCTATACTAATTACATCGATATTCGGTGACGCCTGGTCATCGGGCGTTTTTTTCACCACACTCTATATCGTGATTTTGTGTAGCTGTTATGAGGCAGTTCTTGTCGATCCGCGGACTGACTATGCCTCAGTGGCTGTCTCCAATTTATAGCGTTTCATTTGGCAGCCTTCTTTTTAACTCCTCCATCAAGCCACATAAAGGACTAACTGTGATAAAGAAGCTTTTAGCCTTTTTCTATAAAGATAAACCTTACAAAGGAATGATTTAAACATGCCTGAAAATATAAAATTAACTTGAGTCAATCCAGACAATGCGAGGCCTCGCAGCCATGCTGGTCTACGTTTCATTTCCGGACTGATTTGGCATTAACCTTCCCACTTTCTGAACGCGTTTTGGATACGGTTCAATTGGCGTAAAACTTTTTTTCATGTTAAGTGGCTTTATTGCTTATTACGTGAACCATAATGAAAATAACGGGCTCAAATCCTCCCGTGAATTTATTATTAAGCGCTTATGCCGTATCCTTCCCCCCCTATATAATTGCCACATTATTTGTTGCTGGTAAGTCGTGGGCGGCATGGCAAATAACACTTCAGTCTTTTCTGTTTCTTCCCAGAGACGTCACGCAAATGGCACCATATTTCGGCT
>Ga0308166_1002651_pt1 | contig 16141 bp, 16 predicted proteins | sample PhyCR2_2_FD_202137 | JGI IMG/M metagenome (GOLD analysis project Ga0308166, IMG submission 202137) | Phyllosphere microbial communities from UC Gill Tract Community Farm, Albany, California, United States - DLSLCC.R2 | ecosystem: Host-associated > Plants > Phyllosphere > Unclassified | place... | reverse complement strand
CTAATTCAGTTTTTGAATTAATTAATTCTGTAATAAAATATCCTTTATAATTAATAAAATAGTCTTGTAGCTCAATTTTCACCCTATTAAATAAATCTTTAAAGTTTACAACAGCCCTGCTTATAGCCTTTTTGTCTTCATGTAATTCTTCTAAAACTTCAGCAATTTCTTCAGTTTCGGTTAAAATTAAAAAATCAGAAGGGTTAATATCACTTTCATAACCTTTTGAAAATCCAAGTTCTAAAAACTCATTAACAAAATCTAGAAATTTACTTTTCTCTGAATCGGGAATAGTTTTAAGTTCAAGCGAGATTTGTTCAGCTTTTTGAGTATCTACTTTATCGGAAAAAGCTTCTTCTTTTAATGAGTTTAATAATGCTAATTTTTCAGTTTCATTATAACTCATAATCTATATTGTATTTTTCTTTTCTTATCTTGAATGCTTTTTCTCCTCCTTCTAAAATTTTTAAAATATCATCTTTTACTGTATCTACAGTTCCTTCTTTTAATTTTTTAGACTCTTTATTTTTATAATTTAAAAATAAGTTATACTCGGAATCCGCTAAAACTGGAATATTAGGATTATGTGTTATAAAGATTAATTGTCTATTATCTTTTTGTTCTTTTATTATATTATGAATCTTTTCGCTAATATATTTGTTATCAAGGTTATCCTCTGGTTGGTCAATTATCAGAGGATTTTGAGATACAGCAAATATTATTGGTAAAACAGTAGTACATCTTTGTCCCATTGAAAGCTCATCAGAATTCTTATAACTATCTCTTTGTGTATCTCCTTCAATTTTCAATTTAAAATCTGGTAGGTCATCACAATAGGTACTTTCAATTTTATAAATAGAATCTGAATCAAATAGATTATTTATTATAGCATTAGCTCTTTGCTCATCTATCCCAGAAACTAATTTTAATGATTCGATATTTTTATCTTGTATCGTTTTAGCAAATTGATCAGGTTTAAATGTTGTCACAATTTTATTTATCAAATCATTATATTTTAATCCTGACCCTTTTAATGCATCTCTAAGTCTATTTTCAAATTCAGTTACTATACCTGAGAATTTCAAGGTTATTTTCACATCTCCTCCTAAGATTTCGTTAATTTCCTGAACAGCAGATAGCCTTATAGAAAAAATTTCATTTTTGAATTTATTAAGTTTATCAATAAGAAGAATTCTTTCCTGAATTTGTTTACTCCTTTTTAATTCTATTTCAACAATTTCCTGCTGTAAGGTTTCTTTTTCTTTTAATCTGTTAGTAAGAATATTATATTTTGTAAAATAATCTCTATTTTTCTCAAACTTTTGTTTTAAACTCACAAAATCAGCTTGTTGAGCTTCATGAGTTTTCATTACTTCTGCATGGTGTGAATTTAGAAATTTTCTACTATCATCTATTAAAGTTTCAATTTCAATTAATTTACTATTTATTAAATTATTATTGTTTGAAAGTTGCTCGATGTAAGCATGTAATTTATCTTTATTTAAATAATTTTCCTTATTTAAAATTGCGCTCTCAAAATTATCTTTGAGATAGTCCTGAAATGATTTTAACTGATGATGTAAATCTAAATAAAGTGAGGATGTTTTATTGAAAAAACGCTTTTCATCAGTTCTCTTTTTCTCATTTATATCAGCATTTTTAAATTCATCCTTTTCAGATGCTTCTATGTTTATAGGCTCGCTACTCTTAAATTCTTGAAACTCTTCTTCAATATTTCCATATTGTAATAAAGAGTCTTTTATTTGACTTATTCTGAAAGTAGTGCTTTTGATATTTTGTGCATTGTCATCTAAAGAAAATTGTACTTTATGTAATTCTTTAAATATAATATATAATTGTGCCTTATTCTTCTTATCAATAAGCTTTAATCTATCAATTGAGGATCTGCCTATTTCTTCTATCTGATTAGTTTCATAAAAGTCACACTCAATATCTTCAAAAATCCTTAAAAGAGAGATAAAATCTTGATTTGGTAATTTATATGGTTGAGGCTCTTCATTAAATATTTTTACAATACGGTAGAGAGAACCATCATTAGATTGCATTTCTACAATAATTTCCCCGTTCCCTAAATTACTTTTTAATATATCATTGATTTTACCAACTTGAATATCTGGACACAATGCAGATTTTAAAAAAAATAAAATAGTAGATTTACCAGTACCTCTTCCCCCCATGATACAATTCATTTTTTCATTAAATTGAATCTTTAAATCTTCAAAGAAAGGAGAATTTTTAATCTCAATAGATTTAATACTTTTCATGTTTTAGTTTTTTAAATTTATTTTTGTAAAAGTTAAAAAACTAAATGATATTTCCATGTGGTTTCCCGTATTTTTTATAAAAAAAAATATTATTATTCTCTTTTTTAAAATTTATACAAACTTTATAGGCTTATTTCTTCTTACATTAAATCTTATAATTTACTTTATTATTCAGTAAATTGATCATTATACTTTTTGTTTTAATGATGTCGTAACATAAATTTGTTTTCCGAAAATAGAATGAAGATATTTTATACAAAAATATTTTAAATTAGATTTTCAGCATTTTTAAAGCATTTCACTTGTTTTGCTTAGTCTCTAACAATCTTAAAAGTTGTGATTTCCCCTAATATAAGGGCTTTTCCTTTTTCGGGCTTCATAGAGCTTTTTCAGATACCCCTTACTTGTTTCTTCTTGTATTCTGACTTATGCTTTTACTTGATTATTTTATTGCCTACACATAATGTTTTTACTTGCTTTCGACTTGTTTATTTTTCCTTACAAACCTTATTTGTAATATTTGATTTTCTCAGCTTTCATAAATCCCTCCAAATTTCTGAAGGTAATTTTATCAGTTCTTTCAGCATTTTCTAATGCCTCCTTTTTACTTTTTTTACAATTTGGAGAATCTAAATCGATCTCTTTATCATTTTCGTTGTAAAACTTATTAACCCTATATAATTTGGACTTTCCATAATTTCTATAAATACCACGGTATCTGATCTGACTTGCACATTTGTTTTCTAAAAACCAGTCCTCTTTTTTTACAGCTCCTAGCAAAACTCCTTTTTCATCAAAATAAAAGTCCTGCGAACTATTCCAGTCTCCCATTCCCCAAAAGCTATTAGATTTACTGATGTAAATGATTTTATTATTTTTTTTAATTATTCTATATGACATCATGATCTCACTATCGTCGTCCTCATTCTCATTATTAGGGTTAGTTTTTTTTAGAGTACCATTCATCAGTTTATAATAGCTTAGAATTTTACCAGGATTATTTTTTATTATTTTATTGGCAAACTTCTCAGCTTCTGCAAGTTCCTCATTGATGTTTTTCTGACTAAAAACCAGAACATAATTAATGAATAAAATGAATGTTATTAATTTTTTCATGATTAATTGATTTGTATTGAATCTCCCTGCTGATTGGGAACGTAAGGTTCAGCTTCAGAATTCTGGGATACTTTATTTTTTTCTCTAATTTTAGCTTGTTCTTCATAATAATTATATACCGTGGTAGGTTTATAACTTTCGACCCTCGTTATATCAACTCTTTGAGTATTCTGATCTTTGCTATTTTTATTTTGTTTGTTGCTGAAGTTCTCTTCTGCCAGATTTTCATCTTTGAAAAAAACTTTTGTGAATCCTAAAAATCCATAGGCAGTGATTAGATTTTCTTTGGAATCCTCGTTACGATAGTCAAGCTTTCTCACCAAAACAAAATCTTCCTCATAAATACCAAGGTTGGAATATCCTTTTTTTGAAAGAGTATTGGAAATAAAGTTTTGAGAATATTTCTCAGACATTTCTTCTCCTAAAAAGAAGTTTTTCATAGTTTTAAAAATCTGAGGTTGTTGTAATAAGATTTTATCAACAATGGTATTCTGCATTTTAGCCCGATCAGGCTTTAAGAAAAAAGCAGAAACGCTAAACAATATGATTATAACAACGATTATATAAAATGAATAACTTTCTCCCGACTGCGTTTTTTGAGTGATATAGCAGTCATTTACCCTCTTTTTAGCAACATTTTTACCACTTGAATCACGCCCTTCATCAGGAAATATGATCGAAATATCCCTTAATATCTCTAAAGCAAGATCATTATTATATTGTTCAACGATTTTAGGAATTCTAAAAAGATCAATAATTGCCCAGATAAAAAATCCTCCCACGGTAAAAATATACAGTATCAGCCAACCTCATTTTTTAAGGTAGGCATAATGCCATCCTAAAAGAAACCAAAGCAGGTAAGATATTCCTACAGATTTCTTTCGTCTTTCAAATTCGCTAATGAAGATTCGTTGTTGTTCTGAGTTCAGCTCTCGAAATTTTTTCTGAATCAGATAAGAAAAGTTTCCCATGATTATTAGTAACCATTCAGTTCCAAAACGGCAATTTAATCCATAGAAAAAGCGTGGAACTTTAAGCCAATCCGTACAAGAGGTACCGCTAAGAACCCGATAACCAGATATGACTTATCGCCCACGCCAATAGATGACACGGGCGTAAGCCTATCGAATTTGGTTATCTAAGAAGTTTAGCGGTTTTCTTGTACCAATACGATAGCTTACGCTTTTATATTAATTATATTTTTATCTTCTACGAAATTACGATTTTTTACCGTAACTAAAGTTTTTCATAGCATCTCTAAGTATGGAAAAATTAGAATTCGTATAAATTAAAGTATTAGAAATATTTTTATGGCCTAATAATTTACTTACTAAAGGCAAAGGAATATTATACGAATTCACCAAACTACTTCCAAAGGTATGTCTGGCAAGATGAAAATGAACTCGTTTATTAATCTTAGCTAAATCAGCCAAATCCTTTAATTTATTATTGATAGTCTGATTAGTAATACTGGGGAAAACTTTTTCATCCTTCTTTTTACCGATTATATATTTACATAAGACCTTTTTAGCTTGTGCACTAAAAGGAACTTTTAAAATATCATCCGTTTTCTTTTGAACAATTGAAATTATTGAGTTATTTAAATCAACATTTTTAACTAATAATTGATCACAATCACTAAATCTTAATCCAGTATAACAAGAGAATAGGAACATGTCTTTTGTTAATTTATACTTTTTAATTTGTTCTTCATCGAATTCTAGATTTCTTAAACGTACCACCTCTTCTTCATGTAAAAACTCATCATTCACTTTTGGACCTTTGAACTTAAAGTTGTTATATGGAGAAAAACTAATTTTCTCCATTAAGTAGATTTGATGAATAATAGATTTCAGACATTTGTGCATGTTGTAAACAGCACCACCGTCTTTCAGTTGCAATTTTTTCAAATATGAGTCAAAGCCTTTCACAAAATTATAGTCAATATCTGAAGTATAAATATTCGACTTATAACTTTTAAGTCTTTTTCTTAATAAAGAATATTTATAAGATGTAGCTTCTTTAAGCACTTTAGCTTCAACAATTTCATCAAAAAGTTGGTAAAAATCATTATCATTTTTCCCTTTCAAATACCGATCAATTAAATCAAACGTAATAGATACTCCTCCGGCTTCTTTTAAGCTACAATGTGCTTCTAAGTCTGATTTTATTTTATTCAACTTTATATTTAAACTTTTAAATCCTTTACCAATAGCTTTAGAGTTTTTATCGTCCCAAAACTTAGGATCAATGGATTCTTTTAGACCTATCTTCTTTGAACGAGAATTAATGATGATTTGTAAAATCAACGGGTTTTCTCCTTTTGCATTTTGTTTATCAGTTCTTTTGACAATTTTGATTGAATAGTTATTCATAATGAAAATATTTATTTGTTCATACTTTCAATAACTATAATAGAGATTTGAAGAGGAAAAAATCAGCTAATTTAGGTATAATATTTTGAATATAAAAATTTAATTAATTGATAATCAATAATTTATATTTAAAATTCCATTTTTAACAAAAATTTACTCTAGGTCATATTGTACCAGAATCAGGTAATAGCATTTCTTTCAAAACAATGCTGTTTAATCCGTAGGGGAAACGAGAGGGGAAAATTATTTTGGGAATGATGACTATTTTTGTCTACAAATAGCAACTGGAAAACATAAAAAAACCCCTACAATAGGGGTTTTTAAAATTTTAGAAGAATTTCTATCTTCAAAATCGTGGTCCCACTTGGGCTCGAACCAAGGACAACCTGATTATGAGTCAGGGACTCTAACCAACTGAGCTATAGGACCTCAAAAATTTGGTTAAATTTTGTGATTGCAAAAATAGTAAAATTTCTGTTTCTACAAAATTATTTAGGGTTTTTCTTGGCACAATTCTACGAGGACGCCGTTGGTGGATTTGGGATGAAGGAAGACAACGAGTTTATTATCAGCACCTTGTTTGGGTTCTTCGGAGATAAATTCGAAGCCTTCTTTTTTCAGTCTTTGCACTTCGGCAGCGATATCATCTACGCCGAACGCCAGATGGTGGATGCCTTCCCCTTTTTTGCCGATGAATTTGGAAACGGGACTGTCTTCCCGGCTCGCTTCCAAAAGCTCGATCTTGCTTTCGCCGGCGGCATAGAAGGAAGTCGTCACGCCTTCCCGCTCCACCGATTCTTTTTTATAGGATTCCTTTCCGAGCAGCTTCGCAAAAAGTCCGTCGGAAACCCCCAGGGATTGTACGGCAATGCCGATATGTTCTAATTTCATAAAGAATAAAATAAATTAAGTCGTAATTTTGAAAGAGCCGCCGGATTTCGGGGCAGCAATTCAAACAAAAGTACTAAATTTGCAGAAATTATGGAAAGTAACAGACAAAGAAAAGTAGCCCAGATCATCCAGGAAGATTTCGCAGAACTTTTCCGCAAGCAGGCTTCGGAAAGCAAACAGAACATTCTGGTAAGCGTTTCGGATGTAAAGGTGACGCCGGATCTCAGCATTGCCAAGATTTATTTAAGCATCTTCCCACAGGAACACCGCAAGGCGGTGATGAAGGAGATCGAGGAAAACAAGGCGCAGTACCGCAATTTCATCGGCCAGAAAATGGCGAAGCAGGTGCGCGTGATCCCCAATGTGAGCTTCTACCTGGATACGACGCTGGATGATGTGGAAAAACTGGAGCGCGAGCTGAGAGGCGAAGGCGATAACCCGATTCTGTAAACTTTGAAAAACATTGCTTTTTATATTGCTTCCCGTTACCTTTTGTCGAAGAAAGGGAGCACGGCCGTGACCTTTATTACCTGGTTGGCGGTGGGTGCGATGACGGTAGCCGTTACGGCAATGTTTGTCATCATCTCCGTTTTTTCGGGGCTTGAAGACCTCAACAAAGACCTGATCTCCAACCTCCACGCCGACCTGACGATCAAAAGCACTTCCGGCAAAACCCTGAAAGACCTCGACCGGATCACCTCCGTTCTGAAAAGCAATAAGGAGATCAGCCATTTTTCGAGGGTGATCGAGGAAAAAGTCTACATCAGCTTTAACGGCAAAGGTGATATTGCCTATCTCCGCGGGGTCGATTCGGCGTACACAAAAGTGAATCCCATCGACAAAGAGGTGTTTTTCGGCACTTACCCGGGATTCAAGTATTCCAATGAAGTGCTGATGGAAAATTCGCTGGACATCCGGCTGTCGGTTCCGGTATCCACCGAGAACGGCTATGCCACGGTATTCATGCCGAAGCCGGGAACCGGGATCATCAACAAGGAAGAGGACATCTATAACAAAAAAGACATCCTGGTCACCGGGCTATTCCCGGGGAAAGACCAGCTCGACAACTACATCATTGCCCCGATCGAACTGACGGAGGAACTGCTCAGCCTGCCGAAACATTCGGCTTACCAGATCGTGATCCGGCTGAAGAATCCTGAAAATGCCGATGCGGTAAAACAGCAGCTTACGACTTCCCTCGGCGGCAGCCTCAAAGGTGAAAAAGCACCGGCAGGGAAACAGCTCGAAATCAAGACCAAGCAGGAGGAGAATGCCGCGTTCTGGAAAATGATCAATACCGAAAAGCTGTTTATCTACCTGATTTTCGCCCTGGTTATTTTCATCACGACTTTTAATCTGGCCGGAGCCATCATCATCCTGCAGCTGGATAAAAAGGAACAGGCGAGATCCCTGGTTTCCTTAGGATTTCCGCTGAGCCACCTGCGGCAGGTGTATTTTTACACCGGCATCCTGATCGTAGTCCTGGGCATCATCTCCGGACTGATCGCAGGAACAGGCCTCTGCTACTTCCAGCAGTACACGGAATTCTTCAAGGCCAATGAAAGCCTTCCGTTCCCGGTAAAGATCGTCGGCAAAAATTACCTGATCGTGGCCCTGACCGCTTCCCTCTTCGGGTTCGGCATTTCATGGGTATTCTCAAAGATCAGCAAAGATTATATTACTAAAAATTAACATCTTCAGTCTTCATTTTTTTGTACCTTTACGGCCCAATTTTTAAAAATGAAACGACATTTATTCCCTTTTTTACTGGTTTTTGCGTTCGTCAGTACGTTTGCGCAGATTCCAACCGGTTATTATGACGGTACCACCGGCCTTACCGGAGCGGCTTTAAAAAGCAAGCTTAAACAGATCATTACCAACGGACACGTAGACCACGGCTACAACGGACTCTGGAGCGGCTACCAGACCACCGACCGCGACAACATCGCCATGACGGGTTATGAAAATGACAACACGGTTCTGGATATGTATTCTGAAAATCCGAACGGTACCGATCCTTATACCTTTAACTATCCGGGCGGACAATGCGGATCATACAGCAGCGAAGGCGACTGCTACAACAGGGAGCACGTTGTTCCCCAAAGTTTGTTCAGCAGCAACGCGCCGATGGTTTCGGACATTAATTTCATCAGACCGACCGACGGTAAAGTAAACGGGATCCGGTCCAACTATCCTTACGGAAAAGTAGGAGCCGCTTCTTACACTTCCCAAAACGGTTCAAAGTTGGGCACTTCCGTTTCCCCCGGCTATTCGGGAACGGTTTTCGAGCCGATTGATGCTTTTAAAGGAGATATCGCCCGGATGATCCTGTATTTCGTAACGAGATATGAAACTCAGCTTTCCGGCTTCAGCACGGGAAATATGCTCGGAGGTTCGGCTTTTCCGGGATTGCAGACCTGGGAACTGAACCAGCTGCTGGCATGGCATACGGCAGATCCCGTTTCAGCAACTGAAATTGCGAGAAACAATGCATCCTATAATTATCAGGGAAACAGAAACCCTTATATTGATCATCCTGAGTATGTGGCCCAGATCTGGGGAACGCCGGTAGTTGATACCCAGGCACCGACTGCTCCTACGAATTTAATCACCAATAATCCTTCTTCAAACTCCATCTCGTTGAGCTGGACGGCTTCTACGGACAACATCGGAGTAGCAGGATATGATATCTATAAAGACGGCGCCTTCTATGCGACCGTTACAGGAACAACGGCCACCGTTTCCGGACTGAACCCGTCTACCACTTATAACTTTTACGTAATTGCGAAGGATGCGGCAGGAAATGCTTCCACAGCCAGCAACACCGCTCCGGGAACTACCCTTGCCGGCGGACAGCCGGGAGGAAGCTGCGGAACGGAAGACTTCTCCACGATTCCGGCAGCCACCTCTTCTTACACCACGCAGACCTGGACCAGCAACAACATTACCTGGACAGCGACCGATGCCAGAACGGATCAGACGATCAACGGGAAAGCCATTAACATCAGAAACGGAAACCTGACCAGCTCCACCATTTCAGGAGGCGTAGGCTCTCTGACGGTGACCACCAAGCTTCCGTTCTCCTCCGATACGGCAGGAAACCTGACCTTACAGATCAACGGAACCAATGCGGGTACCATTCCTTTCAGCACAACAGCAACCACCACAACGATCAGTAACATTAATGTAGCCGGCAATGCGGTGATCAAGATCATCAATTCCGAAACGGGGAAAAGAATTTCCATCGACGATCTGAGCTGGACGTGCTACAGCGTATTGGCAACAGCGGAAATTGCTAAAGACAAATCCGCTTTCAGCATCTACCCTAACCCCGTAAGAAACAACGAACTGTTTGTAAAAGGGGAAAATCTGGACCGGATTTCAAAAGCACAGATCTACGATTTCTCAGGAAAACTGATCGAAACTATTGAAAATCCTTTTAAACATTCAAATAAAATCGATCTTAAAGGCCTGGTAAAAGGAAATTACATCCTGAAAACCGATGCTTTTGCTGCGAAATTCATCGTAGACTAAGATTTAAGAAATATTTCATGCTGAAGACCGGATTTATCCGGTCTTTTTTTTATTTTTATCCGATGGATTCCAATAAGAAATTAGGGCTGATCGGGAAAAACATTTCCTATTCCTTTTCAAAAAAATACTTTGAAGATAAATTCCGGAAGCTGATGCTTACCGGCTATTCGTACAGCATTTTCGATCTCCCGGAACTCCATGAGGCGGAAGCCCTTTTTGCCGACCCGGAATTGCTGGGATTCAACGTAACGATTCCCTACAAGGAAAAAATCATCGGCTATCTGGATGAACTAAGCGATGAAGCACAGAAAATCGGTGCCGTGAACTGCGTCCGGATTGAAGACGGTAAGAAGACAGGCTACAATACCGATGCCTTCGGGTTTGAGAAAATGCTGAAGCTCCATCAGAAACCGCACCACCATTCCGCGCTTATTTTAGGGAACGGCGGAGCAGCCAAAGCTGTGAAATATGTGTTTGACAAACTTGAAATCCCCTCCCTTACCGTCTCGAGGACGACCGAAATCAATTACGCCAACCTCACCGAGGAAACGGTCGCCAGCCATCAGATCATTGTCCAGTGCACACCGGTCGGGACCTTCCCGAATGTGGAAGACTGCCTGGATTTCCCTTTCGCGGGGCTTACCGGCGACCACCTGATCATCGACTTAATTTACAACCCGAATTATACACAATTTATCATCAATGCTTCCGAAAAAGGAGCCAAAACCGTGAACGGATATTATATGCTCGAGCAGCAGGCAGAAAAAGCCTGGGAAATTTGGAGTTTTCAAAAAAAATAACTTAACTTAGTATTGTATTTGGCTTTTTAGCCATATATTTAGAGGATATTATAATGCCACTCACATAAACGATTTGCTATGATTACAGAAAACAATATTTCTGAGAACGAGGAAAACAGGAACGAACAGGAAACCCCTCAGGAAAAAACATCAGAACCTGCTGCATCCCCGGATGAAAACGTTCCGCATGAAGAGCCGGAACATGAAGAAGAGCACGAAGAGGTAGAACTCTCCCTGGCTGATGCGCTGAAAGAAATGGAGAAAATCATCAACGCGCCGAATGCCGGTGAGGATTTCAAAAAATTCAATCAGCTCAAAGAAAAAGCAAGTCATTACATCCATGATGAAGTGGAAGACAAAAAGCACGAGTACACCGATGCCGGAAATGCACCGGAGACCTTCAGTTACGAGCATCCTTCCCAGGCAAGATTTTCCGCACTGGTGAATATCTTCAGGGAAAAGCATGACGATTTCCAGAAAGGCCAGGAGGAAGAGCAGAAGAAAAATCTCGACTACCGCCAGGGCATCATCGAAAGGCTGAAAAACCTTTATACCAATTCCGAGCCGGGAACCAACCTTTTCAAATCCATCCGCGAGATCAAGGAAGACTGGTCCAATGCCGGACAGGTGGCCAAATCCGAATTCAGGATCCTGAACAACAACTATTTCCATCACCTGAACCAGTTTTACCAGATGCTGGACCTGAACAAAGAATTCCTGGAGCAGGAATACAGCCATAACCTTGAAAAGAGACAGCATATCATCGAGCGTGCCAGGCAGCTTGAACATGAGCCGGTGATCCAGAAGGCGCTGAACGAACTTCAATACCTTCACAAGCTCTGGAAAGAAGAAGCGGAACCGGTAGCGGAAGAATTCCGTGAAAAAACATGGGAGGAATTCAAGGAAATTTCCAACAAGATCCACGAAAGGAAATCCGAACTTTCGGCAGCCATCGAAACCGAACAGGCCGGTAATCTGGAAAAGAAAAACCAGATTATTGCTGAAATCAAAAAACTGTCTGAGCCGGCGGAAAACCCGAACCACAACTACTGGCAGAACGCCATCCGGAAAGTGGAAGACCTCCGTACGGAATTCCTGAAAACCGGCAGTGTGCCGAGAAAGCTCTCCAACCAGAACTGGAATGACTTCAAAACCACGCTCAGAAATTTCAATACGACAAAAAATACCTATTATAAATCGTTAAAAGGTTCCCAGCAGGCCAACCTGGAAGAAAAATTAAAGCTCATCCAGACGGCTAAAGACAACCAGAACAACGAAGAATGGGACATCTCCGTACCTTTGTTTAAAAAGCTTCAGGAAGACTGGAAGAAAATCGGCCACGTTCCGAAAAGCATGACCAACAAAATCTGGGACGAATTCCGAGATGCCTGCAATGCATTTTTCAACAACTACCGCGAAAAGAGCAATGCCTCCAACGATAACTGGAAAGAAAACTACAAACAGAAAAAAGCCATTCTCGAAGATCTGAAAACGGTAACCAATGAAGACGGCAGCATCGAAAGGATTGAAGCCATCAAAACGGCCTGGAACAACATCGGGAAAGTGCCGAGGGATAAAATCTCCATCAATACCGAATTCAACAAAACCCTGAGGGAAAAACTGAAGCTCAACAAGATCAACGAATTTGAGCTGAAAGAAGAAGGGCTCTCTGAAAACCAGCTAACCGACAAAGCAAGAAAAATGAAGAGCCAGATCTCCGATCTTGAAGCTGAAATCGTAAAACTGGAAAACAACCTGGCGTTCTTCAAAAACCCATCGAGGGAAAATCCGCTGTTGAGAGATACCTATCATTCGATTGACGATAAAAAGGCCCATCTGGAAAGCTTAAAACAGAACCTCCACAGCATTATTGCCGGAGAATAAAAAATAATCTTAAATCTTAAAAGCGGAGCAAAACATTTGACTTCGCTTTTTTCATGGACTATGCAGGACGAATTTTATATTAAAAGAGGAATTGAACTGGCTGAGAAAGCTCTTGGCCATACCTATCCCAACCCTTTGGTCGGCAGCGTGATCGTACACAACGGCAAAATTATCGGCGAAGGCTATCACCGGAAAGCCGGGGAAAACCATGCGGAGATCAATGCTATTGAATCGGTGGAAGATAAATCCCTGATTCCGGAGTCTACGATTTATGTGACGCTGGAACCCTGTGCGCATTACGGGAAAACGCCGCCGTGTGCCTTAAAAATAAAGGAACTCGGCTTCCGGAAAGTGGTGATCGGAGCCATGGATTCCCACGACAAAGTAAACGGTAAAGGCAAAAAGATCATTCAGGAGGCCGGCATTGAAGTGGTATCAGGCATTTTAGAAAAAGAATGCATCGAACTGAACAAAAGGTTTTTTACCTATCACGAAAAAAAGCGGCCTTACATTATCCTGAAATGGGCCCAGTCAGCCGACGGTTTCCTGGACAGGGATTTTCAGCCGGCCGCCATCTCAAATCCTTTGGCCAACCAATTCGTGCATCAGCTGAGGGCCGAAGAGCATGCGATCCTGGTGGGGACCCAAACCGCGCTGAATGACAACCCTTCTCTTACGGTAAGAAACGTGGAAGGCGTCAATCCGGTAAGAATTTTGATTGATTTCGATCTGAAAGTCCCTGCAGATTTCAACATTTATAATAATGAAGCCCGGACCATTGTGATCAATTCGGCAAAGGAAGAAACCCTGCAGCATATTCATTTTATTAAAATTAAAAAAGAAAATTTCCTGCAGCAACTCATGGACGCTTTGTACAGGGAACAGATCCAGTCGGTGATTATCGAAGGCGGCCGTTTTACCCTGCAGCAGTTTATCGACGGGAACCTCTGGGACGAAGCCCTCATCATTAAGAATGAAAGCCTGAAGCTTGAAAACGGGACCAAGGCACCCGAATTCACCGGCAGAAGACCTGTACGTACGGAGGAATTCAGAGACAATACCGTGGAATTTTATCGGGCATGAATCCTATAAATGAATGCAAATTCGAAAATTAAACTGAATTAACGGGCCGGAAAAGGGAAGCCGGATGCTGGAAGCTTCCCTCTTCCGGCTTTTTAACCCGGTTTCTCATTCGGGCTCACGTTAAATCACTTAATATCAAAACATAGCAAATAAAAATCAAAAAATTTGTCACCATACTTTGAAATTAATTTTGTACCTTGATGATCCATTTAAACCAATACCTCATGAAAAATTTAAGAAAATTATCAAAGAAAGAATTGAAATCCTTGAACGGAGGAATCCAGACCTGTAACCAATACTGCCCTACAGGAACTTACAGATGCTGTATTCCGCGGGAAAAGTACTATTGCGCCGTAGTGGGCACTTCCTGTCAAAGTACGGGCGGTCCCGGAAATCCGGGTGAACCGGCCGATGGAGAATAAAATCATACAGAAAGGGAACTTAACGGTTCTCTTTTTTCCTGCCCTGCTTTTCAGTCTTTCCTTTAAAAATTTTACCTTTGAAAAATAATCCTGAAATACCAGGCAGAATCAATTTTCCAATTCCTTATGTTCAATTTTAAAACGATAGCATCTCCGGTTGAAAATATATTACTAAAAGAAAAAGGAAGCAAGTTTATCGGCTTTGCTTTCCCGGTAAACAATGAGGAAGAGCTTAAAAGTGCTCTGGAAAAGATCCGCTCCGAACATCCGAAAGCAACGCATCACTGTTACGCTTTCAGAATGGGGCTGAATGGGGAAAACTACCGCGCCAATGACGACGGCGAACCTTCAGGAAGTGCCGGGCTGCCGATCTACAACCAGCTTCTGGCCAATGAAATCACCAATGTCCTTGTGATTTCCGTACGCTACTACGGCGGGACAAAACTGGGTGTCTCCGGCCTTGTAAAAGCTTATAAGGAATCGGCAAAGATTACGCTTGAAGAAGCCGAGATCATTATCCGGGAATTGGAAACCCACATTGAAATTGAGTTTAACTTCAATCAGCAGAATCTTATCTTCACCCTTCTTGCCAAATATGACGCCAAGGTTTTACAGTTCGATGCCGATGAAAAATGCATCGTAACCGCTTCTTTAAAGCTTTCCCAAAAAGAAAGCATCTCGGAAAAGCTTTCCGAGATGCAGTATGTTTCATTTGATTTTATCGATTAATTCCTTCTTCCGCCCATCAGCAGGGATGCGAAGTACAAGAGCTGAACCAGGGAGCCGATGGCGGCCACCACATAGGTTCTGGCAGCCCACTTGAGACTGTCTTTTACGCCGACGTATTCTTCCGTCGTCACCGTTCCGGTATCCCTCAGCCATTTCATCGCACGGTTGCTTGCATCATATTCCACCGGAAGCGTTACAAAGGCAAAAAGTGTGGTTAAGGCAAACATAATAACGCCAATGGTCAGGATCAGCTTGTTCCCGCTCATGGCCATCACGATGATTCCTCCCATGATCACGAACTGCATCAGATTCGAGCTTATGCTTACTACCGGCACCAGCTTTGAACGGAGCTGCAGCATGGAATAGCCTACTTTATGCTGAACGGCATGCCCGCATTCATGGGCCGCAACCGCTGCTGAAGCTGCATTCCGCTGCATATACACTGCTTCGGAAAGATTTACCGTTTTATTTTCAGGATTGTAATGGTCGGTCAGCTGTCCCGGAACCGACATCACCTGAACGTCGTTGATCCCGTTGTCCCGCAACATCTTTTCAGCCACCTCTTTGCCGGACATCCCGTTCCGGAGATGCACATTGGAATAATGCTCGAATTTGGATTTCAGCCGCCATGAGACAAACCAGCTCACGGCCATCGAAATAATGATAATTAAATAATAACCGCCCATCTAATAACTTTTATAATATATTTTTTCAACCGAGATGATGTAAAAACTGTGCCAAAGTTTTGCATTAATTTATTTATATTTGTTCATTAATTCCCCTAGAAAATCATGTCAGAAATTTCAGTTATCGAGGTAAAAAGTGCTGATCAGCTCAAGCAGTTCGTTAAATTTCCGATGGATCTGTATAAAAACAATCCGTATTACGTTCCTTCTTTTGTAAATGAAGAAATCAATATCTGGAATCCGGCGGAAAATCCGGCCCTGGAATATTCGGAGGCGCGGCAGTTTTTAGCCTATAAAGACGGTCAGATTGCCGGCAGGATTGCAGTAATGGTCAAC
>Ga0308166_1002650_pt1 | contig 16143 bp, 11 predicted proteins | sample PhyCR2_2_FD_202137 | JGI IMG/M metagenome (GOLD analysis project Ga0308166, IMG submission 202137) | Phyllosphere microbial communities from UC Gill Tract Community Farm, Albany, California, United States - DLSLCC.R2 | ecosystem: Host-associated > Plants > Phyllosphere > Unclassified | place... | reverse complement strand
GGGTTAAGAGAGACAGATTCAATACCTTGTTCCATTAACCATTTTGCAAGATCTGGATGGTCTGAAGGACCTTGACCACAGATACCTACATATTTACCTGCTTTACGGCAGGCATGGATTGCCATTGAAAGAAGTGCTTTAACAGCTGCATCACGTTCATCAAATAAGTGTGAAACAATACCTGAGTCACGGTCAAGACCTAAAGTTAACTGAGTTAAGTCATTAGAACCAATAGAGAAACCATCGAAGTGTTCTAAGAATTGTTCAGCTAACAGGGCGTTAGTTGGTAATTCACACATCATGATTACTTTTAAGCCGTTCTCACCACGTTTCAAGCCATTTTGTGCAAGTAATTCAATAACGCGTTTCGCTTCAGATACGGTACGTACAAAAGGAATCATGATTTGAATATTGGTGAGACCCATTTCATCACGAACTTTCTTAAGTGCGCGGCATTCTAGTTCGAAACAATCACGGAAGTTATCAGATACATAACGGCTTGCACCACGGAAACCGAGCATCGGATTTTCTTCTTCAGGCTCGTATAACTTACCACCAATTAAGTTTGCATATTCATTTGACTTGAAGTCAGACATACGAACGATCACTGGCTTGTCACCAAATGCAGCAGCAAGAGTCGCAATACCTTCAACCAATTTTTCAACATAGAAATCTACCGGTGAAGCATAACCCGCTGTACGAGTTAAAACAGCAGCACGAGTTTCGCGAGGTAGGCTGTCAATGTTGAGTAGAGCTTTAGGGTGCACACCGATCATACGGTTAATGATGAACTCAAGACGAGCAAGGCCGATACCTTCGTTTGGAATTTGAGCAAAGTCAAATGCACGGTCAGGGTTACCTACGTTCATCATAATTTTGAACGAAAGCTTAGGCATAGATTCAATTGAGTTCCGTTGAACTTCGAAATCTAATGCACCTTCGTAAATGAAACCTGTATCACCTTCGGCACAAGAAACAGTCACTTCTTGACCATCAGTTAATACTTCTGTTGCGTTACCACAGCCTACAATCGCTGGTACGCCAAGTTCACGTGCAATAATTGCTGCGTGACATGTACGACCACCACGGTTAGTGATAATTGCAGCGGCACGTTTCATTACCGGTTCCCAATCAGGATCCGTCATATCAGATACAAGAACGTCGCCTTCTTGAACTTTGTCCATTTCTTTAATTGAGTTAACAATACGGACTTTACCAGAACCAATACGTTGACCAATTGAACGACCTTCACAAAGAACAGTACCTCTTTGTTTAAGAAGGTAGCGTTCCATAGTACCTACATTTTGGCGGCTTTTTACAGTTTCAGGACGAGCTTGAACAATATAAATTTGACCATCATCACCGTCTTTTGCCCATTCGATATCCATTGGCGCACCGTAATGCTGCTCAATGATAAGTGCTTGTTTAGCTAACTCTTGTAATTCATGGTCATTTAAAGCGAATTGTTGACGATCTTGTTTTTCAACATCAACAACAACAACAGATTTACCAGCAGAACCTTCTTCACCATAAATCATTTTTTGGTGTTTAGAACCAAGGTTACGACGTAAAACAGAATGTCTTCCTGCATTTAATAATGGTTTAGATAGGTAAAACTCATCTGGGTTAACGGCACCCTGTACAACCATTTCACCTAAACCGTAAGATGCAGTGATAAATACAACATCACGGAAACCAGATTCTGTATCAAGTGTAAACATTACACCCGCAGCGCCAGTTTCAGAACGAACCATACGCTGAACACCCGCAGAAAGTGCAACGATGTCATGATCAAAACCCTGGTGCACACGGTAAGAAATTGCACGGTCATTATATAAAGAAGCAAACACTTCTTTAATCGCAATAAGTACGTTATCAATACCACGAATATTCAAGAAAGTTTCTTGCTGACCCGCGAAAGAAGCATCTGGTAAATCTTCAGCAGTTGCAGATGAACGAACGGCAACCGCGATGTCAGGGTTGCCGTTAGAAAGTGCTGTAAAAGCGGCGCGAATTTCTTGTTCTAAGGTTGCAGTGAGTGGAGTCTCTACAATCCATTGACGAATTTTTGCACCTGTTTCTGCAAGAGCATTTACATCATCGACGTTGAGTTGAGCAAGTTCTGCTTGAATTCGAGCGTTAAGACCACTTTGGTCTAAGAACTCACGATAGGCAGCAGCAGTAGTTGCAAAGCCACCAGGTACCGATACACCAGCATTTGATAAATGGCTGATCATTTCACCCAAAGATGAGTTTTTCCCACCTACGAGTTCGACATCGTGTTTTCCTAATTTTTCTAGACCGATTACGCGCGCTTCCAAAGTTTTCACTCCACTTTTGCAGTATTAATGTCTATCTTGGCATGAAATTATAAAAATAAAGTGCTTAGTTGAGAATTATACTAAGCGACAGTCATGTAAGATCAGTTTACTATAAAGATTATATAGCACTAAGACAAATGTTTAAGGAGAATTTTAATGTCAGAAAGTAAACAATTTAAGCGGAGTGTTTTTTTTATTTCTGATGGAACTGCAATTACTGCCGAGACTCTTGGACATTCGTTATTAGCACAATTTCCCAATGTAGATTTTGATATTCACATCATGCCGTATATTACAACTGAAGAGGCGGCAATGGATGTGGTGGTTGAGATTAATCGATGCCAAACCAAAGACGGTTGCCTACCTTTAGTATTTGATACTTTAGTCGATCCGCATGTGCGAGAGATTATTAATACGGCTAAAGCGGTTAATCTGGATGTGTTTGAAGGTTTAATTAGTAAACTTGAACAAGAGCTTGGAACACCACCAACAACATTGGTCGGGCAGACTCATGCGGTAACCGATTCTGAATATTATAAAGCCCGTATCGATGCTGTTCATTTTGCGCTTGATAATGATGATGGGGCACGTACTCGTCATTACGATAAAGCGGATTTAATCTTAATTGGAGTTTCCCGTTCGGGTAAAACACCGACTTCTATTTACTTATCTCTTCAATTCGGTATTCGCGTTGCAAACTATCCATTAACTGAAGAAGATTTAGATGATAACCGATTACCAGCAGTATTAAGAGCTCATCGTAATAAGTTATTTGGTTTGATGATTGATGCTGAGCGTTTGGTCGCAATTCGTAGTGAACGTAAAGCGAATAGTCGTTATGCAAGTTTTAGCCAATGCCAAATGGAGCTAAGAGCAATTGAAGGGATTTATATTTCAGAAGGCATTAAATATTTAAATGTGACCGAAATGTCGATTGAAGAGATTTCAACTCGTATTTTGCAAATGACGGGATTAAAACGTCGTATTGGTTAATTTAATCAATTGTTTATTTTAACCATTCAATTTTTGTATATTAATTTATAGATAAGTTGAATGGTTTTTTAATATATATCACAGACAAAAATTAAAGTTTTATATATAAAACTAAATATTATTAAATAGTTTTTATTGGTTATAAGCCCGTAGTTATTTTGAAACTCATTTGTAAATTTAAATAACACTATTGAAAAGAAGTGTATGTTTTTTATTGTGCTGAAAAATAGTAATTCTTTATTTTTTATAAATATTTTTTAAAAGCATTCATGAAAAATCCACAATTTGTGAAATGTTAAATAGGTCACACTTTTTTGGTATTGTGTGATTGGTTTTTAATTTTAATTATACTTTCCCACCTCGATATGGGACTATCCGATTATCAAAATGCTAAAAAAATGTGTTTTTTCATTGGTATATATCTTGCCTCTTAATTTATATGCTGCTCAAGTAGATGAATTGCGAGAGCAAGCTATTCACACTTACAAAACTGGGCAAACTCAACAAGCAATATTGCAATTAGAACAATTGCTAAATAAGTATCCATATGACCAAAAATTACTGGCTGATTATTTAGTTGTAATGTCAAGTGAAAAAAGAGATTTATTAACTTTTTCTTCTCAGTATTTAGCAAATGTTAATTATGTGACTTTTCCAGAATATGGGCAACTACCATTAATACGTAATTTTCGTGATTTTAAACACTTTAAAAATGCAATTGAGTGGTCGAATAAATTTAATATTCAAAAGACATCTGATGGGCAGATTTTATTAGCGGTTCTATATGCTGAGGCTAAAGATCCTGTAAATGCTAAGGTGCATTTATCTGGTATTAAGAGTAAAAATCTTACAGCCGATCAATTTGTTCAAATTGCTTATGCATATCGACTCATTAATTCACCTGTAGATGCTTTATCTGCAATCGAGCAAGCTTATCAACAGCAACCAAAATCTTTTGCGGTTTTGCAAGAATATAGTTACGACTTGGCGGCTGTAGGCGCTTATAAAAAAGCTCAGCAGTTGCTGACTGCCAGTGATAAAAATGCGCAAACAGAATCGTTACAACACTGGTTACAAGTCAGCGAGTTTTCTCAACGTGTAAATAACGCAATTACCCGCTATAAATATTTGAATCGTGAAGGCATGTCGGACAGTGAAGGCTTTGCCGAGCTTGATGCTGTGTTGAAACAAGGTGAACAAATACAGCCTTTGATTCAACCGTCAGACCCTAATTATTTAAGATTTCATTATGACTATTTGTATGCTTTGGACTTTCGTGGGCGTAGCCGTACGGTATTAGATGAATTTACTAAATTAAATGTACCGTTTGAAAAGCTACCAGCTTATGTTCGTCATGCGATTGCTGATAGTTATTTAGCTGAAAGACAACCGCAGCAGGCTGAACTCGCTTTTAAAACCTTACTTACCGAAAAAAACTACTCAGATATGACGGTATATACGGGGCTTTATTATTCTTATATTGAACAAGAAAAATATAAGCAAGCTGAACAACTTTTAAGTGAGGTTGATCGTTTAATTCCTACGTATAAATATAGCCAAGCCAAGGGAGTAGATAAATCAAGCCATCCTGATCGTGATGATTATATTGCTTTACAAGGCATGCATTTAGCTTATGCAAATCATTTGGATAAATCAGAAAAGCATTTTCAAAAACAAGTAGATCTTGCACCTGCTAATGAAGGTTTAATTAACAACCTTGCTCGTGTTGAGCGCTGGAGAGATAAACCGTTACAAGCAAAGCAAACAATTGCTCGTTTAAATGGTTTAACACCCGTTGCTAAAGATACGCGTATTAATCAAATGCAAAATGCTCAGACTTTAGGAGATATTCCTGAATGGCGCAAAAGCACAGAAAGTCTTTTGCAATATTATCCTGAAGATAGTGGTGTAGTTAAAAGTCGAAAAGAGTTGGATGATCGTGATAGAGCAACCATCTCGCACTCAACGACTTGGGGCCAGAGTAAAGCAGAAAATAGCGATTCTGTGAGTGGGCAAAATGGCTTAAAAGACCGAGAAATGGAAACTCGTATTAATAGCCCTTGGATTAAAGATAATTATCGTCTATTTGCTTGGCATCAAGATCGTTACGGTGAATACCGTTTTGGTGATGTGCATGACCAACGTTACGGTGTTGGTGCTGAGTGGCAAGCAAACCGTAAGGCATTGTCGGCAATTTTGTCGCAAAGTACAGATGGTGGCCAAGCAGGTGTTCGTCTTGATTGGTCGCAATGGTTAAACGACCACTGGCAATATCAATTGCAATATGACAGTCAGGCTAATATTCCATTACAAGCAATTGATGCTGGTGAGGATGGACAAGCTTACCGTGCTGCTTTGACATGGCAAAAAGATGAGTCACGCCAAATTGGAGCGAGCTATGGCTTAACCGATATAAGTGACGGTAATAAACAACAAGAATTTTCAACTTTTTGGCGTGAGCGATTATTTGATGCGCCTCACCATATTACTTACGGAACCGTTCGTGGATTTTATGGCAGCAATAGCCAAGATCAGACTGCTTACTTTAGCCCAAGCAATCATTACAGTGCCGAGTTGAATTTAAGCCATGACTGGGTCACTTGGCGAGAGTACGAACGCTCATTTAAACAACATTTTGAAGCTGGAGTTGGGCTATATAAACAAGCAGATTACTCAGCTCGACCAACATACTCTTTGCAATATCAACATCAATGGCAGCTCTCACGGACTTGGCAACTTAATTATGGAATTGGTTGGCAATACCATCCATACGATGGTCATGATGAACAACATACCTACGGTATTTTCGGATTTGAAGGGCGTTTTTAATGAATAACATGATGTCAAAAATGTTGAGCTGTGTGTTTGCCTCAACATTATTACCCGTACAATTTGCCTATGCCCGCATTGAAACTGAACTACCAAAAAATCATACGGTTTCGTTAACTTTTCATGATGTGCGAAATGACGTGCTTAAGGAAGGGGACCGTGATGTTTATGCGATTCAGACCAATAATCTGGCACAGTTTCTCGATTGGCTTAGCCAGTCGGACTGGAAACCGATTCGTCTAAAAGACATTGAAGAGGCGCGTAAGCAAGGTAAAGAATTACCTCATAACTCTATTTTACTGACCTTTGATGATGGTGCTTTAAGTAGCTATAGCCGAGTATTTCCTTTACTTAAGCAATATAAAATCCCAGCAGTTTTTGCTCTTCCAACAAGTTGGTTAAATGGTAATACAAAAGCGGGTTACGAAGCCTATGGTCAAGGTAACTTGGTGAACTGGGCTCAAGTTCGTGAAATGCAAGCATCTGGATTAGCCGAGTTTGCAAGCCATAGCGATGATTTACATCATGGGGTATTAGCCAATCCTCAAGGCAATGAGCAACCTGCTGCAACTTCTTATGCTTATTTAAAATCGCTATCACGTTATGAAACCGATGCAGAATATCAACAACGTATTTTGCAGGATTTAAAAAAATCGTATGCAGTTTTAAAAAAAGAAGTAGGGGTTAATCCTAAAGCAATTATTTGGCCATATGGCGCCGTGAATGAACAGTTAGAGAAGCTAGCACAACAGGCGGGGTTCCAGTTTTCATTCAGTTTGGGACGTGATGGTATGAATCGTGTGAGTGACTCAACTTTTAAGCGTAGCTTAGTCATTGATAACCCTACAGCCGAACAACTAACAGAAGGCATGTTAAATATTCTGAATTTCGAAGAGTCAGATTTATTTAAGCAAACGCGTCATTTTGTGAGCATGGATTTAAAGCAGTTAGCAGCGCAGCAAAATGCTCAAACTGATGAAAAACTTGGGCAGTTGTTATCAAAACTGTATAGCTTAAAAAACAATGCTTTAATCTTAAAGCCTTTGGAAGACAAAGACGGAGATGGACAATATGAGGTTGCCTATTTTCCTACAAATAAAATGTCTGTTCAACAAGATATTTTAAATCGTAGTTTATGGCAGGCTCAAACTCGTGCAGGCCAATCGGTAATATTAGAATTGCCTGCTTATCCGCAAAAAGATAAACCTTTTTTAACTGTAGATTTGGCTAAAGATATTGCACGTTTGAATAGTAATTTAAGCGGTGTTCAGCTTAATGCAGGATCATCTTTAAATTGCGCAATGCAAAAAATAACCGTGCAAGAAAGCAGTTGCATTGAACAATCAAAACAGCTAGAACAACTGAGTGAACTGACTAAAAAAGCGGTCAAACCTTATTTAAATATGAGTAATCAGGCACAGTTTAGTTTATTGCTTACACCTGATTTAGATCATATTGAAAATCTACCTGAGCTTATAAAAACGCTTTTATTGCAACATGATTTAGTCAATTTGAAGTTCGATGTGATTGGCAAGAAAAAACAATTTAATCAGTTGTTAACGCTCTTAAATACACTTGATCAAAATAATAAGCAAAGAATAATGCTGACTTTAGTATTACCAGAAAATTCGCAAAAAAATGCTTGGGAAGAGGTTCAGCAAGGGCTTTTTTCTATTCAGCGAGTAGGAATCCAGAAATTCGGTATTGATGGCTATGACTTTGAAAAATCAAAAGATGTTCATCAGTACTTATATAATCCGCTTAGTCTGAATGCTAGCCCTGTGATGTATCAGCCTTTTGCTGGATTGGTAGAGGGGAAAAAGTAATGAGAGTATTACTCGATATTCTGTTTGCTTTTGCCTTTTTATATCCCTTACTGATGGCTTGGACATGGATGGTAGGGGGACTTTGGTTTTTCTTTAAAAGAGAATACCGCGAACAAGCGCTTCCTGAACCTACAGGTGAAGGATGCAGTATCATCATTCCGTGTTTTAACGAAGAAGCGCAAGTACGCCAAACAATTCGTTATGCGTTACAAACCAAATATCCTAATTTTGAAGTGATTGCTGTTAATGACGGAAGTAGTGATAGGACCGCCGAAATTCTAGATGAATTATCAGCGCAAGATTCACGACTTCGGGTTGTACACTTAGCAGAAAATCAGGGTAAGGCTGTAGCTTTAAGATCGGGAGTACTGGTTAGTAAATACGAATATCTTGTTTGTATCGATGGAGATGCGTTGTTGCATCCGTATGCGGTACTTTGGTTAATGCAACCATTTATTAACTTCCCGCGAATTGGTGCTGTAACTGGTAATCCACGAATTTTAAACCGATCTAGTATTTTAGGAAAATTACAGGTTGGTGAGTTTTCTTCGATTATTGGTTTGATTAAACGTGCACAACGTACATATGGTCGTATTTTTACCGTATCTGGTGTGATTGCAGCATTTCGTAAAACTGCACTCGCTCGAGTCGGGTTTTGGTCAGACGATAAAATTACCGAAGATATTGATATTTCATGGAAGTTACAGCTCGACCATTGGGATATTCAGTATATTCCGCAAGCGCTTTGTTATATCTATATGCCTGAGACATTTAAAGGTCTATGGAAACAGCGTCTTCGCTGGGCGCAAGGTGGGGTAGAGGTTCTTATAGAATATATTCCACAAATGTTCAAACTGCGTGTTCGAAGAATGTGGCCGGTCATGATTGAGGCGCTAGTCAGTATTATCTGGTCTTATGTGATGATCATGATCTTCACGCTATTTTTTGTTGGATTATTTGTTGAACTGCCTCAGCAATGGCAGATCAAAACGCTTATGCCACAGTGGTACGGTGTAATACTAGGCGGAACGTGTTTGATCCAGTTTTTAGTGAGTTTGTGGATTGATCATCGTTATGACCGAGGGCGTTTTTTTAGAAATTACTTTTGGGTGATTTGGTACCCGTTATTTTTCTGGCTACTGACTTTGTTTACAAGTGTTGTTGCGGTACCAAAAACTTTATTTAACACAAAAAAACGTGCCCGTTGGGTAAGTCCAGACCGAGGCTTCCGTGGAGATAACCCATGAAACTTGAGGAAAATAAGGATATAGAGACTTTAGATATCCCTGAATATATTGATCAGCCGGAATATGTCAAAAATAAAACAGCAAACTATACATTACAAACCATTGGCTGGATTTGTTTAATGTGGTTGCTTTTCCCGTTGGTTTCACTGTTTTTATGGGTTTTTGAAGGTCACTTAATTTATGATTACGTCTGGGTAGACCACTTATCAGAAGTTAAGACCTTATTACATTTAGCATTAATGATCGGAATTAGCGCGCTTATTTTAATTTTATGGGCAAGTTATAACTGGATTAGGTTTAGTGGTGAGGACCGACGTGCTAAGGCACCTAATAGTTCTGTAGAATTATTAGCGGCCCAATTTTCAGTTACTTCCGACATGCTAAATGATTTGCAAGAAAAACAGCGCATCATTTTGCATTACGATGATCATGGTAATTTGCAAAAATATGAGTAAATAAAAAAGCATGGCCTAAAACCATGCTTTTTTACTTTTATGGGATTGCTCTGATAATAATATCAACAGGTTGTTCTACACCATCCATGCTGTGAACAGATGTATTGGTAATTTTAACAATTGGCCATGTTTGCAATTTACAGTTGGGTTTCTGAAGTGCCGCATAATAACTGTCGGATTTAAAAAATACTTTTTTCGTAGTTGCAGTATTGGGAGTCAAAAGACGCTTAAGCCATGGTTCATTTACTTGAGTTTCTAGAAAACGTAATGCCAGAATGCTTTTAACACGATTGTTAAATAACCTGCGGTTTTTGATAATAAGTGGGTGAGTAATTAACTTATGCGTACCCATCTGACTATGGGGCAAAATAAAATGAGGAGTGATTTGGAAGACAGTCACAAATTTTGCTTGCTGACAGATTTTTTCAAGATGAGTCACGCTATCTTGATTTGTACCAATAATCGCGACAGATGAATGTGAAAAGTCAAACTCTTTAATTAATGTTGAGGAAATCACTTGACCAGTAAAATCTTCGAAATCTTGAGAGATATTCTGAAAAATTACTGATTTTGAAGTGTTATTTTTAATATTAATACTCATTTTCCAAAAGTCCTTTTGGTTTTTTAAATCATGATGTTTTTATCGTTTTAATATAAATAACCAAGCAGGAAGTTGGGGTAAAGTCTTTTCAGATAGATGGTCATCCCATACTCGAAATCAATTCAAGTATGGGAGCTTGAAGTAGAGTTTAATGTTCTGTTTTTACATTCATGAGTTGTGTAAAGCTTTCTAAACGTTTAGCTGTATCGTATACATCACATGTAAAAATAAATTCATCAACATCATACGTCGCTAATAACTTTTGTAAGCCAGAGCGAACCGTATCTACAGAACCAATTTGCGCCATTGCATAGAAGTTTTCGACAGAAAGTTGTTCTGCTGTATTCCATAATCCCTGCATTGATTCAACTGGTGGTTTCAGCTTCAAGCTTTCACCACGGATTAAACCTAATACGCGTTGGTATGCGCTTGTTGCTAAAAATTGTGCTTCTTCATCTGTATCTGCAACGACAACAGGCACACCCATTGAAACATACGGCTTATCTAGATACTCAGAAGGTTCAAAGTTCTCTCGATAGAGTTGAATCGCTTGACCTAACATACGTGGTGCAAAATGTGATGCAAATGAGTAGGGAAGTCCAAGTTTTGCGGCGAGTTGTGCACTAAATAGACTAGATCCAAGTAACCAAACAGGGACATGGGTGCTTTGCCCTGGTGTTGCAATAATTTTTTGTCCTGCTTGAGGGACATCGAAATATTTTAAGATTTCGACAACATCTCTAGGAAACTGATCTTCTGTTTCTTGATGGCCACGACGTAAAGCTCGCATGGTGAGTTGGTCTGTACCGGGAGCACGGCCTAAACCAAGTTCAATACGATTTGGATATAAAGTAGCAAGCGTCCCGAACTGTTCTGCGACAACTAAAGGGGCATGGTTAGGAAGCATAATTCCGCCTGAACCTAAGCGAATATGCTGTGTATGTGCTGCAATAAAACCGAGTAAGACAGCGGTAGCTGAACTTGCGATTCCATCCATGTTGTGATGTTCTGCAAGCCAGAAACGTTCATAACCTAGTTTTTCTGCATGTTGTGCCAATTCCAATGCGTGACGTAATGAGAATTCGATGGTTTTATCATTACGAATAGGAGCAAGTTCCAAAATAGAGAACTTGGTATCTTGAAGTGATCGCATGCGATATTCTCGAATAAGGATATATCGAAATAATACGATATATAGGGTGTGATGTATATCGTTTTTTTTCGATATTAATTTTTAGCTATAAATAAAAAAGCACCCGAAGGTGCTCTTTTGATTTATCTGTGAATTAGCGGTTTTTATACCAACCACGGTGTAAGCCATTGTCATGGCGACGGCTACCACCTTTATAATAACGACGGTCACCATCGTAATATCTGCGGTCATCACGATCGTAACGATCACGGTCATAACGGTCATCGTAGTTACGATCTTCAGCAACTTTACGACCTAATGCAGAACCACCAGCTGCACCTACTGCTGCACCGATGTATCCACCGTTGGTACCGCCCATATTTTTGCCGACTGTATAACCAGCACCACCACCTAAAGCACCACCAATTGCAGCTTCTGTACGATTACGACGATCACTTGCTGCAGCTGCGCCACCAGCACCACCTAAAGCAGCACCGATTGTTGCACCTGAGGTACCACCAATACTTTTACCAATCGCAGTACCCACTACACTACCTAAAGCAGAGGTTGCAGCAACACGTGTGCCATTGTCAGCATGTGCAACTGTTACCATAGAAGATGTTGCAATTAATGCACTAGCCAACCAAATATTCATTTTCATCGTAGAACTCCATGTCCTTTTTACTGGAAGGACAGTTATCTTTATCTTGGGGTAAATGTAATAAAAAATTTCGTGATAATTATGGAGAACCCCAAGGGTGATACAAGTGTTTTGTGTCTGTTTGTAGTGTTTGTATTAATTTGTGGATAAACCATGAGCATACGACAAATTAGCTTTTAATCACTCATAATAAAAAAGCACCCGAAGGTGCTTAAATATCTGTTCGTCAAATTTGATTAGTGATGACGACGGTGTTTTTTCTTCCAGTGTTTAGAAGATCTGTCTGCATCACGGTCTTTAGAGATTTTATTACCCAAAGCAGAACCACCCGCAGCACCTAAAGCAGCGCCGACATAACCACCGTTTGTACCACCCATGCTTTTACCAACCGTATAACCAGCACCACCACCTAAAGCACCGCCAATCGCAGATTCAGTACGGTTACGACGATCGCTTGCAACAGCTGCACCACCAGCACCACCTAAAGCAGCACCAATTGTTGCGCCAGATGTACCGCCCATGCTTTTACCAATTGCAGTACCTGCTACGCTACCTAAAGCAGAAGCGGCTGCTACATGTGTTGTATTGTCAGCATGTGCCACAGTAACCATTGAAGTTGCTAGAACAGCGCTACATAACCAAGCATTTAATTTCATTTTGACTCCGTGTCCCTAGTTGCAGGACCCTATATCTTTTGTTACGGCAAATGTAACAAAACACTTCTCCCCAAATATGGAGAACCATCTTTTGATTATTGCAGTTTAGTGTCTGGTTTGTATGTTTTCTATTAAAATAGAATATTTAATACTCATATAGATAAATTAAGCTTTATTTAGTTTTGATGGGGTTAGTCACGATCAGAACATAGAAAATTTATTAAAGCTCTTGTCGCAGACGACATATGTTTATGTTGTGCGTACAGTAAAGAAAAGGGCCGTGTGTGACCTGCATAACCCTCAAGTAGTGGCTGCAATTTTCCTTGCAGGATCTTTTCATTAACAATAAAGCTATAACTCTGACATATTCCTAATCCACTTTCAGCAAGAGAAACTACTCCCAAAATATCTTCTTTTACTAAAATCCGATTTGATGGTATCCATTGAATTTCATTATCACCATTTTTAAAAAACCATGGAGTGACCTTACCTGTGCTCGGTAATTCAAAGGCAATACATTGGTGATGGTTTAAGTCTTCCAAAGTTTGAGGAACACCCATACGTTTTAAATAATCGGGTGAAGCAACAAGTTGAAGAGGGGCAAGCTCCAAAGGTCTGGCAATGAGAGTGCTACTAGGAAGCTGACCTTGACGAATAGCTAAATCAAATCCTTCCGCAATTAAATCGACATTTCGATTAGAAATACTGACTTCTATTTGAATATCTGGATATTGCAAAAGAAATTTTTGTAGTAATTCTGGAAGGCGATAGTGTCCATAGGTAGTGGGTACGCTTAATTTAATTTTGCCGGAAATTTGCAGTTGCTTACCTTGAATAGCACGCTCTGCATGGTCAATTAACTGAAATGCATGTTGCATCTTTTCATAATAAAGTTGACCAGCTTCAGTCAGGCTCAAATGACGAGTTGTTCTTCTAAAAAACTGAATGCCAAGTTTTTTCTCTAGCCGCGTAATTGTTCTACTAATGACTGAAGGAGTTGTTGCTAAATAAATTGCAGCCGCACTAATAGAAAGTTTCTCAGCCACAATTAAAAACACTTCTACATCTGCAAGATGGTCAAATTGACGAGACATTTTGTCCTCAAACGCAAAAAAGATTTGTGTATATGGTTGTTTTTCTACCTTACTGGCAAAAATAGAATATATCCATCCCAGTTATAAATCCAGCAAATGGTTGGAATGCAGGTCGAATGATGAAATCTCTAAATAAAATAATGCTTGCAATAGTTACCGCTTCAGCAGCATTAAGTGCAAATGCTGCTCATGTATTGGTTGTATTGTCTGATGAAGGGCAGTTAGAGCTAAAAAATGGTCAAATTTTTAAAACAGGCTTTTATTTAAATGAATTGATGCAGCCTACAAAAATGCTTTTAGATGCAGGCCATACAGTAACTTTTGCTACTCCAAAAGGGAAAGCTCCAACCTTAGATGAATCATCAAATAATGCGATGTATTTTAACCAAGATGAAAAAGCATTAAAGCAATATGCAGATTTATTGCATGATCTAAAATTAACATCTGCTCAAGATTCTCCAGTTGTAAGCCTATCTCGTATTGAACAAATTGGTGTGGGTCAGTTTGATGCTATTTATATTCCAGGTGGGCATGCACCTATGCAAGATCTATTAAAAGATAAACAACTTGGAAAAGTACTTACAGCTTTCCATAAAGCTGGTAAACCTACTGCGTTGGTCTGTCATGGTCCTATTGCATTGATGTCTACTTTACCTAATGCCTCGGAAGTAGTTGGTCAACTCGAACAAGGTAAAACAGTGAAAACTGGCGAATGGATTTATAAAAATTATCGAATGACCGTGATTAGTAATCAGGAAGAAGAGCAGGCTAAAGCTTTATTAAAAGGTGGAGAAATGAAATTTTATCCACAAACGGCTTTACAGTCACTTGGCGCTAAGTATCAAAGTAATACCACTGCGTGGACTCCAAACGTAGTGGTGGACCGTGAACTTATTACAGGACAAAATCCAGCGTCAGCTGTTTTGGTGGGCAAAGCCTTATTAGAAAAATTAAAATAAGTAGGCGGGGCAAAAGGGGTTTTTAAACAAAGCCTCTATTGTCATATAGAGGAAAAAGATGACTTATTATTTCTTACAGAACAGCCAAATTATAGGCAAGTAAATAAAACTTATTCGAAATCATTATATTTATACGCCTCTACTTATTGGGAAAGTTGATGAATTGGCTGATTATATATGTCATTTAAGCAGCATAATCTGTAAACTATGCGCTATTTTTACGATTTTGCTTATCTTCTATACTTACATAGCCTTCGATAAGCTTTTTGGACTTTTGAGATATTTCCTCTTATGAAAGCGTCACTCCGTTTACGACTTGATCAACTCTGTGATCGACATGAAGAACTTACTGCATTGCTTGCAGATGCTGAAGTGATCTCCGATAACAAACGTTTCCGTAAATTGTCTCGTGAACATAGTGATTTATCTGAAATTACCGAAGTTTGGGGCAAATACCGTCAAGCAGAAGAAGATATTGAAACTGCTGAAATGATGAAGTCTGAACCAGACTTTAAAGATATGGCAGAAGAAGAAATTCAAGCCAATAAAACATTGCTTGAAGAATTAGAAAGCCAGCTCAACATTTTGATGATTCCAAAAGATCCAAATGACTCTAATGCGGCTTATTTAGAAATCCGTGCTGGAACAGGTGGTGATGAAGCTGCGATTTTCTCTGGTGATTTGTTCCGTATGTACAGCAAATATGCCGAGACACAAGGCTGGCGTATTGAAGTCCTTTCTGAAAATGAAGGCGAGCATGGTGGCTTTAAAGAAGTTATTTGCCGTGTAGATGGTGATGGCGTTTATGGCCGTTTAAAGTTTGAAAGTGGTGCTCACCGTGTACAACGTGTGCCAGCGACTGAATCACAAGGTCGTGTGCATACGTCAGCGTGTACAGTTGCGATCTTGCCTGAAATTGATGTTGATACCAACGTTGAAATTAATCCTGCAGATTTACGTATTGATACTTACCGTGCATCAGGTGCGGGTGGTCAGCACATTAACAAAACCGATTCAGCGGTGCGTATTACTCACATTCCAACCGGCACAGTGGTTGAGTGCCAAGAAGAACGTTCACAGCATAAAAACAAAGCTAAAGCGATGGCATTGTTAGTATCGCGTTTAGAAAATGCAAAACGTGCAGCAGCCGACGCAGCAACTTCTGAGATGCGCCGTGATTTGGTTGGTTCTGGTGATCGTTCGGAACGTATCCGTACTTATAACTACCCACAAGGTCGTATGACGGACCATCGTATTAACCTAACTTTATATAAGTTAGACGCGATTATGGAAGGTGATTTAACTGAATTGCTCGATAGCTTACATCGTGAATATCAGGCAGATCAGCTTGCGATGCTTGCACAGGAAA
>Ga0308166_1002649_pt1 | contig 16145 bp, 14 predicted proteins | sample PhyCR2_2_FD_202137 | JGI IMG/M metagenome (GOLD analysis project Ga0308166, IMG submission 202137) | Phyllosphere microbial communities from UC Gill Tract Community Farm, Albany, California, United States - DLSLCC.R2 | ecosystem: Host-associated > Plants > Phyllosphere > Unclassified | place... | reverse complement strand
TGCTCGGCTACCACTACCTCTGGGCGTGGGCCGCGCGGCTCGTCGCCACGGAGGATCAGATCGCCGCCGTCGAAGAGCTGTACACGACCAACGTTTTCCTCTTCGGAGGCGCCGTGAACCCTCGGGACTCCGATCTCGTGATTCGAGAGGAGGGCGACGATCTGATCTTCTCCGGGCGCAAGTCGTTCTCCACCGGCGGGCAGGTCTCGGACCTCACCGTGCTCGAAGGCATCCTGGAGGGCACCGACACGCACGTCTTCGCGATAGTCCCCACCGCGCAGGAGGGGATCGTGTTCGCAGGCGACTGGGACAACCTGGGGCAGCGGCTGACGGAATCCGGCTCCGTCGAGATCCGCGATGTACGCGTGCCGTGGGCGTCTGCCGCCGGGTTCGTCGACAAGGAGTTCCAGCCGCTCACTTACAACACGCTGAACGTCCCCACGATCCAGCTCGTGTTCGCGAACTTCTACCTCGGCATCGCACAGGGCGCGCTCGAGACGGCATCCGCCTACACGCGCACCACCACGCGCCCCTGGCCGTACGGGGGCGACGACAAGCAGCACGCGACGGACGAATGGTACCTGCGGGAGGGCTATGGCGAGCTCGCGTCGAAGCTGTGGGCTGACGAGGCGCTCCTGGACGCGGTGGGCGCGGAGATCAGTGCGATTCTGCACGCGCCCCGGGAAGATCTCACGGCGCGACGACGCGGTGAGATCGCCGTCCGGATCGCGGCGGGAAAGCTCCGGATCGTCGATGACGGCCTGGAGGTCGCCACGAAGATCTACGAACTGACCGGAGCACGGGCGTCGGCGAACACGATCGGACTCGACATCTTCTGGCGCAACCTGCGTACGCACAGCCTTCATGATCCGATCGCGTACAAGAAGCGCGAGGTCGGCACGTTCGTACTGAAGAACGAGGTGCCCGAGCCGACCTGGTACACCTGAGCGGCGTGACCCCTCGGTGTCGTGCCGGTTCACACGGACGCGACACCGAGGGCCCGGTCACCGAGAGCGTCGGGAACGGATCGCCACCGCAGCAGAATGCTCGAGCGGGACGCGACCGTCCACCATCCGCTCGGCGCACACCCGATCGAAGGCCGCTCGGAAGGCGGCGCGTCCCGATCCGTCGAGCGCTCGGTAGAACTGGCCCGCTCCCCCGACGCCGCCTTCTGCGGATGCCCACAGCGCCTCGACACGGGCCGACCATGTCCAGGTCACCTCGGACGCCCGGACGCCCGCCCAGCCCGCGTCCTCCAGCATCCGAGCGAAGCCGTCCACGGTCCGCTCGAAATCCTGCTCGGGCGGCAGCCGCTCCCCCTTCGACGGTACGAGCCCCGCCCGGTCGCAGACTTCACGCCACAGCCACGTCGGCGAGTTCGTCCAGACGGTCGCCGCGACGAGGTCGGCCGACACTCGTGAGAGCTCTCGCGCCGCCATCCGCGGGTCAGGGACGTGGTTGAGCACGAAATTGGCGACGACCGCGTCGAATGCCCCGTCCGGGAACGGCAGCTTCGGCAGCGCACCATCCACCACGGGGATGCCGGTGTGCTCGCGCAGCGCGATCTCCCGCATCGTCGACTCGGGTTCGCAGCCGGTGACGTTCCAGGCGGCACCCGCGAACTCCGCGGACAGCGCTCCGGTGCCCGATCCCACATCGAGCAGGGTGCGCCCTCGCGCGTCCCCGAGTCCGGCGAGCAGAACGGCTGCGGTTCCGACGCACAACGAGGCGTAGGAGTCCGCGTATGCGCGCCCCGTGCCCGCCCAGTCCTTCATCGCGCGCCGGAGCGCCCGAGAGGCGAGAGCGCGACGATCGCGATCACCAGCACGGATGCCGCGATGCCGAGGCCTGAGTACTGGTAGTTCGACAGGATCACCCCGGCGAGCACCGCCCCCGCCGCTGCCGACAAGCTCATCAGCGAGTCGCTTCTGCCCTGTCGTCGCGTGCGCAGCTCGGGCGCACTCGATTCGGTGAGCAATGCCGCTCCGGCGACGGTCGCCGCACTCCATCCCAGCCCGAGCAGGATGAGTGCGACCATCACGCCCCATTCCTGGTCGTTCACGAACACGGCGAAGGCGAGCGCCCCGCCCAGCAGCACCTGTCCCAGCAGCACCACGCGCAATCGTCCCCAGCGGTCCGCGAGGATGCCGAAGAGCGGAGAGAGAGCGTACATGCCGCCGACGTGCAGAGCGATCGTGACGCCGACGAGTGCCGAGACATCGGCCGGCGTCGGTGCCATGCCTTCGCCGCCGTGCGCCATGTGCGCGAGGTGCACGGGAGTCATCGCCATGACGGATGCCATCACGACGTGCGACCCGGCGACCGCGAAGATCGCGTATCGAGCCACCGACGGACGATCGACCGAGACCTGCCCGGTCACCGCTGCTGCTGCTCTGGCGAGTCCTTGAGCTGCGAGAAGAGGATCGGGGCGCAGCGCGATCAGGTAGAGGATGAGCGCCGCGCACTGGGCGACGAAGGAGAACGCGTAGGAGCCGGTCTGCGGCGGCATGCCGATGGCCTCGCCGACGATCTCCCCCGGCCCCAGCAGCAGCGGTCCTGCGACGCCGCCGATGGTCGTCGCCCAGACGACGATCGAGAGATCGCGTCCACGGTGTTTCGGGGCGGCGAGATCCGTGGCGGCGAACCGAGACTGGAGGTTGCCGGCATTGCCCGCGCCGATCATCAGGATGCCCACCAGCAGCAGAGGGAACACCCTCACGGACGCGGCCAGGATCACCACGGCGATGCCGACCAGCGCGAAGAGGTTGCCGAGCGTCAGCGCACGCCGCCTGCCCACCTTCGCTGCGAGACGAGCGAGCGGAATCGCGCACAGCGCAGCGCCGAGAGTGACGGACGCCGTGGCGAGGCCCGAGAGAGCGTCACTCCCCGAGAGATCGGCCGCGAGCAGAGCACCGAGCGACACCGTTGCTCCGAAGGCGATCCCGCCGAGCACCTGTCCGAGTGACAGCACGAGGACGGTGCGTCGCTGGACGGCGGCCTGCTGGGTCGCCGTCAGAGCGACGACGCTCATGACGCGCGCACGGCGTCGCGCACGGTGTTGCGCAGGATCCCCAGTCCGGTGATCTCGACCTCGACGGTGTCGCCGGCGTCGAAGGTTCCGACACCCGCGGGGGTGCCGGTCAGGATGACGTCGCCGGGCAGCAGCGTGAACACGGCCGACGCGTGCTCGATGATCGCCGCGACGGAGTGGATCATGTCGGTCAGAGGCGCCTTCTGGCGGACCTCTCCGTTCACGCGGGTCTCGATCGTCGCGACGGACGGGTCGAAGTCCGTGCTGATGGTGGGCCCGAGAGGGCAGAACGTGTCGAAGCCCTTCGCGCGCGACCACTGACCGTCCTTGCGCTGCAGGTCACGAGCGGTGACGTCGTTGGCGATCGTGTACCCGAGCACATGATCGAGAGCATCCGCCTGCTTCACGTTCTTGGCGACCTTGCCGATCACGACGGCGAGCTCGCCCTCGTACTCGGTCTGGTCCGAGATCGACGGACGCACGATCGCGTCGCCAGGGCCGATGACCGCGGTGTTGGGCTTGAGGAACAGCAGCGGTTCCTCGGGGGCCACTCCCCCCATCTCCGCCGCATGATCGTGGTAGTTCTTGCCGACGCAGACGATCTTCGAGCGCGGGATCACCGGTGCCAGGATGACCGCGTCCGCGATCGGCACACGATCGCCCGTCGGCTCGTATCCGGCGAAGAGCGGATCGCCCGAGAGGACGACGAGGTCGGTGTCATCGACGATCCCGAAGAGGATGGCGTCGTCATGGCTGAATCGGGCGATCTTCATGCCACCAGCCTATCGACGGTGCGCAGACGAACAGGCCCCGCTTCGCCGATATCGCGAAGCGGGTCCTGTGAAGAATGTCGGTCTCAGCCGTCGAGGCGCAGGAGCCAGCCGTGCCGGTCTTCACGACGGCCGTACTGGATGTCGGTGAGCTCTTCGCGCAGCGACAGGGCGAGCTCGCCGAGCGGCTGCGGCTCGTCGAATCCTTCGCCCACCAGCGCGCCGATCGGCGTCACGACCGCCGCGGTCCCACACGCGAACACCTCGACGATGTCGCCGGACGCCACGCCCTCGCGCCACTCGTCGATCGAGATCGGCCGCTTCTCGACCGTGTAGCCGCGGTCCTCCGCGAGCTGCAGCAGGGAGTCGCGCGTGATGCCCTCGAGGATGCTGTCGGACTCGGGGGTGACGACGCGTCCGTCCTTGAAGACGAACACGACGTTCATGCCGCCGAGCTCCTCGACGTTGCGCTCCTCGTTGAGGAACACGACCTGATCGCATCCCTTCGACGAGGCCTCGCTCTGGGCGAGCAGGCTCGAGGCGTAGTTGCCACCCGTCTTGGCCTTGCCCGTGCCCCCCTTGCCGGCGCGCGCGTAGTCCTCGGAGAGCCAGATGCGCACGGGCTTCACGCCGCCGCTGAAGTAGGCGCCTGCGGGGCTCGCGATCACGTAGTAGGCGACCTTCTGCGCCGCACGGACGCCGAGGAAGGCCTCCTTGGCGAACATGAAGGGGCGGAGGTACAGGCTCTGGTCGGCGCCCGACGGCACCCAATGCCCATCGACCTTGACGATCTCGCGCAGCGACTGGATGAAGTACTCGGTCGGAAGCTCCGGCAGTGCGAGACGGCGGGCGCTGGCCTGCAGACGAGCCGCGTTGCGGTCGGGACGGAAGGTGTGGATCGACCCATCGGCGTGACGGTACGCCTTGATGCCCTCGAAGATCTCCTGCGCGTAGTGCAGCACGGACGCGGCGGGATCGAGCGGGATGGGACCGTACGGCTGCACCCTGGGGCGGTGCCACCCGCCCTTGACCGACCAGCAGATGTCCACCATGTGATCGGTGAAGACAACGCCGAATCCGGGGTTCTCGTGAATCTCGGCGACCCGAGCGGGCGTCGCGGCTGTCAGGTTCTTGGTCACCGCGAACTCCAGCGGAGCCACGGTGGTCTCGGCGTCGATGGTCGTCATCTCGTCATCCATTCCTCGTGCGGCGCGCAACCTCGCGCCGTCCCAGCCTACGCCTGTCGCTCAGAGCAGAGCGGCGATCGCGGAGCCGACCTCCGCGGTGGTGCGCGCCCCCGTGCGGGACGCGATGTCGGACTCGACGGCGGCGCTCACGCGAGCAGCCTCTTCGGTGAGCCCGAGGTGGTCGAGCAGCAGCGCGACCGAGAGGATCGCTGCCGTGGGATCGGCCTTCTGCTGACCCGCGATGTCGGGGGCCGATCCGTGCACAGGCTCGAACATCGACGGGAACGCCCCTGTGGGGTTGATGTTGCCCGAGGCGGCCAGCCCGATCCCGCCGGTGACGGCTCCCGCGAGGTCGGTGAGGATGTCGCCGAACAGGTTGTCCGTCACGATCACGTCGAAGCGCGCGGGATCGGTGACCAGGAAGATCGTCGCGGCATCCACGTGCAGATAGTCGACGGCGACGTCGGGGTGCTCGGACGCGACCTCATTCACGATGCGCTGCCAGATCGCCCCCGCGTGCACGAGCACGTTGGTCTTGTGCACGAGCGTGATCTTCTTGCTGCGACGTTCGGCGAGATCGAAGGCGTAGCGCACGACGCGCTCGACGCCGAAAGCCGTGTTGACGGACGTCTCGTTCGCGACCTCGTGCGGCGTGCCCTTGCGGATCGCGCCGCCGTTGCCGACGTAAGGGCCCTCCGTGCCTTCGCGGACCACGACGAAGTCGATGTCGCCAGGGTTCGCGAGTGGCCCCGCTGCCCCCGTGAAGAGCTTCGACGGACGCAGGTTCACGTAGTGGTCGAGCGTGAAACGGAGCTTGAGCAGCAGGCCGCGCTCGATATTCGCGTCCTTGAGCCGGGGGTCGCCTGGCGTGCCCCCGACCGCTCCGAGCAGGATCGCGTCGTGCTCCGAGATCGCCTGAAGATCATCGTCGGTGAGGGTGTCGCCCGTCTCGAGGTACCGAGCGGCACCGAGGGAGAATAGCGTCTTGTCGAACGTCACGTCGCTCGATGCGGTGACCGCGTCGAGGACCTTCTCCGCCTCGGCGACGACCTCGGGGCCGATTCCGTCACCGGGGATGACAGCCAGTTTCACGACACGCGACATGACACTCCTTGCATCGGGATGAACCGGCCAGCGCTCGGACGTACTGCCGAGCGGGCCGGTTCTCCCAGCGTACTGGTCAGTGCGAGGGGGTCTTGCGCAGTGTGACGGCCGCGATGACGCCGGCGACGACGACGAGTCCGGCACCGATCAGCGACGTCACCATCACACCGGAGCCGAACGCCGCGGATGCAGCATCCCACAGCGCTTCGCCGACCTGCGCCGGCAGCTCCTGCGCGGCGGTGTAGGCACCCGCGAGCGTCTCCTTCGCCGCGTGGGCCGCGTCTGCGGGGATCCCTGCGGGGATGACGAGGGCCCCGCGGTAGAACGCGGTGATCAGGCCGCCGAGCACGGCGGTGCCGAGAACAGCGCCGAGCTCGTAGGCCGTCTCGGACACCGCGCTCGCGGCCCCTGCCTTCTCGGCAGGCGCTGAGGAGAGAATCAGCTCGTTCGAGATGGTCTCGGCCGCGCCGATGCCGATGCCGAGCACCACGAACGCGATGATCAGCGGCGCGACACCGTGATCGGAGGTCGTGAACGCCACGAGAAGGTATCCGGCGAGCGAGAAGACGAGTCCGGCCGGCACCAGGATGTGCGGACGCACCCGACGCGAGATCGGGACGACCGAGAGTCCGGCCACGATCATCGCGATCATGCCGGGCACGAGCGCCGCCCCTGCCGTCATCGGCGACAGGCCGAGAACCAGCTGGAGGTGCTGCGACACGAAGTAGAGGAAGCCCACGAGCGCGACGACGCTCAGCAGGTTCACCAGGATCGCTCCCGAGAAGGTGCCGCGACGGAACAGCGCCATGTCGAGCATCGGCACCTCGGCATGCAGCTGTCGCCGCACGAACAGGTAGCCCATCGCGACGCCGAGCAGCGCCCAGGCGCCCGCCGTGAGGCTCGGGCCCTCGACCGCGAGCGACTTGATCGCGTAGACCACAGGGATCATCGCCGCCATCGACAGCACGATGCTGACCAGGTCGATGCGACCGGGGTTCGGGTCACGGCTCTCGGGCACGAGCAGCGGCGCGGCGATGAGCAGCGGGATGAGCACGGGGACCGCGATCAGGAACACCGAGCCCCAGTCGAAGTGCTCGAGCAGGAACCCACCGACGATCGGCCCGAGAGCGGATCCGGCGGAGAATGCGGACGCCCAGACGGCGATCGCGAGGCGACGCTGATCCCGGTTCTGGAAGATCGAACGCAGGAGCGACAGGGTCGATGGCATCAGCATCGCTCCGAAGAAGCCCAGGAGCGCACGGGCGGCTATCAGCAGACCGGCCGTCGGGGCGAAGGCGGCGAGTGCGGACACCACCGCGAAGCCCGTCGCGCCGATCAACAGCATCCGGCGGCGCCCGAAGCGATCGCCGAGGGTGCCCATGGTCACGAGCAGTCCGGCGAGCACGAGCGGGTAGACGTCGATGATCCACAGCTGCTCGGCGCCGGTGGGCGCGAGCGCGATGGAGATCTCGGGGAGCGCGAAGCTCAGCACCGTGTTGTCCACCGATACCAGGAGCACCGGCAGCATGAGCACGACGAGCGCGGCCCAGCCTCGGGCTCCGACGCGGGGAGCATCCGTCTCCGTCGTCGGGATCGACGCAGTACGGGTCATGGGACACCTCTCAGAATCACGACGGCATCGTAACTAAACCGTCCAGATGGTATAGTAACAGAATCGTCACACTGCCGCGCTACTGTGATGCAAGACGAACAGAGGACCCCGATGCCCCGACCTCCCCTGGCCCGAGAACGTGTTCTCGACGCCTTCGAAGCGATCGTCATCGAAGACGGTGAGCGCGCGGCCACCCTCGACGCGACAGCCAAGGCCGCCGGGGTCTCGAAGGGTGGACTGCTCTACCATTTCGGATCGAAGGAAGACCTTGCCGCAGGTCTGATCGAACGCCTCGATGCGCTCACCACGGCGGATCTCGAACGCATGACGACAGCCGAAGAGGGGCCGGTGGCCTACTACGTGCGCACCTCCGTCATGGAGGATGATGCGCTGGATCGCGTCCTGATCGCGGCGACCCGACTCGCCCAGGGAGGCTCGGCGCCGGCAGCCGAGGCGCTGCGCAGGAACCGAGACCGCTGGGAGGACACGATCCGCCCCCATGTGCGGGATGCCGCGAGCCTCGATCTCGTGATGCTGCTGAGCGACGGGCTCTATTTCAACAACTCGCTCGATGTGCACGGACCGGAGCGATTGGTCCCCCGCAGCGACGAGCTCTCCGACCTGATCGCCCTCGTACTCCGCGCGACCGCGCCCTGACACGCGGCCCCGCATGAAAAAACGGGAGGGCCGCCTTTCGGCCTGCCCTCCCGCTCCGCTGATCCGGGGCTGTGCTGCTCAGACCTCGGTGATCTCGATCTGACGGAAGAGATCCGCGTCGATGGATCCGCGCAGGTCGTCGAGCAGGTCGTCCGACACCGGCGAGTCCAGCGTGAGCACGCTGAGCGCCTGGTCTCCGGCGCCGAGGCGCGAGATCTGCATGCCGGCGATGTTGATGCCGGCTTCGCCGAACTTCTGACCGTAGACCGCGACGATTCCGGGGCGGTCGGTGTAGAGCATCACGACATGGTGCTTCTCGATCGGCAGCTCGAGCGCGTGGTCGTTGATGGCGACCAGCTTCTCGGCCTGCTTCGGTCCGGTGAGCGTACCCGACACGGACAGCTGCGAACCGTCGGAGAGAGCGCCGCTGAGGGTGATGACGTTGCGGTACTCGTCGCTGACGTCGTCCTTGAGAAGGCGCACCGCGATACCGCGCTGGTCGGCCAGCAGCGGTGCGTTGACGTAGGAGACCGTCTCGCTGACGATGTTCGTGAAGACGCCCTTGAGGGCGGCGAGCTTGAGAACGCTCACGTCGTATTCGTTCAACTCGCCGTGCACCTCGACGTCGAGGCTCGTGAGCGGCGACGTCGCGAGTGCGGCGAAGATCTGACCGAGCTTCTCGACGAGCGAGATGCCGGGGCGGACGTAGGGGTCGATCACGCCGCCCGCCACGTTGACGGCATCCGGCACGAGGTCCCCGCCGAGGGCCAGGCGCACCGAACGGGCGACCGACACGCCTGCCTTCTCCTGTGCCTCCTCGGTGCTCGCTCCGAGGTGCGGGGTGACGACGACGTTGGGAAGGTCGAGGAGCGGACGCGCCGTGCCGCCCTCTGCCGGGGGCTCGGAAGTGAAGACGTCGAGGCCCGCACCGGCGATCTCACCGGCGACGAGGGCGGCGTGCAGGGCCTCCTCATCGATCAGTCCGCCACGAGCGACGTTGACGACGAACGCCGTCGGCTTCATGGCCGTGAACTGCTCGGCACCGATCATCCCGGTGGTCTCGGGCGTCTTGGGCATGTGGATCGTGAGGAAGTCGGCTTCGGCGACGAGTTCGTCGAGCGTCAGCAGCTGGACACCCAGCTGCTGGGCACGCGCCGAGGTGACGTATGGGTCGTAGGCGACGACGCGCATATCGAAGGCCGCGAGACGCGCGGCCACGAGAGCGCCGATGCGACCGAGGCCGACGATGCCGACGGTCTTCTCGAAGAGCTCGGCCCCAGTGAAGGAGCTGCGCTTCCACTGACCTGCCGACAGCGACGCGTGCGCGGCGGGGATGCGTCGGGCGAGGCTGAGGATGTGCCCGACCGTGAGCTCTGCGGCGGAGACGATGTTCGACGTCGGCGCGTTGACGACCATGACACCGGCCGTCGTGGCCGCCTTGATGTCGACGTTGTCGAGGCCCACACCGGCGCGGGCGACGACCTTCAGCTTCGGCGCGTGGGACAGCGCCTCCTCGTCGATCTGCGTCGCCGACCGGATCAGCACGGCGTCGGCATCCGCGAGCGACGCGAAGAGCGCCTCGCGGTCGGTACCGTCGACGGTTCGAACGTCGAAGTCGGGGCCGAGGGCCTCGATCGTGGCGGGTGAGAGAACTTCGGCGAGGAGCACGACAGGCTTCGGCACAGGGATCCTTCGGGGCAGCGCGACAGGGGGCCGATGCGCCGCACACCGTGGGGGCGCGATCACTCCAACTGTACCCGAGCGACTCCGCTGCTCCGTGCCGTGTGACGTCGAGCGACCGCGGAATCGCTAGGACGCCGCGAGGGTGAGGCTGTACGCGAGCAGACTCAGCCAGAACACCGCGACGACGCCGAGGCCCGCCAGGAGCACGAGTGCGAGCTCCCCTGCCGACCGCCGCCTTCCGATGAGATAGGCGAAGACGAACACGATCGCGGGAAAGACGACGCCGAAGATCAGCGTGGCCCAGCCGACGCCGCTCAGCCCGACCTGCGCCATGGTGATCAGGTGCGCCACGGCGTTCCAGATCGCGTAGGCGTAGAAGAGCCCCGCCAGCCCGAGGACGAGCCCTGTGAGCCATCGAGGCGATGCCGCCGGGGTCGACTGTGACATCTGCATCTCGCTCATAGTCCGATCGCCCCCACCGTCACGAAGGGCCAGGGTACGAGGAGCACGACGCCGAGGAGGAGCGCGGAGACCCGGATCCACCCGGCCCTGCCACGCGTGAGCACCCAGCTCGCGAGGAACCACAGCAGAGGAGCCGCCACGGCGAGGACGAACCAGGGCAGGAACATCGCGTCGGCGACGAAGAAGTTCGCGAGCGGCTTGAGACGCAGCCCGCCGACGACCCAGCCGACGCTGTAAAGGAGATAGACACCCCCGACGATGCCCAGGATCAGCAGCATCGCGGTGCTCAACGGCTGCTGTTCCTCCTCGGCGTCACTGTCGAGGCGTCCGACCGCAGCGCTTCCCTTGCCGACGGCATTCCATCCCTCGGGCAATGCGGGATCGGCCGTGGGACGTTCGGTGTGCGCCCGCGTCGGATCCGAGCGCCTGTGCGCGGGCTCCTTCGCAACCGGCGCGGTCGGGGCGCCACTCTCGTCGCCGTCCCAGCTCAGGGCGTCGTCGGAATCGGAAGTCATCTCCCCAGCGTAGGACACGGCGTCCACTATGCTCGGGGGCATCTGGGCCAGAGGGGCCCCGGCCTGGAGGGACCACCGTGGCAGAGCCGAACAAGAACGTCGATCAGAGCTCACCGAGTGACTCCATCGAGCAGCCCGCTGCAGGGTGGAAGCCGACCGCCGCCGCGAAGTCGAAGGCGACGACCTTCCGCTGGATTGCCGTCGCGCTGTGGGTCATCGCGATCGCCGCGGAGGCCGTCGGCATCTTCTGGCTGCTCCGCCAGCGCGTGTACGAGGGCGAGGACGGCACTCTCGTTCGCGACCCCGACACCGGCCTCCTCGAGGAACAGGGCGTCACCGCCCAGTTCCCGCAGTGGGCGTTCATCACGCTGCTGGTACTGCTGGTCGTCATCGCCGCGCTTGCCATCACCGGGTCGATCCTCTGGAAGAAGGCTAACCGCCTGGATCCGGCTCGGAAGTCCGAGACTCTGCGGTTCTTCGTGCAGAACCAGCTCGGAGCGATCATCGCGATCATCGCCTTCCTCCCGCTGATCATCCTCATATTCCTCAACAAGGACATGGACAAGGGACAGAAGGCGACCGCCGGCATCGTCGGCATCGCCCTCGCCGTCCTCGCCACGGTGATCGGCGTGGACTTCACCCCGCCGTCGGTCGAGCAGTACACGGCCGACCAGTCCGCGGTCATCCAGCTGCTCGGCAAGGACGAAGTCGTCTGGGTCGACGGCGGTGCCGTCTACCACGTGTGCGACGAGGTCTCCGACATCCAGACCGGCAGCGAGAAGCGCACCGGCACGACGGCCGAGGCCGTGGAAGCGGGCAAGAGCCGGCTGACCCTGAAGTTCGCGTCGGAGCTGAGGGCTTGCGGGCTCGCGGTGCCCGAGAACGCCGATGAGATCGAAGACGCGCTGCGTGAGATCCAGGGCGGCGCAGTCGACACTCTGCTTCCTGCTCCGGTGTGGGCGGACCCCGCAGACGCGCCGATCGAGGTCGAGGAGGCTCCCGCGGAGTGATCCGCTCGAGCACGCAGAAGGAGCCCGGTGCAATTCGCACCGGGCTCCTTCTGCGTCTGTGAATCAGCGCGCAGCGCTGCCGTCGACCCAGGCCCGGAGGGCCGGCGGCCGCGCCAGCGGCCCGACCAGCACAGCCCTCCGAGGACTACGTCGGCGTCAGCGCGCAGCGCTGCCGTCGACGTAGTCCTCGTCCTGCTGCTTCCAGGCGAAGAGCGAGCGCAGCTCCTTGCCGGTGGCCTCGATCGGGTGCGTCTCCTCCTTGGCGCGCAGCGCCAGGAACTCCTCGGCACCGTTGTCCTGGTCGTCGATGAAGCGCTTGGCGAAGGCGCCGTTCTGGATGTCGGCGAGAATCGCCTTCATCGACTCCTTGACCTCAGGGGTCACGACGCGGGGGCCCGAGACGTAGTCGCCGTACTCGGCCGTGTCGGAGACCGACCAACGCTGCTTGGCGATGCCGCCCTCCCACATGAGGTCGACGATGAGCTTGAGCTCGTGCAGGACCTCGAAGTAGGCGATCTGCGGCTGGTAGCCCGCCTCGGTGAGCGTCTCGAAACCGGCCTGCACGAGGTGGCTGACGCCACCGCAGAGCACAGCCTGCTCGCCGAACAGGTCGGTCTCGGTCTCTTCGGTGAAGGTCGTCTTGATGACGCCCGCACGCGTTCCGCCGATGGCCTTCGCGTACGACAGCGCGGTCGCCCATGCGTTGCCCGAAGCATCGCGCTCGACGGCGATGATGTCGGGGATGCCGCGGCCCGCGACGAACTCACGACGGACGGTGTGACCGGGAGCCTTCGGAGCGACGAGGATCACGTCGACGCCCTCGGGTGCATCGATGTAGCCGAAGCGGATGTTGAAGCCGTGGGCGAAGGCGAGCGTCTTGCCCTCAGTGAGGTTGGGGGCGATCGACTCGCTGTAGATGGTGCGCTGGTGCTGGTCCGGCGCGAGGATCATGATGAGGTCGGCCCACTGCGTCGCCTCGGCGACGGTCTTGACCGCGAATCCGGCATCCTCCGCCTTCGGCGCCGACTTCGAGCCCTCCTTGAGGGCGATCGCGACCTCGACACCCGAGTCGCGAAGGTTCTGCGCGTGCGCGTGCCCCTGCGAGCCGTAGCCGACGATGGCGACCTTCTTGCCCTGGATGATGGACAGATCGGCGTCTGCGTCGTAGAAGATCTCGGTGCTCACTGGTTTTCTCCTTGATTGGTGTTCGTGTACGTGTGTGATGTCTGGGTCAGCCGCGCAGGACGCGCTCGGTGATGCTCTTGCCGCCGCGACCGATGGCGAGGAGACCCGACTGTGCGATCTCCTTGATCCCGAAGGGCTCGAGGGCGCGCAGCAGGGCGTCGACCTTGCCCCGGTCGCCCGTGACCTCGATCACCAGCGCGTCGGACGCGTAGTCGACGACCGATGCGCGGAACAGGTTCGCGACCTCGATGACGTTCGAGCGGGTCGCGTTGTCGGTGCGCACCTTGACGAGCATGTGCTCGCGCTGCACCGACGTCGGGAAGTCGAGCTCGACGATCTTGATGACGTTGATCAGCTTGTTGAGCTGCTTGGTCACCTGCTCGAGAGGAAGGTCCTCGAGGTCGACGACCACCGTGATGCGCGAGATTCCCGGCACCTCGGTCACGCCCACCGCGAGCGAGTCGATGTTGAAGCCGCGACGGGCGAAGAGCCCTGCGACTCGGGTCAGCAGACCCGGGGTGTTCTCCACGAGGAGGCTCAGCACGTGAGTCGACATGGTCAGTCCTCCTCGTCGAAAGCGGGCGCGTGCTCGCGGGCGTACTGGACGTAGCTGTTGCTCACGCCCTGGGGAACCATCGGCCAGACCATGGAGTCCGCGCTGACGACGAAGTCGATGACCACGGGGCGGTCGTTCGTCTCGAGGGCGAGCTTGATCGCGGCATCCACCTCATCTTCCTTCTCCACGCGGATGGCGAGGCAGCCGTAGGCCTCCGCCAGCTTCACGAAGTCGGGGATGCGCACGGTTCCGTGCCCCGTGTTCAGGTCGGTGTTCGAGTGGCGTCCGTCATAGAACAGCGTCTGCCACTGGCGCACCATGCCGAGCGACGAGTTGTTGATGATCGCGACCTTGATCGGGATGTTGTTGATGGTGCAGGTGGCGAGCTCCTGATTCGTCATCTGGAAGCACCCGTCACCGTCGATCGCCCACACGACGCGGTCGGGCTCCGCCACCTTCGCACCCATGGCTGCGGGGACGGAGTAGCCCATCGTGCCCGCGCCGCCGGAGTTCAGCCAGGCGTTGGGACGCTCGTACTTGATGAACTGCGCGGCCCACATCTGGTGCTGTCCGACGCCCGCCGCGTAGATGCCCTCGGGACCCGTCAGCTCGCCGATCCGCTGGATCACGTACTGCGGCGCGAGCAGCCCGTCGGTCGTGGGCGCGAATCCCAGAGGGAACTCGTTGCGGAGTCCGTCGAGGTACGACCACCATTCCTCGGTGTCGGGAGTGGTCGTGGTCGTCGCCGTGCGGAAGGCGGACTCCAGGTCGACGAGCACATCGCGGACGTCGCCCACGATCGGCACGTCGGCCGTGCGGATCTTCGAGATCTCAGCCGGGTCGATGTCGACGTGCACGACCTTGGCGTTCGGCGCGAACAGAGCGGCCTTGCCGGTCACACGGTCGTCGAAGCGAGCGCCGAGCGACACGATGAGGTCGGCCTCCTGCAGCGCGAGCACCGCGGGGACGGTGCCGTGCATACCCGGCATGCCGAGGTGCTGCTGGTGAGAGTCCGGGAACGCGCCGCGCGCCATGAGAGTCGTCACGACGGGCGCGTTGGTCGTCTCGGCGAGGGTGAGCAGCTCGGCCGATGCGCGACCGCGGATCACTCCGCCGCCGACGTAGAGCACGGGCTTCTTGGACCCCGCGAGCAGGGCAGCCGCTGCCTGGATCTGCTTGCCGTGCGCCTTGGTGACCGGGCGGTAACCCGGAAGGTCGAACTTCGCCGGCCAGACGAACGGCGCCATGGCCTGCTGAGCGTCCTTGGTGATGTCCACGAGCACGGGGCCGGGGCGGCCGGTCGAGGCGATCTCGTACGCCGCGGCGAGAGCACCGGGGATGTCCGCAGCGTCCTTCACGAGGAAGGAGTGCTTCGTGACCGGCATCGTGATGCCGACGATGTCTGCCTCCTGGAACGCGTCCGTGCCCATCAGAGTCGAGAACACCTGTCCGGTGATCGCGAGCAGCGGCACCGAGTCCATGTAGGCGTCGGCGATCGCGGTGACGAGGTTGGTGGCACCGGGTCCGGAGGTCGCGATGCACACGCCCACCTTGCCGGACGACGAGGCGTACCCCTCGGCCGCGTGGCCGGCACCCTGCTCGTGGCGCACCAGGATGTGCCGAAGCTCAGACGCGTCCATGAGCGGGTCGTAGACGGGCAGGATCGCGCCGCCGGGAAGACCGAAGACGTCCTTGACGCCGAGGAGCTCGAGCGTGCGGACCACGGCCTCGGCTCCGGAGATCTCCGGTGCGGCGGACTTGGGTGCGGGCGGCCTCGGCACAGCCGAGACGGTGTCAGCAGTCATGACACTCCTTCTGATGGTCTGTAGGCGACGTCGGAGGCGGGATGCCGGAGCCGACGCGGATCAGCCGGTCGTCGCGCCCTCGGCGGCGGACCGCACGAGACGCGAGTACTTGGCAAGAACGCCACGGGTATAGCGCGGGGGTAGCGGCTCCCAGCCAGAGCGGCGGGAGGCGAGCTCCGCCTCGTCGACGAGTAGGTCGAGAGAGCGAGCTGCGATATCGACCCGTATCAGATCACCATCGCGCACGAAGGCGATAGGACCTGCGTCCACCGCTTCGGGTGCTATGTGGCCGATGCACAGGCCGGTTGTGCCGCCTGAGAATCGTCCGTCAGTCAAGAGTAGTACATCTTTTCCGAGCCCCGCGCCCTTGATGGCCGCGGTGATCGCGAGCATCTCGCGCATGCCCGGTCCCCCCTTGGGCCCCTCGTAGCGGATCACGATGACGGTGCCTGCCTCGATCTCGCCGTCGGCGACGGCATCCATGGCCGCGCGCTCGCGCTCGAAGACACGGGCCGGGCCTTCGAAGACGGCCGCGTCGAAGCCGGCGGTCTTCACGACGGCGCCCTCG
>Ga0308166_1002647_pt1 | contig 16158 bp, 14 predicted proteins | sample PhyCR2_2_FD_202137 | JGI IMG/M metagenome (GOLD analysis project Ga0308166, IMG submission 202137) | Phyllosphere microbial communities from UC Gill Tract Community Farm, Albany, California, United States - DLSLCC.R2 | ecosystem: Host-associated > Plants > Phyllosphere > Unclassified | place... | reverse complement strand
ATGAAAAACTGGCCGACATTGTCATGGGCGATGCCGTGCTGCAATTGTTAAAACAAGCCGGACCGGTAACCACTCTCGCGCTGCTGGAAAAACTGCGCGCGATGGCGGCCTCAGAAACCGATCCGGCCCGCCAGCGCGCGTTTCGCTATGCGATTGCTGAAGTGCAGAACAGCAAAAGTGCGCCACTGGGCGAAGCGGTGGCGTTAAAAGGTAGCGATAACGTGACCCATATTTTTCGCAACCGTGATAATACGGGCAAAAACACCCGACATTAGCCCCGCTCTGCCCCTGTCTGCTTATCAATAACGTAACCGCCCGCTTATGCCTGCGCCCGACAGGTGACGGCTACACAGCTGCACACTCTCCGGCTGCGGCTCATCCATTAACAGGGCGAGGAAGCTGTCGGCCCACCAGTGACAATCGTAGCGGTGCAGGTTATTCATCAAGCGCGCATGACGGTTCTGACGGTCGCTGAGCGGCAGCCGTAATGCCGTATGGATGGCATCCGCCATTGCATCAGGATCGTAAGGATTAACGATCAGCGCGCCATCCATCTGTTCGGCCGCACCCGCGAACTGCGACAGAATCAGCACGCCGGGATTCGCCGGATCCTGCAGCGCAGCATACATTTTCGCCATCAGGCTCATGCCCGCCATCAGTGGCGTCACCAGTGCCACCCGCGCCGCACGATACAGTCCGGCCAGCTCTTCACGTCGATAATCGTGGTTGAGATAGCTGACCGGATACCAGTTGAGCATACCGTGCACGCCATTGACCTCACCGCACAGATTTTCCAGATTGTGGCTGATCGCCTGCTGCCGGTGCGGGTGTCCGCTGGCAGCAGAAGCCAGCTGCAATAACATCATGTTGCCCGCATAGTCGGGATGATGGCGCAGCAGCACTTCCAGCGCGCTGATGCGATACGGCAGACCTGCGCTGTCGTCGAGATGACCGCCGCTCAGCACCGTGTTGGCCGGCAAATGTTCGCGGCTCTGCTGTTCCATATACTGGCAGCTGTTACTCTCAAGTAACGCCTGAACCTCAGCCAGATCGATCCCGACCGGAAACACGCCGGTGGTGATGATGTGACCGTGCACGCGCAGACGGTTCCTGCCTAAGCGTTCAGCGCGAAACTCGCTCTCCAGCCACAGCAGAAAGTTATTCATATCCTGCCCGGTCTGGAAGCCAATCAGGTCGCAGCACAGCAGCGATTCTGCCAGGCTGCGCCAGTCAGGGATCGCTTCAAACAGCTGACCGGACGGAAACGGCTGATGTAAAAACAAACCGATGCGGTTAGTTAAGCCGGTATCACGCAGCATTTTCACCGTTGGGATGAAGTGATAATCCTGCAGCCAGATAACATCGTCCGGCATGGCATATTCGGCGATGGCATGGGCATAAACCGCATTCAGCTGTCGATAGGCCTGGAAGCTGGCGCTGGTGAAACGTGCCAGGTCCGGACGCTGGTGAAACACCGGCCACAACCCCTGATGTACGTAGCCGTGATAGCCCTCTTCGTATTCTGCGCGCGTCAGCGCAAATTGCAGCCTGTCGTATTCGTTACCCTGCTGAAAGCTAAGCGTGCGCGCCGCTTCCTGCGCAGCGACGATACGTTGTCCATCCCAGCAGACCCAGAGGCCACCGCGTCGGGCCATCAGGCGATCGTAAATGGCTGCCAGCGTGGAAGACTGATGCTGATTATGTGTGACCAGAATAGTGCCGGGCATGATATTTCCCTTTAAGGTTAAGGCGCGCCACAGTGCCGCCTGCTGCGCTGATTTAACCGCCGGCAATATAAAAAAGGCGTAAAGAAAACCTGCGCGGATATAAAAATCCGGCAAAGATCAGCGCCAGTGTGTGGAAATCAGCCCGGCGCCCAGGGGGAAAGGCTTGCAGCGATCAGTGACGGATGGCGCAGCCGCACTGCGACATTTCGCCAGGCACATATTTGCCGTGATGCGAATGGCGCACCTGCAGCTCACCCTGCTGCCAGGCGTGGCTGTGGTCCGCACGCTGATCCAGCAGCCGGTTCAGGGCTTCCGCCACCAGTAAATCACGGCGCGGTGCCCAGCTGCTCAGGTGCCATGTGGAGCCGCGCGCCTCGTCAGCATCATCAAAGCCCACCACGGCGATATGCGCGCCCTGACCGAAGTCGCGCACGGCCTGCAGTGCGCCAAAGGCCAGCTCGTCGTATTCGCACATCAATGCATTGATGCGTTCTGCCGCACGGGTTTTCTTCAGATAAGCCATCATCGCCTGATAAGCCTGCTCACGGTGAAGGGCACCGGCGTGCAGTGCTGCGTGCAGCGTCTTGTCCTCCGCCTGCAGGCTGGCAATAAACCCCTGCACCTGGCGCGGCGGCGTGTCACTTGCCTGCACCTGCATAGCGCCCAAACGCTGGTGCCCCTGCGACAGCAGCAGTGCGCCAAGCTGCTGCCCGGCGTGATACGCATCGGCAACCACCACATCAGCGCCCGCGCTGTCGCTCGGGCAAAGATGCACCGCGCGCAGCGATGGCAGCAGGTGCGCGGCGATCTCCTGCGCATCCTGACACGGCGAGCTCAGGAACAGCAGTCCACCCAGCGGCAGCGACGCCGCGTTCCGCAGCGCGGCCTGAAAATCCTCGCGCGTAGCGGCGCACAGCAGCACCGGCAGCCGATCACGCGCACTGAGCTGACGCGTGACTTCTTTGAGCATGTGCATACTGTGCGGATGGCTGACATCATCGCTGACGATGCCGATGAGCGGCGAATGGACGGACATAACTGACCTCTCCTGTTACGTAGGGTACGGGAATAATTTTGACGTATTAGTATGAAATTCCACGTTACCCGAATAATCAGATATCGCCAATCGGTGGATGCGAAGGATTGCTGCTCTCCCCCTTCACCCGGTGCGTGTTGACGGCGGCAAAATGCGCAGCCGCTGCACCGGACGCCCGGTGAGCTTCGTTTTACGTTACACTGACGCCACGAATATTTTGCTAGCGGAAAATTTATGCGCATCACCCTCGATCAGGCCGATCAGCCTTTTATTCACCGCTTACTGGGCGAGGAGATCGCCAGTATCGATTCCCCGTCTGACGAACAACTGCGCCTGCAACAGGCGTTGCAGGATGCGCGGTTACAGAGAAATCATGAAGCAGAGCTCGACTGGAAACGCAACGCGCTCTATCTGCTGCTGTTTGTGTTCCTGTATGGCGCACTGGGCTGCTCGCTGACGCTGGATTTGAGCGCGGTCGCACAAGCGTCAAGCCATAAAAGCATTGCCTATGCGCTGGAAGCGGTACCGGTCCTGATCGCCTTTTCTGGTCTGTTCCTGTCGCTGCTGTTTCTGTTCGCCGCGCGCGGCAGCGCACGCCGCCTGCACAACTGGGATCACACTATCGTGCTGCTGGAAAAATACAGCGGCTGCAACCTGAGTCTGCAGATTAATGAAATGGGGGCGCGCACCACGCATTACTCGCAGTCGGCGATTACCGTGGCGCTGGCGATGTTTATCTGCCTCACCTGGGTGGTGATGTATAACTACTTCACCTTTACCACCAGCGGCGTGATTGGCAGTGTCATCTCGCTGTTTATTACCACTATGACCTACGTGATTCTGGATATTCAGCTGCTGAAATCCGGCAAATCAATCGCTATCGATGAGCCGGTGATTCCGCCAGAAGATGAGGTTGAGAAACGCCGTTAATCGACAGACCGGCAGCGGCGTAAGGTTTTGCGCCGCGCCGGTTTCGCTATCCTTATCTATACTTCAGACAGGATTTTGAGAGATATAAAGGAGTTGCGATGAAAATCTGGCCGTTAGTCGCCATTACGGCGCTGTCTGTTACCCTGGTCGCCTGTAAATCCCCGACGCCACCTAAAGGGGTGCAGCCCATCACCCACTTCAATGCCGATCGCTATCTCGGTACCTGGTATGAAATTGCCCGACTCGATCACCGTTTCGAACGCGGTAAAGATCATGTGACCGCCACCTACGGCAAACGCAGCGACGGTGGTATCAGCGTGCTGAATCGCGGTTACGATCCGGAGAAAAAAGCGTGGAGCGAGAGCGAAGGCAAAGCTTACTTCACCGGCAAACCTGACGTCGCCGCGCTGAAGGTCTCGTTCTTCGGGCCTTTTTATGGCGGTTATAACGTGATCGCGCTGGATGAAGATTATCAGTATGCACTGGTCGCCGGGCCGAACCGGGGGTATCTGTGGATTCTGTCGCGTCAGCCCACCATTCCGGCTGAGGTCAAACAGCGTTATCTCGCCTATGCCCAGCGACTGGGCTTCGCAACCGATCAACTGATTTGGGTTAATCAGTCACGATAAGAGGGTGCAGCGCCAGTGACTCCCGCGCGGGCGTCAGTGATTACGCTGGCAGTAATCAGAGTAAGGTCAGTAACAGGCATTGCGTAAATTGACGGCCTTACTTTTTATTGAAAAACGGGTGTTGATGATCTGTTAAGTCAGCAGAGATAAAACGGATGGTAGTGTATCTCTTCGTGAGTATTACCCGCAGCGGCAGCCTGAGCTGCCCGTTACGAATCGAGAGGCTAACCAATGAGTAAGTATTTTCTGGCCTGCTTTTTGGCACTTTTTGCATGCTCTGTCAGCGCTGGACAGGGAGGAGCCGGAGGTCAGGGAGGAAACGGCGGCTATGCGGGAGAATCCGGCGCTGACGGTGGAAACGGCTCAGATGGGGGTAATACTGATGGCTCTGCCGGCAGGCCGGGATGTCCCGGCGGCACCGATCCTGATGCGGACGGAAAATTTTATCTTCCTGGTACCACCCAGGAGTGCAATCCAGGCAAGCAAGATTCGATGAAGGTACATCAGCCGACGGTAACCGGCGCTTAATTCGCTAGCCTGTTGCCGAGGTAAGTGCATGTTTGGGCCAGCGTGTTAGTTATTTCCCCGTCATGTACGGTTTCAGTCACTCTCTAAGCGTCAGCAGCAGGCTGGCGCCGCCAAAGGCCAGTAGCAAACCTATTCTCTATTGCGCCGCCGCCGGTAAGTATGCTCAACCAGAGCGTTTCGATATGCGGAATAAAGTGGACTGGCTGCGCACTGCCCGTTAGTCTTAGCCTCTGGATATGTGGAGATGCTGTGAATGCCTGCTTTGTGTCAGAAGCGAAAGTCGCCAATTTCGCGTAGTGTTAATTACACAGTAGCGAACCACAATTTTGCCAGTAAGCATTGTCGTTACGTTAGATGTTATTGTTTTCTTGTTATTATCTGAATTATTTGAAGTTTTAGGTGAACGGGGTGAAAACTTTAACATTAGATGATCTTGGCCCACGCATATGCATCATGGGGCCATCAAATAGCGGTAAATCCACACTCGCAAGAGCAATTTCTTATAAGACGTCATTACCTTTAATTCATCTGGACCAGTTATATCATTTACCTGATACAAAATGGATTCCCCGTGAACCTGAAGAATTTTACCGGTTACATGAAGAGGCTGTTAGTGGAGAAAGATGGGTGATAGAGGGCAATTACACAAAGTGTATTTATCCCCGACTTGAACGTGCTACAGGGCTGATACTACTTGATGTGCCAGCAGCGATAGCACTGCAGCGCTATATGCAGCGATGTTACTCGTCAAAGCCCAGAATAGGTGGTCTCACTAACCGAAGGGAGAATATTACGTGGGAAATGCTTAAATACATTGTGCATATTGCGCCTAAAAACCACCTTCTTCATAGGCAGCTTTTCGAGCAGGCAACCATTCCAAAGCTCATGTTGTCATCACCTCGCGATATTAACGCCTGCTATCGAAGCTGGGATATTTCAATGTACTTTCAATAGATTATTATGCTTCCGGTTAGTTCCTATCATTCATTAGAGCTGTAACTCGCACAATTTAACAGCCGGCCACATTCAATTTACATGGAAGGTATTAAACCTGTCTGCTAATCGCTCATAGCGGCCGTTGCGATGCAAAGGTCCGCTCCGTGCCAGATGCGGACGTTGCTTTAGCTATTAATCTAAATTAAGAGACGTTAGGTCAGCAACACGGTTGCGTTGAGTGACCCCGTGCTTATAGGAAAATCCGCACTAAATTGATATTAGGGGGGTCACTCCAAAAATGACTCATCTGCGTCTATTAAACCCGAAACGATTATACTCTTGGGCCTGTTGTATTCCTTGTCACAGTTGCTTTAACGCCTGTCCGAGGATTTCCCTCCAGAAAAATTGTGTTGAGTAAGTATTCATCCGGGAGGCTGGAGAATTTTTGCGCAAGATGTCGAGCCAGACTGTCGCTTGCAGTTGTTAGGATCAGGTTCATATTCGGCATTGAGGTCGCGACAAGCCTGAAAATGTCTAGCATAGCTACTCGATTGAGATCGTCTAAATGAGCAATTGGCTCATCTAAAAGGAAGCTACCGCCTGTATTTTTAGCTCTTGCAAGGTAAAGCGATAGTGCTAGATCTTGTCGTTGACCTTGACTCAGCTTTTCTTCTGCTTCCAATGGTATCTCATGACCTTCGGCAAGCACCATCCAATTTAAATCATTACCTGAAACACTTAGTTGGTGGTAAACCTCATTAGCGTGCATGCGAGAAAACAATTCAGTCGCCGGAACTAATAAAGGAGCCAGACTAGAAACTGTCGCATCACGAACATGATTGCCGTACTGCACGATTGCATTATCAGCGATATTAATGTGACTTTGCCCCTTCTGAAGTTTCTCGGAAAGAACAGCCATCTCATTGCGTAATTTTAGTAAATTCTCTGTATCGGAATCGACACTTAAAGAAATCTGACAATCGCGAATATCTCCTTCTAACTCCAAGGCTTTTTTTAGCTCTACTTCCACTGTTGCCTGACTGAGAGCATGCGTATCTTTGGATATGGGAAGAGTTCCAACGACTTCAATCCAATTTTTTTGGAAACGATCTACAACTTGAGAAACTGCTGAAATGATGGCACTTACATGATTTGCCTCTCGAGATTTTGCCTGAATGCTTTCTAGTTTTTCTCTTACAGATCGTGCGAGCCCTGTCTGTTGAGCATTAGCAGAGTCAAATTGTTGCTGGAAATTTTCTTTGTATCGCGTGAGCGCATTAAGTGCTTCAGTAACACTTATGTTTGCGCTCTGGGAAAGTTTGAGGTTGAAAAAGTCCTCTAGTAGCGACAATGACTCAACGATGCTTTTCATTCCGATAGCGAATTTAATACGTACCAACAGGTAAGCGAAATTATCCGTATCGGAGTCGGTATATTCGGATTTTCCCATTATACTCAGAAAGTTCGTTTTATCCTCAATGGCTTTCAGACTGTCATTTACTGATTTAAGCCTAGTAACATAATCATCATAAGAAGATTGCTGCAGCTTTGCATTTTGTAGGGTTGTTACCTGGAATTGTTCATCCGACTGTGCATTTACTAAATTTTGACTTGCTGCTTGTATTTCAGGTGTCATATTGATTTTGGAAAGCTGCTTTCTTAGCTTTTCAGCCGATTCCCAGTCATGATCACAAAGTGGGCAGTGTCCACTCGTAAGCGAATGTGCTGTTTCATGTCCCAATGCTTTAAGACGGTTTATGACATTTGATAGTGCATCAAATTCTCCTTGTGCTCTAATTCTTGCCTGCTTGGCTGTATCTGCGGATTTTAACAGCTCCACCAAGTTGGTCACTGGCTGGACAGGATTGTTGGATAGATCGCGCTTAACCTTTAAAAGATTCAATAAAATTGTCTTGTTACTGATCAGATGCTCAATTGATTTTAACCAACGTTGTTGCTTGTCGCTATCCCAGCCATACTCTACAAAATCATTTATCATTGACTGGAAGCTAAGGTCGGGCATAGGGAATATCTGAGAAAAAGCCGAGTCAGAGGTAATTACCTTCCAGCCCTCGAGAATATTAATGTTCTTTTGCGCCCATTCAACGCTTAATCTACCCTGTGCCATGTGAGTTTCGACAGCAGACAGTTGCTCTGTTAGTTGACGATGTTCTTTCGTCAAGGTTGTGCTGGTCTGAGTAATATTAGCAAGCGAATTTCTGCTGCTATCAAGCTGTTGTAAACTTGATTCAAACTCAGTCCATCCCTCCAGTAGCTGGCTCAGCATGGTCTTTTTACGTTGAGTGGTCTGCAATAGCTTAGCGACCTCTAATTGTGCAGTTTTAAAGTCGTCCAGCAATTTCCCCGTCAAGCGAGAGTTGGGAAATTTTTCTAATATCGAATTCAACTTGAGAGTGACTTCTTCGCGCCCTAATTTGCTGGTAGCGATCTTTTCTTCAAGCCCCTCGATATCTGAAACAAGGGCTTGCAATCGAGTTTCAAGCCCATGTACTTTTGGAAGGTCTCCTCTGTATTCCTTCAAATTACTAAGCATGCTCGCCAGATGGCCTAGGCCCAATATGTCAGCAAAGATCTGTTGTCTAAGTTCTGACTTACTATTATCAACAAGCAAGGCCAATGAGTTTGCATATAACCATCGGCAATTGCGAAGCCAATCACGGCGGGCCTTAGTTGTTGCCTGAACACTACCGCCTTTAACTGAGGATGGGGTGAGTATCTCAAGTAGGTCCGAATCCTTTATCTTTCTTGGGCGACGATCCCCATCTTTTTTTAATGAAGCCTTACCATTAACTCGCTCTAGAAAATATCGATCGCCGTTTATCTCGCAGTTAGCACTAACTGAAGTATTACCCTTTCCCCACTGACAAGAAAAATCCGTAGTGGTTGGAAGATCATCCACCTTATTCGTTAGCAGCCACTCTAATGCATAACAGATTGTACTTTTACCCGTTCCATTAGCCGCATGAATAATAGTTAAAGGTGCATCAAGGGGGACTTGTAAAACGTCAGGGACACCACGAAAATTACGGATTTCTACCGAAAGAAATTTGATAGTCATATTATTCATTCAGATCCCACATCTTTCCATGAATACGCGCCAAGTCCTTACCTCTGTTTTCACCAAGGGCGTTCAATAGCTCGGCCATTTGTTGGTTTTCAGGTAAAAATCCGGAAATCTCCACCATCTCGGATGGAGCCACCAGTCCTAACGGAGTAATGCGTTGGCAGCGCTGCCAACGACCAATATCGTAATAAACAACGTGCTTTCGTACAAAACGAGTGTCTTTTTCGGCTTCGTTTATAAACTGCCTCAGATCGTCATTAAGCTGGGGAAGTGCTATAACCAGGTAACCATCAACCACTGCTCCCTTTTGTTCTAACTGTAAGAGCGAGGCATCCAAGAATGCCTCTGCTTTCCTGGTCATTTTCCAAGCGCCCTCCTGCGTTTGATTATCAATTTGTATAAGCAGCACTGACGCAAATTTTGTCGACCAATATTTAACTTGCGACTTCAGAGGTGGGCCGAACCAGTAAGGCGAATCAGCAAAAACCAGTATATTGTCTTCGGGGGAAGTAAATCCGGCTGCAACTGCACGCTCATCCAAGAGTTGGATCAGTTCACTCAGCATCTAAATTTTTCCTTCGAGTGGAAATATTCTCCATGAAATCTTCCGCCGAAACGGCATCCAATTCGTCGTACATCGACTCAATATCATTAAGCGCGAACAAATAGACTTTGTTAACCGTTGCAACATCTGTGATGGAGCCTTTAACATGTGGCGCCATTGTAATATCGAACCGTTCGCAGCTAGACAAGCTAGAATTGCTTAGCTCACTAGGCTTTTCATCCTTAACTCTCCCAATACCATTGCCAAAAACAACAAGCTGAGGATGGTTAGCAGTCTCTCTTGCCCACCGATAAAGATCGTTTTCCATGTGCCTAACACGATAATCATCGTTTGCCCATGCAAGAACATTATAATCGCCTCGAATGTTATCGGAGAACTGGAGATGCCCCTTTGATCCTGACTCAGTAATCCAAGCCGAATCTTTATGAGCCTTGAGGTAGCTTAGAGCCTTGATGGCCTTCATTACATATTTTCCAGATCCAGTCAGTTCATCCAATGAGAACTCTTTGGTGGATGTCACTCCATACTTAGTCTGGTATGCGAAGTCACTGACGTCTTTTATTGCTCCAGCTTGGACGAAGCTATTAAGTCGTGCAAATTCCATCCTAACTGATTCGGGGTAATCAGGATCAGGTGGATATCGGTCAAAAAGCTCGTGAAACTCCAACGCAGCAGGAACTAAATCGTCCCGCACTTCACCATCTTGCAATCTGTGCCCTTTTGCTCGTTTTAGAGTGAGATTAGCATCCCATGTCAACGTGAGGGTCAGTCCTCCATTGGTGCTCCTTCGCATCACGCGGCCAGGAGGCTGCATGGCTGGCGGACTAGAACGAGTAATATGTTCGATATCTGCTGAGGGGAATATCCCTGTTGCACTATAAAGCTGCATCCTGCAATTCTGCAGACGTCCACTGTTCGCGACTGAAACTGCAATCGGAGACACCAGTCTCTGCGCATAATAGTCCAAAAGCGACTTCAGAACTTCTGTAACCTCAATGATATGCTGGGAGGCCATAATAAGATTTGGGCGTTTGAGTGGGTCTTCAGACTGGCTAGCAATTATTCTGCGTAATTGAGAATTTTTATTATGAATTGAGTTCGTAAAGTCGTTCCCTAAAGTAGGCCAGAGAATAACATCTTTAAAAGCCAGTCTGAGTGAAACACTACCATTATCAATGCCCGGTTCCTTAGGCTCATTTTCTACCAAGATGTAGCAGCTGATCTCATTATCAAGATCTTTTACCCAGCACCATCCTGATCTATATTTTTGCATAGAGGCCGGCAGCCAAGATGGGTCAATCCAAGTCATTCCGTCGGATGACTTCCAACTAATAAGCGTGGCGCCAGTGACCTCTCCGCATCCGACTGTGAACACAAGTGGATATGGATAATTTTTTATCAACTCATTTATTTCGTTCCACTGTGTGGAATTGGCAGCATTCGATCCAGCTGTGAGTACTACTGCCCGATTACCAAAATTCTGTTCAAAAGTACTGTCCCTACTGGCGAGCATGCCTTTGAGAAAAGGAATGAGTTCTGTGCCTTGGATAAGGCCTATATTGAGATTGAGTGGTGCTTCCTCATCCAGTTTTTGATCAATATATTCCGTACGGATTTTCTTAAGATACGCCTCATCAGCTTTAGTTAAAACTTCGCCTTTCGATAACAAATATTGATTGATTGCCTCAATTATCCCAGTCGCATCTGTGTCGAGTTTGAAGTAGGTATTCCTCACTGTTGAATGTTTAGCCACCAAGCTAGAAAGGCTGTCTTTCTTTAAAACCTTCGTTTCTAAGAAAGGTATCCACTGCCACACTAAGTCACACAGTTGTGTATTAGATAGTCCTTTCAGTCGTACATCTTTATGGAGAGTTTTTGAATTTCTGAGAATTTTTCCACATTCTTCTTGGAATAGCTCAAGTCTTTCGTCAAATCGTCTTTGCCCTGATGCATGCAAAAATTCGAACGCATCTTTGCTTACACCATCAGCGACAGCGAAGTAGTATCTGAAGTGTGTGCTTGGCTGTGGAGCTATCTGAGGCCTGATGTGAGCATAGAGGAAAAACTTGCAGATTTCGTAAATGACTGTATTCAGATCAAGGTTTTTCTTGAGACGTTTGCATTGAATTACACCAGATGGAATACCATCCTTGTACATTACAACATCTCGCCCTTGGTCAGCACCATCGTTTAGGCGACTTACTGTGTCAAACCAGTTTTCTGAACCCCGATTATGCTCAGCCCGAAAGACATCAGCCACCAGAAGCTCAAACTGTGCATCTCCCATTCGTTCGAATGGCAGCTGTCCACAGTCGAAATTGAAAAGTTCGGGAGCATTTGTCCTGTCTTCCCTAATCGCAACTTCCTCTTCAGGAGTACTAAAAGACAATACTTCTACTAAAGCCAATTTTCGCTCCTTGCGTTGAGAGACTGGCATTGTGGTGGTGACAGCGTACTTTCCCAGATTTCATTAGAGTGGAAAACCACGTAGCCATTACGCTCCTTCGAGCATGCAGGGATCATGTCAATTGGCCATTATCTTAATTCGACTGGCGCGTAGTATCCAGTATCCGTAACTGAAAAAAGGATTGGCCTTGCTGAATTAGCTCCTGTTTAAACTGTACATATCACCAGCAAGACATAGTCATATGTGACATACTCCATATTGATTTACACAAAATACTGTTAGCAGTGTCCGCAGATCGCTCACAGCGGACCTTAAACTTCATTATGTTAAGAAGGTGACTGAACTCACTCTGCCTCGTAAGGAGCATGAATAACGCCGTCGTAATTCCTATGTTTCTCGTTGCCGTTCCGCGAGTGCATGTTTTGCTGCGCGTGATGCCCATTCATCAGATTGGTCCAGGTGTTCAATCTCGGCTTCTGCTATCGGCGTGACACGGATCAGCGGAACTGAGCCAAAAGGTAAATTATCAATCCTGCGGTCATCAAGGCTGAGAATGATTCGGGTCAATGGGTGATATTCGTCTGTAAGCGTACAAAACAGGATTGCGCCATATTTTTCAACATCGTCAGTAACCTGATACCCATCTGTAACGAGATCGCCCAGACTAATCAAGAGAGAAGCCCAGCCATCCATCGGGTGGCTGATGGTAGTAGAATCGTCTAATTCCATGAAGAGTTCGCAGCCTACGCCATTTACCGGGTCAGCAATGCCGGCCCAGGGCGTCGAGAGGCCATCGGTGGCAAGCGTAAATGTCGTTTTGCTCTTAATGTTGAGCACTCGACGATGGGGCCCGAACCAGTTCGTCTGGTTGTGTACGCTTGCGTCATCTCGTTCAGCTATCAATTCATCTGAGACACTGCCATACCTTTCCCAAAAGGCTCGTCTTGCTATAGAGGCGGCCTCATAAATCGGGTCTTGGGGACCGCGCGGCACCATTGTCTTATCGAACATTGTATCAACTGTAACGCGCCCGCGTATTAACGGTATTTTAGATCTTGTCCAGCGAACGATGACCTTATTAAAAGGCTGTAAATGTGATGCTTTAAGTTTCTCGACAACCTCCCGGACCGTTCGAAGAGCGTGGTTCCCCTCTGCAATGTGACTCCCATCTGCATACATGTAGCCTCCAGTTAGTGAGGAGACGCCAGCCTGTTCGGTTATAAAGAACCACTCTCCGTTCACAGCGCCAACGGGTGCCTTGCCTAAGGCCGAGCGTAAGTCTCTTGCCGCATCAACGTTTGAATATGCTGTCATGTCTGTCCTTTAGCTTCACGTCTTAGGTATCTTTTGTAGTTTACATTCCAAGCCCTGAGCGCCAAAGTGGCGCGCAGGTAGTCGAGAACATGAATGAATGGCGACTGTTTATAAAAATACTCTCGTGGATGCAAAAGTACCCACGTCCGATTCTCGCTCATATGGGACAACCATAATCACATCTCCTAACCCTAAGGAGATTGAGCATGACAACATCCCCCTGGAACAAGGGCCGTATTATTGGCCAGAAACGGCCTCTTCAGATCTCTCATATCTGGGGAATCCGTATCAGACTTGAGCTGGAAGGAAAGTACGCGATTTAGCACTGTCTAACATGGCTCTGGTCAGTAAACTTCGGGGCTGTGATCTGGTTAAGCTAAAAGTTTCTGATGTGGCCTATGGGCACTCTGTTTCGGGCAGAGCGACAGTGCTGCAGCAAAAAACGGGAAGCCCCGTTCAGTTTGAACTGACTAAGGTAACCAGAGAGGCTGTAGCAGCGTGGATCAAAATGGCTCATCTACGTAGTAACGACTATCTGTTCCAGTCCCGCGTCGGTTCTTCACGACATATTTCAACCAGGCAATATAACCGTATTTTTCATGGATGGATTGATAAGCTGGGTCTCGACGAGACTCTGTACAGTACGCATTCTATGCAAAGAACCAAGCCATATCTGATCTATAAAAAACGAAGAATCTTCGAGTGTTCCAGCTACTGTTAGGTCACAAATACCTCGAAAGTACAGTCCGTTATCTCGGTATTGAAGTGGAAGATGCTCTGGAGATAGCTGAGTCTATTGAAGTTTAATTTGTGAGGGCTGCAACAGCAACCCTGTGCCGAAAGTGGACGTTACGAATGTTGGTAAGGTTCTTGAAATCCAGCTCATGAAATCTTTAAATCTAACGGAACATAAAGAAAAATATGGAGAATGCCAATGCATTATGTTCCCTCTGCCGGACTTAATTATCGCTGTCTCAGCCACACTGACTGGCCATTTTATCTGGCATTAAATCAGGACCGCCATGTTATGCATTTCATTAGCGATTCACGAACGGAAGAGGAAATCAGAATCCACTCTTTTGAGAAGCGTTTGCAACCGTGGCAAAAAGGCAGTGAACACTGGCTGTGTCTCGTTATCAGTCAAAAGAATACACATTTACCCATTGGAGTAACTGGCTTTATTGAGCGTAGTGAGAGCATTGCGGAAGTAGGGTTCATACTTGCTTCGGAATTTCATGGCAAAGGTTTTGGCAGCGAGTCCTTAAAAGATATTGCTCGTTTTGCATTTAACACACATGGATATCACAAGCTAACAGCGACAGTTACCTCGGGTAATGAAGCTTCACGCAGGACATTGCTTAAGGTAGGATTTCAACATGAGGGCACATTAAGGCAAAACTATTTTCTTCAGGATCGGTGGCAGGATGACTGGGTTTTTGGATTGTTAAAAGACGAATTCAGTCATTAAGCATGCTTTAGCTGGGATAGACTTCAATTATCGAAGTCAGCTACTCGCTCAAAGCGGACATGAACTTTGGCCAAGTCCGCTTTAAGCCAAAGGCAAACATCTCAACATAACCAAGTTTTCATTCGATGCGTTTCACATCAGGATGATGCTCAGTTGCAGCTTCATGAAAGATATCACCCAGCCAGCCTGCAATTTCGTCTTCTGGCATATCATCTGGAATAACGATATCAAACATTCGTGAGAATTTTCTTTCTGTCACGTCGACGCGAAATACCTGCCAGCCATCATCCTTGCGCAGAACACCAATGTGGCGGCCAAAAACGTCATAAATCAACATATTCAATCTCCTGTGACATCAATCAGACTCTGACGCCATACTATACCAACGCCGATACAAATCGCTGGAAAAAGCCGCACTCCGCCACTATTATCGGCTGACTTATTCACCTGCTGATAACTAAGGAGGAACTCTATGCCGTCGTGTGAACTGTTTGTTTACTCACACTTCTATGGTGACTGGACCCGCTCAGGTTTTACCGCACTCGTGCTGCGATAATCCGCCTGAGCGAAGTTCTGACAATTTAATCCCTTCTCTCCGGCTTACCGGGTTGTCGTCAGCGAAATTCTGACGTCAGGCTTTTTTGCGCCTGCAACTTGAGAGTAAGTAGATGAGCACACTCCTTTCCGCACATGCCGTCGGCTTCGACAATGCCTTTGGCCCGCTTTTTCATTCCCTGGATTTCAGCCTGAAAAAAGGCGACCGCATCGGCCTGATTGGCGACAACGGCAGCGGTAAAAGTACCCTGCTGAAAATTCTCAGCGGTGAACTGGCCGCCAGTCACGGCAGCGTCACACCCGCCAGCCACTGTCTGCTGGCGCGCATTGAACAACTTCTGCCGGAAACATTACTCGAGGCCTCATTGCTGGATGGCGTGATCGCCCGGCTGCCCGCAGCACAGCGCAGTAGCGAGCGCTGGCGTGCCGAGGCGCTGCTGCATACGCTGGGTTTCAGCACAGCGCAGCAGTCACAAACCGCGGCGACGCTGAGCGGCGGGCAGCATATGCGGCTGTTGCTGGCGCGCGCGCTGATTCTGCAGCCCGATTTACTGTTGCTGGACGAACCGGGTAACCATCTCGACCTGCCGACCCTGCTGTGGCTTGAGAATTTCCTGATCGGCTGGCAGGGCAGCTTTGTGCTGGTGTCCCACGACAGCGCGCTGCTGGATCGCGTCACCAACTGCAGCGCAATCCTGCGCGATCGCACGCTGCACGTCTTCCGTCTGCCCTGCACGGCCGCCCGCGAGGCGCTGGCACAGCAGGATGAGGCGGATGCGCAGCGCCACCAGGCACAGCAGCAGGAGATCGCCCGGGTTGAGAGCAGTGCAAAACGGCTGGCGATCTGGGGCCGGACCTATGACAACGAAGGTCTGGCGCGTAAAGCAAAACAGATGGAGAAGCGCATCGACTGGCTGAAAGCCGCGCAGACCACGCTCAGCGCCGGCAGTCCGTGGCAGCTGCAGTTACAGGGCGAAG
>Ga0308166_1002646_pt1 | contig 16161 bp, 20 predicted proteins | sample PhyCR2_2_FD_202137 | JGI IMG/M metagenome (GOLD analysis project Ga0308166, IMG submission 202137) | Phyllosphere microbial communities from UC Gill Tract Community Farm, Albany, California, United States - DLSLCC.R2 | ecosystem: Host-associated > Plants > Phyllosphere > Unclassified | place... | reverse complement strand
GCATTCCAAATGTGAGAGCGAGGCTTGCTCGCGAAGAGGCCAGCAGCCTCACTACAAATCTCAGTCCGGCAACTGCCCCCCCATTGAAATGCACTTCAAATGTGGGAGCGGGCTTGCTCGCGAAGAGGCCATGGGCAACTGCTCCACCACAATCCCCAACCGCCGATAATCCTCGACACTCCCCGACGCCACATGCCGCTCGGTTATCAGCGTATGCAGGCGCGTGCACGACGCCACCACAAACGGCTCCACCGCGCCGAGCTTGTCCGCCGTGGTCACCGCAATCACCCGCGCCGCGCTGTCGAGCAGCGCCTGTTTCACCGGTACTTCATCGAAGTGCAGCGAGGTGATGCCCACCTCCGGGTGAATCGCACAGACCCCGGTAAACGCCAGATCCGCCTTGATCCCGGCCAGCATGCGCACCGCCTCGTGCCCGCTGGCCGACATCGTGCGCGGGTTCAGTTGCCCTCCGGCCAGAATCACCTTCACGCCCTTGTATTCCGACAAGGCAATCGCTGTCATCGGCGCGGCGGTCACCGCAGTGATCTGGATATCCGCGCGCAACGAGCGCGCCACCTGCAACGCGGTCGAACCGGAATCGAACAGCACAATCTGCCCGTCCTCGACCTTTTGCGCCGCCAACTGCGCCAGCCGCACTTTCACCTCATCAGTCTCATCCAACCGGGTGAAGTAATCCTTGCCGCTGTCCTTGGGCCTTGGCAGCGCCCCGCCATGCACGCGCTGCACCAGCCCGGCGTTGTCCAGCTCGGCGAGGTCGCGGCGAATGGTGTCTTCGGACACGGCGAAGTGCTGGCTCAACTCCGAGGCCATGACCTTGCCGTCGCGTTCGAGAATCAGGAGGATTTTCTGCCGGCGCAGGGACGGGAGTTCGGTGACCGAATGATCGTGCATGGTTTCGCCTGTTTATGCTTGTAGTTGCAGGTTTGCCGAGACTAGCGAAAGCCTCGGGCCAACACAAACCGGCCGGCATCAATTGTTTCGATCATTGGAATCAACATGCCGAATTTTTTCTTTGCATTCAGCCTGTTCAGAATGGCCTCACTTTAAAAAGGCTCAGGATGAACGGCTGATGAATCTCAATTTTGCGTTTGCGTGCATGATCGTGGTGTCTTTTGCGATTGCGTTGGGCCACGCCTGATACGTCACACCGACGCCGCCAGATGCTCGCGAAGCCATTTGTGTGCCGGGGCGCGGTGCGCGCGCTCGCCCCAGAACATCGCCATTTCGTAGCCCGGCACCGGCAACGGCGCATCGACTACCTGCAACGCCGGGTTGTCGCGAACCAAGCGTGACGGCAGCATCGCCACCAGATCGGTACTGGCGAGCACCGACATCACCATCAGAAAATGCGGCACCGACAGCACCACTTTGCGCGCCAGGCCGACCTCGGCCAGCGCCTTGTCGGTCACCCCGAAAAAGCCCCCGCCCTCGCGGGACACCATCACGTGTTCCAGTGCACAGAACTGTTCGCGAGTCGGCTTACGCTTCAACCCCGGATGACCGATACGCCCGGCCAACACGTAATGCTCGGTGAACAGCACCCGTTGATGCAGATCCAGCGGCGCCTCTTCGGTGATGTGCAGCGCCAGATCAAACACGCCCTGCTCCGCTTGCCTGGCCAACTGCGCCGGCATCAGATCGAGCACTGCCAACCGCGTGCCCGGCGCCTGAGTGCGCAAACCGCTGAGCGCTGGCAGCACCACCGTCGATTCGCCGTAATCGGTCGCCGCAACTTTCCAGATGTGGCGGGCCTGCGCCGGATCGAACGCGCTGGCCGGCGCCACCGCGCGTTCCAGTGCTTCCAGCGCCTCGCGCAACGGTTCGCGCAATTCATCGGCCCGCGCCGTCGGGCGCATGCCCCGTGGCCCGGGCAGCAACAGCGGATCGCCGAAGATCTCGCGCAGCTTGGCCAGGTGCACGCTCACCGACGGCTGCGACAGGCTCAACCGCTCTGCGGCGCGGGTTACGTTGTGTTCTGCCAACAACACGTCTAGGGTCAACAGCAAGTTGATATCCAGACGTCGTAAATTATTCATGGCTATACCTGACATATCAGACATTCATTTCCAATATACCGATCAAGGATTGATCCTGCCTGCATTCAACCAAGGAGTTGCCACATGAATGTGCTACTGGTCTACGCCCACCCCGAACCCACTTCGCTCAATGGCTCGCTCAGGGACTTCACCGTCCAGCGCCTGCAAGCCGCCGGCCACACCGTGCAGGTCTCCGACCTGTATGCGATGAACTGGAAGACCACGATCGACGCCGATGACGCGCCCGGTCGCGATGAAAGCCGGCCATTCCACGCCTCGATCGATTCGAAACTGGCTTACCAACAGGGCCGGCAGTCCGCCGACATCACCCGCGAGCAGGAAAAACTGTTGTGGGCCGACGCGCTGATCCTGCAGTTCCCACTGTGGTGGTTCACCATGCCGGCGATCCTCAAAGGCTGGGTCGAGCGCGTGTATGCCTACGGGTTTGCCTACGGTGTCGGCGAACACTCCGATGCGCGCTGGGGCGAGCGCTACGGCGAAGGCAAGATGAAAGGCAAACGCGCGATGCTGCTGGTCACCACCGGAGGCTGGGATTCTCACTACAGCCCGCGCGGGATCAACGGGCCGATTGATGATTTGCTGTTTCCGATTCAGCACGGCGTGCTGTTCTACCCCGGTTTCGACGTGGTGCCGCCTTTCCTGGTGTACCGCGCCAGTCGCATGGATCAAGCGCGGTTTGCCGAGACCTGCGAGGCACTGGGCACGCGTCTGGATGAATTGTGGAGCACGCGGCCGATAGCGTATCGGCAGCAGAATGCCGGGGATTATGAGATTCCGGCGTTGACGCTCAAGGATGATATCGCTCCGGGTGAAGAAGGCTTCGCCGCGCATCTGCGTTGATGCCCGGAAAAGATCGCAGCCTTCGGCAGCTCCTACAAAGGAATCAGGTTTTCCCTGTAGGAGCTGCCGAAGGCTGCGATCTTTTGCTTTCAGACAGACACCACCCGCGCCGTGCGCACGAACAGCGCATGCGCCTTGTCCCAGAAGTTGCCGCCGAGCACAAAGAAACTGCCGATGAACATCAGGTCGCCAAGCAGTTGCAGCTGCCAAAGATTGGGGCGCAATCCCGGCCAGAAGTTATCGAAATACGGTTCCAGAAACGCCGTCACCAGCGGCAGCCAGAACATCACCACGCCGATCCGGTGCCGCATCGGCCCGACCTGATCGACCGGTGTCGGAATGATTCCCGACACATAACTGCCGATCTTGCGCTTGAGTTCGGCAAACCCGGCCTTGCCCATCACCGCGATCACCAACAGCAACAGCACCTTGTTGCTGATAAACAGCACCCCGGTCAGCGCCGCGACTTTCGAGCCGGGGACATCGAGGCTGGCCGCCAGTGGCACCATCAGCCATGAGCCGAGCATCACGCAAATGATTGCCACGCCGGCCTTGAAGCGCCAGGTGGCAGGGGGGCTCGGTACAACCGAATCCGGTGAGGTGTCCATGGTTTCGTACCTTTTGATCGAGGGCGCGGGTGGTTGAGAAGCGCTTGAAAAGCGTAGCAGCAGAATCGCCCGATCAACCCGCCATCTGCCGTCTATGCTCCAGTGATATTTGCGACCCGGGACACGCGCAATGCCTGCAACCACCGCCCTGCTGACGCGGCCCGGCCACCTGTTGTTGCTCGGCGCTTTGAGTTTGAGCGGTTGCGTACGTCTGGGGCCGGATTTCCAGCCGCCGGGCGAGGCCTGGAGCAAGCAATGGAACAGCGCCGCGCTGGAGCAGGCCAGTGAACGCGCCGACCAACCGGACCTGCGCCAGTGGTGGCAAGTGTTCGCCGACCCGGTGCTCGACCGCCTGATCGCCGAAGCCGATGCGCACAACAGCAACCTGAAAATCGCCGGGCTGCGGGTGCTCGAAGCCCGTGCACAACTGGGCATCGCCGAAAGCGCCCGCTATCCGCAACTGCAGCAGTTGGGCGTCGACAGCCTTTACGTCAACCGTCATCAGTCCGGTGGCAACAACCCGCAGAACCGCCAATTCTGGCAACACAGCGCAGCGTTCGATGTCGGCTGGGAGCTGGATTTCTGGGGCCGTTTCAGCCGCGCCATCGAGTCGTCCGATGCCAGTTACTTCGCCGCCCAGGCCAATTACGAAGACGCTCTGGTGTTGCTGCGCGCGCAAGTCGCCGACACCTATTTTCTGTTGCGCACCACCGAAGCGCGGCTGCGGGTCGCCCGGGAAAACGCCGCCCAGCAGAAACGCAATTTCGAGATCACCGAAAAACTGTTCAACAGCGGCCAGACCGCCGAACTCGATCTGCAACAGGCGAAAACCCAGTACCTGGGCACGTTGAGCAGCATTCCGGCATTCGAAGATCAGTTGCTGCGCACGCGCAACGCGCTGGCGGTACTGGTCGGTCAGCCGCCCGGTGGCGCGGCGCTGCTGGCTGAGCAGGCGGGGCTGATTCCGCTTGTCGATCGCGCGGTGTTGCAAGACGTCCCGGCCAATCTGTTGCTGCGCCGCCCCGATGTGCGGGCGGCAGAACTGAACGTGGCGGCACAATCGGCGCTGGTCGGGGTCGCCGAAACCGATCTGTACCCGTCGCTGACCTTGCTCGGCAGCATCGTCTGGTCCACTGACACGCTCAGCGCCACCCCGCGCAGCCTCGACCTGATCGGCGGCCCGAGCTTGCGCTGGAACCTCTTCGATTACGGGCGGATCCGCAACAACATCCGCGTGCAGGACGCGCGTCTGCAGCAACTGATCGAAGCCTACCGCGACAAGGTGCGCCAAGCCGCGCGCGAGGCCGACGATGCCGCCAGCGGGCTGAGCAAAGCGCTGCAGCGCGAACGCATTCTGCGTGAGGCGGAAGGCGCGGCGCGGCGTTCGCTGGTGCTGGCCAACACGCAATACCGCGAAGGCTATTCGGACTTTCAACGGGTGCTGGACGCTCAGCGTGCGCTGCTGGAGTTGCAGGACAACTATCTGGTCAGCCGCAGCGACGCGGTGAGCAATCTGATCGCTTTGTACAAGGCCCTCGGTGGCGGCTGGCAAAGCAATGAACCACAAGTCGATGAGCCCACCCGACACCAGATGCAGCAGCGCACCCACTGGGGCGACTTGCTCACCGCACCGCCCGCCCCACCGGCGTATCCCCTTCCACCGCAGGTAAGCCCTCATGACTGACGCCACGCCTCCCGCGCCCGCCCCGGTTCCGGTTCAACCTGACCCGGCGAAAAAAGGCATCCGCTGGGTGCTGTTGTTGATCGTGCTCAGCCTGGCGTGGTACCTGCTGGCCGACCGCTACACGCCCTACACCCAGCAGGCGCGGGTCGGCGCATTCGTGATTCCGGTGGCGGCGGAAGTCGCGGGGCGGGTGATCAAGGTCAACGTGCGCAACAATCAGGACGTGAAGGCCGGCGACATCCTCTTCGAACTCGATCCGCAGCCGCTGCAGATTGCCGTCGACCGCGCCCGGGCGGATCTGGAAAACACCCGTCGCACAGTTGGCGCCAGCACCGCAGGCATCGCTTCGGCCCAGGCGTCGCTGCGTGCAGCCCAAGCCGATGAACTCAAGGTGCGTCAGGACAATCGCCGGCTTGAAGGCTTGTACAAAGAAGATCCGGGCACGGTGTCCGTACGACTTCTTGAAGTGTCCCGGGCCAACCATACAGCGGCGGTCAGCAAGGTCGCCGCCGCCCGGGCCGAAGTGCTGCGTGCCCAGGAACAGGAAGGCGGCAACACCGACACCAACGCCAAACTGCTCAGCGCCGCCGCCACGCTGGCAAAGGCTGAACTCGATCTGGCCAACACCCGCATCGGCGCGCGCTCGGCGGGACTGATCACCGACCTGCGCACCGACGTCGGCCAGTTCGCCGCTGCCGGCAGTCCGGTGATGACACTGATCACGATCCAGGACGTCTGGGTCAGCGCCGACCTCACCGAGAACAACCTCGGCCGCGTGCAACCCGGCACCCCGGTGGCGATCGTCCTCGACGCGCTGCCCGGCGAAGTCCTCGACGGTCGCGTGCGCAGCGTCGGCTATGGCGTGAGCGTCGGCCAGACAGCCGCGCCCGGCACCTTGCCGAGCATCCAGAACAGCCGCGACTGGCTACGTCCGGCGCAACGCTTTCCGGTGATCATCGAGTTCAGCGACGAGGCGAAAAAGCGCCTGATCGACAGCCGTGCGATTCGCGCCGGTGGGCAGGCGGAAGTCATGGCCTTCCCCACCGAGGGCAATCTGCTCAACCCACTCGGGCGGGTATTTGTCTGGTTGATGAGCTGGCTGTCGTATGCCTACTGAGCGCAGCGTGCCGGCGCAACGGGCGTTGCGACTGGCATTCGGCACGGCGCTGTGCACCGCTGCCAGTTACGGCCTCGCCTTGCCACTATCGTTTCTGTCGCCGGTGCTCGCGGTGTTGCTGCTCGCCAGCATGCCCCGGCCGTTGCTAGTCAAAATGGCGCTGGTACTGACTTTGGTCGCCGCATTTACCACCAGTCTCGGACTGTTGCTGGTGCCGTTGCTGCGGTATTACCCGGTGTGCGGCGTGCTGCTGATCGGTGTTGGGCTGTTTATGGTGTTCACCTACGGTTTGCGCGGCGGCAACGTGCTGATCATGACGTTCCTGGTGATCGGCATGACCATGATCTCTGCCGCCGGCTTCGCCTCATTCGAGCTGGCAATGGCGGTGATCGGCGCACTGGTCAAGGGCCTGTTGCTGGCCGTCGTTATCGTTGGCCTGAGCCACGTCCTGTTCCCGGAACCGGCCAACAGCCCCGCGCCACCACCCGCTCCCGCCCTGCCCGTCGAAGACGTGCCCCGCGTAGCGTTGCGCGCAACATTGATCGTGCTGCCGACCTTCCTGCTGGTGCTGATCGACCCCGCCAGCTATCTGCCGATCATCCTCAAAGCCGTCAGCCTCGGCCAGCAAAGCACCACCACCCGCACCCACCATGCCGGGCGCGAACTGCTTGGTTCGACCTTGCTCGGCGGACTGCTGGCGGTGCTGTTCTGGTGTGCGTTGAGCCTGTTTGTGCACCTGTGGATGTTCTTTCTGTGGATGCTGCTATTCGGGCTGTTGGTGGCGCGCAAACTCTATCGGTTGCACCCGATGCAACTCACCCCGGGGTTCTGGCTCAACACCCTGATCACCATGATTATCCTGCTCGGCCAATCGGTGGAAGACAGCGCAGCGGGCAAGGATGTCTACAGCGCATTTGCGGTGCGCATGGGATTGTTCATTCTGGTGACGCTGTACGGCACGTTGATGATGCATGTGCTGGTCGCGCACCGGTCCGGCGTCAACGCGTAATCAGCTTTGTTCCCGTACTCGCCGCATCTGCACCAACAACGCCGGCGCAAAGTGCAGCAGCACCATCCGCGCCAAGTGGTGAGTGAGGATGAACACCACATTCAGCCCGCCGGCAAACGCGACAATCGCAATCGTCTCGATCGCCCCCGGCATGTACGCCAGCCACAGCGACAGCGGATCACTGCCCAGCCAGCGCGCCGCCACTTCGGCAAATGCCGCCGCCACCACGATCATCAGCCCCACCGACACCAACGCCGTCCGCCCGTGCCGCCCCAGCTCCGCAAGGCCGAGTCCCTGAAAGCGCGAGCCGATCCGCACGCCGAGAATCAGCGCCGCCAGGTTCAGGCTCCAGTACGGCATGTGAAAGCCGTGCAGCCATCCCGATTTCACAAACACCGCAGTGAGCAGAATTGCCGTCAACATGAACGGCGCAGGCACGCCGATCACCAGCAGCAAGCGCCCGAGCACCACGCTCAGGCCAATCAGAACGAATACGGTCAACGCCATGCCCGTGCTCAGCGGAGCGCTTTCAACCACTGTCAACGAGGCTTGCCCGGGAATCAAAAAGCTCACCAGCACCGTGATCAGCAACAAGCGCATCAGGTGCACGATGATGACTTTGCTCGAAGCCTTTTCCGACTCGAGCAAATCGAACACCGCCGCCAATGCACCGGGGTACACCGCCAGTAGCGCGTCGGTGCGATTCCATCCCGCGCCGCGAGTCAGCCACCATCCGGCGAGGGCGATCTGTACGGTCAGGCATAGCAGCAGAACGCCGAGGCTTGGCAACATCGCCGACGCCGTCGCGCTGTCCCATGCCTCGAACATCAACCCGGTGGCAATGCCCAGTGTGACCTGGATGTAGCCCAGACCATAAGGGGTTGCGGGGGCAAAACCGCTGCGCGTGGTGACCAATGCGGTGACGAGGATCGCCCCCAGCAAGAGGCCATGAGGAACACCGCTGACCTGCAATGCAGCGCCAATGGCGGCAGCGATCAACAAACACAGAATCGATTTCATATTCTTCGCCTTCCTGGCTATTCAACTGACCCGACATCAATCCCCTGTAGGAGCTGCAGCAGGCTGCGATCTTTTGACTTTGATTTTTAGAAGCAAGATCAAAAGATCGCAGCCTTCGGCAGCTCCTACAGGGGGGATTCGTTCTTACGTGCGCAACCGCCCAATCGCCCGCCGATACTTCTCGACCCGTTCCAGATCCTCCCAACTCGGCGAGGCAATGCGCGACAGGTCGCTGTTCTCTTCCAGATCCGCCAGTTTCACCACCCGGCCAATCGGGTTCTGCGCCGCGCGCTCGACGAAATCCTCGTAGGATTCGCCCGGCACTTTGGTCACCGACTCAATCGCCGTCAGCACCTCTTCGCTGAAGCCTTCCTTACGCAAATCATCGAGGCTGATACCGCAATCCTCGACCACATCGTGCAGCACCGCGACGATGCGTTCTTCCAGCGAATTCATGCGCAGCATGACTTTCAGCGGATGCAGAATGTACGGTGCACCGCCCTTGTCGACTTGCCCGGCGTGGGCCGTGGCGGCAATGGCGATAGCGCGTTCGAGTGTCTGGGGCATGGAGATTCCTCGGGTTAGAGACCGTAACGGCCACCGACGTGGATATTGCGTTTAAGCCAGCTGCCGATTGTTTTCAAACGCCCCACTGGCTGGGCATGTTGCTCAAGCAGCATGGACACCAATGTCGCTTGGTCCACCTCCCGATGCGCATCGATCACCTGCGCAACCCACGCACAATCAGCCTTCTTCAAATGCTCACGCCATTCGCCGGGCCAGCCATCCAGCTCATCCAGCGCCAACCACCGCGCTCCGCCCTGCTCGGCATGCCCGCCGCCAATCGATTGCTCGAAACAGAACGGCGTCGCCGGTCGGGACTGGTCGATGCTGAAAATGTAGATGTCTTGAGTGGGGTGCTGCGGGGTGGGGGCGTTGTTGCGGCTGCCGATTTCAATCATGCGCGGTTCCGTCCGTGGGTGAGGCGTTACAACTTGTTTCGCAGTCTACGTCGTGGTGCGGATGGGGGGAAACTTTGGCGATGAGATGTAGACGGACAACTGAAATGGTTCAACCCACCCTCTTTTGTGTAACATTTCCAAATCAACGTATTTACAAGGATGTTCACCGTGTCAGGAAAACCTGCTGCTCGAGTTACTGATCCAACCTCCTGTCCGCTCCCTGGGCATGGAGTCAATCCAATTGCCGTCGGCTCACCCGACGTTTTTATGGATGGCTTACCTGCAGCCCGCCAGAACGATAAGAGCGCTTGTGGCAGCCCAATCGTAGGAGACGTAGCTTCCACCGTGCTAATCAACGGCATGCCTGCTGCAACCGTGGGAAGTGTCGGAGGTCACGGCAATAAGGTAATCGCCGGCTCATCAACTGTAATTATCGGAAATTCGCACACGCCCGCGGAATTCGTCCCTCCATCAGCCATGCCTCTCTGGGCCATGAAATTTGACGAAAAATTTCGCATCGTCGGAAGTGATGGCCAGCCCCTCGCCAATGTGCCATACCACATCAAGGACGAAGCAGGCAGGGTCTATACAGGCTTCTCTGATGAATCTGGTAACACGCCTCGTATTTCAACTAGCAAGCAAGAAACTCTTGAAGTTACAACCGGTGTAGCCGCGCTGGAAAAATGGGAGGAAGCATGACGGAGTTCTCTTGCAAAGTGCCAACAAACAAGCAGGCAAATTCCGTTAGCAACGTACCCGGCTATTTGATGCCGGCGAATATTCATTTATTTGTTGTAGTAGATGAAATCGGCAAGGACGGTTTTTTAGTCAGAAAAATTTACTCTTCGCCCGACAACCCTCATCTGATCGCCAAGAGCCTTTCTGAACTTCAGATCAAAAACGAAATCTGGCCAGAAAAATATGGAATGCGTTCTGTTGCGCCGGATTCTGGCGCCACAGTGGCCCAACATGTTTACAGTAGTCGAAAGTACCCATCAGGCTATATTTCCACGAGCTCTGAATTCCCGAATGGATCACCAAGATTCGAAGGAAAAACTGTTTATATTGATATTGAAAAAGCCAAAGCTGCAGGCGCAAAGCTGGTAACAACTGAAGAAATCCTAAAAGCACTAGAAGACTACAAAAAGCACGCACCAAAAAATGTAGCAAAAATCGATGAAATTGCCGGCTGGGTAAAGAACATCGACAAAGAAGTATTGGTTCAAGCAGATAAAGTACCAGCAAGAGCGATCTTTACGCCAACCTCACACCAAGTCACAAGTGCCTTTATAAAAGGAGCAAGAGTTGTGCGGGTGTTCGGGATTGCATTTACCGCATACGATCTCAAAGTCGCGACTGAAGAATCAATTAAACAAAACAGTATCAAGCCTATTTCCGTTGAGGTCGTCAAACAGGCGGGAGGCTGGGGCGCGGCGATAGCTGGCGCCAGGATTGGCGTGGTGGCCGGAGCAGCAGTAGGAATCGAGACAGGCCCCGGTGCAATTGTCAGCGGCGCTATCGGAGGCATTATATTTGGCACTGCCGGGTATTTAGGTGCTACTTGGTTAACTGAATATATGCAAGAGTGAGAGCCGCATGAGATTCATCAAAAAAATAATGGCACTGATAAAGCCAGAACCTAGGCAAGAGCAAATAGCCGGATACAGCAAACAGGAGCTTAAAAGCTTGTTTGCTCGGCCTTTAGCTCAGACCAACCTACCGGTTCAGCCTCCCACTACTTCATTGGAAAGCGCTGATATCTGCGCATTTTTTTCGCAGTTCCTAATCGACCCTGAAGATTTGGTTGAATTTGAATCACTCGTCGAATCTCACTTCAGAAAAAATACTGAAAGAACCTTCAATGACCTTCCGGTATTTGAATACGAAAACGCATTGAGCGGAGACCGACTGATATTCTTCGCATCTACTAGAGAATTCAACTCCGTCACGATTCGTTTGATAACTAATAGCCTTGAATTTTTAACGATGCTTAACCGCAAAAAATTTGCGGTTCCTCCACCTTGGTTTGCTTTTGAAGGCTATGAGCCTGCTTGGTGGGGAGGCAGCATGCAAGGTGCTGAAGAATATTACGACAACAATTACTTTTTCAGTTTTTTCACTCAATTGAGCGATATTGAAAAGCAATCTTATTATTCGAGGTTTGGCGCAACTGACGAGTGGATCGAAAGGTTAGAGTTAATGTACGACACCGAGTGAGTTGAACAGGAGCACCTTCGCGTAATCTTACCGGAATGGCCGATGGAACCTTCCGAGAAGAGCCAATCTCCAAACCATAAACGCCCCGCTCACGATCTAACACGGGGCCATGGGAGAGTTCCGCGATGAACATCCGAATGTTGCTCCTGATCACCACCTTCACCGTCATTCCCACCTGCGTCATGGCCGAAAGCTGCGACGTCCAGACCCAATCCTCCAGCGCCTCGGTGTCAGCCGTGGAAACCCACAGCTGCTACGAATATGAAGGCATGCCCGTCAACTCCATCGACTGGTCGTGCAGCAATGAGAGCAAAGACATGCTCAGCAGCACTAAAACCAAAGTCGACCACTGCGCTGATCACTATCAGGCCACGTGTATCGCCACGATCACCCAAGAATCCCTGGCCAACCCGCACTCCACCAGCAAAGACAAAAACGCCAAGGCGCTGAACATCCCCGACAACGCCCAAGTGACCACGTATTACTACGACGCGGAGCATTTGGCCCAGGCGCGAATTGATTGTGAGAACAGGGGTGGGCATTGGAAGGCGAAGTAAACGTTTGATATCTGTGTTTGCAACAGGCAAAGAAAAGCCCGGCTCTAAAGACCGGGCTTTTTAGTACGCAATATCCGTTAACCACCGCCGTTACCCCCACTGCTGCTACCGGACGGTTGACCTGCAGGGCTGGGCTTGGAGGCAGAAGGCACCGGCCCATTGTCGGTCTTGCCACCATCCCCACCCTTGGGCAGCGAATCGGCATCCGGATCGGCATTGGTGGCAGGGGACGCCGGGTCGCGAGTCTGGCTGTTGCCGTCGTTGGCCGTTGGGGTGGGCGTATCGCTGGCCGCGATCGCATACAGCGAGCTGCCGGACAGCAACGCCGCGAGGGTTAACACCGCAATTTTATGGTTCAGCATAGTGGCTCTTCCTTTGCTGGGTGAGTTACAGCATTGGAAGAAGGTCTGTGGCGAAGGTGCGGTGGGTCGGACGAATGGTTATCCCCGGAAAAACTCGCGCAAATTCGATATCTGAAAACTTCGTAGGAAAACACTTCATGTGGCGAGGGAGCGTGCTCCCGCTGGGCTGCGAAGCGGCCCCAAAACCGAATAGTCCGTTTCTCCCGGATGTGCCGCAGGCCGCGAATTACGCCGACTGCGTCGCCGAGCGGGAGCAAGCTCCCTCGCCACGGGTTCGCTTATCACGTCCTACAGGTCGGTTGTCGCGGTTGGAATTGCTGCCTAGAGTGGGGTTGTCGCTGAGCAAATTCAGCACCAGGGTTTCGCAGCCCTGACGATACGTGTAGTAACCTGACGCCCCAAAAACGGTGGCGGTCGCAATAGCGCCCGACAACCGCACAATGGTGGCTGTGTGTGGGAGATCTTCGGGTCTGCCGGGTTCCTCGTATCCTCGGTCTGCGAACCCGCACATGGCTACCACCCTTCGAATCGCAGCGAGCGGCAGTAGCTCTTCTCACAGATACGAGGAAGCTTTACTTATGCCGATGGATAAGCCGCTCCGCAATTACGCGAATATGTCCCACCCCGCCACTGAGCAGCCCGTCCTGTTCGTAGATGCCGACGCGCCACTGAGTGACCTCCACGCCTGCGTCAGCGAGCGCCTGAATGCAGTCCTCAAATATCTGGAACTCATGGCCTGCGTCCACCTCGCCGACCACGCCGAACAAGACATCAACACCATTACCACAATTGCCAGAATCATGGTGCAGGACGTGAGCGATGTTTTTGGGGTTATTGAGAAGCGGGGGATAAATTCTCTCGCTTAGAGCTTGCGACGTTTCAGCAACGAAAAACCCACAGTTTTCGCGTATTTAATGTCGATTGCTCTAAGGGAGCTTTGGACAATTCCATTTTATTTCAACGAAAGGGGATGGAAATGGCGATATCAATTTGATAGCGTCAGCTTTAGCCATTGGCCATCAGCAGTTCGGCATGCAAAAAACTGTCGAGTATTTAGTGACTCAAGGCTGTGATTTTTTTACAACTCCTTCAAATCTAGCAAGGAAGAAAAAATGACAGATCGACGACCCATTAATCCAAACGTGACGGTTCCTAAACCTGGTGGCGGGGAGCAGCCTCGATCCAGAAATAATGACGGTCAAATCCGCGACAAGCGAAGTGACGCGGGTAAACCTAAGAAAAAATAAATTACAAAAGTGACAGGCACTGAAAACGCCTGTCACTTCTTCTGTTAAAGGACTAAACAAGATGGCTGAGCCTCGCGCATTCATTAGCTTTGATGTAGATAACAATAGCAAAGATAAAATATTGTTTGCTGGACAAGCATGGCACTCGAAAACTCCATTTTCACATGAGGACTGGTCTGCGAAAAGCCCAATGCCTCAGTCACAATGGGAGGCAATCGTACGAGAAAAAATCAACAAGACCCATCTGCTAATTGTACTTGTAGGCAGACACATGTCTACTGCAACAGGCGTGGTAAAAGAAATTGAAATGGCTCGCTCTCAAAACATCCCATACTTTGGTGTTTACGTTGACGGCGCCAACAACAGTAGTCCATTGCCAAATGGACTTGCTAGAAATCGAGTTATTCCTTGGACCTGGGATGGAATAGCAAGCGCAGTTACGCAGATGATGGGCGAAGGAAAAAACAAAGTAAATCGCCCATGAAAAAAGCACTGATCATCGGCATCAACCATTACGAAAAAATAAAAAAACTGCACGGCTGCGTTAAGGACGCATATAAAGTAAGCCAAGTTCTTGAAAGGCACATGAACGGAGAGCTAAATTTCGACGTCATGCTTAAGACTGCAGTAGATCTTGAAAGCGCTATCACCCGAAAAAAACTAAAGGAAAACATCCAAGAACTATTCAAGGACGATAGCCAAATTGCTTTATTTTACTTCGCCGGCCACGGTTACATAGAGGACTCTGCCGGCTATCTCCTTACGTCAGAGTGTGTTGATGGCGACGACGGACTTTCTATACAAGAAATTCTGGATATTGCAAATTCTTCACAGGCAAAAAATAAAATTATTGTATTGGACAGCTGCCATTCTGGTATCGCAGGCAATGTAAAATCATTGGGCGACAAAGCTATTCTAACTGAAGGAATGACAATACTCACAGCGTCCACTAAGGACCAATATGCCGAAGAGTTAGACGGGGGTGGTATTTTTACATCTCTATTCGTTGATGCATTAAATGGCGGCGCCGCCAACCTGCTTGGCGATATCACACCTGGAAGCATTTATGCACATATTGATCAATCTTTAAGTCTTTGGGAACAGAGACCTGTATTCAAGACAAACGTCAAAGCATTCACTTCTCTGCGAAAGGTCACCCCACCAATCCAGCTTTCCGAGCTCCGCCAGCTTACAGACCTCTTCGAATTCGCCAGTTCCGAACTGATGTTAGATCCGAGCTTTGAGCCACAACCTCCAGCACCGAACCATGGAATTGAGCCCGATCCGGAAAATACTCGAAAATTTGCAATATTACAAAAACTAAATCGACTCAACTTGGTCAAGCCTGTCGATGAAGATCACATGTATTTCGCTGCAATGAATTCAAAATCATGCAAACTTACTGTACTTGGTGAGCACTATTGGAACTTGGTGACCAACAGAAGAATTTAGATAAAAAGGTGCTGAGCTTTGAATACTGAAAAATTATTTGAATATTACGAAAAAACTTACTTTCACGAACTTGCCAGAAAAGAGCAGATATTCTCCAGACTAAGCATCCCTCTCGCAACGATTATCGCGATCACTGGATTTTATTCTGTAATTATTAGCGGAGACAGAGCTGCACTAACACTAGGTGCAAAGATATGGTTTCTCGCAATACTTGCGCTGTCCGCAGTAATTTTAGCTATAGGAATCTACTTCTTCATAGATGCACTACTTGGAAAAGTTGACAAAAACATGCCAGAACCCAACATCATCGAAAAATATAGACTGGATTTATTGGATTACTATCACGACGAAGCCGATGCACAAGAGATCACCGCACAAAAAATTCGCGAATATTTCTATGAAAACTACATGAGCTGCGCAACCATTTGCACAATCAACAATGACAGAAAGAGCTCTAGCCTGTACTTTTGCAATGTAGCGTTAATTAGCGCCGCTCTCATCGCAGTTGTTGCATATGCTGTTATTACAATCCCGAAGCTATAGAGAGAAGTAAAAATGACGCAAAAACCCCCGCCTCCCCCTCCACCACCCACTAGGAACGTAAGGGGAGATGTACGCCCGCCCTCTCCAACAACACCACCACGCCCTACTCAGCGCCCGACCGAAAAGAAATAAAAAAATCCCGGCTTATGCCGGGATTTTTATAAAGCAAAAATGAAAGCTTGCCGTACCACTTAAAAATTCGCCGGCGTATTCGCACTAATAATCTCCGCCTCATCCGCCCCGATATTCCGGAACTTGTGCGGCAGCGTCGTCGGAAAGTAATACCCATCACCCGCATTCAACACGCTCACCTGCCCATCCACGGTCAACTCCACCGTGCCACGGGTCACCAACCCACACTCCTCACCTTCCGAGTGAACAATCGGCTCTTCCCCCGAACTCGCACCCGGCGCGTATTGCTCGCGCAGCAAGCGCATCTGGCGGCTGGGGACGGAGGCGCCGATC
>Ga0308166_1002640_pt1 | contig 16181 bp, 14 predicted proteins | sample PhyCR2_2_FD_202137 | JGI IMG/M metagenome (GOLD analysis project Ga0308166, IMG submission 202137) | Phyllosphere microbial communities from UC Gill Tract Community Farm, Albany, California, United States - DLSLCC.R2 | ecosystem: Host-associated > Plants > Phyllosphere > Unclassified | place... | reverse complement strand
CGGCGGGCGTGCTCGTCGTGCGCGACGGCGCCGGCGGCAAGGCCGCCATCACGCTCGTCGAGGACGATGAACACATCCGCTTCGACATCGACACGCAGGAAGCGGCGAAGAGCGGCCTGCGCTTTTCTTCCCACCTGCTGCGCCTGGCGAGGAACGTGTTATGAACCCGACGACGGCGCGCCGCCCCGGAGAACTGAGCCGCATGCTCGGCATGGGCCAGCTGCTGGCCGCGGCCGCCGCGCTCGGCGTGGCCTGCTGCATCCTGCTCGCTTACCAGTTCGTCGCGCTGCGCCGCAACCTCACCGACGACCTCACCGTGCAGGCCGCGATCATCGCCGACAACGTGGCGGCCACCTTGATGTTCCACGACCAGGACGCGGCGCACGAGATGCTGCGCTCGTTCCGTCACTCGTCGTTCCTCGCCGCCGCCACGGTGTACGACCGCCAGGATGTCGAATTCGCCGCCTACCGCAACGGCGCCGTCGACGAGATGCCGTCGCTGCTGCGCGACTGGACGCTGTTCACGCCGCTCTCGGTCGCGCGGCCCATCCGCTACCGCGGCATGGCGCTGGGCCGGGTCGTGCTGACGGCCGACACGGTCGGCATCCGCAACGGCCTGCTGCGCTACGGCGCCCTGCTGGCCCTGGCCTCGCTGGGCGCGCTGGTGACGACGTCCATGCTCACGCGCCGCACCAAGGCACGCATGCGCCGCGCCGAATCGCAGCTGAAGCACCTGGCCTACACGGACACCGTGACCGACCTGCCGAACCGCCGCTGCACCTATGAGGCGCTGGAGCTCGAAATCGCCATGCGCACCGACGACGGCGGCCGCATCGGCCTGCTCCTGATCGACCTCGACAACTTCAAGGTCGTCAACGACACGGCCGGCCACGCCGCCGGCGACCGCCTGCTGCAACAGGTGGCCAGCCGGCTGCGCGCGACGGCGCGCGCCAGCGACCGCATCGGCCGCATCGGCGGCGACGAATTCGCCGTCATCGTCGCTCCGCTCGACGATCCGGCCGAGCTGGAACGCGTGGGCCAGCGCATCGTGGCCGCGCTGCGCCAGCCGCTGCAGGTCGAGGGGATCGAAGTGATGCCCACGGCCAGCATCGGCGCCTGCGTGTTCCCGGACGACGCGCACACGATGAGCGAACTGCTCAGCAACGCCGACGCCGCCCTGTACCGCGCCAAGGGCAAGGGCCGCGACAACGTGGCCCTGTTCGAGCGCGACATGATCCTCGCCACGCAGCGGCGCGCGCGCCTGGAACGCGACCTGCGCCGCCACCTCGAGGCCGGCCTGCTGGAACTGTGCTACCAGCCGCAATACGCCTGCGGCACGCGCAAGATGGTCGGCGTGGAAGCGCTGCTGCGCTGGCCGCATCCTGACCAGGGGTATATCTCGCCGGCGGAATTCATCCCCATCGCCGAGGAAAGCGGCCTGATCGTCGAAGTCGGCAAGTGGGTGCTGGACCGCGCCTGCCGCGACGCCGTCGCGCTGTACCGCCAGACCGGCATGTGGCTCAGCATGGCCGTCAACGTCTCCGCGCGCCAGCTGCGCGACAAGGATTTCATCGGCGTCGTCGAAAGCACGCTGGCGCACACGGGCCTGCCCGCGGACCGGCTCGAGCTGGAGCTCACGGAAAGCATGCTGATGGAAGACCTGGACGGCGCCGTCGAATTCATGCACAACGTGCGCGCGCTGGGCGTGCGCCTGTCGATCGACGACTTCGGCACCGGCTATTCGTCGCTCGCCTACCTGCAGACTTTCCCGATCAACCACCTCAAGATCGACCGCAGCTTCGTCCGCCTGCTGCCCACGTCCGGCACGACGATCGCCGGCGCCGTGATCGCCCTCGCCCACGGCTTCAAGCTGACCGTGGTCGCCGAGGGCGTCGAGGAACCCGAGCAGTTCGAATGGCTGCGCCAGGCGGGCTGCGACTACGTGCAGGGTTATCTGCTGGCGCGCCCGCTGCCGCTGGCGGCCCTGCGTGCGCGCGTGCTCGAGGAATGCGTGCCGGCGGCCTGAGCCGCTTTCAATCCGGCGCCGGCACGTCCACGATCAGGCGCGGATCGAGCGACCGGATCCGCGGCTCCACGTAATACCCGCCCGCCTCCACATAGCGCAACGCGCAGCGCCCGCACACGGTGCATTGCGCGACCTGCGCGCGGTTGTACGGATAGTGGCGCGGCGCGATGGGCGCCTCCGGCGACCAGTTCGTGGTGCCGTCCGGGTGGTACTCGGCGAACGTGGGCTCGCCGTACGGGTCGGCCACGAGCGTGCCCACGGTGCGCATCTGCGACTCCGGAAAATCGACCGGTACGCGCGTCCATTCCCGGTAGGTGTCGATGGCGCACGCGCACGGTTGCGTCACGGCGGCCGATGCGTCGGCGAGCGATTTCAGTTCATCCACGGTCATTGAGGGCTCCATTGCTGCGGGTCCGATTCCGGCAACAAACCGTGCCGAACATCAAGCCTTACGGCGCCCGCGCGACGATGGTATCTTGTCACGGCAAGTCCTAGGGAACTACTTAAGGAGAACACACGATGGCAGCGAAAAAGATCCTGTTGTTGACCGGCGATTTTGCGGAAGATTACGAAACCATGGTGCCGTTCCAGGCACTGCTGGCGGTAGGCCACACGGTGCATGCCGTCTGCCCCGGCAAGAAGAAGGGCGACAAGGTCAAGACCGCGATCCACGATTTCGAAGGCGACCAGACCTACACGGAAAAGCCCGGCCACCAGTTCGCGCTGAATGCCGATTTCGCCGAGGCGAACCCGGACGACTACGACGCCCTCGTCATCGCGGGCGGCCGCGCGCCGGAATACCTGCGCCTCGATCCGCAGGTGATCGCGCTGGTGCGGGGCTTTGCGCACGCCGACAAGCCGATCGCCGCTGTCTGCCACGGCGCCCAGCTGCTGGCGGCCGCCGACGTCATCCGCGGCAAGCGCGTGTCGGCCTATCCCGCCTGCGCGCCGGAGGTCAAGCTGGCCGGCGGAGAATATGCCGACATCCCGGTCGACCAGGCCGTCACGGACGGCAACCTCGTCACCGCCCCGGCCTGGCCCGCGCACCCGCAATGGATCGCGCAGTTCCTCAAGCGGCTCGGGACCGAAATAGCACTGTAGTTCGCGCGGTAACGTCAGGCCGCTTCGGCGGGCGCGGTCGTCTCGCCTGGAATATGGGCGCACACGCGGTCGCGGCCGCTCCGCTTGGCCCGGTACAATTCCTCGTCGGCGTGCTTGATGACGACGCCGACCGCATCGCGCTCGTGGTGCTGCGCCACGCCGAACGACGCCGTGACGCGCAGGCCGACCGGCCACGCCTGCTGGTGCAGCGTACGGCGCAGGTTTTCCGCGAGCGCCCGTCCCTGGTGCACGTTGGTCACCGGACAGACGATGAGAAATTCCTCGCCGCCCCAGCGCACGAGGCGGTCCGACGAACGGATGCCGGACGCGATGACGTTGGCAAACTTGCGCAGGACATCGTCGCCCACGTCGTGGCCATGCGTGTCGTTGATCGACTTGAAGTGGTCGATGTCGATGAAGATCACGGCCATCGGATCGGCCAGCAGGCTCGACGTACTCATCAGCGCCGCACGCAGGCCCTGCCGGTTCAGCGCGCCCGTGAGCGGATCGATGTGCGCCTGCCCGGCCAGGTCGCGCGCTTCGAGCTCGAGCGCCTTGTTGACCTCCTTGAGCAAGGCGATGGCCGCCTCCCGGTCCTTCAATTCCGTACGCAACGACAGCGTGACGGCCACCAGCCAGCCGAGGGCGCACAGCACCCAGGCGCTCACCAGCCCCATCAGCAATGTATTCAGGGCGATCACCTTGCCGTGCAACTGCAGTCGGCGCAACGTGAACACATGCTTGCCGTCCTTGCCATCGCCCCTGATCAGCAACTCGACGCGCGCGACATTGTCGACATTGACGGCCGCGTGCTCCATCGACGGCTTGGCCATGTCCTTCCACCAGGGTGCCACGGCGAACCATTTGAGCGGAATCCGCAACTTGCCGTCGGCCGGCAAATCGAGCTTATCGACCTGGTGGACCTTGAAGGTTTCCCACTGGTCGAGCCGCGTCAACCCTTCCTCTACCTGGGCCAGGGCCAGACTGAAGCCTGGGTTCCCGGTTCCGGAATAGTGTCCGTCAATGGTCATGTAATCGAACGTTGACATGTCCATACCCACATTCCCCTTGAGAAGATTGAACGTGAGCTTGCAATATGGCCATCCGTACTTTGGGACGATATGACAATGCACGACCAGGTCGCGCCCATTCTTTTCGATCGACCCGACCGAAGCGCCGCCATCGCTGCTGCTGCGATCATCCTCGATCCAGATCGGGAAATGATCGCCGGTCAGCTCGACCACCTGCTCCATGCCGACGCGCTGCCAGGTGAGCAGAACGATCGTCAGCAGCAATAGTCCGCCGAACACGTAACGGGCATAGCCGACGATACGGGCTAACGGCTGAAGCGAGGCGATGGACGTGGACATGATCGTTATACGCGATGACGTCAGGCCGCCTCGGCGTTCGCGATCATGTCGGACGGAACATAGGCGCAAACGCGGTCGCGGCCGCCCTGCTTGGCGCGATACAGCTCTTCGTCAGCGTGCTTGATGACGACACCGACTTCATCGCGCTCGTGATGCTGCGCCACGCCGAACGACGCCGTGACGCACAGGCCGATCGGCCACGCCTGCTGATGCAGCGCATGACGCAAGTTCTCCGCCAGAATTCGTCCCTGGAACACATTGGTCATCGGACAGACGATAAGGAATTCCTCGCCGCCCCAGCGCACGAGGCGGTCCGACGAACGGATACCGGACGCGATGACATTGGCGAACTTGCGCAGGACATCGTCGCCCACGTCGTGGCCGTGCGTGTCGTTGATCGATTTGAAGTGGTCGATGTCGATGAAGATCACGGCCATCGGATCGGCCAGCAGGCTCGACGTGCTCATCAGCGCCGCACGCAGGCCTTGCCGGTTCAGCACGCCCGTGAGCGGATCGATGTGCGCCTGCCCGGCCAGGTCGCGCGCTTCGAGTTCGAGCGCCTTGTTGACCGTCCGGAGCAGCGCGACGGCCGCCCGGCTGTCCCGCAGTTGCGAGCGCAGCGACAGCGTGAGGATCGCCAGCCAGCCGACGGCGCACAGCACCCACGCGGTCACCAGCCCCATCAACAATGCGTCGCGGCTGATCAGCTTGCCGTGCAGGCGGATAGTGTGCAGGGTGAAGATGTGTTCGCCTTCCTTGGCGCCGCCGCTGACCATCACCTCGGCCCGCGCGACGTTGTCGACGTTGACGGCCGAATGCTCCAGCGTCGGCTTGGCCATGTCCTTCCACCACTGCGCCACGCCGAACCATTTGAACGGGATCAGCAGCTTGCCGCCATCGGGCGGCAGGTCGAGCGCATCGATCTGGTTGATCTTGTAAGTCTGCCACTGGTCGAGCCGCGTCAGGCCTTCCTCGGCCTCGGCGAGGACGATGCCGAAACGCGACGTCCCCGGTCCGGTATAGCGCCCTTCGATGCTCATGTAGTCGAAGCGGGACATGTCGAGGCCCGTGGCGCCCTTGAGGAAGGAGAAGCCAAGCTTGCAGTAGGGCCACTCGATCTTCCGGGAGATGTGGCAGTGCACGATCAGGTCCTGGCCTCGCCGCTCGATCGACCCGACGGAGGCACCACCGCCGTTACGGTCGTCCTCGATGAATACCGGGAAATGGTCGCCAGTCAGCTCGACCACTTTCTCCATGCCGTAATGCTGCCAGGCGAGCAAGATGGCAGTAACGACCAGCAGCCCGCCGAACACGTAGCGGGCGTAACCGAGGAGTTGGACCAGTGGTTGGAGCGAAGTTTCTGCAGTAGACGCCGACATCATTAACCTGCGCAAAGATTTCTTGTGGCATAGCAAGATACCTCACTGCTTTGGTGCACGCAAGAAAACTGACATTCCGCATTGCCATTTGTTGCCTTTTCGTACCAATTGCCGTCGCAGGAAAATCGGCCCGTACGCTGGACTCGATGGCGATGCGCGCGGCCATGTCCGGCCACGGCGACGGACGTGATCACGCAAGGCGCGGTCGGCCTGCTGCGCGGAATGTTCAAGACATAGCGCGCTCGAACTCCATGACCCAATTCGTTTCCCACGTCGCGCCGCCATCCTTCGAGAACGCCTGCTGCCAGCGGGCGCTCGCGGCCGTGATGGCTGTCCAGAGGAAACGCACACGGATCGGTTGGCCGTTCAGGGTGTCGTCGGCGAAGAAGGTGCCGGCGCCATCCTTGAACGCGCCGACGACCGGGACGCCCAGGTCATGGGGCTGGCGGCTGTCGAGCCACCAGATGGACCATCGCTGCGTCGCCGGGTCGTAGGCGCGGATCGAAGCCGCACGATAGGTGCCTGACGGCAGCTCCAGCACGTTGTCGTCGACGTTCGCCTGGCCGTCCAGCAGCGGTCGCAGGGAACATGTCCCGCGAAACTCTTCCCATTCGGTGCATCCGACGAGGCGTTCCTTGAGACGCCGATGGCGGACCGTCCAGTGGCCGACGAGGAAATCGAAATCGTTCATGGTGGGGTCCTTATGCATGGATGGCCGAGCGGGCTGTCGGCGCAAGTTTCATGGAATGGGGCGGCCGTTTGAGCCACTGCGACAGGGCCGGCGTCACGTGCCGTTCGATCAGCTCCTTGAACACGGCCACGCTGACGAGCACATGCTCACCTTCACGCACGGGCAGCCGCGGGAAATTGTTCGGGCTCGGTTCGGTGACATACCAGCCTTGCGCCAGCGCCCCGTCGCTTTGCAGAACGGACGCCATGCGCTCGCGGCAGACCTCGAGCAGCGCCGGGCTCGCGGCATCGTTCAGGGTGAACACGGTGACGGCGACCAAGCCGCCCGCGCCCTCTGCCCTGCGCGCGGGATCATGCGCCAGACCGGCACCGTGCCACGCCGGGCGCAGCAGCAGGACGTCGTCGGTATCGATCATGGTCGCGTTCGCCGCATCGCGATGGGCCGCCCAGACCGGACCGCCGTAAAAACCCTGCAGGCCGCGTGCACGCGAAGGCATGTCGGCAAAACCGCGCAGCCAGACGAAGCGGTCCGGGTCGCCCAGGTCACGGAACTGGCCCATCACGCTCATGCCTTCCGCTTCCTGGGACTCGACGAATTCGCGGTCGAACAGCTCGATCAGCGCATCGCGCTGTTGTGGGCGCAGCGTGTACTGGCGCAGTTCGACAACCTGGGGATGTGTCGGTGGCATGGTGGGCTCCTCATTGATGTCGATGCCGGCAGTATCGAATAGAATATCTGCCACCTGATGTCATATATTTCGCCGCACCATGCGCGCCAGCCGCCTGCTTTCCATCCAAATGATGCTCGAGACACGCGGCACCATGAGCGCCGCCGCGCTCGCCGAGGCGCTGGAAATTTCTGTGCGCACGCTGCACCGCGACATCGACCAGCTGACCGCCGCCGGCGTGCCCATCTACGCGGAGCGCGGCCGCACCGGCGGCTTCCGCCTGCTCGATGGGTGGAACACGCGACTCACCGGCCTGACGCCGGCCGAAGCGCAGGTCGTCTTCCTCAGCGGCCTGGCCGGCCCCGCAGCCGACCTCGGCCTCGACAAGCCGCTGCAGGGCGCGCAACTCAAGTTGCTGACGTCGCTGCCGGAATCGTCGCGCTCGGAAGCGCAGAAGATGCAGTCGCGCTTCCACCTCGATCCGGTCGACTGGTATCGCGAGGCGGATGCGGTGCCGTGCCTGGCGGTCGTCGCCGACGCGCTCTGGACGGACAGGCAGCTGGGCATGAGCTACGAGAGCTGGCGCGACGAAGTCGAGCGGGTCGTGCATCCGCTGGGGCTCGTGCTGAAGGCGGGGGTGTGGTATCTCGTCGCCGCGGCGGACGGCAAGCCGCGCACGTACCGGATCTCGAACGTGAAACGCGCGGCGAAGCTGGAGCAGCGCGTAAAACGGCCGGCACGGTTCGACCTGGCGCGTTATTGGGCGGCGTCGGTCGCGCGCTTCGAGGCCGAGCTGTATATGGACCATGCGGACGTGCTGGCGACGCCGGCCGGGCTCAAGCATCTGCGCTACCTGAATGCCGCCGTTGCCCGTGCCGTGGCGGAAGCGCGGCCGTCGCGGCGGCGGGATGGGCGGGTGGCGTTGCGGATTCCGGTCGAGTCGGTCGAGCATGGGGCCGGCCAGTTGCTGCGGCTGGCGCCGGACGTGGAGGTGACGGGGCCGGCCAGGCTCAGGAAAGCGATCGTTTCCAGGTTGCGGTGCCAGTCGGCGATGTATGGGTGCTGACGCGTCCCCCGCAATCCGGCCAGTGCCGGCCGCCCGGCCGAACGTCCTACAATGGAACACCGTCCGGACAGCCGCGCCGGCGCCGACAAGGAGAACAGCCATGCCAGCCGTCACCGAACGATTCGACGCAGTGATCATCGGCGTGGGCCAGGCGGCCTCCGCCCTGGCCAACCGCCTGGGAACGGCCGGCATGACCGTCGCCGTCATCGAGCGCCGTGCCGTGGGCGGCACCTGCGTGAACGTCGGCTGCACGCCCACCAAGGCGATGGTGGCGAGCGCCCGCGTCGCCCGCCTGGCCGCGCGGGCCGGCGAATACGGCGTGACGATCCCGGGTGCGCCCGTGGTCGACATGGCGGCCGTGAACGACCGGACCCGCGCCATCGTCGACAAGAGCCGCGCGGGACTCGAGCGCTGGATCACCGGCCTGCCCGGCTGCACGCTGATCCACGGCCATGCGCGCTTCGAGAGCGCGCGCACGGTGCGGGTCGGCGACCGGCTGCTGGAGGCGGACAAGATCTTCCTCGACGTGGGCGGCCGCGCTTCCGCGTCGAACATCGAAGGACTCGGCGACGTCGATTGGCTCAGCAGCAGCGACATGGTGACGCTGCGCGAACTGCCGCGCCACCTGGTCGTCATCGGCGGCAGCTACATCGGGCTGGAGTTCGCGCAGATGTTCCGCCGTTTCGGTTCGCAGGTCACGGTGGTGGAACGCGGCGCGCGCCTCATGCCGCGCGAGGACAGCGACGTCTCGGACGAGATCCGCGCCATCCTCGAAGCCGAGGGCATCGTGTTCAAGCTGGACGCGGAATGCATCCAGGTGCGCCCGCATCCGGAAGGCGGCGCGGTGATCACGCATGCCGGCAAGGAGCAGACCGTCGGCAGCCACATCCTCGTGGCGGCCGGCCGCGTGCCGAACACGGACGATCTGGGCCTCGACAAGGCGGGCGTCCGCACCGGTCCGCACGGCCATATCGAGGTCGACGAGCAGTTGCGGACGAACGTCCCCGGCATCTGGGCGCTGGGCGACTGCAACGGGCGCGGCGCCTTCACGCACACGGCCTACAACGACTACGAGATCGTCGCCGCCAACCTGCTGGACGGCGAGTCGCGCTCGCTGAACGACCGCATCCCCGTCTATGCACTCTATATCGACCCGCCCCTCGGACGCGTCGGCATGACGGAGGAACAGGCGCTGGCGCAGGGCCGCACCGTTCGCGTCGGCAAGCGGCCCATGACACGCGTGGGACGCGCCGTCGAAAAAGGCGAGTCCCAGGGCTCGATGCGCATCGTCGCGGATGCGCAGACGGACGAGATCCTCGGGGCCGCCATCCTCGGCCCCGGCGGCGACGAGGCCGTGCACATGGTGCTGGCTGCGATGGCCGCCGGGATGACCAGCCGACAGCTGACCCACGTGGTGGCGATCCACCCGACCGTATCCGAGCTGATTCCGACGATCGCCGGCGAACTGGACGCGCCGCACGCGGGCGGCGGCTGACGCGCGGCGCCGCTGCGCTGGCGTCGCATTTCCCATGCATAAGTTGCATCAAAAATGTTGACGCTCCTGGGCGTTTTTGTAATTGCCACCCGAACAGCTGGTCGGCCAGACTCCATTCAACTTTCGTTGAACGAGAACGCACGATGTTTTCAGATGCAGCCGCCAAACCGCTACGGACACGCCTGGAATTCGCACCCACCCACCCTGCCGACGGTTCGCTCTTTCTCATCTATATCACGCTGATCTGGATCGGGATGCTGCTCGGCTTCGGTCGTGAGATCGCGCAGCATATCGCGAACAATGACCCGCCCTACCCCATGATCCTGCACGTGCATTCCGCCGTGTTCGCCACATGGCTGGTCGCGTTCACCGCGCAAATCCTGCTCGTTCGCGCGGGGAAGCCCGCCCTGCACCGGCGCCTGGGCATCGCAATGGCATTCGGTGTGGGCGTGCTGGCCATCGTCGGCCCGCTGACGGCTTATACGATACAAAACCTGAAGTTCGGCAAGCCGCACAGCGATCCCGCATTCCTGAGCGTGCAACTCGGCGATTTGATTGGTTTCGTTGGATTGAGTGTGGCGGGCATCGTTCTCCGCAAGCGGGTAGCGGCACACAAGCGCCTGATGATGCTGGCGATCCTGCAACTGAGCACAGCGGGCTTTGCGCGCTGGCTGGGCGGTACGATCAGCGCCGCCTATCCATTCGGCTATTGGGGGCAGAGTTTCTGGGCGACGTTTTTGATCCTGCACCTGACCAACGACATGCTCGCGCTCGGCATCGGTGTGCACGACCTGCTGACCCGCGGGCGGTTGCATCCGGCCTACGTGATGGGCCTGGTCTGGAGTTTCGGCTGGCAAGTCACGCACGTCAGCCTGTATCTGTGGCCGGCGTGGTTACCGGTCGCGAAGATGCTGCTGGGGCATTGAGACCAAAAAGTCAGGGGCTTGGCGGATGTCGCGCAAGCCCCTGTTCATTGTGGATTTTTGGTAGGCCTCCCCGGAGTCGAACCGGGCACCAACGGATTATGAGTGCTTTCGCTTGCATTGCAAGCTTGCATCCTCCGCTGCTCCTTCCCTTTCGGATCAATAGTTTACGCCCACCTGATGTCCTCCGCAATGAACTTTTGATCACATCGCATCTGTGGCCGATTGAGCAAGGATTGAGCAGGATGAGATAGGGGCCAAGGGGGGCTAGGGGGGCGTCTTCATCATCGCATTGGGCCTCGATAATATCTGGCAAAAATTACAACAGCCGGACAATTCAAGTCATCTCATACAACACCTTCCTCGAATAGAGCTTAAAAGTGACAGGCAAGCTGCCTCGAAAGGTTGCATTTGAGCACGAAGTACTTCAATATGCTTGGTCTAGTTGACGTATCAACAACAGGCGTGAGACTTCGGGCATGACAACGATTACTAGTACCATCAGTCGAGAAGCGGGGGATAAGGCCAAAGGGTTCCGTCTCCAAAAGTTGCGAGCCGCGAAGCTCATGCTGGATACGCTTGAGGTACGTCGCGATGCACTATTTTATGGCGCGATAGAAGTTGTAGAAGACGTGTCCTTAACGGTCGCAGGAATGAGTGGAACTTCTCAATATTATGAGGAAGACAAGAATTTTGATGAAGAAACGAACTTCACGATCTTTTCAAAACCTGTCCTCAACACGCTCGTTAGCTTCTTCGATATATATATCAATCAATGGCAAGGCAGCTCAAATGTCGTTCTTGGATTCTATACAACCGCTGATATAGGTAAAGAGCGGAAGAATAAGCTCGACGATGGCACATCTCTGACACTGCCGAAAAACCCTGTTTTAAATCTTTTGCAGAGTGGTTCGCTTACCCCCGATCTAGCCGAAACTGTTAAGTTAATTCTGATTGAAGAGTACGCAAAGCAGTATAAAGAGAAGAAAACTAACGGCAACTTAAAGACCCTGGAAGAAACCTCTACTGCAAGTTTCATTCGCTTCCTTGAATCGATATCTTGGAATTTCTGTGAAGAGGACGAAGTCTCCCTAAAGCAAACTGTACTTCAAAGCATACGAGACTCCTCCCTTTTCAACTTCAAGGTTGCCAATAAAGAGGAGACGATCCTTTCCTTATTGCTCGAGAAATTCGATGAGCGTCAAAATCTTCCAGATTTAGCCAATCGGTTCGTAACGGCAGCTGACGTCAAACTCATATTTAAAGAGGCTGAGTCGGAAGAAGTTTCTCATGTACTAGATCCCGTCTGGGCTGATCTCAAAAAACTAGAATCAGAAATTCAAGATAAGCGAAATTTAAAAGAAAAAGTTGAGGCTGTATGTTCGCAAGTCTCAATGGGACGATTGCGAATGTTAGCTCGAATTGCCTGCCGTTCCAAGACGGAGAAGCTGAGCGCCAACAAAAGCTTCCTTGCGTTACAGTATAGGGTGTTCGAGGCTTGTGAAGAATACCTATGCTCAATGGGGTATCAACCTCCAGGAACAGAAGCGGCATTCAATCAAATGATAGAAGATTTAAACTTAAAGGCTCAGCAGTCCATAGCCGAACTAAAGAATGATTACACGTATACAGTATCAAATACAGAGACCATTAAAGGCATCATTATGGATCTGATTGATAGCTGTTTCATCGCACTTGAGAAGCCTTGACAATGACGACACTTACAAAGAAGCGTCTGATGTACTTGTCTGGCGAAGATTATTATTTCTTTACCTACTCTACACTAATACTTTTACATGTATTGAAATGTGAGAATGGAAGGTATTTTAAAGATTATAGAAAGATACCATTCCTCATCGATATTACAAAAGATGAAAATGCGCTTTTCATACTTGAACGTGCGCTTCAGGAAACAGACAAATTATCAGACGAAAGAGTTAAGCGGAAGTTAAACGACATAGACAAGGAGTACCTCTTCCGAAGTTACTCATCTGGAGTCGCACGTCGTAGCGAAATATTGAAGCTCCTATTTACCTTAGAAAAGTCTTCATACGTTTCCCTAAGACGAGGCGAACGCGATTTCGAGATCGATGTCACTTTAAATATAGAAGCAGTCCCGCCCGACTTCTTCTCTGCCATTGTATTCGGCAGTGACATTCGGAATATAAAGAGATTACAGGCCAGCATTAAAAGACTATCAACATTAACACTGTCCACCATGATCGAACGAATTTACGACAACAATGGAGTTAAAACATGGGCTCTCTGAGGATCAACCAATTGATCTATCGAGGCGACCTGTATCACTTCATTTCGCCAATTTTCGATCAGAATATTGTACTCGTTGAAGGTGACAATGGCACAGGCAAAACAACTTTCTGCAATCTCATCTACTATGGCCTTGGCGGAAAAGTTAAGGAGTTTTCGAAAGAAAGCGATCGAAAGCATACCGAGATCACCACTGATAGCAATAATTTTGTTGAGCTTTACGTCTCTATATCGGGCAACGATTTTCAATTGCGTCGACTAATTGACGACAATGACATAACTGTAACGCCCTGTACGAATCTACTTGACGAGGAAGGCCAAATCATCGGCTTTTCGACCGTTGAACATGCTGCCGCGACAAAAATTCTTCCTATTAATCGTTCGCCAACCAATAGGTTTATTTTCTCAGATTGGATACTTGAAGAGCTTGGAATATCCGTTGTCGACTTTTATTACGGATACACAACATTCAAAATAAATTTCACTGAACTGGCTCGTCTAATTTACCACGACCAGCAGCCAAACCCGGAGCTCATTTTCAAGCAGCTGGACGTAAAAACCAATTACATCAACGACTCGGAACTGCTACGCAAAGCAATCTTTGAACTGCTTATCGGAAAGTCCTTTTCAGACTACTACGACTCAATCGCCAACGCTAAAGATGCTGAGAAAGAGAAACTTGTTGCTCGGAGCTTACTGACGGAGTATCAAACTTTAGCTGACCAACTTCGGGGCAGCAAAGAAGTGAAGAATAGGAACTTCCTCGAAGCAGAAAGAAACGAACTAGAACATCAACTAGAGCGGCTCCATGAGTCACGTCGATCTTTTAAACGCAACAGGACCTCTGATTCAGCAAGCGAGACTGCAATACAAAATATAAAAGAGCTATTAATGCAGAGCGAGCTCAATCTTAGCTCATCAAAGGAAAGGATTATTTCGTTATTTGACGAGAAGACCAAACTGGTACGAGTTAAAAACAGCACGGCGGGAGAAATCGGTCAAATCAACAAAATCATTCATTCACACGACCAGTTGAATCTTTTCTCGGCTGACACTTGCCCTTACTGCCTGACAAAGGTGATGCGTGTTGCAGGGCATTGCGTGTGCGGATCGGAGATTGATGAAAAACAGTATGAGCGATTCTTTTACACCTCGCAAGAGTACAAAGAGATACTAAAAGCGAAAACAAAAACCTTGAGCACCATTGAGGATGCAATCAACGACTGCGAAGCGGAGCTAGACATATGCAAAGAAATTATCAATCGAACTGAACATGAGGCTATACGTCTTCGCTCTATTCTTCGCGAGAAAGTAGGACAACTCGATGAACAAGTGGATATCGAAAGCTTGAACGATATCGATGACAAGATATTAGATGTTCGCGAGACGATTGCTCTACTTACCCAACAAATCGCTACGGAATCGAAACTTGAAAAACTGAATTCAGACTATGAGCTGAAACGGGAATCCCACCAAAATGCCGAACTCAAAATGCGGGGCCTTGAGAACGCTGTGAAAATGGAGATCAGTGCGAAGGTTAGTGCGTTTAGTGTCATCTATAACAGATTAATGACAACAACACTAAAAGATTGCCGTAGTGCCCGGATAAGTCTTGAGAACTATCTTCCCGTTATAAATAATGGCGAATATAAAGAAGCTAGCTCTGGGGTATCAATAAGACTAATGTATTATTTGACAATGATGGAAATGCCCCTCGCTTACAACGACGTTCCATTCCCGAAGTTTTTGTTAATCGACACTCCGGAGACAGCTGGGATTGAGCTCGACAACTTGCGCAACTGCATCAAACAAATAGAGCACTTCAACTCTTTTGGAAAACCGTTCCAAACCATTATCACAACAGGCTTAAAAAAGTATCCGGAATCGTTTAAGAAGTACCGAGTGTTGTATATGGCGAATAAGGGAGAAGCACTGCTGAAAAGTAACTTGCCAAGCTAAAGTTGATGATGGGGTGCCAATCGGTTATTGACACCTCATCCGTTATTTGGTCGATCACTTATAGAAACCTCGAGTTAGCCGCACCGAAGGATTGATAGTTGGCGGAGCGGCGTGCTTATAGCGAAGAGCGGACTACAGAACAGCGTGGAACAATGCCATGGCGCCTGTAGAACTGACTATCACGACTATCGCAATGATTCCATCTTTGGCCGGGTAAAGAGTACGCCCAAAATACTTACCACCCAACCAAAGAAATAGCGCTGGAACATAGATGTAAATGGGGTGGCCGCCTCCGATTATTCTAAGCCCAGCAAACGCATATCCAAGGCCTACCAGTCCAGACAAGTAGTACCCGCCGTCCCACTTGCTTAATACTTGTTTGTCTCTAGTATCTAAGCGACCTGCTGAGACACCAAGTGGAACCCCGATGAGCGTATAAAAGATGAGCCACATGGAGTAAGTTTCAACACTCAGCATTAGTTCTCCGGTTTCCTCGACTACTTGCGGGATAACATCCCGTAGAGCTTACTGTAGCACATCGGCAAGATGCTGAGGTGCCGACCCCTTCTAAACACAGCCGTGATCCTGTACTTGTTGCCCTTGGTATGGCGATCCGCAAGAGGCGTCTAGCGAAGAAGTTGAGCCAGGAACGACTGGCTGACCTAGCAGACCTCGACCGCAGTTACCTCGGCCAAGTTGAGCGAGGAGAGAACAGCGTAGCCATTTACCCTCTTCTCCGAGTAGCGAATGCTCTCGAAACTACTGCTGCCGAACTCTTTGATGACGCAGGTCTGTAGGTCTGCCAGAGGGAATCCGCTATCACCACCATACCTGATACATAGGTATTCCTAGACCTTAATGCGGTAGTACTGCTAGTGGTAGGAGCATAGACACCCCTTTATCGATAAGCCGCATGGATAGTCGGTTACAGAGTGCGATCAATGAAAATACCCTATAAAACACATAGCAATCTCTCTGTATCTTAAATAAATTGGGAAGGCAATGAAGAGACCACTAAGGGCTCTGAGTCCTGACCCGCGTTCAGCATCTACCTGCTGAGCTACTAGCCGAACTGACATTTGGTAGTTAGCAGTAGGGTGTCCTACTCTCCGAGCCTGTCAGATTTTCTGTGTGGCATGAGGTCATGAGATGATACCGATAAGGATTCACGATGACCGAAGTAATGAGCCCTACCAAGAAGCCCAAGAAACCGAAAGCGCCCAAGCTGTTTCCGGA
>Ga0308166_1002638_pt1 | contig 16185 bp, 16 predicted proteins | sample PhyCR2_2_FD_202137 | JGI IMG/M metagenome (GOLD analysis project Ga0308166, IMG submission 202137) | Phyllosphere microbial communities from UC Gill Tract Community Farm, Albany, California, United States - DLSLCC.R2 | ecosystem: Host-associated > Plants > Phyllosphere > Unclassified | place... | reverse complement strand
CTGCTGCGCATGGCCGACATCGCGATGGAGCGCGCCAAGGACAACGCGGACAATCCGGACCGCAGCGTCGCCTTCTACCGCCTCGACATGAACGAAGGCATGCAGCAGCGCATGCAGATCGAATCCGGCCTGCGCCACGCCCTCGGCAACGGCGAACTGATCCTGCACTACCAGCCGAAATTCGAGATCGGTTCCAGCCGCGTCGTCGGCGCCGAAGCCCTCGTGCGCTGGAAGCACCCGGTGCGCGGCATGATCCCGCCGGGCGACTTCATCCCGCTGGCCGAAAGCACGGGCCTGATCGTGCAGGTGGGCGAGTGGGTGCTGGAACAGGCCTGCGCCCAGGCCGCGATCTGGCAGCGCGCCGGCCTGCCGCCGTTCCGCCTCGCGGTGAACGTGTCCGCGCGCGAATTCACGCCGTCGCTGCCGGGCCGCGTGGCCGACACCCTCAAGCGCTACCGCCTGGACGCCCGCTGGCTCGAACTGGAAATCACGGAAAGCACGCTGATGCGCGACATCGAGCACGTGATCGCCATCATGGACCGCATCAGCGCGCTGGGCGTGGCGCTGTCGCTGGACGACTTCGGCACGGGATATTCGAGCCTGTCGTACCTGAAGCGCTTCCCGATCGACACGCTGAAGATCGACCGCTCCTTCACGACCGGCATCCCGGACGACACGAGCGACTGCGCGATCGCGAGCACCATCATCGGCATGGGCCGCAAGCTGGGCCACCGCGTGATCGCGGAAGGCGTCGAGACGCTGGAGCAGCTCGAATTCCTGCGCTTGGCCGGGTGCGACGAGGTGCAGGGCTATCTGTACGGGAAGCCGCTGCCGGCGTACGAGTTCGAGACGAGCCTGCGCGAGAACTGGCTGTTGACGGGGGATGAGGCGGGGGAGTGGTCGGGCGGTTGATCAGATGGGCCGCAGCCGTCCGTTTGCCTGCCCGGTGGGCAATGATTTATGTATAATGCCGGTTCCTCACAGGAAGCGTGGCCGAGTGGTTGAAGGCAGCAGTCTTGAAAACTGCCGACGGGGGAACCCGTTCGTGAGTTCGAATCTCACCGCTTCCGCCAAGAATTAATTCCAAACAGTACCAAGCGATATCAAAACCCGCGTGTCTCCCAGTGAGTGTGCGGGTTTTTTGTTTCATGACGTGTCAAACGGTGCATTGACAGCTCAGCTTTTTAGGGGCATGGTTCGGGGCATGTTTTATGCCCCAAAGAATTTGTGCCCCCAAGATGCCTAAACTGATTGCTCCCCTCACCGACATCCAACTTCGCAATGCCAAGCCTGCGGAGAAACCTTACAAGCTGTCCGACGGCGGCGGCATGTACGTCGAGGTAATGCCAAACGGCTCGAAGTTCTGGCGCATGAAGGTGCGTCAGGCCAATGGCAAGGAGTCGCGCCTGACCTTCGGCAGCTATCCCGAAGTGACACTGGCTGGCGCAAGGGCAGAGCGCAGCAAGGTTAAGCAGCAGCAGGCGACCGGGCTGGACCCGGCTCAGAGCAAACGGATTGAGAAGCTCCAAAAGAGAGCGGCCGCCGTCAACACGTTCGAGGTTCTGGCGCGCGAGTGGCATGCCAATAAGGCCGCGACCTGGAAAGAGAACACGGCCAAGGAAGCGCTGGCACGCCTCGAAAACGATGTCTTCCCACGTATCGGCAAGTGGCCCATTGCGGATGTTGACGCGCCATTGATGCTGGACGTTCTGCACCAGATCGAGAAACGTGGCGCTGTCGACATGGCAGCTCGTGTTGCGGCCCATTGCAGCAGTGTTTTCCGTTTCGCGATCGCCAAAGGCATCGTCAAGTACAACCCGATTCCCGATCTGCGCGGCGCACTCAAGCCACGGGGTTAGGGGCCATCATGCCGCCATCGGCACCGACGAGCTGCCGGATTTCTTGAAGGCGTTACGCAAGGCCGAAGCCGGCATGTTTCTGCCAACCCGGATCATGATGCGGTTGATGCTGCTGGTATTCGTCCGCACGAGCGAGCTGATTGAAACGCCTTGGTCGGAAATTGACCTCGACAACGAGACCTGGGTGATTCCGTGGGAGCGTATGAAGATGGGCCGTAAGAAGGTCAATCCGAGGAAGCTGGACCATCACGTGCACCTGCCGCGCCAAGGCTGGGCGTTGCTGCGCGAACTGCACACGTTGACCGGGCATGGTGTCTACCTGTTCCCGAACCGCACGGACCACACCAAGCCAGCATCGAACGGCGCGATTCTGATGGCCTTGCGGCGTATGGGCTACCAAGGACGGCATACGGGACACGGCTTCCGCTCGCTTGCAATGGGCGTCATCAAGGCACGCCTGGGCTATCGGCATGAAGTGGTCAATCGCCAGCTAGCACACGGCTCGAACGACGAGTACGGCGAAGCTTATGACCGCGAACAGTTCCAAGACGAACGCAAGGTGATGATGCAAGCGTATGCAGACTATCTGGATACCGTCGAAAGCGGCGGTAACGTCATTCCGGTGAGCTTCAAGCGAGCGTGAGTTCGGCCGCCGGCACGGCTCATTAAATAGTTTCTTTCTGAAAACTTAGCAATCATGGCGTCACGAAAAAAGCGGCCAGCAGTGAAGTTAGACGCCGCATCGCAATTCCTGCGCAGCTTTCTCGAACACGGGCCCAAGCTTGCAAACGAGGTCAAGAGTGCCGCGCGCGAAAATGAGATCAGTGTCCCCATGCTGGAAAAGGCATCGCAATCCATCGTTACAAAGACACAAGAAAAGAACCCGGACGGAGCGCGCAAATGGTACTGGAAACTGCGCACTTCGCGGCGTCGTGTTTCTAAGAGCTCTGCAACCAAGCGTAAAGATGCGGCCGAGTTCAGTGCGGGCTACCAACGGGCAGTTACCGACATGTTGCTGCGGCTCGCTGGCATCGATGGCGGAAGCGGTAAGAAACTGACGGCTAAACAGCTCATCGAAAAATTTTACGCCGAGCTTCGCAGCTTGAAAGATCACGCTTAAGTACGTGTAACAAAAACGTCTAACAAAACCTTTGCTTGCCATCAGAGCAACATTAGCCATGCCTTGGCGACTGACGGCAGCATCCAAAAGCTTGGGCCTTGAAGCCAAAGTTGTGCAAGCATGGTTCCTCTTGAAAATCTTGAACACGCCTCAATGATGGGAGTTTGAAAACAACATTACCAAGAGGATCGAAGATGGGACAAGCGAAAAATCGCGGTACTAAAGAGGAGCGCATTGCTCAGGCTCAGGCGCGTGGGCCAGCAGAGCGTGGAGCGCCGAAGTCGAGTGCACGTGCGTACTCAGCGGCCGAATACATGACTGCGAATATGGCAGTCGGCTCGCTGTTCACTAACTTGACGACGCCCGCGTCAATCGACGCAAACGTGACGGAATTTGCGAAGATGCTGAGCGACAAAGACCCCATACCCTTGACATGCGAACCTGAGCCATGGAGCAAGCAAGGTTGCTGTGACATGAATGTCGAGAAGTACATTGAACAGCATGGCGGCAAAATGCTTTGTGGCTATCGGCTTTGGTATAACGCACCGGACTATATTGAGGGCGAGCGTCATGCTGTGTGGACCGACGGTAACGTAGTGCGCGACGTCTCCTTCTGCGATTCCGGCGAAAAGTCTATTGTGTTCGTGCCGGACGATCGCGGATTTGAAGACGCGCCCGGCAAAGTTCGCCACACGTTCATCAAGTCACGCCAGGGGGCGCTTGCCAAGTTTCATGAGATTGAACAATCCATGGTTGTGCATATGCCACGTGAAGAAGCGTGGAACACGATGCCTTCGTACGAACAGTGGCAGGCCGGCACTCGCAGCGCGAACTCGTTCTTCGGTATTGGCTGATTAAAGGGTAAGGACCTGTTGCGACAGGTCTAGCCGATAGCCCGGCCCTGCACACACTAGGTCGAGTGCATCTGACTTGTGAATACTTCATGTCTGCGATGTTTGCTAACTTAAACATTTAACGTCTGCTACAGGGGCGGGTGCTGCCTGTCGCGACGGGCAGCGTTAGGATGGCGAGCGTGCTCTTAGCTGGACTGATGCCATGGGCCAAAGCCCTGCATGCTGATCGGGCGTACGCATCGCGCTTGGCTGCGCTGCCAGGGGCATTGCAGTACGTCTCGCCAAGTACGGCGTGGAGTCTCGCGAACGTCTTGGCCGCTGGCGTTGGGTCGTTGTACGAACGTTTGGTTAGCTTCATCGATCAGTAGGCTGCGGATTCGCTACGAGCACCGTGCCGACATTCATCAGGTCTTCCTTTCGCTCGAATGCTCGCTCACCTGTTGGCGGTACGTTGAACGTTTTTTTATAGACTCTTAATTTTATATATAACTACTTGAATAGAAAGGATAAATATTAGTTTTCTGAGGCGTCAGATAGACTCTATCTGACGGCATTTTTTCAGTAGGAAAACGGGCAAAATTCGACTCTTGGCTTCCCATTAAAGTCCTCGACGTCCCGGACTTTCCCGGGGAATCTCAAGGAGTTTTAATGCATCAGCAGCATCACACCCCCCTCGCCATCCTTCGCCTTAAGCAGGTGGGCGCGGAATGCGGGATCTCGCGCTCATCGATTTACAGGGGCGTTCAGGCAGGTACCTTCCCGAGCCCGATCCCCCTCGGCCCCCGCGCCGTTGGCTGGCGTCGCCGCGATATTGACGCTTGGTTGGCTAACCCGGCGGGTTATCGCGCCCAGGAGGCAGCATGAGCGCCATGGTGAAAATGACTGCAGCGCATTCCATGCCCTCCGGCCAAGTCACGATGTCCAGTCTGGAACTGGTCGAATTTATCAACACTCAGCGTGGCCCGGATAAGGTCCAACTGCGCCACGACCATTTCATGGCGAAGGTGCCAAAAGTACTCGGTTTCCACGCTCCCAAATTTTTGGGAACGCACAAATATGGCAACGGCAACAGCCGCGAAATCTGCGTGTTCCCCAAGCGCGAAGCCTGCCTGATGGCGATGAGCTATTCCTACGAATTGCAGGCCATCGTTTATGACTGGATGACGGCGCAAGAAGTGGAAGCGCAAACGGCGGACTGCTCGTCGGCCCCTAAGGTGACGGGCGAGCTCGCCATCATGGAGACCTATACCCGCTTGCTGCGCCCGGCTTCGTCGTCGCAGGTTGCCATGCTGACGAAGATCGCCAAACAGAACGGCCTCGATGCTGCCTTCCTGCCGAGCTACGTTGTGGACGCTCCGGGCGACGCTTCGCCTGGCTCGTCGCTTCTCACGGCGTCGCTCACTCACTTGCTCAAAGCGAACGGCATTAGCATCAATGCTCACGCCTACAACGTCTTGTTGCGCGACGCTGGGATGCTGAAGGCTTGCGAGCGCCCGAGCACCTCCAAAGGCGCGAAGAACGGTATTAAACGCTTCTGGTGCGTTACCGAATGCGGGCTGGAATTTGGCAAGAATCTCACGAACCCGTCCTCGCCTCGCCAGACCCAGCCGCATTGGTATGTCGATCGCTTCGCGGAACTGCATCGCATTGCGACGGCTGGCGTACTGGAAGTTTAAGCATGAACGCGGCACTCAATGTCGAACAACAATTCGCTGCGGCCATGGCCGAGCACAGACTGGTGCCACCCGAGGTTGTGGCCGATGGCCAGCTTCATCGCTTTGACGGCCCCGGCGAAAAGCGCGGCAAGAATTCTGGTTGGTATGTGTGTCATGCCGATGGTATTGCGGCTGGTGCCTTTGGTGACTGGCGGACGGGCTTGACGGAAACCTGGAGCGCCCAAGGTCAACGTGCAATGACATCCGCCGAGCGTCAGACGCACCTGCAGCGTATCGAACAGAGCAAAGCCGTCGCTGCCGCCGCGCGCACGGAATTGGCTGAGCTGGCGCACAGGAAGTGCGTCATGCTGTGGGATAAGGCGGTACCCGTGCTGCCAAGTCATCCCTACGTTACTGCGAAGGCAATCACACCTAAAGGAGCTAAGCAGATTGGCCAAGTGTTGCTGATCCCACTGTACGACACGGCAGGGGGACTGCGCAGCCTGCAATTCATTCAGCCAGACGGCGCAAAGCGGTTTAAGTCGGGCGGTACAGTGGGAGGCTCCTACTGCATCATCGGCACTGAGCCCGGTTTCAATGCGCCGCTGCTGATCTGCGAGGGGTGGGCGACCGCGTGCAGCTTGCACGAGGCAACCGGCTACCCTGTGGCAGCAGCGATGAACGCGGGGAACCTCCTGAGCGTAGCGCAATCGTTGCGCGCGAAACTGCCCGACGTGACGATGACCATCTGCGCCGACGACGACAGCGGCACAGACGGCAATCCGGGGCTGACCAAGGCTCGTGAGGCCGCCATTGCTGTGGCTGCACTGCTGGCGGTGCCCGACTTCGGCCCTGACCGCCCAGCAAACGCGACCGATTTCAACGACCTGCACACGATTCGCGGCGTGGCGACGGTGCAGACTTCCGTCAAGAACGCTGCCGTTCCTCGCACCGCGAAAATGGCCGAGGTCGCTACGGTACCAGCATCAATTGGCGGCAACTGCGGGCGCCTGCGTGCGCGCTTCGAGGTGTCGGAGTCCGGTGTTTTCTACATCGGCATTAAGCATGACAGCAATACAAAGTCCGATATTGAACTGCCGCCGGCCTGGCTGTGTGATCGACTCGAAATCATTGGTCGTGGCGAAGACGATGCGGGGCGCGGCTATCGCATTTTGCGCTGGAACAGCCGGGGTAGCGGCACTGTGCGTATTGCCGCATTCCCGCTGGCGATGATCGGGGAGCGCGAGGGCTGGGCATTGCTGCGCGAGCGGGGGCTCGCAATTGCCACCTCGCGGGCGGCGCTCGAAAAGCTCTCCGGATACCTGCAAACAGAGGGAAGTGATGAGCTGCACTTCGTGACGGAATGCGGCGGTTGGACGCATGGCGCGTACATCTTACCGAGCGGCGAGGTGCTGGGGGAGCCAAGTGCACCGTTATACTATCGCGGGGACACAAGCGGTGCCAGTGCCTACACAACCAAGGGGACGCTGGCAGAGTGGCGCAATACCGTCGCCCGCCTTGCCCATGGCAACACGCGCCCAATGCTTAGCTTGGCCGTGGCATTTGCAGCGCCGCTGCTGCACTTGGCTGAGCTGGAATCCGGCGGCTTTCACCTGTATGGTCCCTCCGGCGCGGGCAAGACTACCTCAGCCAAAATTGGCGCTTCGGTTTGGGGAGACCCGCGCGAGCAAGTGCTGAGCTGGGACGCGACGGCGCTTGCACTCGCCAATGCTGCCTCTGCCCGGAACGATGGCCTAATGCTGCTTGACGAAATGGGCCAAGGCAACCCAGAGGCCGTCAGCATGGCGGCATATCGGCTCTTCAACGGCACCGGCAAGATGCAGGGCGCAAAGGATGGTGGCAATCGCGAACAGGCCCGCTGGCGTGTAATGGTGCTGTCCACCGGCGAAATCGATCTGGCAGCGTTCATGAGCGGTGGCGGTAAGCAGACGCGGGCCGGTCAGGAGGTTCGCCTCGCCAGCCTGCCTGCGGACGCAGGGAAAGGGTATGGTGCGTTTGATCAGCTCAACGGTTTAGCTAACAGCGGGCAACTTGCCGAGGCGATGGAAACCGCCGCTCGCCAAGCACATGGCGTGGTTGGGCGTGCATTTGTCGAACACGTCGCGAGGCACAGTGACGAGATTACAGATAGATTGCGCAGCGCAATCAAGAAGACTCATGCAGGCTTGCCAGAGGGGGCATCCGGGCAAGTGCGCCGGGTCGCTGCGCGCTTCGCTGTGGCGGCTGAAGCCCTCGAAATCGCCACAGACGAAGGCATGACAGGCTGGAACCAAGGTGACGGCCTCGCGGCCGTGATGACTTGCTTTGCAGGCTGGTTATCGCGCTATGGGATCGGCAACCGTGAGGACGAACAGATCATCGCCCAAGCGGAGGCATGGTTCGGTGCGCATGCATTTTCCAGATTCATTGATTGTTTCAATGCAGCACACTCAGGCACATTTCCGGTCGTGCACAACTGCGCCGGGTACCGGAAAGTGGATAGTGCTGGCGTTCCGTTCTGGCTGGTCTTTCCCGGAACCTTTGCCGAGGAGATTGCGGCCGGGTTTGACAAGACAGCCGCCAGTGACGTGCTGGCGAAGGCTGGGATTCTCCAAAAGGGCAATGACGGAAAAGCGACAAGTAAGCACAAGACGCCCGATCAACCGAAGGAGTCTCGTCGCTTCTACAAATTCGTCAGGACAGAGCGCAAGGACCAAGGCGAATAAAAATCCGGTGGAACTGGTGGAACGGTGGAACCAGCAGAATTTAACTCTTAAAAATCAGCGGTTTACTTGGTTCCACCGTGGTTCCACCTCTTCAAAATGCGGTGGAACCAGAGCTGCCATCGAGTGGGAGTTCCACCGAAAATTGCCGTGTGGTGGGACGTAGGTGGAACCGAAAACTTCCAATGAAATCAGCGGCTTGGTTATCTGGTTCCACCGTCCCACCGGTTCCACCACTTTTTTATCTCCCAATACAAGCGGTATCTCGGATGCACTCCCGCGCTACGATCTCGAAGAGTCCATCGTCCACAAGCTCGCGGTCAGCACGTGGGGAAATCCAACGTCTCTGACCCACGGCTGGTCGCGTATATTTGAGGCGCATACGTAACAACACTGGAGATATTAATGGCGTCGACGAATTCCGAACGACTGGAGACGTACAAGCGAAAGATGCGAGCAAAAGGGTTTAAACGCCTGTCATTATGGGTTTGGCCAGAATTGGAGGCAATGCTGACTGCTGAAAGACGGCCCGGAGAGTGCGGCGGGCGCGTGTTGGAGCGCATCCTACTGGGCGCAGCCAAACCTCGTCCGCAGTACGAACCGTAACTTTCCCCTCCGAATTTTCTTACACCTACGCGCATGCGCGCGCGTGAGGGGGGAAATGTTGATGGCTTATCCGGCGCGGTCCCATGTTTGTCGCGCGAGTCATCGGTCAGAACGTTGGTCGACGAATACTGTTCACGGTTTGCACGGCAGTGTGGGCAGGTCGGCTCCGCATCGACCAGGCAACCAACGACGACGACGTCGCCGATGTTAAGTTTGGTGACGCCGGCACCGATCGAGGTCACGCGACCGACGATCTCGTGGCCAAGCACGATCGGGTAGACCGTTGGCATAGAGTGCCAAGCTCATTGCGCACATGGTGGATTTCCGAGTGGCAGATGACGCAGTACAGATGTCGATCTGGACGTCATATTCTTTGGGATCCGGACGCGGAATATTGAGAGAACAAGCGGAAAGTTGCGCTCGTCGTAGCGTATTCTCTGGCCGTACATTGTTTAGCTCCTTGACTGGTCCTAGCTGAAGTGCCGGGGCATGGGAAGAACTATAGGCCGACAACTATCAACCGAATAGACGCTAAATCCTTGAAGCAGTGGTAAGCTCTACTTGATACTTGGGAGATGTGGCCAACGTCCGCTTCGGGCGCACAAAAAACTGAATAAGTAGGGTTTTGTTAGACGTACTAAATCGTATGGTATGAGCACTGCGAATATAACATTTCGGCGATTTCTCCCCGTAAAAGCGTTTTTATCAGATATTCAATCACTCAATGCGTTTGGGTTTGATTATGTAGGTGAATCGCTGCTCGAAGAGCTTGAGCGCCATGGTCTACTCACGCCACGACGGCGATTACATTTTCCATCCGAGGTTGCGAGGAGGCTCTGGTATGAGCATTATGAGGGAACACGATCAGTAGCAGGGGCGCTCGAGCCTGATGGTGAACGATGGGATGCCGCAGCGACACTTTGGGCTAACCTTTCGCGCTGGCACAGCCGTTTGATTTATGGATTTAAGTCTCATCCGCTGGATATAATCGATCAGTCCAATTCAGAGTTCCTAACAAACCCTGGCCCGCATACCTTCCGAGCGTGGAATGAATGGCGTGTTGACGTATCAAGTAATTCTTCCAATCATCTATTCACCTCATCATATACCGAAACGTATTACGCGCCTTGGCAACTCCTACTGGCGTGTGAGATCGCCGATGTGGGTTTATATTATCGAATTAATTTACTTGACGGCAATGTATGGGATGAGGCATGGAAATGTGCGTCGGAGAGCAAGACGCCGAATGCCGCTGTGCAGTTCAGAAGCAGCGGATGTCGACACGCTCATTTTCTTATGGAGAGAGAAAATCTGCTCGACGCCATTGTATGGTTTGCAGAAGAGTGCGATTTCTCTTTGCACCAAATTATTCCACACACGAGTGGTCGATATAGGCTGTCCAATGAAGAAAGCGAACGATATTATCACGCTAGACAGCAGATCGCTGTAGAGGCTGCACGGGCATTTGGCGTCGACGAGGAGGGTTTGGTCGACGTTCTAAAACACTTGATTAATCGCTGGCGCGACTGGAATCGGATTGGCAGACCTTTAACTGCCGAAGCTTATAAGATCTTTAGCGCAAATACAGCGAACTTTCTCATGCTCGCATTCGATATTTCAATCGAGCAGGTTAAAGAAAGGATAGGTGACCGGTTCTCCAAAATCTGGCCTGATTGGGCCGATGTTCAACGTGGGCGACTGGCGCTTATATTGCGCGCGGCATTGAAAGGAGCAATGGCTGATGAATCTAAGATTGCTGAGTTCGCGCAGTTCTTAATTGAACAAGGGCTGGAAAGTTTTTATTGGCGATTGCTTTCTTTCGAAGATCAGGTCTTTCGTGGTAATGAGTTTTCGTTTGGTGGAATGCGGAGTGATCTCCAAGGATTGGCGATTGCAGTGGAGCATGTCATTCGGAAGCTTGGTGGCGTCAAGGGACAATTGCTTGAAATGTTCAAACAGCTTTGGCTACGTCGAGACGTTGCAGACTTGCTGGCGATTCATGCTTGGGCTGCACGAAAAGGTGCAGACGTGCTTTCATGGGACGACTTCAAACGGAAATTAGATGAGATACGAAATGGATCGCCAGCAGGGCGAGTGGTAGCTGATCTTTTGATGGCTCAACGGATCAGAGGTACGGTGCACTTCAGCCTTCCACTTAACGATGATTTTGAGGTTGAGCAACTCTTTGTCGGACTCATTCGGACAGCTTACGAGACATATGTCGAGGTCGAAAGCAATCGGGTTAAGTAACAATAAATTATTTTTGTAGTCAATTCTCTACCCTGTAGGATAGCGATGTCGCATAATCGTCACAATTTTTCTGCAAAAGTTATTAGCACCTTACGCCAACGTGTCAATAACCGATGCTCTAATCCAAGCTGCCGAGTTCCTACCACTGGACCGGTCTCTGATCCGGAAAAATTCAATGTTATTGGAGAGGCTGCGCATATTACTGCGGCTGCACCTGGTGGGCCACGTTATGATCCGTCTTTGTCGCAACAGGAACGTTCTAGCATCAGAAATGCAATTTGGTTGTGCTCAAATTGCTCGGATAAGATTGATAAAGATGTCGCGAGATATACGATTGCCATATTGAAAGGCTGGAAGAAATGCGCCGAGCAATTGGCTGAGGAGGAATTGGGTAGGCAATTGCCATCGGATGCCGATCTGCAGCTTTTCAAACATATTGCACTTGGATCCCTGCCTCGCACAAGCATTGCTGAGGCGGTATCGAGGGTCGCCGCAACGGTGAAGCACGATATGGAAAAGCTTGATCCCAGATTTGATGTGTCCGTCCTGTATCGACAAGGGCATACGGAATTCACTTTATCGGCTAAAGAGCCAGTACATTTACGCGCTGAAATTGAAGTTCCAACGAAATGCGACTTGGAAGAACAACTGGTGGCGCTCATTGAACATGGCGATGCCGTTACTATTGATGCGCAGCGCATACGGTTCGAGGGGTCAGCTTTGTTCGAGGCATATAATGATCAACCTGCCACGCTTTGGATTATTAGTAATGCTATCAAATCCGGTGTGCAAAAGGTTGCGCTTATAGATGCAAGAACTAAGGAGTGCATGCCTATCGATGATTTTCATGGAGAGATTACTGGTGGAACGAAATCTTTTACTTTTCGCGGCGCGACGTACGGTGGATTGCTAGGTCTTGAATATCGAGTATTATTATCTTCGGGTAATCATCCGAGAATTGTCGAGGTATCGTTCGATATTAGAACTTCAGTTTGGGAAGGGAAGAGCGTCTCGGCGTTGCCGTATTTAGATAAGGCCCTATTATTCTTTGAGCAGCTCGCTAATGGTTCATGTGTCGAATTTCGACTCGAAATCGATGGGAATCATGTGTTTGCTGCTCGTAGTGTTCAGCTTGAGTCGAACAAGAATATATTTTTCATATATCGTATGCTAAGGTATATTCGCAATGTACGAGAGCTTGCTCGGTTCCTCAGTCTTGAGATTACTGTCAAAAAAGATATAAAAATCTCAGCTGAAGATTCTGATTGGCTTAATATTCTTTATCATCTAGTTTTTCAGGTTAATGAGGACGCCGCAGAAAAAATCAAGTCGCTTTCTATGAGAGTAGTTCCACAGAGCGCAGAGCACCTACGCGAGTTAGAAAAATCTCTGAAATCGTTTGAGCCTCAAGCTATGCGCATAGACCAACAGTTTGAACGCCCCGTGAATCTTCTCGGGACCGAACTTTCTTTACCATGTCTAACGTTCATATACTCAAAAGTTCGTCTACGTACTAAAAGTAAAGGCGTCCATCCAAAAATACGCAAGCCAATTGAGGTCGAGACTCTTCCTGCTGACGGTTGCGCCTTGACGGTTTACAGGACTGAGGCCGTTCGTGCTGACACTTGATATGCCTAACAAAGCCCTGCTGTTTAGGTAAGGCTAAGTTTTGCAATCATCGAACAGAAAAGGAGCTTTAATGCATCTCGTAATGCTCGACACATGTGTCTGGCTTGACATCTCGTCTCAAAAGGCAGAACTGCCAATGCTTATTGCTTTGGAGCACCTTGTGCAAGAGGGCAGTATCAAGATTCTGCTGCCCGACTTGGTACGCACAGAATACGAGCGAAATAAGGAGAGGGTTATTGACGCCACACGCAAACGACTCTCGGGCGAATTTCGGGTAGTTAAGGGGGTGATCGAATCGTTCGGTGGGGACGGGAAAGAGACCGCCCTCGCGACTTTAGACGACGTAAATCACAGGCTACCCCTCCTTTCCGAAGCTACGCAAGGCACGGTGGAGCGGGTCTTCAAACTTTTTGAAACGGCTGATGAATTTCAGATTTCTGATACCGCAAAAGTTAGGGCTGCGGAGCGAGCAATCGCCAAGAGAGCGCCATTCCATAAGCAGAAGAACAGCGTCGCTGATGCAGTGCTGGTCGAGGCATTCCACGAATTTCGGACCAGTCACACGGATGAGTATGAAACCTTTCGATTCATTACACACAATGTCACGGATTTTTCTGGCAAAGATCACAGAAAGCCACACGATGATTTCGCAGATATCTTTGATGATAAAAGTTCGCTGTATTTCAATTCCACGAGTCTAGCTATCGAAGACCTGCTTGATCTTGAAGAATTTCACTATGAGTATAGCTTTGCTTGGGAGGATGAGACCCGGGGGCTGCAAGAAATCTTGTCAGCTTTAGACGAGTTGTTCGATAAGGTTTGGTACAACCGTCACATGAACTTGATGTACCACATTGAAAATGGTGATACAGAGATCGTCCCTACTGGTACACACCGCTATGGCAACAACGTAATCCACGAAGATGTGCTCGTCCGGGCTAAGGTTGCCGCTCAAAAGGTAAGAGATAAATACGAGGATACAGGCCCATGGAGCGACTTCGAGTGGGGGATGCTCAACGGGAAGCTTTCTGCACTGCGGTGGGTCCTGGGCGATGAATGGGACATGCTCGACACGTGAATAAAATGCCTTGGTTAGTGCGGGCAGAATCGGCCAACGTCAACCGTCACAGGTTTACGCCTCCCGCAATGCTCCTCAAGGCATCGCCCTTAGCGATCCTGACCGCTGCGCGGTCCGGAGAGTGGCGCGGCGCGGCGTGGCGTGAGAAGGACCTGACTTCGCGAATAGGGACCGTACCGCCGAGCGCATGAAGGCCGGTGTCGAGCACCGGGTGCCGCTGTCGGCGGCTGCAGTCGAGGCTGTTGAGCGCATTTGAAGGAGGCTTGGCACTGCCGCAAACCGAGGAGCTTTGGGCCAGCAATGTCAATTATCTGATGGCCGTTGTCGGCCTCGATGCGTCTCGCAGAATGCCGCTTCCTGGGATACGGTGTCATCAAATAACTAAAAGCGTCCTCCCCAGCTCAGTTGCTCGGCGATAGCGGGCATAATGGGAACTACGCGGGGAGGGCGGTGATATTTGGTCATAGGGAGCCACTGGCCCTCAGCAGTAATTTCATTACCTTAAGGAGACAATACTGTGAGCGAAGAATTTATGCGGGGCGCAAGCGCGTCCCTAAACAAGACAATGGCTGAAATAGATCTTATCCTTGAGGGTGAGACTCTAGTTACAGAGGGGAGACTTCGAGAAAAGTTGCGCGCTAAGCTACTGGACGCGATGACGGAGGTCGCGGTCGACTGGCTGAAGCACGGGTTCGCGGGAGGACATATCGTTGCAGCAAGACGATTCGCCAAAGAGGGTTCCTTTCCCACCAAGATCGAAATTGAAGCTGAACGAAACTTCCCAATTCGCGGTGTCAATTCTGGGTCCGCGACCATCTCTTTGAGTTCAAAATTAAAGAAGAAACACGCTGATCTCCTGGCTGAATGATTAGTTAAAGATGGCGGGGCAGAGCATTAGAGAGGCCCACGATCAAGGAAAGAATATGACGAACTCCAGAGTCGGACTGACAGTGATTTTCAGATAAGTTGGAGTTCGAAGGTAACCCGAAATTTCGGAAGGCTTGTCCAATAAAGCCTAGCAGTTAGTTCGAGCCAAGCGCACATGAACCTTATGAATAAACGTCCTGCCCCGTGGAGACAGCGGCAACGGGAGGAGACTGAACGTAACCGGCAAAAGCCACGGCACGAGAAATGGTATCGCAAGCACTGGTATATTATTGCCGGTCTAGCCGGCGTTCTTGGCTGGGTATTAAAGGACGGCGCAGACGCGCTCGACAAAGCAAGTACATTACCGACGAAGCTCAAGACTGTAAAAAGTCAGGTGTTGTCGTGGCACTATAACGACGACAGTTGGAATGGCTGGTGGACCACCAGTACGGAAGGACTTGTTGACAGTGGCGACGTAAAAGTCTCGCCGATTCGGGCGCAGCTTTCCTTATCCGCCGTGCAGGGCAAAGTCCACGGTGAGTTTAGCTCTGAAACCATTTGCGCTATTGCACCGTTAATTGGTGTATTAATGCTGGATGGAGATATTCATGGAAATGTCTTGCATGGCATCGCTTACCAGATAGTCGCTGGGAAACGTGAAAATTTCGCGACCTTTTCGGTTACGCCTACGAAAGATGGGTTGACCATTTTGCCGATGCAAGATCCACTCGGGCTGTTCGGCAATCGTTTGGATCTCATCTCGGCATTCGCCGAGGAGCAAAAGAATCATAGCAACGCGGACTGTGCCGTCGAACGGCAAAAATTTATCTCCGAGAATATTCGTAAATTGACAGGGCGTGCTGACAAGGACGGTCGCCGTCGCGTAGACAATGTTTTTGGACGCTGAGCTCGGCGGCGAGCGCTGCCGGAGGGAGATGGCCTACAAAGACGGATGGGCGAATTGTCATTGTTCAAGTACGTTTAGTAACCTGACTCTAGGTGCGCGCGTCTAGTTTCGCAATCCGTCCGTCTGCCCAAGCCATTACCTCGGTTTCCACCCACGCCGATGAGCGTGTGGATAGTGACCTGCGGAGGGAACTGGCCGTCCTTGGGGCACGTAGGAGAACAAACAGGCCATTCGCTGATCGAGCGGACACACTTGACCGGCCGCTCCTTGCGCTCGACACCTTGTGCCGAGCTCGCTGCTCTGCTGTCCACATAGCGCGCTCCGGTCCCGAGGAAAAGTTTCCGTGGTCGCTCAACAACAGTTGAGTTGCCATGCTGGCGACCGGTTGAGGCGGCCTGAAAGGTATTACCGGGTAGGCTCATGGCTGAGCTAAGGAATTTTTTTTGGGGGCATGTTTGGGGGCATGTCAGCGCCATAGGATGTGGTGAACCCAGCATTCATGCGGGTTTCAAGATGCTATTCGACTGCCACCGCTCCGCCAAGAAACAAAAGAAACCGCCCCCAAGGCGGTTTTTTTGTTTCTTGGCGGAAGCGAGGAGGGCGCCTGCGCGCCCTCCGTGTGAGATTCGGAGAGGGC
>Ga0308166_1002635_pt1 | contig 16210 bp, 17 predicted proteins | sample PhyCR2_2_FD_202137 | JGI IMG/M metagenome (GOLD analysis project Ga0308166, IMG submission 202137) | Phyllosphere microbial communities from UC Gill Tract Community Farm, Albany, California, United States - DLSLCC.R2 | ecosystem: Host-associated > Plants > Phyllosphere > Unclassified | place... | reverse complement strand
AAGGTTGTCGAGAAAGTTGACCTTAATTTCCATGCGGGCACACCAGAATAACGAGCTAAACAAATTGGCGGCCATTATGAAGCGTTTCGCGGGGAAGTCTCAGGGTTTTGCGTGTGGGTTGCCGATCGGTGGTAACGTCCAACCGGCCCACACTTGAATCGCGATACTCATCCCTACAAGGACAGGCCATGGAACCGATAGCGACGAACGCTGCACTGGTGATCATTGATATGCAGAAAGGCATGGCCGATCCCGCCCTTGGCCGCCGCAACAACCCAGACGCCGAACTGCGCATACAACAGTTGCTCAATGCCTGGCGACAGGCGCAACGCCCGATCATCCATGTGCGGCATATCTCCCGCTCTGACGCTTCGGTGTTCCGGCCAGGCCAGCCCGGCTGTGAGTTCCAGGATGCGTTGCACCCCCTGGTCCACGAGCATGTGGTGGAAAAAAACGTACCGGATGCATTCAGCGCCACGGGCCTGGAGCGCTGGCTGCACCTGCGCTCGATCCACCAGTTGGTGATCGTTGGCGTCATCACCAACAACTCCGTCGAATCCACCGCCCGCTCGGGCGGCAACCTGGGATTTGACGTGATCGTGGCGGCAGATGCGTGTTTTACCTTCGATCAAACCGACTTGTCGGGACGGCTGTGGCTCGCCGAAGACGTGCATGCGTTGTCGCTGAGTAACTTGGCGATGGACTATGCCAGGGTGCTCAACACCGGGGAAATCCTGGCCAGTCACTGACAGGGAAGATGGATGTGTCTCAGGGCAAGCACGTTGTGGTGCTTGGATCAATACATCCGCTTGCTCCCGTGACGGCCTTAAAGCCGCCGCCCGGCGTGGCCCAGTAATCCTGGCCGGCCAAGGTGCCGTCTTTGTGTACGAAGCGAAACAGCAGCACTTGCTGTGCAAGGTTTATAACCAGCAATCGTGCGGTTTTGCGTTCACGCATCTAATTGATTCCTTTCTATAAGTGCCGAAACTATCCAGCTCAAAAACGCCCGTAGCCGTGTAGTGAATGCCTCGCCCTCGGCGCTCGGGTTGCGTGCCTCAAACAGGAAGTAGGCGATTTGCACGCGCATGTTCGGATAATGCTGAACGAACAGCCCGACGTAGTCTTCCAGGGTTTGCGGCCAGCGTTGCGCGTCTTGCGCTCGCAGGACGTGGGTAGCGCGGATCAAGGCCCGCGATGCTTCCCGCTGCAGGCCAAGCCGTGTGTGTTCAGTGCTGGCCTGTTCGATGCGCACCAGGTACGCCGTAAGCGCCTGTTCAAAATCGCCGTTGACCGCCAGGGCGATTGAGCGGGACGGGCGAAACGGTTCGAAATGCAGTGACAGGTCTTCGCCCCAGATACAGCGGCAATGATGTTTAAGCCAGAAGCCCCAACTGTTTCGGTTCTCGGGCGCCAACACCTGGGCGCGGTGGCCGATGTCAAAGTCGATCTTGGTGACTTGGGGATGCCGTTGCTCCAAGGCGAGTCGGGCGGACTCCAATTGTTCAAGCACGGGCGCATCCGGTGGTTCGACCAGTATCAGTGAAAGGTCAAGGTCGGAAACTCCGGCCTCGCTCTCGCCCCGTGCAATGCTGCCATACAGGTAAATCCCGTGCAGCCCCAGCGCAGGCTGGGACAGGGTGACGCAGATGTCCGCCAGCAGGGGCTGGAACTCGGATTGTATAGGCACATCGGCGACGGTGAGGATATAGCCGTCGGCATCGATGCCTGCAGGTTTTTGCGGGGTCACGGGCGATGCACCTCAATCACTAGACCTTCCTCTTCACTCGGCACGCAGAAGTGGCGAGTGATCAGGTCGAACTCGGCGTCGGTCGCGGCAAAATCATGCTCACCCCGGGCGTTACGCTCATGCAGGCGGGCGCGGCAGGTGGCATCGTCCAGTTCCAGATAATGCAGGCAGTGCGGCACCTCGGCCGCCTGGGCCAGGCCTAGCAACCATTGGCGATTGGCGAGGGTGTTGGCGGGAAAATCCAGTACCACGTTGACACCGGACGTCAGCAGCTCGATCACCAGCGGCTCAAGCACGCCGCGAACCCGCTGGGCACAACGCAGGTAGTCGGCAATGCTCTGGATCTCACCGGGGTAGAGAGTGGCCAGCCAGTGGTCTTCGCTGAGCACAATGGCCGCGTGCTCGGCAGCCAGGGTTTTGGCGAGCGTGGACTTGCCGGAGGCGATCTTGCCGCACAACAGATGCAGGGTTGGCATAAAACGATTCCTTGTTGGGGCCAAGCAGGATGAGTCATGGCGCTGGCGTCGTAAACACATCCAGGTACATCTGCCAGGAAACATCTCCACCTCTCAATGAACTTTCTGACAAATGACAGGCTCCTTTCCTATGCGAAGTCAGCGCGCCCTGAGTCCAGGGTGCAGAACGATAAGGAGCCGCCACCGACATGACTACCCTACCCACCTACCCCGTCGTCAGACCTGGCCCGCTGCATGGGACCTTACTGGCCGGCACCGTGCCGTTGTTTCTCGGCGCCTTGCTCAGTGATATCGCCTACGGCCAGAGTTACCAGATCCAATGGGCCAACTTTGCCTCCTGGCTGATCGCCGGGGCGCTGGTGTTCTGTGGTTTTGCACTGTTGTTTGCGCTGGTCAATCTGGTGCGTGCCGAACACAAGGGCGGGCGCCCCGTGGCGTATTTCCTGCTGTTGCTGGCTACTTGGGTACTCGGGCTGATCAATGCCTTCCAACACGCCAAGGACGCGTACGCCATGATGCCCACCGGCCTGGTGCTGTCGGCGATTGTCACCGCCCTGGCGATCATTGCCACCTGGATCGGCTTGACCAACCTGCGCTCAGGAGCTGCCCGATGAAACCACTCAACACATTGACCGTGCTCAGCGCTGCCCTGCTGCTGAGTGCCTGTGGCGGCGAAGGTGACAAGACCCAGGCCCGCGGCCCTGACCCCAAGCTGCCCGAACAACAAAGCAGCCTGCTGCCGAGCATGAAAATCGCTGAGCCCACGCCGTGGGGCGAGCAAAAGCCCAAGGTACCCGAAGGCTACAGCGTGACCGCCATCGCCACCGACCTGGCGATCCCGCGCCAGACCCTGGTGCTGCCCAACGGCGACATCCTCGTGGCCGAAGGCCGTGGCGGCAGTGCGGCCAAGCTCAAGCCCAAGGACGTGATCGCCAGCGTGATCAAGGCCCAGGGCAACACCAAGGTCAAAGGCGGCAACCGCATTACCCTGCTGCGCGATGCCGACGGCGACGGCACCTATGAACTCAAGACCGTGTTCGCCGACAACCTCAACGCCCCCTATGGCCTGGCATACGCCGACGGCAAACTCTATGTAGCCAACCAGGACGCGCTGGTGCGTTTCGATTACGCCGACGGCCAGACCAAGGCCAGTGCGCCACCGATCAAAGTCACCGACCTGCCGGCGCAGATCAATCACCACTGGACCAAGTCACTGGCCGTGAGTGACGACGGGCGCCAGTTGTATGTGGGCATCGGCTCCAACAGCAACATCACCGAGCGCGGCATGGAAGTGGAGATTGACCGCGCCATGGTCTGGCAGATCGATGCAGCCACTGGCGCGCACAAACCCTACGCTACCGGCCTGCGCAACCCCACGGCGCTGACCATCCAACCGGGCTCCGGGCAACTGTGGACGGTGGTCAACGAACGCGATGAGCTCGGCCCCGACCTGGTGCCGGACTACCTGACGTCAGTGCGCGAAGGTGCCTTCTACGGTTGGCCGTACAGCTACTGGGGCCAGAACGTCGACCCACGCGCACAACCGCAGAACCCGGCCAAGGTCGCGGCGGCGATCAAGCCCGATTACAGCCTGGGCTCCCACGTGGCGGCACTGGGTGTGGATTTCTCCATCCCGGCCATGGGTGAAAAATTTGCTGACGGCGTGTTTGTCGGCGAACACGGCAGTTGGAACCGCGACAATCCGGTCGGCTACAAGGTGATCTTCGTGCCGTTCAGCAATGGCAAGCCCGCTGGCGAACCCATCGACTTCGCCACCGGCTTTCGGGGTGACGATGGCAAGACCCGTGGGCGCCCGGTGGGCGTGACGGTGGACCCCAAAGGTGCGTTGATCATTGCCGACGACCTGGCCAATACCCTTTGGCGCGTCACCCGTAATAAATAACCGGGTGTGACGGGGGCGGCGACGCCCCTGTCAGTCGTCCTTCTGCAATTGCGCTTCAAGCCAGGCCAGCAACGCAGCCACCTCCTCCCGACTGCTTGCCCCATGCTGCCTGTACACCGAAATAGCCTCCGGCAGAAACACGCTTTCAGCGCAGGGGCGCACCAGCGCCCCACTGTCAATCAGCCTGCTGGCGGTGCGGCGCCAGCCCATCGCAACACCGTGCCCTTCCACCGCCGCCTGCAACATCAACGGGTAGCTGTCGAAGGTGGCACTGCGCGCATCTTTGGCCAACACCCGCCCGAACACCTGCAGCCACTCATCCCACTCCATCAAGTGCGGAGGTTCAGAGCTATGGTGCAAAAAGGTGCAAGGCTGTAACTCAGCGAGCGGTAACGGCTGCTGCGGGCACAGGTAGGCGGGACTGCACACCGGAAACACTTCATCAGAAGCGGTAAACATCAGCGTATGAGCACCACTGGCGCGCCGGGTACTTTGCAGGGCGACATCGAAGTGGCCCTCGAATTGCGTGATGGGCCGCGTACAGGTCACCACCTGGATCTCGACCTGCGGGTATTGCTGGTGGAACGTCGACAGGCGCGGCATCAACCAATAGAACGCCTCGCACAACTGGCACAACAGCACCACCCGATTGCGTTGCGGCGCCGCGCGCAGCTGAGCCGCGCCATCACTGATGCTTTGCAACGCGGCACTGACCACCCGCCCCAATTCACGCCCCTCTTGCGTCAGAAACACCGCACGGTTGCGCCGACTAAAGAGTTTCACCCCCAGGTTATCTTCCAGCCCGCGAATCTGCCGGCTGACAGCCGCCTGGGTGATATGCAGCTCATCGGCCGCCTTGGAAAAACTCTCCAGGCGCGCAGCGGCTTCAAACGGCAACAGGCTGGCGAGGGGCGGTAGGGTTTTGCCAAGTAGATTCATAATCTGAGGTAATGCATCAAGGGCCGAGAACTCGTTTGTAGCACAGCCGTGCGGCTGGGCACCATGAATCCATTACTTCATGGATCAGCCTGATGAGCACTTCCCAAGCTTCAGTCTTTACCGGCGTGATATGCGCGGTGGTCGCCACCCTCGGCTGGGCACTGAACTTCATTGCGCCTTACGTCACCGGGGCCTACAGCCTCTACGATCTGATGGCTGTGCGCTTTCTGATGGCAGGCGGGCTGGGCATCGTCTGGATGATTGTGTGTCGAGGGCAACTGCGGATGCTCAGCCATGGCCAGTGCCTGCTCGCGGCACTGCTGGGCGCACTGGGTTGCCTGGGCTACGGCGTATGCATTGCAGGCGGCGTGATCGTCGGCGGCCCGGTGCTGACGCCAGCGTTTGTCGGGATGGTCCCGGTGCTGCTGGCGCTGATAGGCAACGCCAGCGATAAAACCCTGCAGTGGCGTCAACTGGTGATGCCGTTACTCTGCCTCTCGGTGGGGCTGTTGCTGGTCAATATCAGCAGTCTGCACCAGCCCTCTTCGGGCAGCGGCGCCTGGTTGGCCGGTCTGTTTTTTTCTTTGGGCGCCGTCGCCTTATGGATGGCGTTCAGCGTGATCAACCAACAGCAACTGGCGCACCTGCCGGCCAAGGTGACAGGTGTGTGGACCGCCTTGATGCTGGTGGGTGCCGGTGCCGCCGCGCTGACCATCCTTCCGTGGCTATACGTGCTGGGCGTGTTGCGGTTGCCCACCCTTGGCGCTGGCTGGAGCCTGGCATGGCCGCTGTATGCCTGGAGCCTGGTGATCGCCGTGATGTCCACCGTCGTCGGTGCCTGGGCCTGGAACGCCGCGACGCGGCGCCTGCCCATGGTACTGAGCGGCCAGTTGATTGCCCTCGAATCACTGTTCGCCAGCCTGCTGGGCCTGTGGTTTCACCAGCGCTGGCCAACGCCCCTGGAAACAGCGGGCCTGGCCGCGGTATTGATCGGCGTAGTGCTGGCAGTTCGTATTATCCTGGCGGACGCAAAGTCCGTCACAACCCACGATGCTTTAGGGGAGATTCAGTCATGACCCACGCAAGTGATGCCCTGGCACTGCGCGAAACTTTCGATTTTCACGGCCAGGCGGTGCGCTGGGGCCAACTCGGCACTCAGGGCCCGGCCTTGGTGATGGTGCATGGCACGCCCTTCTCTGCCCATGTGTGGCGACGCATCGCGCCATTGTTCGCCCAGCACTGTCGAGTGTTCTATTACGACCTGCTCGGCTACGGCCAATCGCAAAAGGCGCCGGGGCAGGACGTCTCCCTAGGCGTGCAAAACACCTTGCTGGCCGCACTGCTTGAACATTGGGGCCTGGAACGTCCTCATCTACTCGCCCATGATTTTGGCGGTGCCACGGCACTGCGCACGCATCTGCTGGATGGCTGCGACTACGCCAGCCTCACCTTGATCGATCCCGTTGCCCTGGCGCCCTGGGGTTCGCCGCTGATTCAGCATGTGCGTCAGCACGAACGGGCCTTCAGCGATGCGCCGGCATACATCCACGAAGCGATCGTGCGTGCCTATCTTCAGGGCGCCGCTTTCAAGCCGCTGCCTGCCGAGGTATTGCAAGCTTATGTCACGCCATGGACGGGCGAGATTGGCCAGGCCGCTTTTTACCGACAGATCGTGCAAATGGATCAGCGTTATACCGATGCGATAGAAGATCAACTCGCCAGCGTCCGCTGCCCGGTGCTGCTGCTATGGGGTGAAGAAGACCGGTGGATCCCGCTGGCGCAAGGCGATGCACTCGCTGGCAGACTGGCCGGGGCACGCTACCTGCGTATCCCCCACGCCGGGCATCTGGTGCAAGAAGATGCACCGGAAGCCATCGTTGCCGCGCTGATGGCGTTTCTACGGTTGCCTGAAGCGGCCCTTAAAGATCAGTAATTTCCTTGTGACGGGGCACCAGTGCCTTCATCACGCTCCAGGCCACCAGATAAGCCAGGGCGCAGATGGCAAACATGATCATGTAGCCGGTGTGGATGTCGTTGATCGACTTGTAGTAGTCGAACACCCAACCGCCGATCTTGGTCATGACCACGCCGCCCAGGCCTCCGGCCATTCCACCAATGCCGACCACCGAGGCCACGGTTTTCTGCGGGAACATATCGGACACGGTGGTGAAGATATTGCACGACCACGCCTGGTGCGCCGAGGCGCCCACGCCAATCAGCAGCACCGGTACCCAGAAGCTCAGGTAACCCAGGGGCTGTGCCAGCAACACCACCAGCGGGAACAGCGCAATCACCAGCATGGCTTTCATACGCCCGTCATAGGGTGCATCGCCGCGCGCCATGAAGTAGCTCGGGAACCAGCCGCCACCGATGCTGCCGACCATGGTCATGCTGTACAGCACCGCCAGCGGCATGACGATATCGGCGCCTTTCATGCCGTACTGCGCCGACAGGTAGGTGGGCAGCCAGAACAGGAAAAACCACCACACCCCGTCAGTCATGAACTTGCCGAAGGCGAACGCCCATGTCTGGCGGTAAGTCAGCAGTTTGAACCAGGAGACTTTCTTTGCGGTGGCGCCCGTAGGCTCCGGAGTGAAAGGCTGTACGGTCTGATCGCTGCGGATATAGGCCAGTTCTTCAGCGGACAGTCGTTTTTGCTGTTCCGGTTTTTCGTACACGGCGGCCCAGACTGCCACCCACACAAAGCCCAACATGCCAATGACCATAAACGCCGCTTCCCAGCCCCACCAGCCTGCGATCAACGGCACGCAGATCGGCGCCAGGATCGCGCCGACGTTGGCACCGGAGTTGAAGATACCGGTGGCCAGGGAGCGTTCCTTCTTGGGGAAATATTCAGCGGTCGCCTTGATCGCGATGGGGAAATTACCCGCTTCGCCGATTGCCAACACGGCACGCGACAGCATGAACCCGGCAATCGACACCGGAATCACCGCCAGGCCGACAGCGCTGCTGACCACCGCAATGCCCTCGCCCATCGGCACCGAAAACGCATGCATGATCGCCCCAGTGGACCAGATGCCGATGGCCACCACATACGCGGCCTTGGTACCGATCTTGTCGACAAACCGCCCGGCAAACAGCATGGAGATGGCATAGACAAACTGGAACACCGCCGCGATGTTGGCGTAATCGGTGTTGCTCCAGCCAAATTGTGTCGAGAGTTGCGGCGCCAACAGGCTCAGCACCTGGCGGTCGAGGTAGTTGACCGTGGTCGCGAAAAACAGCATCGCGCAGATCGTCCAGCGATAGCTGCCGACCGCCTGGCCGACACGATGGGCACTGATGGGCTCGTTCAGATTCATGGCATCACTTTTTATTTTTGTTAGATAGGACATATGTAACGTCATATGTCGTCGTACAACTGTGGCTTTTATATCGGGGCGCCTGCGCAGTGTCAATCGGAACAAGCGCCGTTTATCGAGGAATTACGTCAGTATGAAAAATGTCAGACGCCAGCAGTTGTAGGATGACAAACTCGAAACACCCGGCTGGGTGCCTGGCCAGGTACGTCGTCCAGCAGGCCGAAGGGCTGCATGCCAATCTTCTCCAGCACGCGGATCGACGCAGCATGATCGGGCCGTACCAGGCCGAAAACCTCAGGCAAACCCAAGGTTACAAAAGCCAACTCCAACGCGTCACGGCCCACCTCGGTGGCGTAGCCCTGCCCCCAGGCTTCGACGGCAAAGCGGTAACCGAGGTTGATGCGTCGTTGGGTCAGATAGTTAAGCGGTGCAATGCCACCAAACCCGATGATGTGTTCGGGCGCTTCTTTACGGGCAATCGCCCACCAGCCGTAACCGTTAGCGACCCATTGTTCCATCCAGTGAGCCAACAAGCGTTGGGCCGTCGCAAGATCGGGCATGGGCCCGGCCGGGTTGAACAGATTGGTCTGCGGATCACCGAAGATCGCAAACAACCGCTGGACATCTGCCAGTCTCGGTTGGCGGTAGATAAGGCGTGAATGGCGGTTTGGCATACAAATGACGTCCCTGTTTGCGGCATGAACCTGCGAACCGAGTTTAGCCAACATCGCCATCGTCGAAGCTCAACAATGTCGGAAGGGGCCTCTTGTAGGAGCGAGCTTGCTCGCGAGAAACCCACAGGCGCCGCGTTTACTCGTGAAACGCACGTTATCGTTGACGTTTTTCGCGAGCAAGCTCGCTCCTACAAGACGGCACTCACACGATATTTTCGCTAATGCGAGAAAAAACACCCGATGCGGTGAATTTTTTCGTGTCCACTTGTATCTGAACTGACAGAGCGGTGCCATCGTAGCGATGGCACCTCCCCGTTCAGCTTTAGAGTGGCCCGCATGAAACTACGGAAAAAACGCGTCAAACCCATCGGCTTGAAAGACATCACCATTGTCGACGACAACAAGATGCGCAAGGCGATCACCGCCGCCGCCCTTGGCAATGCCATGGAATGGTTCGACTTTGGCGTCTACGGCTTTGTTGCCTATGTGCTGGGCAAGGTGTTCTTCCCCGACGCGTCCCCCAGCGTACAAATGATCGCTGCACTGGCCACCTTCTCGGTGCCCTTCCTGATTCGTCCATTGGGCGGCCTGTTCTTCGGTGCGCTGGGCGATAAGTACGGGCGGCAAAAAGTCCTCGCCGCCACCATCGTGATCATGTCCCTGAGCACCTTCGCCATCGGTTTGATCCCCGGCTATGCCTCCATTGGCATCTGGGCGCCGATCCTGTTGCTGTTGTGCAAAATGGCCCAGGGCTTCTCGGTAGGCGGCGAGTACACCGGCGCATCGATCTTCGTCGCCGAATACGCCCCGGACCGCAAGCGTGGCTTCCTCGGCAGCTGGCTGGACTTCGGCTCGATTGCCGGTTTCGTCCTCGGCGCCGGTGTGGTGGTGCTGATTTCCACCGTGCTCGGCGAAGCGGAATTCGAAGCCTGGGGCTGGCGCCTGCCGTTCTTCCTTGCCCTGCCCCTGGGCATCATCGGCCTGTACCTGCGCCACGCACTGGAAGAGACTCCGGCATTCCAGCAGCACGTCGACAAGCTTGAACAGGGCGACCGCGAAGGCCTGAGCCACGGCCCTAAAGTCTCGTTCAAGGAAATCGCCACCAAACACTGGCGCAGCCTGTTGACCTGCATCGGGATCGTCGCGGCGACCAACGTGACGTACTACATGCTGCTCACCTATATGCCCAGCTACCTGTCGCATAATCTGCACTACGCCGAAAACAGCGGCGTGCTGATCATCATCGCGATCATGGTCGGCATGTTGTTCGTACAGCCGTTTATTGGCTTTGTCAGCGACAAGATCGGCCGCAAGCCGTTCATCATCGCCGGCAGCATCGGCCTGCTGTTCCTGTCGATCCCGGCGTTCATGCTGATCACCAGCGGCAAGACCGGCCTGATCTTCAGCGGCCTGCTGATCCTGGCGATTGTGCTGAACTTCTTTATCGGCGTAATGGCCTCGACCTTGCCGGCCATGTTCCCCACCCATCTGCGCTACAGCGCACTGGCCAGTGCATTCAACGTCTCGGTGCTGATCGCCGGCGTGACGCCAACTGCCGTAGCCTGGTTGGTGGAGAGCACCAACGACCTGTACATGCCCGCTTACTACTTGATGGTGTTTGCCGTGGTTGGCCTGGTCACTGGCCTGACCATGAAAGAAACCGCCAACAAGCCCCTGCGCGGTGCTGCGCCTGCGGCATCCGACATGGCGGAAGCCAAGGAACTGCTGCAGGAGCATCACGACAATATCGAGCAGAAAATCGAAGACATCGACGCCGAGATTGCCGCACTGCAAGCCAAGCGTGAAAACCTGGTGCAGCAGCATCCACGGATTAACTAAAACCTGACTGTGCGTGGTCGCGCCATGCGACCACGCCACTGGAGTGCCCGGCATGGTTTCAAGCGTCACCGCACAATCGTTACTCAGCGCAGACGAACGCGCCGCTATTGCAGAAATCGAAGCGACCACCAATATCCTCAAGCTGGTCACGCGTCTGACCGGGATGAGATTTGCCGGCATTGCCAAATTCACCGACCTGGAATGGGTGGTGTGTTCGGCCTACGACCCTCTGCAAATGGGCATCAATGTCGACGACGTACTCGACCTCGAAACTACCCTGTGCAGTGAATTCTGCATCAACCCACACACCCTGTTCATTCCCCAGATCAGCCAGAACGGCCGTTTCGCGACTCGCCCAGTGGTCAAGCAATACGCCATCGAAAGCTACGCCGGTGCGCCTATCTTCCTGCCCGATGGCCGCCTGTTCGGGGCACTGTGTGCACTGGACTCACGGGCAATGCTGTTCGATGACCCCAACCTGCCCGAAACCCTGAGCCTGTTTGCGCGGCTTATCGGCTGTATTTTCTACGCTAACCTGGCCCCGGATCGGTAACCCCCACCCTGCCCCGCAGCGCGACCATGTCGCGCTTGGGCGGCACTCCAAACAACCGACTGTACTCGCGACTGAACTGCGACGGGCTCTCATAGCCCACTTTGAACGCCGCGCTGGACACGTCCTGGTGCTCGTTCAACATCAAGCGCCGCGCCTCATTCAAGCGCAGCCATTTCTGATACTGCAACGGGCTCATCGCCGTCAGTTGGCGGAAATGATGGTGAAAGGTCGCTGCGCTCATCTGCACCCGCGCTGCCAATTCTTCCACGCGCAGGGCCGCGTCGAAATTCAATTTCAACCAATCGATAGCCTTGGCAATCCGATAACCCTGCCCGTCCACCGAGCAGATCTGGCGCAGGCGGCCAGCCTGGTCGCTTTTCAACAGGCGGTAATGAATCTCGCGCTGGATCAACGGCGCGAGCACCGGAATCGCTTCAGGCTCCTCAAGCAACGCGACCAGACGAGCGAATGCACTGAGCATACCGTCGGTGACCGTACCGATACCCACGCCTTTGAGCACCGCACGCTCTCGGGTTGGCGGCAGATCACCTTGGGCAATCAGCTCGGCCAACATGCGCAAGTCCAGTTTGAACGTCAGCCCCAGGCAGGGTTGCTCGGGGCTGGCGACCAGCACCTCCGAGTTGGCCGGAATGTCCAGCGACGTCACCAGAAAGCGCGAGCTGTCGTAGGGGTAACCCTCACCACCGGCCCACAATTGCTTCTGGCCCTGCACCACCAGCACGATGCACGGTTCGACCATGCACACCACAGGCGCGGCCGGTTGTTCACGCCGATAGAACGCCAGCCCGGGAATCGGCATGGGGTAATCGCCGGGCGACGGGGTGCGCGACTCGATGGCGTGCGCGAGGGTTTGCAGGGACGCAGGGTGGATGCTCATAACGGACTCTTTTGCCTCTTTGCGCAACTTTACTCCCGCGCGCCTCGCGAGTCCCAGGTATGCCGCGAGACTCAGAGGATCAGGCAAGTAATCCGGCGAATCGAACTATGGAACCTGGGGTTTGATCCGGAAAATGCGCAGGCCATTGACGCATTAACGGGTTTACGCCATGTCTGATACACCTACCAAAAGCAGTTGGGGCGCGGTGCTGGCGATGTCGCTCGCCGCGTTCGCCCTGGTCGCCTCCGAATTCATGCCCGTCAGCCTGCTGACACCGCTGGCCGCCGACCTGCACATCACCGAAGGCCAGGCCGGCCAGGGCATTTCCGTGTCCGGGGTGTTTGCCCTGCTCACCAGCCTGGTGATCGCCTCGATCGCTACACGGGTGGACCGCAAGCGCCTGTTGATGGCGCTGACGCTGCTGATGATTATCTCCGGCACCGTGGTAGCGTTCGCGCCCAATTACCTGGTGTTCATGCTCGGCCGAGCGTTGATTGGCGTGGCGATTGGTGGCTTCTGGTCATTGTCGGCGGCCACGGCGATGCGCCTGGTGCCGCAAGCGCAGATACCGCGGGCCCTCGCCATCGTCAACGGCGGCAACGCGCTGGCAACAGTGATCGCCGCGCCGCTGGGCAGCTTTCTCGGCGGGATCATCGGCTGGCGCGGTGCGTTCTTCTGCGTGGTGCCGGTCGCGGTGGTTGCACTGGTATGGCTGCTGGCCAGCCTGCCCGCGCTGAAAAACCAGGGTGCGGCGAAAACCGCCAATGCCTTGCGCCTGATGAAAAACCCCAAGGTGGCCTTGGGCATGTTCGCCGTCAGCGTGTTCTTCATGGGCCAGTTCATGTTGTTCACCTACCTGCGCCCGTTTCTGGAAAGCGTCACGCGGGTTGAGGTGTCTACGTTGTCGTTGATGCTGTTGGTGCTTGGCCTGGCAGGCCTGGCCGGTACGTTTTTGATTGAACGCTTCCTCAAGCACAACCTGTACCCGACACTGATTGCCATCCCGCTGATCATGGCAGGCCTCGCACTTGCGCTGGTGGAGTGGGGCCATTCAACGATCATAACCACGCTATTGCTCGGCAGTTGGGGCCTGGTGGCAACCGCCGCACCTGTGGGCTGGTGGACGTGGCTGGCGCAGACCTTGCCCGATGACGCCGAGGCCGGCGGCGGATTGATGGTGGCTATCATCCAATTGGCGATTGCTGCCGGCGCCACCGTCGGCGGCGTGGCGTTCGACCTGAGCGGCTACCAGGCCACCTTTGAGCTCAGTGCCGGCTTGCTGGTAGTCGCCACCCTGCTTGCCTGCCTGGCGTCACGCCGCGCTGTGCAAGCGCGTGTTATCAGCAGCGCTACCTGAAAAAATGACTCGGCGTCTTGCCAAACTGTTTCTTGAACATGCTGGTAAAGGCGCTGGGGCTTTCGTAACCCAGTTCAAATGCCACATCGATAATCTTCTGCCCTACCGCAATGCGCTCCAGCGCCAATAGCAACCGTGCCTGCTGGCGCCATTGGCCGAAGGTCATGCCAGTTTCCTTGCGAAACAGGCGCTGAATGGTGGTTTGATCCAGCCCCAGACGTGCGCTCCAGTCGGCGACAGTGGAGGCATCCCCCGGTTCGTCCTGCAACGCCAGGCAAATCTGGCTGAGGCGCGGGTCGGCAGGCTGCGGCAGGGACAGCGGCAAGTCCGGCAGGATCGCCAGTTCGTCGAGGATCAGGTGCATGATCCTGGCATCGCGTGAGTCGTCGGCATACGGCGGCTTCAGGCTCACCGACGCCTTGATCAGTTCACTCAACAGCGGCGAAACCGTCACCGTCTTCGGCTCGGTTGGCAGGTTCGGGAAGCTGTCCGGGCGCACGAACACGCTGCGCATCTTCAACGTGCCTACGCAGCGCAGCGAATGGACTTGCCCGCACGGCATCCAGAAGCCACGGTTGGGTGGCACCGTCCATTGATTCAGCGCCGAATACACCACCATCACCCCGCCAATAGCATAGAGCAGTTGATGCTTGTTGTGGCTGTGTTCCGGAATCACCCAGTTTTCCGGATAATCGGTGGCCGAGCTGATGACGGCCCAATCGCCTTCATCGATCTCTTGGAGAAATTTGTCGAGGGATTTGATTGTTTCGCCCTTTTTGCGATGGTTTATGCCCGAATTTCGCGAGACAGGCATTTTCTTCGAATTTAGCATAGCTTTCGAAACAATTAGAAATGGCTGCCAGCTAAAGTACTGTCTGCCCCTGTTCGCTGCCTTGTATGGAATGCCCGCATGTCGAGCCTCACCGCGACACCCGCCGCTGCTACCACGACGCCCCAGGTAAGCCCTCTGGTCATGCGCGTCCTCGGCGCCTGCGCCCTGGCGCATATGATCAATGACCTGATCCAGGCCGTACTGCCGTCGATCTACCCGATGCTCAAGGCCAACTACGGCCTGAGCTTCACCCAGGTCGGCCTGATCACCCTGACCTTCCAGTTGACCGCCTCCCTGCTGCAACCGTGGATCGGCTACCACACCGACCGCCACCCCAAGCCCTGGCTGCTGCCGGCGGGCATGGTGTGCACCTTGATCGGTATTTTGATGCTGGCGTTTGTCGGCAACTTCCCGGCGATTCTGCTCGCGGCGGGGCTGGTGGGTGTCGGCTCGTCGACCTTCCACCCGGAAACCTCGCGGGTCGCACGCCTGGCGTCCGGTGGGCGCTATGGCCTGGCGCAATCGACCTTCCAGGTCGGCGGTAATACCGGCAGCGCGTTCGGCCCTTTGCTGGCGGCAGCGATCATCATTCCCTACGGCCAGACCCATATCGCCTGGTTCGGCCTGTTTGCAGTGTTCGCAATCCTGGTGCTGTACGGGTTGAGCCGCTGGTACCGTCACCATCTCAACCTGTTCAAGCTCAAGCAGGGCAGCCAGGCGACCCATGGCTTGTCCAAAGGCCGCGTGACTTTCGCTTTGGTGGTTCTGGCCGTGCTGGTGTTCTCCAAGTATTGGTACATGACCAGCCTGACCAGCTACTTCACCTTCTACCTGATTGAAAAATTCCAGCTGTCGGTGGCCAGCTCGCAGATGTACCTGTTCCTGTTCCTTGGCGCGGTGGCGGTCGGCACCTTCGCCGGGGGCCCGATCGGCGACAAGATCGGCCGCAAAAAAGTCATCTGGTTCTCGATCCTCGGCGCCGCGCCGTTCACCCTCGCCCTGCCCTACGTCGACCTGTTCTGGACCGCCGTACTCAGCGTGGTCATCGGTTTCATCATCGCCTCGGCGTTCTCGGCCATTGTGGTGTTTGCCCAGGAACTGGTGCCGGGCAACGTGGGCATGATCGCTGGGATATTCTTTGGCCTGATGTTCGGTTTCAGCGGGATTGGCGCGGCGTTGCTGGGGTTGCTTGCCGATAACCACGGGATCGAATACGTCTACAAACTGTGCTCGTTCCTGCCGCTGGTGGGCATCCTGACGATACTGTTGCCTTCGACCAAGGGGGTTTGAACGAAGGCAGGTGAGTATTTACCTGATCAAACTGTGGGAGGGGCTTGCGCCCGGTAAGCATAGGTATCTTCACAACTTTGGTGCGACGCCGAAACTGTGGGAGGGGGCTTGCTCCCGATGGCGGCCTCAGGGCCGATCAGGATGTTGGATCAGACCGAGTACATATCCGTTATTTGGGTAACGGCCGCTATTGGTTCCGCTTTTACAGCGGGTCACTTTTGAAAAGCGCAAAAGTAACCCAAACGCTCTTGCCCCACCACTCGGCACCTCGCTCAGGCTCGGTGTGCCCGTAATCCGCCATGGATTTGGGGGGCCGCCGCCACGCGCCATCCATGGCGCAGGGCGGCTAAACCGGCATCCCTGCCGGTTTACCCCCCAA
>Ga0308166_1002631_pt1 | contig 16240 bp, 14 predicted proteins | sample PhyCR2_2_FD_202137 | JGI IMG/M metagenome (GOLD analysis project Ga0308166, IMG submission 202137) | Phyllosphere microbial communities from UC Gill Tract Community Farm, Albany, California, United States - DLSLCC.R2 | ecosystem: Host-associated > Plants > Phyllosphere > Unclassified | place... | reverse complement strand
ACGTCACGGCGCGCAAGCTGGTCGAGGACGAGCTGCGCGCCGCGAACCGCCAGAAGGACCAGTTCCTGGCGATGCTCGCGCACGAGCTGCGCAATCCGCTGGCGCCGATCATGACGGCGGCCCAGCTGCTCAAGCTCGGCCGGCTCGATGCGCGCAGCGCGGCCAACGCCAGCGAGATCATCGTGCGCCAGGCCGAGCACATGACGGACCTGGTCAACGACCTGCTGGACGTCTCGCGCGTCACGCGCGGCCTCGTCACGCTGGAGAAGGAAGAGCTGGACCTGAACGCGATCGTCGCCGCCGCCGTCGAGCAGGTGCGGCCGCTGATCGACGCGCGCCGCCATGCGCTGACCCTGCAGCTGTCCGGCCAGCCGGCGCGTGTGATCGGCGACCGCACGCGCCTCGTCCAGGTCATCTCCAACATCCTCAACAACGCCGCCAAGTACACGGCACCGGGCGGGCGCATCGTGCTGTCGGTGACGGGCGACGCGGAACACGTGACCGTCGCCGTGCGCGACAACGGCGTCGGCATCTCGCCGGAAGTCCTGCCGTACATTTTTGATCTGTTCACGCAGGCCGAGCGTACGCCCGACCGCTCGCAGGGCGGCCTCGGGATCGGGCTGGCGCTCGTCAAGAGCCTCGTCGCGCTGCACGGCGGCTCGGTCCACGCGCACAGCGACGGGCTGGGGCAGGGCAGCGAATTCTCGCTCTGCCTGCCGAGCGTGATCCGGCCGCCGGCCGCCGCCCCCGACCCGGCCGCGGCGGCCGAATCCCTGCCCGACAACGGCAGTCTGCGCGTGCTCGTGGTCGACGACAATGCGGACGCGGCGCAGATGCTGGCCGCGCTGCTCGAGGTGCAGGGCCACGCCGTCAGCGTCGAGTACGACGGGCGCGGAGCACTGGCGCGGGCACGCAGCGAGCATCCGGACGTCCTGCTGCTCGACATCGGCCTGCCCGACATGGACGGCTACGAACTGGCGCGGCGCCTGCGCGCGCAGCCGGAGAACGCGGGCGCCACGCTCGTCGCGCTGACCGGCTACGGCCAGAAGCAGGACCGCCAGGAAGCGCGCCAGGCCGGCTTCGACCATTACCTCGTCAAGCCGGCCGACCTGAACGAGGTCAACGAAGTGCTGGCCCAGGCCGAAGCGCGGCGCGGCGCCGAGCTGAACTGAGCTCGGGGCGGCGGCTGTCATATTGCCGCACGGCCTTGTCATCAGCTGGTCACGTTCTCTTCTTACACTGCACGTTGCTGAACAGTAACGAGCGTGCCCGCATGTCCAAGTCCAGTGCGCATACCGCGCCGCGCACCCACCGATTCCTCGCGCTGTTGTGGCCCGTGCTGGCGCTGCTCGCCTGTGCCGCGCTCTGGAGCGCGACCCTGCTGCATGCCGCGTCCGAACGCCGCCGCGCCGAGGAGCAGGCGTTCAAGGAGGCGGATGCCTATGCCGAGGCGTACGAGCAGTACGTCACGCGCTCGGTCGCGCAGGTCGACCAGATCTCCATGCAGCTCAAGCACAGCTGGGAGCACACGCACGACCGCAGCCTGATCGAGAACATGCGGCGCGACGGCATGTTCACGGACACGGAGTTCGTCAACGTCAGCGTGGTCGGGCCCGACGGCACGATCCGCTCGTCCAACCGCATCCAGGGGCGCGCGCTGAACCTGGCGCATGCGGCCTTCTTCGTCCAGCACCGCGACAACATCTCGACCGCGTTGCGCCTCGGCGCGCCGCCGCCGGAACTGGGCGGCGCGCGCGGCACGATCCTGTTCACGCGCCGCCTCGACACGCGCGACGACGAATTCGACGGCGTGCTGCTGATGGCGGTCGACGCCGCGTACTTCACCTCGTTCGTCAGTTCGCCCACGCTGGGCCCGGGCAGCCTGCTGGCGCTGGTCGGCACGGAAAATCCGCTGCGGGTCGAGCAGGACGCGAACGGCACCGTGCGCACGCAGGGCGCCGCCTCGCTGCTGCCCGCCAATGCCGACCGCTGGCCGGTGGCGCGCGGCGTGCAGCTGGTCGACGGCCAGGGCGGCTTTGCCGACGGCGCGGCGCGCGTGCTGGGCTGGCGCCGCTCCAGCGCGTATCCGCTCGTCGCCCTCGTCGCGCTGTCGCACGCGGCGGTGCTGGACGCGGCCCGCACCTACTGGGACGACAGCCGCAACCACACGCTGCTCGCGACCGCCGTGCTGGCGCTGCTGGCCAGCGTCGCCAGCGTGCTGTCGCTGCGCGCGGCCGCGCGGGCGCGCGAGCGGGCCGAGATCCAGCGCGCCTACCGCACGGCCACCGAGAGCGGCAACGACGGCTTCTACATGGTCGCGCCGGTGCGCGACCGCAAGGGCCACGTGGCCGACTTCCGCATCGTCGACTGCAACGAGCGCGGCGCCTTTTTCTACGGCACCACGCGCGAGGGCCTGGCCGGCAGCCTGATCTCCGACATCCACCGCGGCATCGGCGCCGACGAACTGATCGCCAACTACCGCACGGCGATGGCGGTCGGCTACCACGAGGAAGACCGGCGCATGCCGGCCGACAACCGCCTGAACATCCGCTGGGCGCACCGGCGCGTCGTGCGCGTGGGCGACAGCCTCGCCGTCACCCTGCGGGACATCAGCGAACGCAAGGAACACGAGGCGCAGCTGGCGCGCCTGGCCAACGAGGACAGTCTCACCGGCCTGCCCAACCGCCACTGGCTGCTGAACTTCGTGCCGGCGGCGCTCGCGCAGGCGCAGGCCGGCGGCCATGGCGCGGCGCTGCTGTTCGTCGACCTCGACGAATTCAAGCACGTCAACGATTCGCACGGCCATGCCGCCGGCGACCGGCTGCTCAAGCTCGCGGCCGAGCGGCTGCTGTCGCAACTGCGTCCCGGCGACAGCGTGGCGCGCTTCGGCGGCGACGAATTCGTCGTGCTGCTCAGTCCCTTCGACAGCGATGCGCAGGCGGCCCACGTGGCCGAGCGCATCGTCGACGCCTTCGGCAAGCCGTTCGCCATCGGCGACGACCAGCACCGGATCGGCGCCTCGGTCGGCATCGCCGTCTATCCGCGCGACGGCGTCGATGCCGCTACCTTGATCCGCCACGGCGACATCGCCATGTACGCCGGCAAGGCCGAAGGCAAGGGCCAGTACCGCTTCTTCGACCCGGCGCAGTCGACGAGCCTCAAGTCGCGTACGCAACTGCGCCAGCGCCTGCTCGAAGCGATCGAGGAGCGCCAGTTCGTGCTGCATTACCAGCCGCGCGTCGACACGCGGTCCGGCGAACTCCTGAGCATGGAGGCGCTGCTGCGCTGGGAGCATCCGCAGCTCGGCATGATCCGCCCGGACGAATTCATCCCGCTCGCCGAGTCGAGCGGCCTGATCGTGCCGCTCGGCGCCATCGTGATCGACCAGGCCTGCGCCCAGCTGGCCGCCTGGCAGGCGCAGGGCGCCGGGCCGGTGCCGGTGTCGATCAACGTCTCGCCCAAGCAGTTCCTGCGCGGCGGGGTGCAGCGCGAGCTGGCCGAGGCGCTGGTGCGCCACGGCGTGCCGGCCGGCCTGCTCGAAGTCGAGATCACGGAATCCGCGATGATGGGCGACCAGGCCGAGATCCTCGCCGAGCTGGCCGCGATCCGCGCGCTGGGCGTCAAGCTGCACGTGGACGATTTCGGCACCGGCTACTCGTCGCTGTCGCAGCTGCAGCGCATGAAGATGGACGTGCTGAAGGTCGACCGCTCGTTCACGGCCGAGCTGGGGCGCTCGAAGGAGGGCACCGTGTTCTTCCAGGCGATCGTGTCGATGGCGCACGCGCTTGGCATGCAGGTGGTGGCGGAAGGCGTCGAGAATGCGGAGCAGCTGGCGATCCTGCGCGCACTGCATTGCAACGAGGTGCAGGGATACTTCGTCGCGCGGCCGCTGCCGGCGGTGGGCATTGCGCCGTTGCTGGCCAAACGCTATCTGTTCCAGGATGCGCTGGCGGCTTAAAAACATACTGCCGATACGTCGTCCCCGCGAAGGCGGGGACCCAAGGTTGCGAGCGGTGCGGTAGCGCTGAACACTTGGGCCCCCGCCTTCGCGGGGACGACGGGTTTATGCCTGCCTATGTCGCTCTTTCAGGGTCCCGGTTACTTCGCCCCCAACAGATTCCCGCTCCGCCACGCCGTCGCCCCCGCGATCTTACACACGTGCATGCCGCGCAGCAGGTGCCGGTGCGCCGTGCTGGCGAACAGGATGCCCGTCTGCGTGGCGTGCAAGGTCGTCGTCCGGCCGCCGACCGGATCGACGATGTCGGCGACGGCGTCGCCCGCCTGCACGCGGTCGCCCAGGTTCTTCAGGAACACGAGCACGCCCGCGTGCGGCGCGTGCAGCGGTTCGACGCCTTCCAGCGGCGTCGGCTCGCACAGCGGCGCGGGCAAAGGGTCGTGCGGCAGGTCGATGACGCCTTCGCGCGCCAGGTATTGCAGCAGCGCGTGCGCGTCCCGGTCCGCCAGCGGGTAGCGCACGTCGTTCTCGCCGCGCAGCTCGACCGTCACGCCCACGCAGCCGGACGGGATCGGATAGCGGCCGCCGAAGTGCTCGGCCAGCTCCCACCAGACGCGGCTGCACGCTTCGTCGAACGGTTCTCCGCCCGATTCCTTCGCCAGCAGCACGGCATGCGCGCCCAGCAGCGCCGCCAGCGGTCGCACGCGCTCGACCAGGGGCGTGCCCGTGTACAGATGCAGCACGGCCTCGTTGTCGCAGTGCAGGTCGAGCATGATGTCGGCGTCGATCGCCATGCCGAGCAGGATCTTCTTGAGGTCCTCGGTCGCGGTCTTCGGCAGCCAGGCGGCGACCTCCCGGCGCGCGTGTTCGCGCACGAGGGCGGCGTTGGCGGCCGGGTCGGTGCCCAGCTTGTCCCGCAGCGACACCTTGAGTGCGTCCGCAACGTGGCGGTACGAGCGGTTGAAGTTCGTGCCGGTGGCGAGGTCGAAACGGCCGAACGGGGCGCCGTGGATGACCTGCGACAGCCCGATCGGATTCGCGGCCGGCACGAGGATGATCTCGCCGCGCACCTTGCCTTCCGCATCCAGCCGGTCGAGCTCGCGGCGCAGGAAGTGCGCGACCAGCATCGCCGGCACTTCGTCCGCGTGCAGCGAGGCCTGGATGTACACTTTCTTGCCGCTGCCGGGCGTGCCGTAGTGGAAGGAAGTCAGGCGGTAGGCGGCGACGTTGTCCTCGGTGGCGATCGGGTGGGTCTGCTGGCGCATGGCGGCTCCTGTGGTAAGAAGCGCATTATGGCGGAGATCGGGGCGGGAAAGCGCCGCCCTGGCGCGGTATAATGGCGCCCGTTTTTTCCTCACTCTTCATTGATTCCCATGTCCGCCGATACGCCTACCAACGAGCAGGGCCGCCCGATGCTCTACGATCCGACCGAACGCCGCATCCGCAGTTTCGTGACCCGTGCCGGCCGCCTGTCGACCGGCCAGGCCCGCGCGCTGGAAGCGTACGGCCCGCACTACCTGATCGAATACCGCAAGGAACAATTCGATTTCCACGCGCCGTTCGGCCGCACCGCGCCGCTGATCCTGGAGATCGGTTTCGGCATGGGCGGCACGACCGCGCACATCGCCAAGGCGATGCCGGAGCTGGACTTCGTCGGCGTCGAAGTGCACACGCCGGGCGTGGGCAGCCTGCTGAAACTGGCCGGCGAAGAGCATATCGAGAACCTGCGCATTATCCAGCACGACGCCGTCGAAGTGCTGAACAACATGATCGCCGACGGCACGCTTTCCGGCGTGCACATCTTCTTCCCGGACCCGTGGCACAAGGCGCGTCACAACAAGCGCCGCCTGATCCAGCCGCCGTTCGTGAAACTCCTGTGCGACAAGCTGGCGCCGGGCGGCTACATCCACTGCGCCACCGACTGGGAAGACTACGCGGTGCAGATGCTGGAGGTACTGGGCGCGGAGCCGGCGCTGCAGAACACGGCGGAAGGGTATGCGGAAAAGCCGGCGTACCGGCCGCTGACCAAGTTCGAGAACCGCGGCCTGAAGCTCGGCCACGGCGTGTGGGATCTCGTCTTCAAGAAGAAATGAGGCTTTCACCGCGGGCAGGCACGCGTTGCCTGCCGTGCGGTGACGCCGCTACACCATTTCGCTGATCAGGCCGACGATCTCGTCGCCATACGAGCTCAGCTTCTTCTCGCCAACGCCGGACACGCCGCGCAGCTGGTCGAGCGACGTCGGCTTGACCTTGGCGATCTCGCGCAGGGTGGCGTCCTGGAACACGACATACGCGGGCACGCCGTGCGCGCGCGCCGTCTCCATGCGCCACCAGCGCAGCTTCTCGAACACCGCCTGTTCCGATTTCGACAGTTCGACTTCCTCGTAGCTGCCGCGCGGCGTCGACGTGCGCTTGGGCTTGACCGGCTTCTGGTACTGGCGCAGCTGCACCTTCTGCTCACCCTTCAGCACGGGACGCGCGGCTTCCGTCAATTTGAGGGAGCTGAAGGCGTCGTGGTCGACGGTGAGAAGACCCAGCGCGATCGTCTGGCGCACGATGGCGCGCCATTCCTGCTCGCTGCGTTCGGCGCCGACGCCGAACACGGTCAATTTGTCGTGGTGCCACTGGTTGATGCGTTCGGACGATACGCCGCGCAGCACGTCGATCACGTGCCCGGCCGCGAAGCGCTGGTCGACGCGGTAGATCGCCGACAGCAGCTTCTGCACGGGCACCGTCGCGTCGAACGACGTCGGCGGGATCAGGCACGTGTCGCAGTTGCCGCACGGGCCGGAGCGCTCGCCGAAGTATTCCAGCAGGCGCATGCGGCGGCAGCTCAGCGTCTCGCACAGGCCGAGCATCGCGTCGAGCTTGGACGACAGCACGCGCTTGAAATTCTCGTCGGCGTCGGACTCGTCGATCATCCGGCGCTGCAGCACGACGTCCTGCAGGCCATAGGCCATCCAGGCATTCGACGGCAGGCCGTCGCGGCCGGCGCGGCCCGTTTCCTGGTAATAGCCTTCGAGCGACTTCGGCAGGTCGAGGTGGCAGACGAAGCGCACGTCGGGCTTGTCGATGCCCATGCCGAATGCGATCGTCGCGACCATCACGATGTTGTCTTCACGCAGGAAGCGGGCCTGGTTATCGGCCCGCAGCGAATATTCCATGCCGGCGTGGTAGGGCAGTGCGCGGATGCCGTTCTCGTTGAGGAATTGCGCCGTTTCCTCGACCTTCTTGCGCGACAGGCAGTAGACGATGCCGGAGTCGCCCGGGTGTTCCGCGCTGATGAAGTCGAGCAGCTGCTTGCGGCCGTTCGTCTTTTCGACGATGGCATAGCGGATGTTCGGCCGGTCGAACGACGACACGAACTGGCGCGCTTCTTCCAGCTGCAAACGCTGGGCGATCTCGGCGCGGGTGAGCTGGTCGGCCGTTGCGGTGAGCGCGATGCGCGGCACGTGCGGGAAGCGCTCGTGCAGGATCGACAGGCGGATGTATTCGGGCCGGAAGTCGTGGCCCCATTGCGACACGCAGTGCGCCTCGTCGATCGCGAACAGCGAGATGTGCGCGGACTCGAACAGTTCCAGGCAGCGCGGCGTCATCAGGCGCTCGGGCGCCACGTACACGAGGTCGATCTCGCCCGTGCGCACCAGGCGCTCGATGCGCAGCGTTTCGTCGAACGTCTGCGTGGAATTCAGGAAGGCGGCGCGCACGCCGACCTCGGCCAGCGCGTCGACCTGGTCCTGCATCAGCGCGATCAGCGGCGAGACGACGACGCCGACGCCGTCGCGCACCAGCGCGGGAATCTGGTAGCACAGCGACTTGCCGCCGCCGGTGGGCATCAGCACGAGCGCATCGCCGCCGGACGCCACGTGCTGGACGATGTCGGCCTGCTGTCCGCGGAAGGCGGGATAGCCGAAGACCGTCTGCAGGATCTGCAGCGCGCGTTGTTCGATGTCGCTCGTCATGTTGCTGCTGCTTTCCAATTATTCGGCCCAGACCACCCAGCCGAAATGGGCGGTGACCAGGATGATCACACCGAACACGATACGGTACCAGGCGAAGCCCGTGAAGTCGTGCGTGCTGATGAAGCGCAACAGCCAGCGGACGCACAGGAAGGCGGAAACGAACGCCGCCACGCCGCCGATCAGGAACAGCGGCAGGTCGGCCGCGTGCAGGTCGTGGCGTGCCTTGAACACGGAATACACGGTCGCGGCCAGCAGCGTGGGAATCGCGAGGAAGAACGAGAACTCGGTGGCGGCCGTGCGCGACAGGCCGAACAGCATGCCGCCGATGATGGTGGCGCCGGAACGGCTCGTGCCGGGGATCAGCGCGAAGCACTGGGCGCAGCCGACCTTGAAGGCGTCCAGCACCGTCATGTCGTCCACGGTTTCGATGCGGTGCGCGCCCTGCAGCATCTTGTGGCGGCGTTCCGCCCACAGGATCACGAGCGCACCGACGATGAACGCCGTGGCCACCGGCACCGGCGTGAACAGGTGTGCCTTGATCGCCTTGCTGAACAGGAAGCCCAGGATGGCCGCCGGCAGGAATGCGACGATCAGGTTGATGACGAGCTTTTGCTGGCGCGGAACGGACGTCATGCCGGCCAGCACGGCGCCGATGCGCGCGCGGTATTCCCACATCACGGCCAGGATCGCACCGGCCTGGATGGCGATTTCGAACACCTGAGCCACTTCGCCCGTGAAATTGATCAGGCTGCCGGCCAGGATCAGGTGACCCGTGGACGAAATCGGCAGGAATTCGGTGAAGCCTTCGACGAGGCCCATGATGATCGCTTTCAGGGCGAGAATGATATCCATTGGTATGAGTTCGGTAGGGTTGGGGACGCGAGCGCGGACAATTGCGCGGGCCGCAAGCTTACCATGAGGAAGGGGGCCACCGTCGAGTTACCGTTTCCACATGTAGGCATTTGCGCGGAACACAATATCAGGCCGTCAAGCGCTCCAGTTCCGCCAGGAAAAACATCGCATGCTCGCGCGTGTCGCCGCACATGTCCTGCGCGGGCGGCAGGCTGCCGCAGACGCGCGGCCGCTCCGGCTGCCCGAAAATGCGGCAACCGTTACGCTCATCCAGCTGCACGCAGCGTACGCCGGCCGGCTTCCCGTTCGGCATGCCGGGAATGGGCGACGTGATCGACGGCGCGATGCAGCAGGCGCCGCAGCCGGCGCGGCAGGAAACGGCGGGTGGAATGGAATGCACGTCAGCGGTGGAAAAATGGGGCGGCGTAAAGACCGGAACGGGCCAGCCTGGCAGTATACTACCCTCCGGGCATCCTTTCTTGACTGCCTTTATCTCCGAGTCTATATTGCTGACTCAATAGTTAGTTATCGATCGACCGCCGGACGGATAGACGCATGCCATGCCCTTTTGACACCAAGCCACGCTGGGAGCGCCGCAAGGATGCGCGGCCCCAGGAGTTGCTGGAAGCGGCCATCGATCTGTTCGTCGAGCGTGGCTATGCCGCCACGCGCCTGGAAGACGTCGCGCGCCGCGCCGGCGTGTCGAAGGGCACCCTGTACCTCTATTACGAGAACAAGGAAGAATTGTTCAAGGCCGTGGTGCGCAGCAATATCGTGCCCGTCATCGGCGAGGCCGAGGCGTCCGTCGCCGAGTTCGACGGCCACAGCGCCGACCTGCTGCGCCACCTGATCCACTCCTGGTGGCAGCGGCTGGGCGCGACCAAGGCGTCCGGCATCATCAAGCTCGTCACGGCCGAGGCCGACAATTTCCCGGAGCTGGCCCGCTTCTACCAGGAAGAGGTCATCAACCGCGGCACCCGTGCCATGTCGACGATGCTCGAACGCGGCATCGCGCGCGGCGAGTTCCGTCCCGTCGACGTCAACATGATGACCCAGGTGCTCGTCGCCCCGATGCTCACGCTGATCATCTGGAAGCATTCCGTCGGCCCGTGTCCGCGCGGCGAACTGGAACCGCTGGCCTTCCTCGACACCTTCCTCGACATGGCATTGCACGGCCTGCTGCCCGCCGCCCCGGCCGGCACGAGCGCCGCGTGAATGTTTTTTCACGTCAAGACGCGCTTTCCGGGTTTCATGCCCCGCAAACTGCAGACTGTCGCAATTTTCCCTGGTACTCAGCCGCACATCGCTAAGATATGTTTGCTGAAGCCGTTCAACGATAAAATATCGGATTATTTCTTTCTCCACCGAGTAAACAGATGAATATCGAACAAGCCCGCTTCAACATGATCGAACAACAGATCCGCCCGTGGAACGTGCTGGACCAGGAGGTGCTCGACCTGCTGCACGTCGTCAAGCGCGAGCAGTTCGTGCCGGCGGCGTACCAGAACCTGGCGTTCGCCGACGTCGAGATCCCGCTGCCGGGCGGCGACGCCATGCTGGCACCGAAGTTCGAAGCGCGCATCCTGCAGGACGTCGGTGTGCGGAAACACGAGACCGTGCTGGAAATCGGCACCGGCTCGGGCTACATGGCTGCCCTGCTGGCGCACCGCGCCGCCAAGGTGACCACCGTCGAGATCAATCCGGACAACGCGGCACTGGCGAAGAAGAACCTGGCGAACGCCGGCATCCACAACGTGACCGTCGAAACCGGCAACGGCGCCACCGGCTGGGACAAGGGTGCACCGTACGACGCGATCGTGATCTCGGGCGCGCTGGAAGTACTGCCGGAAGCTATCCTGCAGCAGGTGAAGGTCGGCGGCCGCATCGCCGCGATCGTCGGCCAGGCGCCGGCGATGGAAGCATCGATCATCACGCGCACGGGCGAGAACGCGTACAGCAAGGTCAACCTGTTCGAGACCAACGTGCGCTACCTGACCGGCGCCCCGGTGCCGTCGCACTTCCAGTTCTGAGATCGGACACGCCATGCAGCACATTACCGCCCCCGAGTTGGCCGCCTGGCTGGCCGACCCGTCGCGTCCGAAGCCGCTGCTGCTCGACGTCCGCGAAAACTGGGAATACGAGACGTGCCACATCGAAGGCTCGACCCAGATTCCGATGAACCTGATTCCGGTCCGCGTGAGCGAACTGGAGGACGGCCAGGACATCGTCTGCGTGTGCCACCACGGCGCGCGCAGCATGCAGGTCGCGGCTTTCCTTGAGCGCAATGGATTCAGCAACATTACCAACCTTACAGGCGGAATACACGCCTGGGCCGTGCAGGTCGATCCTTCGATGCCGAAATATTGACGGCCTGCGTCCTTAACTATTGATGACTCCGACGGAGAAAGTAATGCAGAAGCCCCTCATCGCCGTACTGTTGGCCAGCGCGTTCTCGCTCAACGCCCAGGCGGCCGATCTGATCCAGGTGTACCAGCAGGCATTGGCGAACGACGCCACCTATGCCAGCGCCCGCGCCGCCGCCGCCGCCGGTCGCGAAAGTATCACCCAGGGGCGAGCCGGACTGCTGCCGACCGTCGGCGTCACCGGCGACATTACGAAGAACAACAGCGACTACACGGCCTGGAGCAACAATCTGCCGGGCGGCAGCTCCAACCTGCGCACCAACGAGATCCAGGTCACGCTGCAGCAGCCGCTGTTCCGCTGGGACCGCTGGCAAACCTACCAGCAGAGCAAGCTGCAGCAGGCGATCTCGGAAGCGCAGTTCGCCCAGGCCCAGCAGGACCTGATCACGCGCGTGGCGCAAGCCTATTTCGACGTGCTGGCCGCCCAGGACACGCTGGAATCCACGCGCGCGCAAAAGGTCGCCACGACCGAGCAGCTGGCGTCCGCCAAGCGCAACTTCGAAGTCGGCACCCAGACCATCACCGACACGCACGAAGCCCAGGCCGCGTATGACCTCGTGGTGTCGCAGGAAATTGCTGCCGTCAATGATCTGGAAAACCGCAAGACGGCGCTGCAGGCCATCATCGGCACGGCGCCGGCGACGCTGGCCACCTTGCGCACGGGCGTCACCCTGACGGCGCCGCAGCCGATCAACGTCGACCAGTGGGTGTCGGCCGCCGAGAACCAGAACTACGCCGTGTCCGTCGCCCAGCTGCAGCTGGAATCGGCCAAGCGCGACATTTCCAAGAACCGCGCCGGCCACTATCCGACCCTCGACCTGGTGGCGTCGTCGCTGCACCGCGACGTCAACGGCCAGGTCGCCGGCACGTCGGGCAAGACCAACAGCAACGCGATCGGCATCCAGTACAGCATTCCGATCTTCAGCGGCTTTGCCGTGACGAGCCGCGTGCGCCAGTCGATCGCGCTCGAAGACAAGGCCCGCAACGACCTGGAAGCGAACCGCCGCAACGCCGCGCTGGTGGCGCGCCAGTCGTTCCTGGGCGTGAACAGCGGCCTGGCGCAGGTGAAGGCGCTGGAAGCGGCCGAAGTGTCGAGCAACTCCGCGCTGGAATCGAACAAGCTCGGCTACCAGGTCGGGGTGCGTATCAACATCGACGTGCTGAATGCGCAGCGCCAGCTGTACCAGACCCGGACGGACCTGGCCCGCGCGCGCTACAACACGATCCTGGCGGGCCTGAAACTGAAGGCGGCCGCCGGTTCGCTGCGCGAGGAAGACCTGCAGCCGATCAATGCGCTGCTGCAGCAGCCGTAGCAGTAAAGAAATTCGGGGTCAGAGCACGATTTAACCGATCTGTCCGAATGAAGTCCGGGCGAAATTCATGCTCTGACCCCGAATTACCGAATTGAAAAACGGCGCCGCGGCGCCGTTTTTCGTTAGGGCAGGGCCGGTCAGGCGGCCTTCTGTTCCGTGCGCGTGCGCCACGCGATCAGCTCGGCGATCGTGAGAATCGGGAAACCGCGTTCGCGCGCGAAACGCTCGATGGCGTCGCCGCGCATCATCGTGCCGTCTTCGTTCATCAGCTCGCACAGCACGGACGCCGGCTGCAGGCCGGCCAGTACGGCCAGGTCGACGGAACCTTCCGTGTGGCCCTTGCGGCCCAGCACGCCGGCCGGGTTCGCGCGCAGCGGGAACACGTGGCCCGGGCGCACGAGGTCGGACGGTTGCGCATCCGGAGCAATGGCCGCGCGGATCGTCGTCACGCGGTCGGCCGCCGAGACGCCCGTGGTGACGCCTTCGCGCGCTTCGATCGAGACGGTGAACGGGGTGCCGTAGCGGCTGCCGTTGTCGGCGGCCATCGGCGGCAGGTCGAGTGCGCGGACCTTATCCGTGGTCAGGCACAAGCAGACGATGCCGCTGCATTCGCGGATCATCAGTGCCATGGTTTCGACAGTTATTTTTTCAGCGGCGACGATCAGGTCCGCTTCGTTTTCGCGGTCGAAATCGTCGAGCAGGATCACGGGAATGCCCGCGCGCGTGGCGTCGAGGGCGGCGGCGATGCGGCCGTCGAGATCCTCGCTGTAGAGGGTGAAGGTATTGATGGTCATTGAGACGCTCCTCGCAATAAATCAAATGGCGAAAAACGCATCAGGGCAACGCGCAACGACGCATACGCCCATGCCAGGCGGCCGGGCGGACACACGGTGACGCACATCTTCTTTCATCCGGACTATACCGTCGGCCCTGGCTTCTCACCAGGTCTGCTGACCCTGCAACCGCAGGCGCTCGCGGGCTCGGCCACTCAGCTGCGCGTGACCATACCGCCGGTGGGGAATCGCACCCCGCCCCGAAGACGTATTTGAATTGTGCCCGTTCGAAAACAGGCGTGACGATTGTAACAGGGCTGCGCCGGGTTTGCCGGGCCGCCCCGTTTCGGGGCCGCAGCCGTTAGGTGCTCAGGCCGCCGCCGCCGGCGTGGTCGGCGCGCTCGATCAGTTCGACCTTGTAGCCGTCCGGATCGGTGATGAAGGCGATCACGGTCGTGCCGCCCTTGACCGGGCCCGGCTCGCGCGTGATGTTGCCGCCGGCCGCGCGGACCTGGTCGCATGTCTTGTAGATGTCCTCGGCCGAGATGGCGATGTGGCCGTAGGCGGAACCCATGTCGTAGGTGTCGACGCCCCAGTTGTAGGTCAGTTCGAGTTCGGCATGGTCCGGATTGCTGCCGTAGCCAAGGAAGGCCAGGCTGTATTTGTATTCCGTGTTCTCGCTCGTGCGCAGCAGTTTCATGCCGAGCACCTTGGTGTAGAAATCGATGGAACGCTGCAGATCGCCGACGCGTAACATGGTGTGCAGGATGCGCATTATTGTCCTTGGTGGTTCGTGGGGAAAGGGAGGATTTTATGCGCTCGGGCGGATTCGTGCAGGCGGTGGCGGGCGCAGGCGGCCCGCCACCGGCACCGTCATCGCTCAGGCCTGCAGCTTCGCATCCAGCGTGATGGTGGCATTGAACAGCTTGGAGACGGGGCAGCCTTCCTTGGCCTTGCGCGCCGCTTCCTGGAACGCCGCTTCGCTGGCGCCCGGAATCGTGGCGACGAGGTCGAGGTGCACGGCCGTGATGGCGAAGCCGCCGTCGGCCTTGTCCAGCGATACCGTTGCGCTCGTTTCCAGCTTCTGCGCCGTCATGCCCGCTTCGCCCAGCTGGGCCGACAGGGCCATCGTGAAGCAGCCCGCATGCGCGGCGGCCAGCAGCTCTTCCGGATTGGTGCCGGCCCCGTCTTCGAAGCGGGTGTTGAAGCCGTATTGCGTCTGGTCGAGGGCGCCGCTTTGCGTGGACACGCTGCCCTTGCCGTCCTTCAGTCCGCCGCTCCAGACGGCGCTTCCCTTACGTTTGATCATTTATTTGCTCCCTGGTTGGTCGTGCTCTGTCCGGCCGCGGCCGGGGTGATGCGCCAGACGATGTTGCCGACGTCGTCCGCCAGCAGGATGGCGCCGGTCTTGTCGACCGCGACCCCGACCGGGCGTCCGTAAGCGTGCTCGTCCTTGCCGATGAAGCCCGTCAGGACGTCCTGCGGCGGACCGCTCGGCTTGCCGCTGGCGAACGGCACGAACACGAGCTTGTAGCCGGCATACGGCTTGCGGTTCCACGAGCCGTGCTGGCCGATCAGCGCCCCGTTCTTAAACTGCGGCATCAGATCAGCGTTGTAGAACGCGAGGCCCAGCGAGGCCGTGTGCGCACCCAGCGCATAGTCGGGCGGGATCGCCTTGGCGACGAGGGCCGGGTTGCCCGGCTTGACGCGGGTGTCGACGTGCTGGCCGTAGTAGCTGTATGGCCAGCCGTAGAACGCGCCGTCCTTCACGGCCGTCATGTAGTCCGGCACGAGGTCGTTGCCGAGCTCGTCGCGTTCGTTGACGGCGGTCCACAGCGCCTTCGTCTGCGGCTGGAAATCCATGCCGTTCGGATTGCGCAGGCCGCTCGCGTAGATGCGCGACTTGCCGCTGGCAATGTCGTATTCCCAGATCGCGGCGCGGCCCTTTTCGGCGTCCATGCCGTTCTCGGCCACGTTGCTGTTCGAGCCGACCGTGATGTACAGCTTCTTGCCGTCGGGCGCGGCAACGACGTTCTTCGTCCAGTGGTGGTTGATGCCGGACGGCAGGTCGAGCACCTTCGTGCCCTTGGCCGTGATGCTCGTCTCGCCCGCCTTGTAGGGGAATTTCCACAGCGCGTCGGCATTCGCGACGTACAGGTCGGTGCCGACGAGGGCCATGCCGAAGGGCGAATTCAGGCCCTGCATGAAGGTGGCCTTCGTGTCGGCGGTGCCGTCCGGCTTGAAGCCGCGCAGCAGGATGATCTTGTTGGGCGATTCCACGCCGGCGCCGGCTTCCTTCTGCGCGATGCCCTGCACCTTGGCGCGGATGCCGGTTTCCTTGGGCGCGTTGCCGGGCTTGTTGCTCTCGGCCACCAGCACGTCGCCGTTCGGCAGCACGTACAGCCAGCGCGGATGATCGAGGCCGCTCGCATACGCCGTGGCGGCCAGGCCGGCCGCCGGCGTCGGACGCGTGCCTTGCGGCCACGGATCGGCCTTGGCGATGTTCAGCGTCGGGATCAATGATTGCTCGGGGGCCGGCAACGAGGGATTGGGACCCCAGCCGACGGGATACTGCTGGGCATCGGCGGCGTTCAGGCCCAGCAGGGGAAGCAGCAGGAACGCAAGCCCGGCGCGTGGTGTCATCGGTTTTCTCCGCCGTCGGGGATGGTCGAGTCGTGGTCGCGCATGTCGCGGTGACGATCGGGCTGCGGGTTGGCCTGGCCGGTGGCGCCCGGCTTCGGCTGCACCGCCTGTTCGATGCCCGGCGTGCCGCGGCCTTCGTAGTTCTCGGTGTCGACGAGACCCTGTTCGAGGTCTTCCGCGGCCTGCTTGATAATGCCGCGCGGCTTGATGCTCTGGCCGTCCGGCGATTCGTCGCGCTCGTGCGGCTCGCGCTTGTAGCTCTGCTCTTCGATTTTCCGGTCGGTGTTCACGAACCGGTCTTTTTCTTCCTGCACCATGA